>Ga0209096_1002255_pt1 | contig 19010 bp, 18 predicted proteins | sample AD_UKC034_MetaG_FD_184407 | JGI IMG/M metagenome (GOLD analysis project Ga0209096, IMG submission 184407) | Active sludge microbial communities of municipal wastewater-treating anaerobic digesters from USA - AD_UKC034_MetaG (SPAdes) (version 2) | ecosystem: Engineered > Bioreactor > Anaerobic >... | reverse complement strand
GGGGTTGCCTGCATCCGCCCGGCCGACCCAGAGCCCCTGGGGATTGTCGACCACGGCTTGAAACAGGCGGTCGCCCAGGTCCGGTCCCGGCGCGAAGCCGGCCCGAAGGGCGTTTTCATAAAAGGTCCGGGGAGCCGTCATCAAGGTTCCCCAGAGGACAGCCCTGTGGACGCTCCCCCACTGACGGCCCAGGGTCCTGGCCAGGACGAAAGGCATGGCGGCCCGGGCGGCGGGTTCGGCGGCTGCCCACTTCATGAGGGCGGCGCCGAAGGCCAGGCGGTCCAGACCCGCGGCTTTTTGAAGCGTTTCCGGGATCTTCGGGATCAGGCCGAGTTTGTCGGCGATCCCCGTGAAGATGTCCGCCAGTTCCCTGCATTCGCCGGGCGGCGGAACGATGGGCCGGCGCAGCTGCAGATAGACCTCCGGGTAAGACATGGGGAAAAAGGTGGTGTCGTAGGATTCGTAAAAGGAACAGGCCGGCAGTACATAGTGGGCCAGGCGGGCCGTTTCGCTCATGACGATTTCATTCACCACCAGGAGATCGAGCTTTTCGAAAGCCCTCTCGTAAGCGGCCGTGTCCGGGTAGGCCCGCAGCGGGTTACAGGCGCTGACATAAACGGCCCGAATCCGGTCCCGGTGGTCCGTCAGTATTTCTTCGGGAAGTACCGACGGCGGAAAAGCGCCGGCGGCGACCGGAGGCATGTCGGTGGCCACGGTGCGCCAGGTTCGGGGGTTCCGCTCGTCGGCATGAAAACCCATGGGCATGACCATGCCGGGCACGACATTGCCGCCCGGCACCAGAAGCCTGCCGCACACCAGCTGGAGCACCATGAGCAGGTAGGAGTTGACCGTGGAGTGGCGGCCCATGAAAATGCCGAGGTCCGGGTGAACGCCCCACTGCCGTTCCGTCATCAGCCGGCACAGCTCGACCACCCGGTCATACTCGAGTCCGCAGACGGAGACGGCGGCCCGGGCGTCGAACTCTTCAAACCAGGGGCGGACGGCATCCCACCCTGCCGCGTGGCGGGCCAGGTAGTCGGCCTTTTCCCGGGCTTCGGCGAGGATGACGGCGATCATGGCCTTCATCAGGAGGGCGTCCGTGCCCGGCCGGACGGGCAAATGAAGGTTCGCCACCCGGGCGGTTTCGCTTTTCCGCGGGTCTATCGACACGAGAAGCTTGTCCGGGTTTTTCGAAAACTCCCGCAGAACGAGGGGCGCCCGGGGCATCTGGTGACTGACCATGCCGTTCCAGCCCCAGGCCACCAGCATGTCGCACCCGCCCTCGTCCGGCTCGGTGACGTGGTACTGGCGGCCCAGCATGCGCCCGAAGACCCACCAGTGGCCCGAAAATTCCTGGCCCGCGGAGGAATAGAAATTCTGGGATTTCAAGGCCCGCAGGAGGGCCAGGCCGAAAGCCGCCTCGAGATGCCCCCCCTGGGAACTGGCCCCCACATAAGCCACGCTCCGGGGACCGTGAGCCTCCACGGTGGCGCGCAGTTTCGCGGCGATTTCCGTCGTGGCCTCTTCCCAGGAAAGGGGCACGAAGGCGCCGTCCACTTTTTTGAGGGGCCTCGTGATCCGGTCAGCCGGGTACTGGTGATAGAGAACGTTCAGACCCTTGCGGCAGGCATACCCCCGGCTGCGGGGGTTTTCCCTGTCCGGCCGGACCTTGACCATCCGGTCATTCTCCACAAGAACCTCCAGTCCGCAGTTCTGGGCGCAAAGAACGCATCCCGTCTTGTGCCATGTACCCATATCAACCTCCTTAAACGCGGACGGCAGACAAAAAGACCCCGCCCGGTGTGTCTTTTCGCGATAAGATCCCCGCTTTTTTATTCGCACATATCGTATTCAGATCTTTTTCGCCATATAAACACCATAGCTGTAATAGTCGCCGTATTTTTCATAAAGGGTTATTTCGTGTTTTTCCGCTTCGACGATGGCCTTTGCCTGGTCGCTCCGGTCATGGCGCTCAAGGAATACCTCAAAACGGTTCTGCATGGGCCGATAGTAATTCTCAAGCCAGCAATGAGGCGGTAAGAAGAAATACGCCACGGGGCTGTAACCATGGCGCTCAAGGATTCCGATCTTTGCCGAAGCAACGTCGATCTCCGGGTACTCGCTCTCCCAATGGGACTGGATCTCGGGCGGCCTCGCGGCACCAAGCCAGGTAATTTCGGAAACGACGAGCTTTCCCCCGGGCCTCAGGTATCGACGCCAGGCCGATACCCCGGCCTCGAAGCCCATGTTATAGACGGCCCCCTCAGACCAGATGACGTCGAACGCCTCATCAGAAAAAGGCAGGGCATCCATGGAGCCGGTCAATGGGGTGACCCTCTCCGCCACCCCATGGTCCTTCGCTCTGGTTTGAAGCTCGTCGAGGAACTCCGGCAAGAAGTCCACGGCAGTGATTTCAGCGTCCAGTTCCTTGGCGAGAAGGATGGTTGAAGCGCCCGTGCCGCAGCCAATATCAGCGATCTTCAAGGGGCGCGACCGATCGAGTCCAGCCAGTTTCAACGCTTGTCTTGTCTCAGCCTCTCCTCCAGGACCCTGCCGCAGCGCATGTCTGTGAAGGTCTACGAGCAGCTGTAATTGTAATCCGTCCAAACTTTTCTCCTTATTCTATTTTCCTGATCAACCCTTCGGCAGGCGCCAAGACATCCACCGGCCAGAAGCATTCCGGGATTGGCTAAGGTTCGCTTCAGCTTTAGCGTCTGATTGCAAGCCGGTTATCCGGCCAAATGAAAGGTTTGGCATCGGCTGAGAGGAAGGGCGCCATCAGGAGTGCCTAGCTCGAAATGCGGAATCATCCCCCTGATGAAAGAATATCCGGCCATTCAACTCTCCATCCTCTATTACGGCCCAGCCCCGCCCACTCGCAGGATCCAATTCCTCTTGAACTTCCCAGGAAAATTCGATCCGTGCCTTTCCATCTCTATTCTCCAAACGGCAATCCATCTCGCCCTGGACCAGGCCGAACTGGAAATGCCCCGAGCCGCCCTTATGGAACGTGAAATGTCCCGGAACCTCCAGATTGACGTATTCCTGGTCCCAGGCTTCCATTTCCACGATTCGCCAATATCCTATAAAGTCCTTGATTCTTGCGTGTATTGTTTGCTTTTCTGCAGTCATTCTTTTATTGGTTTCATAAGTGAAGCCCCAATAATGCATCTCGAAACACCTGGAAGCTTTTCGAACCGTTTCGACTTGGATCCATATATTTTGAAATATTTTCAGCCGTTTCCGCCTTAGGCATCCCGCCGGGGTAATAACCGGCCTTTTGAAGTACCCGCTCCAAAGTTTCCCAGGTTCCGCCAACAATGGCATCGGGATTGCGATACGGCGCCTTGCTTCCTATTGTTGTCGGTACCCTCGGATATGCCTGGACGATCGCCTTGGGATCACCGAAAAACCATGCTTCCAATTCTTCAATAGCAAGCCTGTTGATGACATCAAATCCCCTTCGGCCGCGAGCTCCTGATTTGGTAATAAATCCGGCTTTCCTTGCCGCTTCCTCAAGTTTGTCTTTTAAATCCAGGCAATTTTCTCGGTCCTGATCGACGAGAACGACGATCCGTCTATCCTCCGGCTTCCATTTCCGATAACCTTTGAGGCGCAGCGGCAGTTGGGTCAACAAATCCTGTTTCCCGCTGAAAGTACGGATGGCATACGCGGTATTTTCACCCAGAATTCTTGGTAGGATGTTGATTAAAGCCACCTCCGCCGAATATTCTTCCACAAGAAATTCGATGTGCATGGCGACCTCATTCCTTATCCAAACGGCGACGGATCTTAATCCTGGCTGGCTTTTTTTGTATCTTTATTTTCGGGCCTCCGGCATTGGTCAACGGATCACCGAAGCTGAAGTACCCTTCCATCCACAAGTGGCCCAACTGAGCGCCGTTTTCCATGAATTCCTTGACGCCTTCCATCTCATAAGCCCGCTGCGCCTGCGTAAATCCCTTCTCATCGCGGTAGAGAACCCATAGCTCCTTAGGTCGCAGGCCATTAACAAAATAGGGGGAATGGGTCGTGATCAGAAGTTGAGAGCGGGCGGCTGCGTTCCGGCATTCTTCGGCCAGTCCCAGGAGGAGCCGAGGATGAAGCTGATTTTCCGGTTCCTCGATGCCGATAAGCTGCGGCGGTTCAGGATCATAAAGCAGGGTGAGATAGGCCAGCATCTTCAAGGTACCATCGGAGGCGAATTTTGCCAGAACCGGTCGCTCGAAAGGCGCATCCTTGATCTGAAGCAAAAGCCGGCCGTCCTGCATGGGTTCCGCTTCTACATTCTCCAAGCGGGGCACCCGGGCAGAAAGGGTTTTCAAGATGTGATCAAGTTGATCCGGTTTCTGTTCCTTGAGATACTGAATGACATTGGGAAGATTATCGCCGATGGATGACAGACGTTCCTGCGGACCGGCCTCTGGAATCCCCCTTGTCGTATCCGCACTCAAATAAGAGAGATACCATCCCGTAATGAAGCGGCGCAACGCGCTTACGCGGGGATGTTTGGCAAACTGGCCCAAGGTGTTGACCGCCAGCATCTCCGGCGAATCCAGTTGCTCATCAATCCGCTCATCCTGCTCATCGGGCAGTTCTCCGGAGATGACGCGCCCCCTGCCCTGTTGGAAATCAAGGAACCGGAAAGGCTGTCCTCTTCTGCCCCTGCGCCACTGAAGCCATTCTTCGGCGACATAGGGGCCTTTGGCACCCTCATCAATCGCCAGATGGTAGGTAATAATCGGGGACCTGGGCTTTTCTCTATATTTCAGCTCAATAGCGATAGGACCTTCTTGGTCCCTGGTCCGCAGTTCCTTGAAACGCCCCCGCTTATCCCATGCCCGGCGAAGACCTGTAATGAAACATTCGGACAGAAAGGCAAAAACGTCGAAAATGGTTGATTTGCCGCTGCCGTTCGGACCGAGAAAAACCGTCAGGGGCTCAATCCCTTTCAACTCGAGATTACAAAGCGCCCGGAAGTTTTTGACCCGCAGGTATTCGATACGAGGAACACCATGTGTAACGAAATCATGAGTTGCCATAATCAGCTCCTGGCCTGTTTATGATTTATTACTTCAAGGTTTACGATGTGCAAAAGCGACAAATCTCCTGCCGGTCTTCGGGTATCAGGCATCTGATTTAACCCCGCCAGCTAAACTTTCTTCATCCCACATTTCCCGATAGGCATCGATGTAAGAAGCCGTAGCCCTTGGATCGATGTCGAAATAATGGCGGCAGAGTCTCTTGTATAACAGAAGCATGCGGTCATCGAAACTGAAGTCGAGCATACCGTCAAGACATCTTTCGATACGCCACGAATCACGGTTGTTCGTCCTTAGAGTATTCTCAACTTCAACTGAATATTTCCGCTCAGCCTCACGGGTCAGCTTTTTCATTTGCGCGGCAAGTTCGCTTATACGCTGGGCGAGTTCATCCAGAGATGATTCCGTTTCATTCTTCATCTAAACCCGCCTTTCGCCCCCGAGTATCGATTGAATGGTCTGTAAGACTTTTTTCATGCTTTTAATTCGATATTTATTTTTTTGTATTGATCCGGATATTTTCTTTCGAGATGATCCACAATCGATTTGGAATTCACCTGACGTATGAATTCATCTGTTGTCAGATTCAGGGCTCTCGTACACTGGGAGCTGACTGTATTGTACCGGACATCCAGTTTTTGGGCAATTTTTCGGAAGGCCGCCTTATGGTCCAGCCCACTCCACATCAAACGGATGACGGGAATCAAATAGTCCTCCAGATTGCTATTCCCCTTGCTGCCGAGGGGCTTCTCGTAGTTGGAAGGCTTGCGGTGCGACGTACCGCCGGTCTTGGGATTCACAATGCGTTTTCTTTTCGGCCCGCGGGGTGTTTCATGCTGATGCAGACCACCGATACGCTCTTGAATCTTGCGATGAAGGGCAATGCGCGCTAGATGAAGCTCATGCTCCGATAAAAGCTTGATTTTTAGCGCCTTGAGTTCCAATGGAACGGGAATGCTCTGCCTTTTCATGCGAGCGATGGAGGTTTCAATCGCTTTGACCTGATCAAATGAAACCGCTTTCTTCGCATCTGCGATGTCACTTTGCAAACGCTGAATGATTCCCGATAGTTTGGAAACAAGCTCGTTGACGTGCTTCTCAAGATCATCCAGTTGGTCCATGGTGTGCTGCCCCTATATGCAACATTTAGTAATTTTTATAAAATGCCTCCGCCGTGAATTTAACGAACTCCTCTGTTTTTTCCGGGCTGCGGGCCACCACCTGCCAGGGTTCCAGGCGCGCGATTTCGGTTTGCAGGTCTTTGGCGGTCTTACTGCTGCAACCAATAATATCCTGGACGGATGCTGCCGAAACCCCTTCGCACTGAAAGATGAAAGCAAACTCCAGCAGTTCCTGAAAATTGAAAAACTTCTGTTGGTAATCGTTGGGGGACTGGCTGGCAAAGAACACCACGATGCCCTTGGAGCGGCCCTCGCGAATGATGCGCTGCAGAAAGATATTGCGCTGGCTCAAGTAGTTGTGGGCCTCGTCGATGACTAAGATGGAGCGTACGGTGCGTCGCCCGTCCCGGACCGGGCTGTCGGGCAACAGCGCCATTTCCTTGTAGAGCCGCTCGATCACCAGGTAAGCCACCAATTCTTTTAATACCGGCATGGCGTGTACATCGATCAGCAATGTTCGATTGGAAAGCCGGTCGATAGGGGCCACATCACTTCCATGCCGCCAGAACAAATCGAAATCCGATAAGTCCCGCAAGACTTCGATAAGGCTGTCGTCTTTCTTGTTGTCGGCTTCGTACATGGCCGCCACCATGCGGTACACATCGTGGAAATCCGGATAAGGGGCCGCAGAATCAGCCCTTTGTGCATAGGCAGCACGGATCGCCTCGGTCAACGCGCCTTTTTGCACCACCCCCAGCTTGCTGTTGATTGAGGCGAAGCTTTCGGCTTTTTCACGGGCTGACACATTGACCGTCTGCTCATCGTACGCCGGCAAGACAAAAGGATTGATAGGCAGGCTCTCTCCACCCTGGAGCAACCGGAAGGGGTGGACCTTGGCGGCCTCCAGGAAACGCTCATTCTCCACCACATCGCCCTTGTAGTCGAAATAGATGAAATTGGTTTGATAGTTGGACTGCTGGCGGATATCGGTCAGGATTTTCAGTACGAACTGGGTTTTTCCCGTACCCGGTTTGCCCATGATGGCCAGATGCGAGTTGGCATGTTTGGCGGTATTGTTGAGTTCCATGATCATTTCATGCTGCTGCAACAAGGTCCGGCCGATGAAAATATCTAGTCCATGCCCGGCGGTTTCCCGACGCCCACCGAACTCCACTTCGTCCACCAGACGCATCAGCAAACTGTCCGCATCCCGGCCGCATTCCTGATACAGGCGGCCAAGCAGTTCGGCCCCGCTGTCGATATGGTTTTTCACGATAGAACGGTTAGAAAAAAAGCCGTCTTCATCGATGTCGCGTCTGCGGTAGATGTGGCAGATCAGCGCCCGCATGAATATTTCGTCTTCACCCACAAAGGTAGGGCGCTTCATCTCCGCGCCGGTGAAACTGGCGCTCTGAGCCACATCCGGCCCTTCCTTGGCCAGGGACAGGGCAAAGGCCATGCGGGCGAGGGTCGCCTTTTCCAGCTTGGTTTCAAACCTCAGGGCGCTGAGCACCTCGTCCGCCTCATTGGATGTGTACAGTCGGTCGGCCATGGTCTAATTCTCCCAGAAGTATCCTTCCTGAAATGTCGTCAGCTCCCGCTGCTGGTCAAACACCAGACTCCCGGCCCCGCTCAGACGGGTTTTGAGTGTCCGGTAGTAGTCCTTGTCGATCTCGGTGTCGGTGGACAATATGATCACCTGTTCTCCTGCATTGGGAAAGTAGTTGTTCACGATGTTGTCGCGGTGGGTGCTGTCTAGACGGGACAGGGGGGTGTCGATGACGATGGGCAGTTTCAATTGACTGGTCTGGGCCAGACCCCACAGCAGGGAGACGGCGAACACTTCTTTCTCTCCGGCGGAAAGCCCTGATTTCTTGATTTCATGACCGTTGCGGTCGGAGATGCGCACCTCGTAGGTTTTGTCGTCGATGATGATATCCTTGATTAAACCACTGCGGCTGGAAAGCAGGCGATACATTTCAAAGGTCTTTTCCTGCAGGAGATGGACCTTATTTTTGCGCAACCGCACCATGAATTGATTGAGCACCCCGGCAATGGCGTCGCATTCCTGAATAAACTCGGCCCGCTCCTTTGAAACGTGGTGTTTTTCGTAGAGTTTTTCAATCTCTATCTCAATGGCTGTGATCCGTTTTTCAAGGGCCAGTATTTCCTCTTCCAAAAGGCGCAATTGTTCGGTCTTGCGGCCGATCTGGGTTGAGCAGCCCTCCATTTCAGCCTGGAGCTGCTCGAAGAGTTCCTTTTCTGACTCGGATAACAGACCGGTCTGGCTCAAACCCTCGAGCTTGCGGATTTGGGCGGCCAGCTCCCGTTTTTCTTCCAGCAATGGTTTGAGCAGGAATACCTCCCCGCTCTCCAACGATTCCATCTTGTTGAGCACTCGGGCCGCATCACGATCGGAAAGATCCAGAATACGCGCCACCGACCCTTGAGAATCGCCCTCCCTGAGCAGCCGGAAGATGCGCCGCTCCAGCTCTGCCATCTTTTCGGGTGACAGTGTTTCCCGGTAAATCGGCTCCGGCTCCTCTACAACCCGCACAATCCGCTTTGCCAGGGAGGCGGCGTTTTCCCTGATTGCCTCGCTGCCGGCGGACTCCCGTTCTGACTCGATTTGCTGCCGCACGGGCTCGAATAACCTGCCAATGATGGCAAACGGCAGGGTCTTTTCGCACAACGCCCGGATTTCACTTTCCACCTGGGCCAGACGGTTGGCCGCCTGAACACGTTTTTTTTCATTGGCGCGCATGGTTTCGCGCGTTTCCGGCTCGGCCTGAAAAGCGGCAGAAAAGCGCAGCCGGGCATCTTCGAGTTGCTGCTTGAATTCCGACAGCTCTTGTTGCACGCGCTCGCGCTCTGTTTGCCGGCGAGTCAGATTGCTGCGCTCTTTTTTCAGCTCGCTTTGCTTGAAATCCAGGTCTTCGTCGGATATTTCCACAAACCCCTTACGTTCCTCGTTTTTTATATAGAGGATGTCGGAGGCCAGGCGGTTGATGTACTGGATGCCCAGGGCGGCTTCCAGGGAGGATTTCAGCCGAACCTCCGAGTGGTCGTCGGCGGCGATGGCCTGTATTTTTTCCCCGTCAAAAAAGAAGAACTGGGTGATGCCCGGCGGGATCATGGACCGGATAAAGTCCTGCCAGATCTCCTGATTCTGCACCGAGACCCGCTTGCCGTCGCGCACCACCACCAGCCGCTCCGTCAGGTCCTTGGGTTTGGGATCGTCGGCCACCCCAGCGCTCCAGGAGCGCTTGACCACCAACTCCGACAGGTCGTCCATCTCCATCACAAGTTCAAAAGAAACCGATGCATTGCCCCGGGCCTTTTCCCGGCGGTTGATGCTGCGGAAGATCTCGTCCGCCTTGGCGCCGTACAGACAAAAATTAACCGCCTCCATGATGGACGTCTTGCCCGCGCCGTTCATGCCGCCGATCAAAAAGACACTCCGGCCGTCCTCGCCCACAGGAAAACGGATTTCCGTAGCGAACTGAAAGGACTTGTAGTTCTCGATCGTCAGTTTGCGGAATTTCATTTTTGGCCCTCACCAAGCTCCCAACAGCCTCTCGGGGAGTCGCAGCGCAGCGTTCCATCCTGGGTCATGCGGTAACGCTCCCATTTGGCGTTGTTCTGCCAGGCATATTCGTTGGTGCTTTCGCGCCATTCCAAATCGCCGGGCAGCAATTTACCTTTCAGTTGGCGACCCATCTCCTCGATCACATCTGCGACCCTGGCCCTGCCGCCCAAGGCCCGTAGGGCTTTGATAATATTCTTGCGAAGGATGCTTTTGTCCGTCTTAGGCGTCCGTGACCGTTTTGTAGCTGCTTTCTTGGGTTTGGTCACAGCATCGCCAAGACCAAGCCGAGCGTTCAGGTCTTTGACAATCGTTGAGCCTCTTTCTCACCGGTATCCGCATGATTCGACCTGCAATCAATTCGGTCGATGACGTCGCGGCACAATTTGATTAGAAGGCTCGGATCTTTTACAAAACAGTCGATATCCTGGTTCACGGCGTATTCTATCCTTCAGCAGCCGGGCGACTTTTCAAGATTTCCCTCAAGGCGTCATAGACGCCAGTGCGCCGTTCCTTGAACTCATAGTCGTAAACCGTTTCCAGCAGCTTGCACACCTTGGTCAGGCCCACATTGCTTTGGCGGCACAGCTCGCCAAGTAATTGCTGATCGTCTTCGGATAGCTTCATTTGTCCTCCTTCAGAAAGCGTTTCAACTCGGCGTCGTCTGTCAGCATTTCATTTCGGGCTTCCTCGGTTAGCCTGTACTGATGGAAAATCTCGTATTGCTCCAACGCCAGTTTGTCGGCAACGGCTTTGCTGACCTTGCCGGGGTGTTCAAGGATTTCCCGTTCATTGAACTGTAAAAAGGCATCCAGCTTCTTGCGCCAGTCGTGCATGAAAATCTGCTGGTGGCGTTTGGCCTGATCCTCGGCATAATCCAGATACATGGTCACAATGCGGTTGAGCCCCTCTATTTCAGCGGCGTTCAGATAGTTTTTGGCAATGGTGACATCGCCTTTACGTACCCTGGCCCCTTTCCAGGAAGTCAGCCCCATGTTGGGCTTGGCCGCGTCGACTCTTTCGGCAATCAGCTCGGCAGCGGTTTTGCCCGCAATGGCAAAGTGCAGCTTGTTCTGGACAATGCTGAAAAACTCCTGAGTCTCCTCGGCCTTGGGGTCGTAGTCCACGGCCAGTTTGTAGATGTCGCGGATCTTCTGGTAAAACCGTTTCTCGCTGGACCGGATGTCCCGAATCCGTTCCAGAAGTTCGTCGAAATAGTCGGACCCGATGTTGCGCACCGCCTTGAGTCGTTCATCGTCCATGGTGAAGCCTTTGACCAGGTATTCATTCAGGCGCTCTGTGGCCCAGCGGCGAAACTGGGTGCCCCGGGGGGATCGGACACGATATCCCACGGCGATGATGGCTTCCAGGTTGTAGAATTTGGTGCGGTAATTCTTGCCGTCAATGGCAGTTGTCAAGTCTTCCTTGACAACTCGATTTTCCGCCAACTCCCCTTCATTAAAAATATTTTTCAGGTGCAGGCTTATGTTCTGTTTGGTGGACTGGAACAATTCGGCCATGGCTGACTGGTTCAGCCAGACGCTTTCCTCCTGCAACCGAACTTCGATTCGTGTTCGCCCGTCTTCGGTGCGGTAGAGCAGCATCTGGCTCTGAACAGGCAGCGTTTTGTCTATGTCGGGGGTCTTTTTCCTGCTCATCGTGCCGCTGCCTCCTCGATGAGCTGTTCAACGCGGGCTTTGGCTTGTTCAAGCAATCGCTTCGATTCCTGCTGTTTTTCAAGGCTGCTTCGTACCGAATCACCGATGGCCGCCTGTTTTCTTGGAGCAAGCAAGGGGACGACAAACTTATCGATATCATTCGGATACAACTCCGCCTGGGCGCTTCCACGTAAATGCTTTTGGGTTTGGAACTGTCCGATGACCGCCTGAAAAACAAGGGCCATGTAGGCGGCGTCGATGCCTGAATTCAAACGCAGGATGTTGACGTGATTGCTCGCCAGTGCCGGCTGGTCGCTGAGGTAGACGTTTGTCCGGCCGATATAAGCACCGGTGGTGTAGATCAACAGATCATTGGGTTTAATGTGCCCCTCAGGGGATGCGGCGAAAGCTTTTTCACTGGTCTTTTGCAGACCGTCATAGTCGATATGTTGCGGGCCGATGTGCTGGCTGTTGACAACGGAAATCGGGCCATCATCGACATAGACCGGCTGAACGCCTCGACGATTGTAAAACCGGATATCCCGGACTCGCTTTGTATCAATTCCTGAGAGGTGGTTAATAATCTGATCAAATCTCGGTTGAAAATGCTGTGCGTCAAGCCGCCGCGACTGCTCCAACGCACTGAAACGCGCCGTGTAGCCCACCGGCTTTTTGAACTTCAGCTTGTCCAGTCCAAGCTCGGATTCGAGGAGATGTTGGGCTTGATTGTAGGAGGCCTTTGATTTCCTATTGTTTTCAATGGCGTGTTTGACGAGCTGTTCGATTTGGTATGCAGCGGTTTCCTCAAATATTGGTACGCGGACTCGCACCAAATCTTTCAAGATTAAACCCATTTGAACCGCACCACGAGTATTGCGCTGGATTTGTAGTTGTCCGAAACGACTCAGAAGAAATGCGGCTAAAACAAATGGTGAGTAGTTCCCCTTTGATCGAAGTATTGCGATTTTGCAGCTTCCTGTTGCTGGACCTGATGATTCGGGAACAATTGAAAGGCTCCCGATGGTGCCAACGATCGATAACAGGACATCGCCTGCGTAAAAGTGTGACCTCGTCATCATCGGTGACGAGAACACTTTTTCAGGAATCATGATTGGAAGGGCGTTTTCCAAGAAAAAGTCATTGATATCCTGACCGCGAAAATAAGGAATGCCCACATTTGAGAAATGCTTCGAGACTGAAAGATGATTTCCGTCCGAAACATGAAAAATGGTCGGCAGTGGTATTGTATCAATATGATCCAACTCATTTTCGTTTTTTAGGTAGGTGGGAAGAAAATATTCCCCATCGCACCTATCGAAAATGGTGATGCCCGAAAAGGTTGCTTGGCTCCAAACCGCCATCACTCCACCTCCCAGAAATCAAGCCCCTGCTCCTGGGCAAAGCGAATAAAGGCCTCAGCAACACAAAACCGATCTTCTGGTAGCTTGCCCGCATCCGACAGGTCATCAGCCGTCAGATCGTAATTGACCAGGTCCTGGTCCACCACGAGTTGGCCTTCCTGGGGGTGGCCGTCAGGAAACTCAACCAGGTGGCCGTCTTCATCCACCCGGTACTCGTAATCACCGGAGTTGTTCTTGCCGCCGCGCTCGCTTACGGCCATAAAAATGGGGTAGTCCAGGCGCTGGGCCGCCTCAGACGCGATCCAGCGCTCCTTCAAGGTACCGATCAGATCCGGATCTTCCAGGATCAGCTCCAGCTTGCCCCTATTGCTGAGCAGCTTGACCGCCGCCTCCGCCTCGGGAATGGCTTTTTCCAGGGCCTTGATTTCCGCCTTGTAAGTGCGCTGCTTGAGCTTCTGATTGTCCTTGAGTTTCTGGAGGGCTTCCTTCTGTTCTTTCCTGATAGGCTTGAGTTGAATCTGCAACTCGCGCTTAGTGCCTTCCCATTGTCGGCTGATGGCTTCGATCTCCATCTGGTGCTGCTTCTGCAAGGCCTCGACGTCGCTGGCAAGGTCGTCCAGCTTTTGCTTGACCCGGATCAATTCCGCCTTGAGGCTGTCGCGTCTTTCCTCAGCTTCGCTGATCCTCTCTTCCAGGGTGGGGTTGCCTTCGGCGGCCATCAAGGGCTCGGGCTCAGGCAGTTCATAATCCTGCTCGCCCGGTTCAATGTCAGGCGGTTCCGGCTCTGGCTCGCTAAAATTTTCCGCCATGAGATCGGCGATCTCCTCAGGGATGTTTTCATCCGGCACATCGGAAAGGTACCGGTGCTTGGCAATCAGGTCCCTGATCTTTTGTTCGTAATCCGGGCAAGCCGCGGCCACTGCTTGTTTGACCTCTTCAATCTTGGCCAAGGCTTCCTCGGTATACTTTTGGAATAACAGTACCGAGGTTTTTGTGCCGGTGTGGGGCTTGAAGGTGTTGGGATGCAGGCCCACCACGGCCAGCAGGCGTGCTTTTTTCAGAATCCACTCGCGGATAAAGGCCAGGGACGAATTGTTGAACTTACCCTGGGACAACACGATGGCGGCCCGGCCCCCAGGTTTGAGCATCTTCAGGACGCGCTCGATGAAGAGAACGTCGCGTTCCTCCTTGGGGGCCTTGTCCTTGGCGCGTTTGAGGGCCGGCTTGGCCAGCTCGTAATGGGCCAGCATCTTGCGGTCCTTCATCTCGCCGGCAAAGGGGGGATTGGTGAGGATCACATCGAACTTCAAGTTCTCGAAATATTCCCAGGCGTGGTCGTCGTCCCGCAGGGTTTCCTGGGTTGGAATCCTTTTGATGGTCAGTTTCTTTTCCCGCAGCCCGTACATCAGGGCCTGTCCCGAGGCGGTTTCGTACCAGGTCTTAGGGTCGAGGCTGCTCACGTCCGGGCCGAAGATGTTGGTGTGGCCGTCTCCGGCGATGAGCATGAGTGCCCGGGCGGTTTTGGCGGCGCGGGTTTCAAAGTCGATGCCCCACAGGTATTTTGAGGCGTACTTGAACTTGCGCAGCTCCCGCTTGTCGTGGTCCCGGGCCGGGTAGCACCACTCCATGGCGTGCAATAAGAATCCGGCCGAGCCGCAGGCCGGGTCCATAACATACTCGTTGTGCCTGGGGTTGAGCATGCGCACGCACATCTCCACCACGTGTCGGGGCGTGAAAAACTGGCCTTTCTTTTTCTTGGCCTCGGTGGGTAGCAGGTACTCGAAAGCATCGTCCATGACCCGCAGGTTCGATCCCAGCAGACGCACGCCTTCAATAGGTCCCACACAGACCTGCAGGTGGCGCTTGGTCAGTTCGATGTCTTCACCGTCACGGAAGATGCCGGGCCACTGATCGGCGGCTTTTTGGAAGAGGGCGTTGATGCGGTCGTAGGTAATATCCGGGTCCAGGGCTTTGCGGAATTCAACGACTTTGTCCCTGCGGTTTTCCTGGGCCTCGCGTTCATCCCAGATTTTGGCGAAGATGAGCTTGAAGATTTCGTTGAACTCGTCCTTTCCGCTGTCGGCCAGGACCAGCTCTTCCAGATCCTGGACGATCTTCTTGAAGTTGAATTCCGTTCTGAGCTGGAGCAGGGTCTTTTTGGCCTCCAGAACGTCCTTGGGTTCCTGGCCGCGTCGGGGGATATCCACGAGGGTGTCGTCGAATTCCCTGGGATAGGGGCGGTAAAGGATCACGCTGTCGCTGCCGTTGGACCAGACCGCCACGGGCGCGCCCTTGGCGTTCATATAGCTTTTGAGCTGCTCGATGCCGTCCTTGCGTTTGGGCTTCTTGCACTCGACGATGATCTTTGGGGTTTCCTTGGTGTCATCAGTATACACGATGATATCGGCGGCCTTGGTGCCCACCTCGGTACCGAACTGGACGCTCTTTTCCAGGTCGATCTCATCGGGCAGGTAGCCATACTGGTGGATCAGCTTGTACACCCAGAGCTGGCGGACGATCTCCTCGGGCGCCGACTTGCCGCCCTCCACATAGACCTGGACCTCCTCCTTGCCCGAGGAAAAGGGAACCCCGCTTTTCAGAAAGTATTTTATCTTGCCGGCATCACGGCCGGTGTCCACGGTCTTGGCCTGAATATCGAGAATCTCATGGATGGGCTTGCCCAGGGTTTCGAACTCGGTAAGCTCATATTTGATGCCCGGTTCCTTGAAGATGCGGTCAATGATTTCCCTGGTCGTGCTCTTGCTCATCGCGTTTGCTCCAAAATCGTACGTTTCACTGCCATAACCTATCCTTTTTATACCGATTCATCGCCTAGGAGTTCAGCGAGCAGATCGCTGCCCCGCTCTCCCATGCTGCGCAGCAGCGCCTCTATTTTTTCCATGGCAAGGGGCGATGGCCGGGCGCGACCGTTTTCCCAGCGGTTGATGGTGGGGAAGGTCACGCCAAGCCTGGCGGCAAACTTTTCCTGGGTCAGACCCGTGCGCTCCCGCAGCTCACGGACCAGTTGAGGGATATCGGTCTGGGTGTTCAATGGCGAACTCCTTGAAAAATCGAAGAAATCAAACCCACATAATTCATATCACGCGATTCATCAGATGATTCATCATACGATAAATAAAATTTCCGTCAAGCAACAATTCCACCATGGGTGTTTTTCTTGAACAACTCCTGAATGGATCGGCTACTGAAAAGATATTCGACTATTTTTGAGATACTGCCTGCCGAGATTCCCGACCCTGAGCGCAACCGGCCTTGTTAACCAAGGAATCCTGAAAAACGGAAAATCAAATAATTCCGGGTTCGTATCAGGTTCCTGAGGCGAATTTCGGGTTAAATATTCGGCTTTGTAAATGAAACAAAAAGCTTAGCGGAGAATAGAGACTACAACCGGGGATGTAGCAATAAAAAGGTACCTTCTTGAAATAACTGCCCTAATAACAACGAAGCCCCGCATCATGGATGCGGGGCTTTATCCGTTAAGCAACCGCTTCGAAGAGGGTTGCATTCGATTCTGGCTCCCCATGTGCAACCCTTTTCATAACGGTTCTCTTTCTCCGGCTGTTAACCGAAAACCGTTGTGATTCAATGAATCTATCAAAGAGCATGTGGCCCCCGGCAGGGCGGAAATTTCGACAACCCCATTTTCCCACTCACCTTACCAAAGGGGGTGTCACAAGTCGAGTCGTGAGTTTGTCGCAAGAACTTTAATCCTTAATCATCCGGCCCGCGGTGAGCAGTGGCGTCTTCGTCGACCCAATCCTCCTCAGTGTAGGACATGCCCTTTCTACCCGGAACTTTGCGTACAGGCCCTGGTCGGTAAAAGGGGCAAGTTTTCGGACCGTAACAGAAGGTTTCGAAGCGGTACTGTTTCTTTGACGGATTCCACTGGTCGATCATCATTTCCACCGGCATCCGGCAGCCCCATATACAGCTCGTGCATTTGGTGTCGTAGGTCCGGGCGTCCAGACGGCGATGCCCACGGCTGCGGTAGGTTGCCAGGTTCGGAGGCACTCCAAGGAAGGGCGGCCCGGCAGGAGTTTCACCCTCGGCATTCCTGACGACCTTGAGCCCGCTCGTCTTGTAGATCGCCGCCGTCTCCTTGCGCGGGTCTTCGACCGGCACGGAGTAACCGCTCAGTTCCATGCCTGTCTGAAACCGGTGTTTTTCGTGTGCAGCTTCACCGACCGCAATCAGGAACTCACCGGCCTCCCCGCCGCAAGTTCCGTCGATGCAAAGCACATACCCCAAGTAGTTGTGGGACCGCTCATCAAAGGAACGTATGAGCCGTATGCGAGGCTGAATAGCCATGACACGGCCTGACCATGTTACCTTCTCCGCGCTTGCCCTTGAGCCGGCCATCAATCTTTCCCCGTTCCATCGAGTTTGCACAGCACCCGGTGTATTCGACGGATTCGTTCGTCGTCAGACATAAAGAGAGCGATCCCGCGGTTGAAAACCGTGATCTCGACAGTGTCGTCGGTCAGGACCAGCTTGAGGTTGTCGTATTCCACCGGATCGCCGGCCTTCTTGTCCCCGTAAACGCCACCGAGATTAAGCAAGCCCTCAGTATTGATCGCGGTGCGTATAACCACAGGAATTCTGGCTCCACGCCATATTTTTACTGGAAGATCGTCAGGTTTCATGCCCTTTTCGAGCATACCCCGGCGATACTCAATCTGTTCCAAATCCTGGATCATATCTTTGGACGTTCGCCTTTTTACTTCAAAGCGCGGCTAACTACTTTTTCTGCGCCTGAGTCTTTATCGCTACAGCCAATGCCTTTTGGTTCCAAGGTACTACAGGCACCTTGTTCTCGGAAATAGCCTTAGGCAAACGAGAAGGAGGTCTATCGCCTTTATACATAGCCACCACGCCTTTGCCCAAAGCAATTGTCTCACGGATTTCCCAATTAACCCATTTGCTGTCTGCAGTCTTCTCGGATATGTATACGACAGTGACCGAGCATTGCCGAATACGCTCACGTATGCCTCGCTTTACATATTCAGCATCCTTACTGTCGAAGGGCTTTTTCAATGACCAGTCGTTGAATTCAATATCCAAATTTTCATTTTTTGCCTGCGCTCGAAGCATATTGACGTCTGTCAAGTCTTCGGCCGCAAAGCTAATGAACACGTTGCATTTACTCGCGTCGCCACTTGTCTTCAGAGATTCTTTGGCCTTTTGCTCCAACTGTTGAAGCTCGCTGGGAGTTAGTCCGCGGCCGCCTCCGCCACCTCCACCCATCTTTCAGCTCCTTTCCTTTGCATTTGCAATCTCAATACATGCCACGCATTTCCCGCAGGGCTCATTCCCCCCGGCGTGGCAGGAGTACGTATCTTGTAACCCACGCGCTGTTGCCAGTGACAGAATATCTGCCTTCGTGAACTCTATTAAAGGCGCGAGCACTGTAATTCGCTTTTTCATGGCTGTCTCGATCATGTCTTCGGTTTTGCGAAGAAAATCAAGCGTCTGATCCGGGAATAGACAATCTTCAGGATTGAGCAAACCTATTGCCACGCCATCCGCTTGTACACTGTAAGCGTAGGCAGCGCCGCAAAGCAACAAAAGAAGGTTCCGTCCTGGCAGGAACGCGTCTTCGTTTATACGCATCGTGGGATCGGTAATACCGCTTGGTACAATCTTGCCGAAACCGGAGACATCCATTCGCTTAACCAATGGCAATCCATATCTTTCATGCAATTGCTCGCAGGCATACCATTCCCTATTTGAACTGAGTTGACCGTAATCTACAAACAGAGGGTTTACGACAATGCCTTCCTCATGAGCCATCAAACTCATTAGGGTAGAGTCAATTCCGCCAGAAACAAGGGTCACTATTGACATGACGCGTAATCCCTCTTGATCACTCGCACAACCACCCAGACCGCTAGATCAAAGCGATCTGGGGGGAAACCAGAAGAACATGAATGCTTAATAAATGTGTCTTCAAGCACCTCATATTGCCGTATTGTTTGAACGGTCTTAACAGGTGCTGCAGTCAATCCCACCCATGCCATGTAAGTAAGAACGTGTACATCGAGAACAGCAACCTGGGCCGTGTATCCGATATTGCGCAGAAAGAGGCTCGCTTGTTTGGGGCCAAGTCCTGAAACACTCTTAGCCAATTGACGGCGCGCCTCACGTTCGTCCTTTGCCATTTCAAGGCGGCTTTTTATTGTTCCACCACAGGAATAGAGTGTTTCAGCGGCCGCGCTCACTTG
>Ga0209096_1002249_pt1 | contig 19022 bp, 16 predicted proteins | sample AD_UKC034_MetaG_FD_184407 | JGI IMG/M metagenome (GOLD analysis project Ga0209096, IMG submission 184407) | Active sludge microbial communities of municipal wastewater-treating anaerobic digesters from USA - AD_UKC034_MetaG (SPAdes) (version 2) | ecosystem: Engineered > Bioreactor > Anaerobic >... | reverse complement strand
CAAAGAAATCGGGAAAAGGAAAAGTGGTTCACCCGGACATCGACATGCCGGAATCCCACGCGGTGACCTGGGAGGAAAAGAAACTTTTGTACCATATCTTTCAACCTTCGGCGTCCCAATCACCGTCCCGAAAGAAGGGCAGAGGAAAAAATTGAACTCAAAACCCAAAACCCTGATTGCCTCTCTGACCAGCGGAAAAGGCGGTGTCGGCAAAACCTTCGTGACCACCAACCTTGCAGCCACGCTGGCTCGACAAGGCAAAAAAGTTCTTGTTGTGGATTGCGACCTGGGGCTTGCCAATATTGATATCATGCTGGGCATTAATCCCACTCTGACCCTCAAAGACGTGGTATTCGGCAATTTACACTTGCGGGATGTAATTCTGTCAACGGCAGGAGGCTTTGACTTGATCCCCGCAAGCTCCGGCATTCGCGAAATGGCTCAGCTTCTCTTTGAGAAAATTCGAACCATTAAGGAGATGCTGATGGAGATAGAAGGTTATGACGTCATTTTATTGGATACAGGAGCAGGCATTGCCGAAACTGTTTTGCAATTCAATTTGCTTGCCCAGCGGAATTTACTGGTGCTCAATCGGGAATTGACCAGCCTCACCGATGCCTATGCCATGGTCAAGGTCATGTACCAGGTATTTGGACAACAATCTTTTTCCATTATCACCAACAATGTTTCGGACCATCGCGAAGGAGCGTCGATTTTTACCAACATCGACACCATCAGCAAACGCTTTCTGGGTTTTTCCCTGACTTGGCTGGGAAGTATCCGTCAGGATGACATGATTCCGAAAACCATTTTAAGACAGGAAATTCCCGTCTGCAAGTTTCCCCGCTCGCGCGTCGCCGCCGATTTTATCGGCGTCAGCAAAACGCTTTTGACAGGAGCCAGCACCGCCAGGTAAAAAAGTTTATCACAAAACCCTTGCAGCCGGACTCAAAAATTTTCAGCCAGGTTGGAAAAGCCTCTCCAAGTCTGCCCTGTAAAGTCTGTATTGCTCCGGCGATAAAATATTCTGAAGATTGTCCTTGTTTTGTTTTTGTGCCAGCGCGGTCAGCTTTTCATCCGGCAAGAACATGAATACCGCACAGTTAGCTTCTTTGGCACGCTCATAACGCCACACATAAAGCTTTTTGAACAATTCTTTCTGATCGTGGGCAAGCGCATGGTATCCTTTAATCTTAACATAACCACGACGGTCAAATTCCCGTTCCTGCCAGTTGGCGGCAGCGATTTTCGCAAACGCTTCATCCGCCTGGCCATCCAGACTCTTTTCATGTAAAAAGTTTTTCTGTCGTTCATAAAGTGCCGGCAGCAACGTTACATCCTGGACAGCATATTCCAGTTGCTCAGCCAACAGCGGGCGAGCATCCCAGCGCGATCTCTGCATTTTTTTGCTCTTCTGAAGTTCCACCCCAAGAAATTCCTTAATGATTTTATCAAGCGAAAGCTGACGGAATCCCAAGAGCATCGCTGCACGGTGCGTATCAAAAATATTATGAAATTCAAAACCATAGTCTCTTTTTAACAGACGGATATCATTATCCGCCGCGTGCAGAATTTTCACAACGGAACGGTTTTGAAAGGGTTCAGCCAGAAAAGACAGATCCAGATTCACCGTCGCATCCAGAACATAAGTCACAAAAGGAGTATAAATCTGAATCAGACAGAGTTTTTCTCTGAAGTAACGGAAAGAATCATATTCTGTATCAATGCCTAAGATCACCGCCTGACGCAAATGATCAGAGGCTCTCTGTGCAGCTTTGGGTGTATCCACCAGCAGCCAATTCGCATTCATGTGAAGTACCTTAACCGAAAGAATGATGAAATACCATAAAAATGATAAAGAAAAAAGAATTGTTCGAACAGTTTGCTGTCTGTCTCCCTGAAGTAAGATATTGATATTGGCAAGGGATGAGGGACAAAAGGCGGGTTTTTACTGATGCATGGTGCTTTACAAAACCGCAGAATATGCTACGGTACATTCCTGTTTGAAATCATTCATGAATCTGCAGGAACGAATCATCATGGGTCCACGAAAACTGCTTCGGATTCTGATCCTGGCAATACTTTTGGGAGGTTGCGACATGCAAAATCGATTTCTATATTTTCCCAATAACGACCGTCCGTCTGCAAGTCAACTGACCGCGGAACGTATGGATTTCTGGCAATCTCGGAACGTTGATTATCAGGGATTGATCTTGACGGAAAACACGTCTGCCCCCCAAGGTACCATCGTGATTTTCCACGGCAACGGCGGCACGGCGTTTGACAGAGCATTTTATCTGTCTCCTCTGACCAATCTGGGATTTCGGGTCATTCTGGCCGAATATCCTCAATACGGAGGCCGTCCGGGAAAAGTCGGAGAAAAACCATTTGTCATCGATGGCATGGAAACGGTTCGTCTGGCTCACGAACAATATGGCCCCCCCATCTATCTTCTGGGTGAATCCCTGGGTTGTGGTGTGGCTGCCGCAATTGCCAAAAAAACAACCATTCCCATCGCCGGAATCATCCTCATAACCCCCTGGGACACTCTGGCCGCTGTCGCCAAGTCTTTGTTCCCCTACCTGCCAGTAACATTTTTTCTGACTGACAAATACGACAGCATACGCAACCTCCAGTCTTTTGAAAGGAAAATTGCCATTATCGGAGCGGAACACGACGAAATTCTCCCCATTCGACATGCCCACGCTTTATACACCTCGCTTCCTCAAGGGAAAAAACGGATGTGGATTATCAAAGGGGCAACCCACAACGACTGGCCCTATTTCGTCAATTCGTCTCTGTGGCAGGAAATGACCGACTTTGTAAAGATCAGCAAATGATCAGGAGGGAATCTGCATTCCCAAAAGCTTTATGGAATCACTAAACAAGACGGAAATGCTCTTGTCGGAGAGAACCTTTTCAACAAAGCCCACTCCGAAAACCGGATGATGGATCACATCGTTGGCTTTGAACTTATCCCTGATGGAGTATTCAATCATTTTTGTATCCGGCGGCATATTGCGGCTTTTTAAATCCCATTTCAGGGGAGCATCGTTCGGCATCGTTTTGGACGGAACGGTTTTTTTCGCCCGCAAAACACCGGAAGCACTCCTCGCGGTTTTCGCTTTTTCCGTTGTCGTTGCTCCTCGATACTTGTGTTCGGCACCGCATGTTTTGCATTTCACACGGCTGACCGCGCCATCCACCTTGAACATGATCACATGGGCCAGTACCAGCTTGCATTTCAGACAATACGCGTCGATATTATCGCCAACAGAAATCACCATCATCTCCTTTTCCCGCGTTTCGCAGGCATCAGCTAAAGGGTCGTCGCCAAAACAGCTGCGCCGATGGCACCATTGACCTGGGCATAGGGCGACGCAGCAATTTTAACGCCTAGTTTACGTTCCAATGCATCGACAACACCAACATTGCGCGCAACGCCGCCGGCAATCATCAACGGCTCGCAAACACCAACACGGGCCAGCATAGCCGAAATCCGGGCAGCAATGGATTCATGAATGCCCGCAATGATGTCCTGCCGTTTTTCGCCACGCGAAATCAACGAAATCACTTCTGATTCCGCAAATACAGTACATAAGCTGCTGATAGAGGAAGGCTGTCCGGATTGCAGGGACATCGCACCAAATTCATCCAAATTCATTTCCAGCGCCCGCGCCATCACTTCCAGAAACCGTCCGGTTCCCGCTGCACACTTATCGTTCATCACAAAATTGCGCACTCTCCCGTTTTCGCCAATTGCCACGGCCTTGCTATCCTGCCCGCCAATATCAATAAGCGTACGAATGGTTGAATCCAAAAAATATGCCCCGGCTGCGTGTGCCATAATTTCCGTAAACGATTTGTTGGCAAATTTCACGGAATTACGGCCATAACCTGTCGAAACTATTTTTGAGATGGATGATGCCTCAAGGCCGGTTTCGTTAAGCAAAAGCTCATACACCTTGCCTCCGGCCGCTTCCGCATTGTAACCGGTAAAAATAAACTTCGTCCCGAGAATTCTCCCGTCCTCGATTACTGCCGCCTTGGCCGTAATGGACCCAATATCAATACCCGCTGTCCGCATCAATCATCCTTCCGGGAAAAAACATATTTACGCTATCTCTTCCTCGTGAACAATTTCCGTCTTGATTAGCGTAATCAATTCCTGAAAAACCGGCAGCACATCCGTGCGAAACCTGCCCGCCAGACAAACATACATGATGTCGTCACCCGGTTTGAGCTGGCCCTGGTTGATCCAGACCCGAACATCCGCAATGCCTTCCCTGGTTTTAAAAAGGCTTACGGCATCCTTGAGTCGGGCCGAATCAAAGGAAAGATTCATTCCCCCGACCGGTTCACCCTTTTTTGACGTTGCCCGCACAATACCGTTGTGCACCAGAATCATGCCCAGTTCATCCGGCAAACACTCTTTTTTTATTTCCGAAATCCATTTTTCAACCATGCATCCTCCTGCATCGACAAAGCAGAATCCTAATCCGGTCGGTAGTTAAGGCCCCGTTTCAGAATCCGGAACGGTTGGCCGGGCTTCTTCGGCAGGTTGCTTCAATGCCAACTCAGACAGTTTCATGGAAACCATGCCGGCCAGTGAAAAAAGCAATGATGTGTCCATGTCGGTCTTATAACGGCCCGCATCCGCATCGCCATTATTCCATGACCCCATCACCCGACCATCAATTTCAAAGGGAACAACAGCGATCGACTTGATGAAAAACTTCCGGTGAGAAGGCATCAGTTTGTAAAAAGGCTGAAGGTGATGATTGGCAAGAATCGGTTTCGCTCCCGCGGTCAGAATTTGTTCAAACAGTTCCTGAGACACAATGGAAAGCCGGTCTTTCAAAATATCCGAGGCCCTGGCCGCCTCAATAAACGACACTCCCTTTTCGTGGTCAATCCATGTCAGCCAGACAAAGGGAACGCCGAATTCTCTTTCAATGCCGGTAAGCAGGACTTCAAAAAGCCCTGTGACCGTTTCCGATAAAGACACATCGGCCTCAACTTTTCGGAATCGTATGGCAATTTCCTCGTTGATACGCTGAAGATCTTCTTTTTTCCCCATTAAACATTCCCTTCCCATACACTGTAAATGACCGCATGATCAGACGGCTTCTCAGCCAGACGTGTCGTCAGATCAATGGTGCAGCTGCTGGATTTTGCAGCGGCCGTTTTCGTTGCCAGAATGTGATCGACCCGCCAACCTAGATTGCGGCTGACAGAATCCCGAACTCGATAATCAAAAAATGTATATTGTCCCGGCACGTCCGGATGATATCTGCGAAAAATATCCGTCAATCCCCAGGAGACCAGGCTTTCAAAAGCTTTCCAGACTTCGGGACGAAAAGAAACATGTCCCAGAATCCTTTTGGGATCATGCACATCCAGCTGTCCCGGAGCCACATTAAAATCGCCGCACAGGATCACTTTCTGATCCGGTTGGAAATTCTTCTGCAAATAGTCTCTCAGACGCGAAAACCAGGCCAGCTTATAGGCAAACTGCGGTTTGTCAACCTCCTGCCCCTGCGGCACATAAACGTTTACAATGATCCAATCGCCAAATTGCACCATCGCCAGACGATCAGCATCCGGCGGATCTTCCGAAAGTCCAAAAGCAATTTTTTGTGGTTTTTGAACCGACGCAATCGCCACACCATTGTATTGTTTGCTGCCGCAAAATGTGACCGTGTAACCCAGTGCTTCAAATTCCGCCACAGGAAACCTTGCATCTTCCACTTTCGTCTCCTGCATACACAAAACATCCGGCCGGTGATTTTGCAGCCAGGGCAATACAATATGCAGTCGGGACCGGATGGAATTGACATTGTATGTGGCGATCTTCATATTGAAAACCAAACTTCTCGACGAATTTTTTTTATGTTATCACTCCCGGCGTTTACGCTCAAGGCCTTTTATAGCCTTTACAAAAAAGCCATTTTCGTACCGACACGATTCATCTTATTTGCAAATTATTCATCCCGGCGACTCTTCATCTGGCGACGTGTTGCATCAAGCTCCATCTTGCGCAGGCGCACACTTTGCGGCGTAACCTCCACAAGCTCATCTTCCGCAATAAATTCAATGGCTTGATCCAGAGACAGAATATGCGGCGGGCGCAGGATCACTGTGGCATCGGATGTAGAGGCCCGCATGTTAGTCAACTTCTTTTCCTTAACGATATTAACATTCAAATCTTGCGGACGGTTGCGCTCTCCCACAATCATACCCGCATAGACATGTGCGCCTATCTCCACAATCATTTCTCCCCGATCCTCCATCGCATAACTGGCATACCCTGTCACCCGTCCGGGGCGATCGGCTACCAGCACACCGGTATTTCGCTGGGGAATGGAACCGAACCACGGAGCATAATCCTCCAGAAGGGAATTCATCACGCCCCCCCCCTTCGTATCGGTCAAAAACTGGCTGCGAAATCCGATCAGCCCGCGCGAAGGAATCAAAAACTCCATGCTGACTCGGCCACTGCCTTTATTGACCAGACTTTCCAGGCGTCCTTTACGGATAGACAATTTCTCAGTGATTTTTCCCACAAACTCTTCAGGAATATCCAGAAATAATCTTTCCACCGGTTCAAGCGTTTTGCCATCTTGCTGCCTGGTAATCACCTGAGGCTTGGAAACCATCAGTTCGTAGCCTTCTCGGCGCATGGTTTCAATAAGCACGGCCATCTGCAATTCACCCCGTCCACACACTTCAAAAGCATCGGTCCGTTCCAATTTTCTTATTTTTATCGCCACATTACGCAGCGATTCTCTTTCCAGCCTCTCCAGGAGGTGGCGCGACGTCAGATACTTTCCCTCTTTTCCCGCAAAGGGCCCGTCATTGACATAAAAAATCATCGAAACCGTCGGCTCATCCACCACCAGCCTCGGCAGCGGCTGCGGATTTTCAAAAGAGGAAATCGTGTCACCGATTGAGACATTTTCCACGCCCGCCAATGCAATGATGTCTCCTGATTCCGCTTCGGCAACCGGCTTTTTCGTGAGACCGTGAAACATATAAAGCGCGGAAAGCCGAATACCGCTTTGCACTTTTTCTTTTGTGCAAAGGCTATACGTTTTATTCATTTCCAGTTTTCCGTTTTGCAGGCGACCGACGGCAATCTGGCCGACATAGGCATCATAATCCAGATTGGTCACCAGAAATTGTGTATTGGCATCGTCATCTCCCGAAGGAGGCGGGACACTGTCAAGAATGGTCTGCAAAAGCGGTTGCAGATCAACGCCATCATCGCCCGGTTTTCTGAAACTGACGCCGGTTTTGGCATTTGTGTATAAAATCGGAAACTCAATTTGCTGCTCCTGTGCGCCCAGATCAATAAACAAATCGTAAGTCTCTGAAATCACTTCAGCAATACGGGCATCGGACCGGTCAATTTTATTAATAACCAAAATAATCGGCAAGTGCCGGGCCAGAGCTTTTTTCAAAACAAACCGGGTTTGCGGCAGCGGTCCTTCACTGGCATCCACCAGAAGCATCGCGCCATCGACCATATTGAGGCTGCGTTCAACCTCACCGCCAAAATCCGCATGACCTGGCGTATCAACAATGTTGATTTTGACGCCCTTGTAATCCACAGCGGTATTCTTGGCCGCAATGGTAATGCCTCGTTCTTTTTCCAGGGCCATCGAATCCATCACACGATCTTCCACGGCCTGGTGCGAATGAAAAATACCCGTTTGTTTCAGCATGGCATTGAGCAAAGTGGTTTTCCCATGGTCAACATGGGCAATAATAGCGACATTTCTCAAGTGTTCTTTTTTCATTTTCTTTTCATATCCAATTTAGCGTTTTATAATTTTGTGGCAGAGCTTTACACTAATATGGCAAGAAAATCAAAAAGGGAAGGAAAGGAAAAAACAATATTTAAGAATATCATGCGTCATCCTTTACAAATTACCGGGAAATCGTTATAATTTTGCCAAGTCAAACAAAAAAACAGAAAAGGCGGCGGAAATGGCTTACATAAAAATCAATTTCGGCAGCAATTTTGAAGATGAGTTTCAAAAAGCAGTGGATGAAGTTTTTCACCTCGTGCGTCCGGCCTTTAAAAACTATGAATGCATCTGGCATCCCAACATTGATGTGTATGAGTCCGAGGAAGAGGTAATTGTCCTTGCAGCGATTGCCGGACTCGGAAAGGAGGAGCTGCACATCGAGGTAAACCGGAAAAAAATTAAAATTGCCGGAATTCGCAAGGTCATTCAGCTTTTGCAAAACGCACGCTACTGCCAAGCGGAAATTCCACATGGCTATTTTGAAAGAAGTGTCGCCCTTCCCGCCCCGGTGGACGCAGAGTCCGCCACGGCGTCTTACGCCGACGGCATTCTGATGGTTCGCATGAAGAAAATGCCGGCGAATAAAATTCATCGAGTGCCGATCGTTTCTCCAAAATAGCGGAGTATTCCCCGAAAACACGCAAGGAGGTAAAACATGACGGAGCCAAACGTCTCTGTAAATCAAAATACTTTTAACATTCCGGAAATCATTCCGATTCTTCCGCTGCAGAACGTCATGGTGTTTCCCAAAACGATGATTCCGCTGGAAGTTACGGGAAGTGCATCGCTTTTGGTGGACGAAGCCATGACCAAAGACCGTCTGGTCGGACTCATCATGATGAAACAAGATCTGGAAAATACCCAGGATATCGTCCTGAACGATCTGCACACCGTCGGCACATGCGCAGTGATTCTCAAAATGGCCAAAACCGCAGAAAACCGCGCCCAGCTTTTGCTTCAGGGATTGACCCGTTTCTCGATTGTCGAACTGATTGAAGGCAAGCCCTATCAGCAGGCTCGCGTCAAAATCATAGAGGAAAGCGAAATCAAGGACATTGAAACGGAAGCATTAATGTCCAACCTTTTGTCCTTGTTTGACCGTATTCTCAAACTCTCTCCTTTTCTGCCTCCGGAGTTTGGCCCGATGGCCAAGTCCATCACAGAAGCCGGAACGCTGGCCGACCTGATTGCATCGATCATCAATGCGCCTTTAGAAGACAAACAGAAAATTCTCGACATCGGTGATGTCAAAAACCGTCTGAAAGAATTGACCCGACTTGTGAATCATCAGATGGAAGTTCTTGAACTGGGCAACAAGATCCAGACCAAGGTCAAAGACGACATCGATAAAAACCAGCGGGAATACTATCTGCGCCAGCAACTGAAAGCCATCCGGCAAGAGCTGGGAGAAACCGATGAAAATGCAGTCGAAACCGAGGAATACCGGAAGAAAATCGAAGAAAAGAATCTTCCCGAAGAAGCCAAAAAGGAAGCCCTGCGAGAACTGGAACGGCTCTCCCGGATGAATCCGTCCTCAGCAGAATACACAGTGTCTTCAACCTACTTGGACTGGATCACCGCCCTGCCCTGGCACAATGAGACCACCGACAATCTGGATATCGCCAAGGCACGCCAGGTATTGGACGAAGATCACTACGGACTTACCAAACCCAAGAAGCGGATTATTGAATATCTGGCTGTGCGCAAATTAAAACCGGATTCCAAGGGACCGATTCTCTGCTTTGCAGGCCCTCCGGGCACAGGCAAGACCTCCCTGGGACAATCCGTCGCGCGCGCGCTGGAACGCAAATTCGTCCGCATCTCTCTGGGCGGTGTACGAGACGAAGCGGAAATCCGCGGCCACCGGCGAACCTACGTCGGCGCTTTGCCCGGCAGAATTATTCAAAGCCTGCGGCGCGCTGAATCGAATAACCCCGTTTTTATGCTTGATGAAATCGATAAGCTTGGCAGCGATTTTCGTGGCGATCCTTCCTCGGCACTTCTGGAAGTGCTGGACCCGCAGCAAAACAACTCCTTTACCGACCATTACCTGGACGTGCCGTTTGACCTGTCCAAAGTCATGTTCATCGCCACGGCCAACATGCTGGATACCATACCGCCTGCGCTTCTGGACCGGCTGGAAGTCATTGAACTCAACGGCTACACCCAGGAAGAAAAAGTCAAGATTGCCGAACGGTATTTAATTCCGCGGCAACTGAAGGAAAACGGGTTGAACCCCGATCAGTTCAAGCTGACCTCAAAAGCGCTAAACATGATTATCACCGGCTACACACGGGAAGCAGGCGTGCGCAATCTGGAACGGGAAATCGCCAATGCCTGCAGAGGGATAGCCACACAAATTGCCGAAAGTGAAATTTCATCCAAAAAGTTAACGGAAAAGGACATCTCTAAATATTTGGGTCCAGTACGGGTCCCCATTGACATCGACTCACGCATCACCCGACCCGGCATTGCTATCGGATTGGCCTGGACGCCGGTGGGCGGCGATGTGCTGTTCGTTGAAGCCACCGCCATGAAAGGGAAAAAAGGCCTCACACTAACGGGACAACTTGGCGATGTTATGAAGGAATCCGTATCGGCGGCATTGAGTTTTATTCGTACCAACGCCAAAGAACTAGGCGTCGATCCGGATTTCTTTGACGACCGTGACATTCATATCCATGTTCCCGCAGGCGCAACTCCCAAGGACGGCCCCTCGGCCGGTGTAACCATGCTTGCGGCCTTGACCTCTCTATTAACCAACCGCAGGGTAAAAAAGAAACTGGCCATGACCGGCGAAATCACGCTGCGCGGCGCAGTGCTTCCCGTGGGCGGCATCAAGGAAAAAGTCCTGGCAGCCTACCGGGCGGGCATTACGTCTCTTATTTTACCTGAGTGGAATAAAAAAGATTTGGAAGACATTCCGGCGGACGTGCAAAAGGCCATTACCTTCCACTTTGTCGATGACATGCTGGATGTGCTGAAGCTTGCCCTGGAACCGGTCAGGGAAAAGAAAAAAGTCTCCAAAGTGGTAAAAAAAATCCCGGCCCTTCTGAAAAGCAAGCGTTCAACACCGACTCGCAAAGAGAGAAAACGCTTATAAAGAGAGGAGGCGCCTACCGGACATATTTTCCGGATTGGAATATTTGCTGCCTTTCTGCTTCCGGCAAAAGACAGCCGGCAACACAGACGGATGTGCAATTACCATCGCAAGGTTCGACATGGATGGTAATCGTTGAGGCGAAAAATTTTTCCGAAATCGCACATTTCAGATCCCGGGTAATGCCGTGGGAAACTTCCACGGTCATTTGCGGATCAACCTTGATGTGAAATTCAATAAAGCGGAAGTTTCCGGCCTTGCGCGTCCTTAACTGGTGATAACCATGAATCTCCGGCTTATCATTCATGATTATGCCGCGAATCCACTCTTCTTCATCGTGGGGCAGTTTCACATCCATAAGATCACCCAACGCCCGCGAGGTTAAATCGTAAGCCGCCTTCAAAATAAACACTGCCACAAATATCGCCGCTACGGGATCGAGCCAGTGAATGCGCGGATCAACAAGGAAGAGGTGCCCAAGCCAGATAATGCTCAGACTGACCATGACGCCCATGGAGGTATAGACATCGGTCCGCAAATGCCAGGCATCCGCTTGCAAGGCAATGGAGTCCGCCGCTTTGCCTACTGCAAAAAGCCTCTGGGAAACAAAAAAATTGAGCGCAGCGGATAGAAACATGACCGCAACACCCCAGCCGGGAGATTCTATTTCCTGTGCGGAAACCAATTTTTTAAGTGACTCAAAAACAATCCAGAAAGCGGCAACAAAGATCAGCATAGCTTCCACGAAACCGGAAATGCTTTCCAGTTTACCGTGGCCGAATGGATGGGCGTCATCCGCCGGGAGATGCGATTTCTTAACAGAAAACAGGGCGATTGCCGCCGCCAGCAAATCCATTCCGGAATGAATTGCCTCGGAAATAATGGATACAGAACCGATCAGAACCCCAACGATAACTTTAAAGACAACCAAGATGGCGTTAGATACAACGGATAACATCGCCACATGTTCTTTTTGCTGCTGAATAGATGACAATGGAAAATCTCCTTTGGAAATTGTTTCTTCCGGTTCAGTCTAGTCTTTTCATCGCCTAAACGGTGTCGTTAATTCTTTTCATTCGGAATGCCAAGGACATCCCTGAAGAATTCAACAGCAACAGCATTGAGCCGCTCATGCACGGCCTGACGGTCAACACTCTGGTGGTCACGACACAGGGCGCCTGCTATATTACGGCCGAAAGACGTGCAGAGATCAAGAAAGATGAAATGCCCCTCATCGGCATCCAGTTTCAGAAGTTTGGCACCGTGAATATTTGCACAGTAATAAGCTACATTCGTTTTGTATGGCGTGACATCATCCTTGATGGCACCCACCAGAAAAACCGGCACCGTGATGGCTTTCAAACTGTTTGCATCAACCCCCTGGGCTACGGCGGGAGCCATGGCGAAAACAGCCTGAATACGTTCATCCGCATATGAAAGCCGGGCGGATGAAAAGCGTTTGATCATTTTCGACCAGTTGATGTCATCCGGAAACAAACAGACCGGATCATTTTCTGTTTCGGAACAAAATTCAATCATTTGTATCATGTTATATTTTGCCCCGGCCAAGGCCAGCGCCGTGTAGCCACCCGCTGAATGTCCCGCCGCCGCTATGCGCCCTGCATCGATTAACGGTCCAATGGTGCTATCTTTCAGAAGCCTGGTCAAAACAAAACTGACATCTTGGGGGCGTTCCCATACAGCGATATAGCCATCCGGTGTTTTATCATACCAGGTGTTTCCGGGATGATCGATACCGGCTACGATAAAGCCGTTTTCCACCAGATTCCGGATAAACCAGGAATAGTTTGTTACTGAACCTTCCGTGCCGTGCGAAAAAAGAACAAGTGGTTTGGTCCCGGCCATCGGAAGCGCATCGTTGATCAAACGCTTATCTAACTGAAAAGGAGCCAAAAACGATCCTGAAGCCACTCGCTTTTCCACGGGCTGGATAGGATACCAGATATAGGTTTTGATATTCCGGTCTCGATCAGCGTCATGATAACTTCTCGTTGTCAGACCAACGCGCACAGTCTGTTTTTCCGGCAGTACACAGGCCCAAAGGGAAGAACCGGCCAGAAAGAGAAAAAGAAAGATCATACAAATATTCGACATCATTTTGAGTAATTTTTTCATAAAGACTCTCTTTGCATGTTCCCGGCATTCCGTCGGCGAAAAAAATAACCTAAACCAGAACGGGAAAGATTTTTCATTTTGCATATCACGTCAGTAAAGCAATTTCCCGTTTTTTCCGATGAAACTTGCGGATTGTCTTTCCAGAAATGACATTCTATGGTAGGCAACCGGCCGCAAAACGGTAAAAAAACCATGAATCCAAAAAGCTTGCGCAAATTCTTTCAAAACGCCTCCGCCAAAGATTGGAGCAACTGGCGCTGGCAGATGCAAAACCGGGTGACTCTCCCCGAAAAACTGCCCGATTTTCATGACATATCCCCTGTATTGAAAGAGGAAATGCGCAAGGTGCTGCCTTCTTATCCGATGGCCGTCACCCCCTATTTCCTGTCGTTAATTTCGGAATACGATGGATTGGGACCCGTAGCCGCCCAATGCCTTCCGAACATCAAAGAAATCAAAATTCTTGAGAATTTTCCGAAAGATCCGCTTGGAGAAGACGGCAATATGCCGATCCCGAAACTGATCCATCGCTATCCGGACCGCGTCCTGGCCATGGTCACCCAGACCTGTGCCACGTATTGCCGGCACTGCAACCGCAAGCGTTTCTGGAAAACACCACAAAACTTCCCCTTGCAAAAACACCTGCAACAAATGGTTCGATACATAGCGGAATCACCAAGCATCCGTGAAGTGATTATTTCCGGCGGCGATCCGCTGACCTTTGACGATGCAAAGCTGGAGATGATCCTGGACTCTTTCTCGACCATACCCAGTGTGGAAATTCTGCGCATCGGAAGCCGTATGCCATCGGTTTTACCGATGCGCATCACAAACGACCTCTGCCGAATGCTGAAACGTTATCGTCCGCTGTGGTTCAATACTCAATTTAATCATCCAGATGAAATCACAAAGGATGCGGCTGATGCCTGCCAAAAAATTCAAGAAGCGGGAATCCCCGTTTCCAATCAAGCGGTGTTGCTCAAGGGTATCAACGACAATCCGGATGTCATGGCCCGCCTTTTATCCAGTCTGCAAAAAATATCCGTCCGCCCCTACTATCTTTTTCACTGCGAACCGGTTCGGGGATGCGGACATTTTCGCACAGACCTTGCCCAGGGTCTGTCGATGATGGAAACGTTGCGAAAAAATTGTTCCGGATTGGCACTTCCACAATACGTGGCGGATTTACCGGGTGAATCGGGCAAAGTTCCCATTTTAACGCTATCGAAAGCGCTGAAAATGGATTTACAGAAACACCAAGATTTTTTTGACAATTCTCAATAATTGGATTAGGAAGGGCCCGGGAATGAAAAACCAAAAACATCCATTGACCGTCATGAAGGAGAAAAGAGATTTATGTACACTGCCAGCGATTTAAGAAAAGGGCTGCGCCTGAAAATCGACAACGAACCTTACGTAATCGTTGAATTCAACTTTGTCAAACCGGGAAAAGGGCAGGCCCTGTACCGCACGAAGCTCAAAAATATGATCAACGGCAACCAGTTTGAACGGACGTTTCGGTCTGTTGACAATTTTGAACCGGCCGATTTGCGTGAAAAGAAAATGCAGTATCTCTATAAAGAAGGTGACAAATTCTGTTTCATGGATAACGAAAATTACGAGCAGGTTTATCTGACGGAAGACCAGGTGGGAGATGCCGTCAACTTTTTGCTCGACAACATTGAGGTGGAAATTCTGCTTTTTGAAGACCGGCCAATCGGCATCAGTTTACCCAATTTTGTTGAACTTTTTGTCACGGAAGCAGAACCCTGGGCCAAAGGCGACACGGTTTCCGGCGCCACCAAACCGGTGAAGGTGCAAACAGGCTACACCATTCTGGTGCCGACCTTTGTCTCGGAAGGCGAAAAGATCCGCATCGACACGCGCACGGGAGAATATCTCACTCGCGTCAAAGGCTGATGAACCTTGAGTTTCGTCTTGCGGGATGAACAATTTTATCTGGCGCGCAAATCGGGAAATCTCCGTTTGCGCGCCGTTCTGATTTCAAGCATCCGCCGTTTTTTTGAAAAGCATCTTTTTCTGGAAGTCGAAACCCCCCTTTGCATACCCGCACCCGCGCCGGAGGAACATATTGAGGCCATCCCTTCAGAAGACTGGTTTTTACAAACCTCTCCAGAGCTTTATATGAAAAGGCTGATGGCGGCAGGCTATCCCCGGATATTCCAAATCTGCAAATGCTTTCGCGCCAATGAAAGAGGAAACCGGCATCTGCCGGAATTCACCATGCTGGAATGGTATGTCGCGCAGTTTGACTATCATCAATTAATGGATCAATGTGAGACTCTGCTGATTGACGCTTTCCAATCCGCCAAACAAATGCAAAGCATCGCGCAGCTACCGTCAGAAATCCATTTTTGTTCGCCCTGGCACCGAATCACCGTCGCGGACGCCTTTATGCAATATGCGCCCGTTTCTTTGGAAGAAGCTCTGGAGAAAAATCGGTTTGATGAAATTTTGGTGGAATATGTCGAACCTCATCTGGGCAAAGACCGGCCCTTATTTCTATATGACTATCCAAGATCCATGGCGGCCCTGGCAAAATTAAAGGAAGACCGGCCGGACATTGCGGAGCGCTTTGAGCTTTATATCGGAGGCATCGAAATTGCCAACGGTTTTTCAGAATTGACCGATCCCGTCAGCCAGAGGAGGCGCTTTGAAGAAGCGCTGGCATTTCGGGCAGGGGAAAATCGCGCAAAATATCCCATGCCGGAACCGTTCCTGGCTGCTTTGGAAAACCTGCCGCCCTGCGCAGGCATCGCGCTGGGCATTGACCGGTTAATCATGATTCTAACCGGAACCTCAACCATTGATGACGTTGTTGCCTTTCCTCCGGAATGGCTTTAGCCGGATCAAACACTCGATAAGGTAAATAATACTCTCATGACCATTCCCCTTCTGCCTTTGTGGTTTCAAAAACCGGTTTTGTTTCACGAAACCGGTTTTAAGCAATTAACAATCAGTCCCAGCCCTCAAGGCTTCCGGTTTATCGCAACCTCTTCAATGGTTCCGCTGGCGCTGGCAGAGTTCTTTGATGCCGCAGGCTGTTTTCCCATTATATTTATGCCTGCATCGGACGGCCGGATACTCCCCCATGCGCTTCTGGGGCTTCATCAAAACGAAAACCTCTTTGTGAATCAAGAAGGGAAGTGGCTGGGACGCTATCGCCCAGCCTGTATCAGATGCTATCCTTTCATGATGACAGAAACCGGAGATGGGCGGGAAGCTTTTTACATGGATCAATCATTTGATGGCTTCAACACGAAAGAAGGAGTCTTGCTCTTTGAAAACGGAGTTCCCAAGCCCGAAATGTTTGAAATTCAATCCTTCATACGGAATTTCTCTTTTCAGATTCGCCAGACAGCGCACAATTGCAAAGTCCTGGCGGATACCGGATTGCTTGTCCCGATCCCTGCCATAAAAGACTTCGCCGCCAATAGGCAAAACGGCATGTTAAAAATTGATGAGCACAAACTCCGTCAATTGCCGGATAAGGACATTGTCAAACTATTTCGCAATGGCCTTTTATCTGTCATGCAAACCCATCTTTTTTCGCTTGGCAATATCGTCTTGCTTCAACAAAGGAAAAAATACACAGAAACAACTTCAACAGAAAGGAATTTTTCCGCACAGCCATCTCAAGAAACGCCAATGACCGAAACCCCAGAAAAAACCGTCTTCTTGACTTTGAACCATTCTGCTTTTTCCTTTCGTCAGCCCATGCGACAGATTCGCATGACCCTGCTGCTGCCAGATATCCCTCCGGATTGGCATAAGCTGGATCAATGGCTCCGTAATGCGTGGGAACTGGATATTGAACTGGACAACCGTTTTATCCACACGGATGAAAGAACAGAACAGACCGAGCTTGCGATCAACCTGGCCTGGCGATGCCTGATGGCGGCGGGCGCCATCCTCCGGGCAGGAGGCATTCCGGTTTTTGACGTCGGTTGTATTCTCCAAACCGAGCCAAATCGGCAAAACCCATCCGAATGGATTGTTGTTGTAGCGCTTCCCCTCATCGATGAAATTCCTGACACCTTTTATCAAATCGCGATGGAAACAGCCTTGCAAAACATTCAAAAGCGCTTGCGCGAGGCGGATCCGGGGCAAAGCAGTGAACAGGACTTCATTGAAATAATCAACAAAGCGTTAGAACCGATGAAAAAAAAGATTAATGCGGGAAGGTCCACCATTCCCGTACTGCGCGTGGCGCGTCAAAACAATATTCCGTTTTTCCATATCGGCGCAGGCGTTTACCAACTGGGTTGGGGATGCCAGTCGCAACGTATTGACCGGAGTATTTCTGGAAAAGATTCTCTTCTGGGCGCAAAAATATCGCAAAACAAGGCCTGGTCGGCAAGTCTGCTGCGCAGGGCCGGCTTGCCCGCGCCGGAGCACGAGATTGCGGATTCGGAAAATGAAGCCCTTGAAGCGGCCCGAAAGCTTGGCTGGCCTGTTGTGGTTAAACCTGCCGACCTGGACCGTGGAGAAGGAGTGTCGCTTCAAATCAAAAATGACCCTGCGCTTTTGAAAGCATTCAAAGCAGCTTACAGAAAATCAAAAATAAAAAAGGTTTTGATTGAACGAGAAGTTTCTGGAATCTGTCATCGCCTTTTCGTGGCCCATGGCCAGTTGCTGTATGCAGTCAAAAGGCTGCCGAAATCCATTCTTGGAGACGGTTTGAAAACCGTAAAGGATTTGATTGGGGATGCCAATTACGCCGAACAAGTCAAAGCGCCCTGGCTCCGGTTGGAGCCTTTTCCCTGCGACACTCTGGCCATTGAATCCATGCGCCGCGCCGGTTTTACCCTTGCCTCCGTTCCCGATGCCGGAAGCCTGGTTCCTTTAAGACCAGTTGAATCCACGCAATGGGGGGGGGAAGACGAGGATATGACCCATGCCGTTCATCCAGACAATCTGAATCTGGCCCTGCGCGCTGCCTCCCTTTTTGATTTACAGGTAGCCGGCATCGATCTCATCAGTTTGGATATTTCCGTTCCCTGGCATGAAAACGGCGCCATCATCAATGAAATCAACTTTGCGCCCACGCTGGGAGATGGAAATGTCAGTCGAAAATACATCCCTTTGTTTCTAAAGAATTTTATGGAAGGAGACGGTCGAATTCCTGTTGACATTTTTATCGGCGGCAGGCAGGCAATGATTGAAGCAAAAGCAAGGCATCAGTCCAATGTGCAAAAGAAAATATCCTGCTTTCTAACAAGCGACAGCCTGACGCTGGATCCCTCCGGTGCACCCCTTTCCTTCACTTTCCAAAGCCTTTTCAAGCGCTGCCGGGCGTTACTGATGAACCGTCAGGTTGAAAAAATGATTCTTGTGGCGCAAACCGATGAATGGCTGTTCACCGGTTTGCCGGTTGACAAATTCTCTTTCATTGCACGAATAGACAACGAGCTTTCGTCCTGGAATCATCTGGAAGAAAAATTGCCACAAAACAGAATCGATGCTCTGACAAAGCTCATCTCCCCATAAATAATCATCTTTCCCATTCTTTTTCCAGAATGGAGAATAAATTCATCTGCCTTCTTATCCCGAAATGATGTCGTTGCCAGTTCTTCCCGATAAAACGCGTAAATCTCTTCGCTTCGTCCTTTTCCAGACCTCAATTCCTTACAAACACGGCAGAAGTCAGAGTTCCAAGTTCCACTTGCAACTCTTGCCGGACCACCTGCGCGCCCATGAGAATCGCCTGACGGACATCAATCGACCCCGCCGCATCCGGGGCAGTCACCACCAAAACACCATCTGCCGTTACCGAAGCCGTCATCTGCAATGTCATACCGTTTTCCATCGTCAGGGTAAACGGAGCTGACCGGACTTGCGACATATTCGAGACAGAAGGCACCGCTGTATTCTGACCCGAAGAAGAAGCAGGCGTCATTGAAATTGCGCTGCTGCTTTGTTGCACAATAAAGTTGCCCTGAAGCGCCGGC
>Ga0209096_1002235_pt1 | contig 19082 bp, 19 predicted proteins | sample AD_UKC034_MetaG_FD_184407 | JGI IMG/M metagenome (GOLD analysis project Ga0209096, IMG submission 184407) | Active sludge microbial communities of municipal wastewater-treating anaerobic digesters from USA - AD_UKC034_MetaG (SPAdes) (version 2) | ecosystem: Engineered > Bioreactor > Anaerobic >... | reverse complement strand
GACCTGGCGGAAGCCGAAGGCGATCCCTTCCGCTCTGCCGGGCTGCTCCATGAAATCATCAACCGGGGAGAGAAGAAAGCCTTTTCCATGGGATATCGATTTGCAGCGGGATTCATCGGCGGATGCTGCCGCCTGTGTGAAATCTGCGGGGCCGTGACGGGCGAGGCCTGCCGGTTTCCTTTCAAAGCCCGTCCCTCCATGGAGTCCATGGGGATCGATGTCATCAAGACGGCAGAGAAGGCGGGAATGTCCGTGGCCTTCCCCGTCCGGGAAAAGGTGTCATGGATCGGTCTCATCCTGGTTGAGTAACCGGCTTTTTCCATTGAATTCCATGAAAGAAAAGTGGTTTTAAAAACATTGCTTATGAAACGCTGTTCGCGGTGCGGACAGCCTTTGCGGTCACTCAAAAATCAAAGGAGGGAAATGTCATGGCGTACAAAGCGGTTGCGGTCACAAAGGAGGAACAGGGGCTGGTCGGCATTATCACGTTGAACCGGCCGGAGGCCTTGAATACGTTCAATACCGATCTTGCCGGGGATCTCAGCCAGGCCCTCCTGGATCTGGACGCGGACAAGGAGGTCCGGGTCATCGTCATCAACGGGGCGGGGAAATGCTTCTCCGCCGGGATCGATGTTTCTCCGGAAGTTTTCAAGGCGATGACTCCCGCCGAGTACTACGAGTGGATCACGCTCATGGAGAAGGCCATTGTCACCATCGCGAAAATTAAAAAACCGGTCATCGCTTCCGTTCACGGGTTCGCCGTCGCCAACGGCATCGGCATCGTCGCCGCCGCGGACCTGGCGATCGCGGAGGAGGGCGTCCGGTTCGGAGCGACGGCGATCAACGTGGGCCTGAACTGCATCGGTCCCCAGGTTCCCCTTTATCGCAATATCGGGAAGAAAAAGACCATGGAACTTGTCCTCCGGGGGAATCTTATCCTGGCCGATGAAGCGGAAAGAATCGGTCTTATCAACAAGGTCGTCCCGAAGGGATCGCTTAAAGAGGAAACCATGGCCCTGGCCAAGGAACTGGCAGCGAAAAGCCCCCTTGCGCTCTGGTTGGCTAAAAAGTCCTTCTACGATCAGTCTGACCTGGAATTCGGCAAGGCCATGGAACTTGTGAACAACCAGTTTGCCCTTCTGTGCACGCTGGACGATTCACTGGAGGGTATAACGGCGTTCAGTGAGAAAAGGCCCCCGGCCTGGAAGATGAAGTAATAAATTCATTTTTTCACGGGGTGACACGAATGGGATTCTTTACGGGCCGTTTCGGTCAGATGGCGGCGCTCAGGGGTGATCCAGGACCTGCAGATCCGAAAGGTGAAGGGCAAGAGACGTGTTCTCCTGACTCGGGGTGTGCCTTGAGGGCGGAAGACCGAGAACCGGGGAACAGGGATCGAAACCGAGGAGTTAGATATGGACGCTCAGGATGGAAAAATGAAGGAAAACAGTGAGGGACAGAAAAAAAGCGAAGTTTTGTTTGATGCTTTCGGCGAGGGGAAAAAAGAAAAAATTGAAATGATCAAGAAGAGAGCCCGAAAAAATTTTACACTCGGTTACAATTGCGCCGAGTGTGTCATGGAGGCCGTTCTTGCCGTCGTGGAGACGGGATTGCCGTCGGAAGCGAAGAAAGTGGCTACGGGTTTCGGGGGCGGGGTCGGTCTTTTTGGAGACACTTGCGGAGCCGTTACCGGCGCTGTCCTTGCTGTCGGTGCCGTCCACGGCAGGCCCGGTCTTCCTGAAGGGGAGGGCCAGGAAAGCATCAAGAAGGCGGTGGACGAGCTTTACGGGAAACGGGGCCTCTATCGGTTGTTCAACCAGATTCCAAACCGTCTGGCGGACAAGTACGGCAAGACCCTTTGCCGGGAACTCACCGCCAAGTGGCAGGAGTCCTGGCTCTGCCGGGATCACGCCCTTTTCTGCCGGGAACTGATCACCGATGCCGCCGAAATTGCCGCTGAACTCGCTTTTACGAAGCGGGACGAGGCGGCGTCCCGGCCGTTCCGGAGGAATGTTGAAAACTTGAGAGACTGACTAGATCTGAAAAGTTTTAAAACACGACATTGAGGAACATTTAGAAACAGATTAAGAGGTAAAAGCCCTGCTGTCATGATTGGCTTCCGGCAGGGCTTTTAACGTATTGCGGGAAATCCGGCCGGGAACGGGAGATCGGAACCGCCGGTGAAGGGAACATGAAAATTTCAGGAGAAGGAACATGCTGAAGCACATTGTTCTCATGACATTCAAGGAAGGGGCTTCTGAGAAAGATATCCGCGACATGGAAAGGGGGCTGGCGTCCCTTCCCCCGGTTATCCCCGAGATCCGGCAGTACGAGTTCGGCCGGGACAGGCGTCCGGAGCGGGCCTATGATTTCGCCCTCGTGTCGGCTTTTCAGGATGCCGAGGCCCTCAAGCGTTACCAGGCCCACCCGGATCACGTTGTGGTTCTCGCCAGGGTGAAGGCTGTCTGCGAAAAGATCGTGGCGGCCGACTTCGATTTCTGATCGCTAAGAGGGCATGAATTCGTTTTCGCCTGACCGTTTCCAGGCCATGGCGAAAAGGGCGGCATGGCTTGAACCGAAGGTCGGCGGTTCCCGCCGAAGGACGGCCGCCACCGCGGGGTGGCGCTTCACGGTCCGGTCGATGAAGATCCGGACGCGGTCCCGATTCCACCCGAGGGGATGCTCGAAGTCCCGGTAAAGGGCGAGATCCCCCTCATAAAAGTCACGGGTTTCGAGTCTTTCCGATTCCGGTCCGAAAGTGGGGAGATTGAAGACGGCCAGGTTCACGAAACCCATGGCGGATCCGTGCCGGGCGATGAAACGGAGGGTCTCCCGGGCCGTCTCTTCCGTTTCCGCCGGTGTGCCGAAAAGAAAATACCCGTAGGGGACGATACCCGCCCGGTGAAGCCTCGTGAGAACGCGGGAAGCCGTTTCGACGTCGATCCCCTTGTTCAGCCCATCCAGCACCGCCTGGCTCCCCGATTCAATCCCCAGCTTGAGCATGACGCATCCCGAGGACCGGAGACAGCGAACGAAATCATCATCGTCGAGATCGTCTGAAACTCTGGCGAACCCGTACCAGGGTGCCGGAAGCCTTGTCCCGGCAAGAACCCGGAGAAGGGAGGGGCTCAAGGCGTTGTCTACGAAGTGGATGAGGCGGGGCGAATGCCTCCGGCAGAGAATGTCCAGGTCTTCCAGGACCCGTCCTGCCGGAATGGGCCGATAGGGTTTTCCTTCCGCCCGTTCCGGGCAGAAGGCGCATCGCCTCCAGTAGCAGCCCGAAGACGCGTCGTAGGGAAGAACCAGGCCCGGTGAAAGATAGGCGTTCCGAGGGAACCCGTCCAGGTTTGGAAGGCAGGCCGTCATGCCGGCCTCCCTTATCCCGGCCAGGGCCAGGAGAGGTTCCTCACCAGGACCCGGGATGAGATGGTCCACCAGTTCCGTAAAAGGGTTCTTCCATCGCGGCCGGCTTGCCCAGGAGGTCACCAGCCCGCCCCCGAGAACCCGTGGAACCTCCGGCGCCTCTCTTTTAAGAAATCCAAGCATGGCGAATGTTGCCGGAGCCTGGCTCAGGTAGTTCAGGGAAAAGCCGATGAGCTCCGGCGTTTGTTGTTCCAGAAGGGTCGTGAGCCGACTCCTGAAATAAGGGAAAAAGGGATTTTCTTCCGGTGTCCGGGCCATTCGAAGAAGGTTTTCCGATTTCAGCGGTGTAAAGCGGGCATCCTGGTAATTACCCAGCTGGAGGCGCCGGGAGGCGGAATCGAAAGGGGCCTGGAGCAGGTGGTTCAACTCATGGACGGCTTTCCGGTATCGGTCTATATTTTCATAGCCCTTTTCATTTTTCAGTATCTCAATGTTTTGAGAGACATGGCGGAACGCCCGGACGGTCCGGGTGTCCTTTTTGTGTCCCAGGTCCCTGGAAAGAAGAAACAGAAGCCCTTCCACGTTGACGTCCAGAATTCGATGGGGTACCCGGTAAGCGGTGAGGGCGCCGGCCAGGCGGGCCAGTCCCGGCGGGGGTTCTGAAGGCCGGGACACGGGGGGATGAACAAGGAGGATCATAGAGGCGGTGTCGTCAAGACCCGTTTGCGGGAGTTCCCGTAAATTTTTCGAAGAGCGTGATTCGAAAAGACGGCCAGGCTCGTGTTTCTGACGATCCGCTTCACGTCGCCCCGGGTGATTTTGACGGGCTTCCCGGTGAGAAAATCCCCGTCACCGCTGATCTTTCCGAGGGACTCGACGGCCATGAAAAGAGGCCAAAGGCAAAAAAGCCTTAAGCGATAGAGGCTTCGCGGGAGCGCCAGGGTGTATTCCAGGGCGTCGTCAAGACAATCCGCGGCCAGGCGGACAAGACGCCGGTGGGCCCGCACGAGGGCGTCCCGGTTTCCCGGCGCTGACAGGTCCATGGGAAAATGCGTCGATTCAGGGAAGAACGACCGGGGAATATAGCACCACCCTCTTGCCTGGTCTCCAAAGACATCCCGGGCGATGTTCGTGATCTGAAGACCCTGCCCGAAAGCGACGCTTTTGTTTTCGAGGATCCGCCTGGCCGCCGGCGTTATGCGGGACGTGTGCCCGGTGAAGATACCCGTCAGCATGATGCCCACGGTACCGGCAACGAAATAACAGTAGTCTCGAAGGTCTTTCTCGTCCCGGAGAAAAGAGGTCCCTTCCTTTGCGACGCGCTCCTGAAACCGCGCCATCCCTTCCGCCATTTCCCGGACATGGGTGGAGACGATTTTCACGAGGGAGGGAGGTAGCTTGACGAATTCCCGAAGGACCCGGCTGCCGCTGTGGAGAAGGATGCTTTCATCTTCATCCTTCCTGAAGGGAAGTTCGTCAAGGAAATCGATATAACCGTTTTCGAAATTTCGGGACGGCGGAAACATGGAGGCGAACTGGCGAAGCTTTTCCGTTTTCAGAGAAGGCGCCATCTCCGGGTCGTCCTCGATCGTGTCGGCCATGCGACACAGGAGATAGGCGATCAGGACGCCCCGGTAAACAGGTCCCCGAAGGACCCCGATATTCACGGCAAAAGTCCGGGAGACCTTTCTAAGGAAATGTTCACAGAAAATGAAATCATCGGATGACGTCGTCACGGTTTTCCGCTGAATGTCTTTTTTATGAAGGAGACGGGAGCGGGTCATGGAAAGCACTATAAAGAAAAATGGAAAATCAAGTCAAAGAAAATGTGCATCCCGTCCTTGACAGCCGGGAATCCAATTTTCCAGGGAAGCCCTGTGGATGGATAATTGATTAAAAAATGGATAGATCTGAAGCCGAGAAAAAGACGGGTTCGACATTATTGTCGTTTTCGAGGCCGCCGGGACCGTCATTGTCGCCGCGCCGTCCGGGACAATGCCATTTTCCGCCTGGCATCCCGTGTTCTTTGGTTTGCATTATCTCGTGAAAAGGAATATCTATTTCAATGCAGCATGCTGAAAAGGCGAATTTTCCTGATGTAAAAAAGATTTCCGGGGGCCGCTTCAGGGGTTGTCCGTCAGACGTCTCCGGCAGTCGTCAGGAAGCGTTTCGCCGGTTTTGTCGGCCCCGTTCTCTGGTACAATATTTGCGACAGAGAGGACGATGCGCTGAAAAGGAGAATCGAATCATGAAAAAATGTTTTTATTTTCTTCTGGCTCTTGCCCTCTCTCTTGCCCTTTATTCCGTTTCTCCCGTTTCCGGGGAAGAGACACAGGAGGGAAAGAAAGAGACGGTTACGCCCATGCAGGAAGAAGACGGGGCCTGCAAGTGCACCCCCATTTCGAAAATGATCCTCTCTTCCGAGCAGGTCGAGGCCATTGACAGGATAAGCCTCAAGTACAATAATCTGTTTATGCAGCTTCGAAGCCAGATCATGCTCAAGCAGCTGGAAGTCGCGGCCCTCTTGAGAAACCCGGACGCCCGGGACACGGATATTCTCTCCGCGGCCTCGGATATTGGAAAGGTTCGAAGTGAACTGGAGATGGCGGGCATTCAGTGCCAGATAGAAATCCGGCGCGTATTGACGGCTGAACAGATCCGGTCGTGGTGCAACCTGGAAACCCCGCCCTTGAGGCGGGTCTGGTAAAGGCATGATCGGTCGCAGGCAGAAAAAGGAAGACACGTCCGGGACGCCTCCCCCCCGGGGACCGATCCTCCGGCCTCTCACCGTTACCGTGGTCATTCTCATCGTTGCAGGGCTCATTTCCGGTCTCGGTTTCACCTACCTCAAGAGGCTCGACAAGACGCTGAACGATTTCATGGAGAGCCGGGCCCTGGATATTCTGACTACGATTGAAAAAGTGGCCCAGGACAATCTTCATTCCATGTATCAGGCCTTCCGCAAGGACGAGGGTGGCCGGAATTTCATTCCTCTCGCCAGTGAGAGTTTTTCTCCCCAGGAAGATTTGATCCGGGCCCTCGTTGACATCGCCAGGAACATCGACAGAAAATGGCAGACCGAAGGGCTTCGGGACGAAGATCTCACAACCATCGCGGAAAGGGAAAACATCTGGCTCATCGCCGTTCTGGACAGGAAAGGGGAGATCGTTTACCAAAGCGGCCGGACGGAAGGAGAGACACCCCGTCAGTCTCCGCCGATTTTTCTGAGTCACGAAGACATCATCATCGATCTTTTCAACCGTGTGGGCGGAAAACTCGATGAAATCGGGTATATCGCCGTGCGTCGTAAGGATGGAAGCGGCACCATCATTACCGCCTTGGACGACAAGGGGTTGCGGGAGTGGTGCACCCGAATTTCCCTGGACCGGGCCATCGGCGAAGCAGGGTGGGGAAAGGGCATGGCCTACCTGGTGATTCTCGACAAGAAGGGCCTGGAAATCGGCCGCTCCGGGGCCCCGGACCTTCCGCCCGTCGAGGATTCTTCCCTGTTTCCAAAAATTGTTGAGCAACAGGTTCCCATCTCGATCCGCAAGAGTGATTTTGACGGTCACCCCGTTCTGGAGGTCCTGTCCCCGGTGACCCTTGACGATCAGGTGGCCGGTTATGCGCGCATCGGCCTCTATAACGACAAAACCAATGACATCCTGAGAGAGAACAAGAACCAGGCCATCCTTTCCACGGTATTTTTCCTTCTCATCGGTGTTCTTTCCATTTACGCCCTCTATCAGAATCAGAACCGCCATCTCATGAAAATGGAGGAAATGAGCCGGAAGCTGAGACAGGCCGAGCGTCTTTCAGCACTCGGCAAACTGGCTGCCGGCGTCGCCCACGAAATTCGAAACCCCCTCAATGCCATCAGTATCGCCGTTCAGCGGGTGCAGCGCCAGTTCCCCCCGGACCAGGAGGAGAAAAAGGCGCAATTCTTGAAGATCATGGAGATCCTCCGGGAGGAGATCCGGAGGCTGAACGGTATTATCGAGGAATTCATCGTCTTTACCCGGAGCCGCAAGCTCGTGTTCAATAACCACTCTATCGTTGACGTTCTTCAGAAAATAACGGGACTCGTCTCCGAGGAGGCCCATTCTCGGGGGATCAGGCTGACAACGGTCTTTAATGGCGGTCCCATCATCGTCTCCATGGATGAAGACAAGATGAAACAGGCGCTTCTCAATATTCTCAAAAACGCCCTGGAATCCATCACGGGAGAAGGAACGGTTACGGTGGCCCTTCAGAAAAACGGGGAAAAAGAGGTCCGGATCCGCATATCCGACACGGGCAGCGGTCTCACGGATGAGCAGATGGAGCACATTTTCAGTCCCGAATACACGACCAAGGAGAAGGGGCTGGGTCTCGGGCTTCCCCTGGCCTACGAGGTGATCCGCGGCCACCAGGGGGAAATTCACGTGGAAAGCGAGGCGGGCCAGGGAACGACCTTTGAGATCCGGCTTCCCGTGGAACAGGCGGAGGGTGCCGCTGAAAAGACGGTCAGAGAAGGAATTTGAGATTACAAAAGGCTCGTGACGGCCATCGGAAGGACTGAAAAAGGTCCGGGGAAATGACAAAACTGAACATCCTCATCGTGGAAGACGGTAAGACCCAGCGGGAGATGCTGAGGGACTACATGGCCGCGGAAGGTCATACCGTTTTTGAAGCCCAGAACGGCCAGGAAGCGATTGATCATGTCATGAGCGGTCCTGTGGACCTGGCCCTCCTGGACTACAAGATGCCCGGCATGGACGGCATGGAAGTCCTGAACCGCCTGAAAGCCATCAATCCCGGTATCGATGTCATCATGATCACCGCTTTCGGAACCATCGAAACGGCCGTGGATGCCATGAAACAGGGCGCCCTCGACTACATCACCAAACCCGTCGATCTCGATGAACTGGGCATTCTCATTGACCGGATCGCTGAGCGAAAGGTCCTCATCCGGGAGAATGAAATTCTCCGGCAGCGGCTGTGGAAAAAAGGAAGCGCGCCGGACCAGATCATCTACAAGAACCGGCGCATGGAGGACCTGATCAACATGGTCGGCCGGGTCGCCCCGAGCCGGGCCACCGTTCTCCTGCAAGGGGAAAGCGGCACGGGCAAGGAGCTTTTCGCCCGTCTCATTCACACCATGAGTCCCCGGTCGGAGAAACCCCTTATTGTCGTCAATTGCAGCGCCATTCCGGATACCCTTCTGGAAAGCGAGCTCTTCGGCCATGAGCGGGGAGCCTTTACGGGAGCGGCGGCGCGCAGGATCGGGAAGTTCGAGGAAGCCGACGGGGGAACCCTCTTCCTGGACGAGATCGGTGAGTTGTTTCCCCCGGTCCAGGTCAAGCTTCTGCGCTTTCTGCAGGAACGGGAGTTTCAGAGACTGGGAGGAAATCAGGTCATCAAGGCGGACGTCCGGATCATCAGCGCCACGAACAGGGACCTGGAAAGCAAGGTCCGGGAAGGATCTTTCCGAGAAGACCTGTTCTATCGCCTCAACGTGGTGGTCATGAACATCCTGCCCCTCCGCGAAAGGAAAGAGGACATCCCCCTTTTGATCAACCATTTCATCAAGCAGTTTGCCAGGGAAAACGACAAGGACATACAGGGCACGAGCAGTGAGGCCATGGATCTCCTGCTCAAGTACAATTACCCGGGCAATGTGCGGGAACTGGAAAATATCATCGAGCGGGCCGTCGTCATCGCCCGGGATCCCGTCATTTCCCTCCGCGACCTTCCCTTTCAGGCGTTGCCCTCTCACCCACGGGAAGGGGCGCGACAGGGAAAAGAGTCTCTCCGGGGCGCCATCGAGGACATGGAACAGGAGATGATCCAGAAAGCCCTTGAACAGGCCGATCACAACCAGAGCCGGGCAGCCTCCCTTTTAGGGATAAGCGAGAGGATGCTCCGGTATAAGCTGAAGAAATATGGATTCAAATGAGACCGAGAATCTTCCTCGTTTCCGCCGGGGTGGCCACGTCACGGCCGTATTCCCGGCAGAGCCTTCCGTACCTTTCGATGAACTCGGCGTTCGTCCGGGCGAGAACCCCATGCTTCAGATAAATATTGTCTTCCATGCCGACCCGGATGTGGCCGCCTGAAATCAGGGCCATCATGGCCATGTGAATCTGCTGCCGTCCGATGCCGATGACAGACCAGGTGGCCTCCGGCGGGAGATGTTCATAAAAGTGAAGGAAAGACTTGGGTGTGGCCGGCGCTCCCCAGGGGGTCCCAAGAACGAATTGAAAATGCAGGGGATCGTCCAGTTTGCCCTCGTCTCTCATCCGCAGAGCCGTCATGATCATTCCCAGGTCGAAAACCTCGATTTCCGGCTTGACGCCGTACGCCCTCATCTGTCTTGCCGCCTCATCGAGAAACTCGAGAGAATTGATGAAGGGCTTTCCCCCGAGATTGATCGACCCGGCGTCGAATGAGGCGAGTTCGGGCTTCAGTTTCAGGGGGGCGAGCCGTTCTTCCGTGGGCAGGTTCAATCCGGGCACGCCGCTCGTGGTGAGGCAGATGACCACGTCCGTCTTGGCCCTCAGGGTGTCCACGACCGTTCGGAACAGGTCGAGGTCCTGGCTCCCCATCCCCGTTTGAGGGTCCCGGACGTGGATGTGAACGATGGATGCGCCCGCTTCCCAGCACTCAACGGCGGACTGGGCGATTTCTTCCGGGGTGATGGGGATGTAGGGGGCCACGTCTCTCTGCATCCGGCTCCCCGTGATGGCTGCTGTCAGAATGACCTTGTCTTCCATGGGGAATCCTTTCCCGTATCTCTTTTTTGAAAAATTCTAACACAGCGGCAACTCATCTTCAAGAAATGGCCGGGTTCAGGATCCCCCCGCAGCCACTTTTTTCTTCAATTCGATCAGGGTTATCTCCGGGGGGGACAGGACCCGCAGGGGCGGGCCCCAGGTCCCGGTTCCCCGGCTGACGTGCAGGAGACCTCCCCCGGCAAGGCTGTAGGTGCCGGATTGATAAGGATAGGCGATGGCCGTGAGAAGGATGAAGGGAAAAATCTGACCCCGGTGGGTGTGCCCGGAAAGCTGAAGATCGAACCGCCCTTTCGATGCGGGATCGATGAGGGGCCGGTGTTTCAGAAGAAGCGTGAAAAGATCGTCCTCGGGCAGAAGGGTGTCTTCCTCCCCTTTCGGGACGCCACCGAAACGACCCACGGCGGGATCGTCCACGCCGGTGATGCTCAAAAGGCCGGGCAGGCGGACGGTCTCGCCCCGAAGGATTCGAAACCCGGCCTGTTCGGTGAACCTCAGAGCCGCCGGCAGGCCAGCATAAGATTCATGGTTGCCGGTGACGGCGAACTTTCCCAGGGGACTCGGGAGATGCCGGAGCGTTTCGGCAAGACCGGGGAGGCGGCAGAGGGTTCCGTCCACCAGGTCCCCCGTGGAAACGATGAGATCCGGTTCCAGGTCCCGGACGATCCGGACGATTCTCTCGAGCTGGCTTTTCCCGACCATGAGTCCCAGGTGGACATCCGATATCTGGACGATCCTGAGGGCTGCCGTTCCGGAAGGCAGCTTGCCCGTTTCCAGGGAGAGCCTTTCAACCCGGATGTTCCGGGCTTCCAGGACCCCGTAAAGGGAAACCAGGAGAGCGGCCCCGAAGGCCAGAAAAAACGGTGTGGGTCCTTCAAGAAAGAGCCCTGTCCCCGCTTCCCCGGAAGCCCGGAAAAGGCGGGCGATCAGGCGCCCGAGGTCCAGGAGAAGGGAAGAGACGAAAAACAGAAAGAGAAACCCCATCCAGGGATACCCGATGTGGGCGAGGACGAAGGCCGCGCCTTCGTGGCCCGCCCGTTCGGTCACCCGGGTGAGCAGGGGAGTCAGGACGAGGAAGACCGCAACGACGAGCAAGGGGACCGTGACCCGAGCTCCGAGGGAGAAGGCGGACTGGAGTTTCCAAAGGCCGTAGGCGTGAAGGCCGCCGTAAATGAGGATGAAAGTGAAAAGGAAGAGGCTCATGAATGCTTTTTCCGGTCTGCCGCCTTTCCTCTAAAGGCCTTTCTCTTTTTCGATTTCGCCGATGGACGCGTCAAGAATGCTCACGAGCCGGTCGATTTCCTCCTTTTCGATGACGAAAGGCGGCGCGAGGAGAATGTGATCCCCGTTGACGCCGTCGGCGCCCCCGCCCCCGGGGTAGGTGATGAGGCCCTTCTGGAACGCCCGGTTTCCAACGAGGACGTTCACCTTCATCTTGGGATCGAAGGGCTCCTTCGTTTTCCGGTCCCGGACGAGTTCCACACCGCAAAAGAGCCCCAGGCCGCGGACGTCTCCCACCATGGGGTGACTTTTCAGCGACTGGAGTTTTTCCAGGAGATAGGCCCCCATGACGGCGGACCGTTCCACGAGGCCGTGTTTTTCCAGGTATTCGAGGACCGCTAGGGCAACGGCGCAGGAAAGAGGGTTCTGACTGTACGTGTGACCGTGAATGAAGGCCCCGTTTCCTTCCCGGATGGCCCGGTGAATCGCCTCCGTGGTGATGACGCAGTAGATGGGCGTGTAGCCGCTCGCGAGGCCCTTTGCGGCGATGATCATGTCCGGGGCCACGTTCCAGTGGTCCATGGCGAAATACCGGCCCGTCCGGCCGACCCCTGTCATGACTTCGTCGATCATGAGAAGGACGTCGTAGCGATCGCAGATTTCCCGGATTCTCTGAAAGTACCCGTCCTTCGGCACGAGGGCCCCGGCCGTGGCGCCCACCACAGGCTCGGCGATGAAGGCCGATACGGAATCGGGGCCTTCATAGAGAATGGCTTTTTCCAGGTCGTTGGCGCACTCAACGGCGCAGCTTTCCGGTTTCAGGTTGAGGGGGCACCGGTAACAGTAGCAGGGCATGATGTGCGGGGTATGGGTCATGAGGGGCTGGTGGTAACGCCGCCGCCCCGTGTGGCCGCTCAGCGCTAGGGCTCCCAGCGTGTTCCCGTGATAGCTCGTCCAGCGGGAAATCACCTTGTACTTGGAGGGGACGCCCCGGTCCACCTGGTACTGGCGGGCCATTTTGACCGCTGTTTCCACAGCTTCCGATCCCCCGGAGAGATAATAAACCCGGTTCAGTCCCCGGGGGCTTATCCCGATGAGGCGGTCCGCCAGCGCGACAGCCGGTTCGGTGGTGAACTGGGACCCGTGGGTGAAGGAGATGAGGCCCGATTGCCGGAGCATGGCCTCCTGTATTTCCGGGACGCCGTGACCTATGGAGACGACGACGGCCCCGCCGGATCCGTCCATGTATTCCTTCCCGGCGCTGTCGTAAATATAAATGCCCTGTCCCCGTGCGGCCTTCGGGTAAAGCTTCGTGGGGTTCCTGTAAAAGACATGGTCTTCGTTCGTTTTTCCGGTCATGGAGACACCTCCTGGGGGAGACCCCCGTTTTTCAGACGTTTTTTCCTGATCCACTGAAGGGCAAAGACGATGGCAAAAAGGCCGATGCCGGCGGCGTCGGTGGGAATGCCCGGCTTGATGAGCAAAAGGGCGATGACGATCAGGAGCGCCGCCTCGTACCAGGTAGCCTGGATCATGAGACACTTCTGGACGCCCGCGGCGAGGCAGACGATTCCGAAAGCCGCCGTCGCCGTGGCGAGAATGATTCGAAGAGGGCTTCCCACCAGGATGAGCTCGGGGGAGTAGATGAACATGAAGGGAATGATGAAGCCGGCGATGCCGAGCTGAAAGGCGGAAAGGCCCGTCTTCCAGGGGTTGGAGCCGGCGACGCCCGCCCCCGCATAGGCCGCCAGGGCCACGGGCGGCGTGATGTCCGCCCGGGTCCCGAAATAGAGGATGAACAGGTGGGCGCTCATGGCCAGAACACCCATCTGGATGAGAGCCGGCGCCACCAGCGAGGAGATGATGACATACTGGGCCGTGGTGGGGACGCCCATTCCCAGGAACAGGCAGGCGACCATGGTGAAGGGAAGCGCCAGGTACAGGTGTCCCATGGAGGCGTCTATGACGATGGACGAGAACTGAATGCCAAGCCCGGTCATGGTGATGCACCCGATAATGATTCCCGCTGCCGCACAGGCCGCGGCGACTTCCACGGCACCGGTGGCGCCCTCCTTGAGACCTTCGAGGATATACCGTCCCAGCAGGGCGAGAGGTTCCCGCCGGACCAGGGCCATGAGAAAAGAGGTGGTGATGGTCGTCATGATGGCCCAGAAAACGGCCCGTTCGGGGGAATAGTTCTGCATGAGAAAATAGATGAGAATGAAGATGGAGAAGAGATGATGCCACCCCGCGGCGAAGGCGCCCCGGATGCTGGGGAGATCGGCCCGGGAAATTCCCGAAAGGCCGAGGGAGACGGCCCGGAAATGGACCTGCATGAAGGTGGAGAAGAAAGCGAGGGAAGCGGGGATCGCCGCGGCAATGCAGACCTTGATGTACGGCACGGCCAGGAACTCGGCCATGATGAACGCCGCCGCCCCCATGATGGGCGGCATGATCTGCCCCATGGTGGACGATGAGGCTTCAACACCGGCTGCGAAATAGTCCGGGTATCCCGTTCTTTTCATGAGAGGAATGGTGAAGGACCCGGTGGTGACTGTATTGGCCACGGAACTTCCCGAGATCATGCCGAAAAACGTGCTGGAGGCGACGGCGGCCTTGGCCGGTCCTCCCCGGGTTCCACCGGTGAGGGCGAAGGCCACATCGGTAAAAAACTGACCCGCCCCTGTTTTGCGGAGAAGGGCTCCGTAGAGGATAAAGAGAAGAATGAAGTTCGCCGAGACGCCGAGAGGGACACCGAAGATACCGTCCGTCGACAGGGCCAGGTACGTTGACAGGCGCTTGATGCTGTACCCCCGGTGGGCGAAATAATCGGGAAGGTAGGGGCCGAAAATGGCGTAAAGGATGAAGAAAACAGCGATGAGGGGGACCGCCGGTCCCGTGGTTCTCCGGGAGGCCTCGAGAACAACGAGGACGAGGAGGGTTCCCAGGGCTACGTCGAGAGATTGAAAGGCCCCCGCCCGGTTCAGGATGGGGGTGGAATAGATGAAGATCCAGATGCAGATGCCGCAGGAAGCGGCCAGAAAGACGCCGTCGAAAAGGGACATCCGGTTCTTGGGAGACCGCTTTCGAGAAAGGGGGTAGAGGGCGAAGGCGAGGATGGACATGAACATCCAGTGGAGGGCCCTGTGGTCGAGAGCGAAAAAAGGGTGAATATAGGCATAAAGCAGGTGGTACAGGGAGGTGACGACAGCGATGACCGTGACGGCTTTTCCCGCCGCTCCCCCATATTCCCTCTTTCTCTCGAATTTTTTCAGGATTTCCTGGGCCCTGGCGGCGTCGGACCCATCGGGGCTGTCCGCCGTCTTCCTCGGGTCGATGGTCATGGCACATCCTTTCTCCCGGGTTTTTCTTCAGCGACTGCGAAAATGCGCACCCGGTCCCCGCCTTCGGCGATGGTCTTCAGGGGATAGGCTTTGCCGCCCACGGTCAGAACATGGTTCGCCGTTCTGCCCACCCGGAGGTAAAAGGGGTCCATGGGCCGGTCCAGGGTCACGACGGTCTTCTTTTCCTCGAAACGAACAGTCCGTCCGCCATGGGATTGAAACTCCAGGCCGGCGCCGTACCAGTCGTATTCTTCCGAGACGATCCGGATTCCCCCCCCTTCATCGATGACGAAGGTGTCGCGCACGGGGGTCAGGTCGGAAGAGTGGGTGTATTCCAGGTAGAAACGGTCACCGGCCCGCACGGGGCGGTTGAGCAGGCACGCCCCCCCCGGTTCCCGGACAACCCGGAGAGAAAAAAAGGAACTTTCCCCGCCTTGTCCCTCCTCTCCGGGAAAAATAAGATAGAGACACAAAAGGAATAGAACCGGTAAAACCCGTTTTCCTGTCATGACGGTTTCACGAAAAGCCCGGCTGTTTCGAGGCTCTTCGTGTCCTGTCAATGTTTCGGAGCGGCCGATTCCCCTCATTTCTCGAAAACCCGGGCAACGGCCTGGGGAGCCTTTCGCGAAGCCGTCGGAAAAGAACATCTTGAAGACTTTTTAAAAGTCCAGCTGTCATGAAGGAAGATAAAAAAGCCCGGCCGGTTCCGAGGGCGGCCGGGCGAAACGATTTGTTGCTACTTTACGGCGCCCACTTCCTTGAAATACTGGAGGGCTCCCGGATGGAGCGCGATGGGGCTGTTCACGGCATTGGCCGGCGTCAGCTGGGCGGCGATGGGGTGAATGTAGGTCAGGGCGTATTTCCCCTGGTCGACATTGGAGAAAATAGCCTTGACGACCTTGTAGGCCACGCCCTGGAGCATGCGCTTGCTCGCGATGAGAACGTTGGAATCCCCGAGGCACAGGACATCGTAATCCACGTCACTGTATGTGTTTCCGGGGATCGTGATTTTCAGGTAGTAGGGGTATTTCTGAATGATCCTGTCCGCCAGGGCCGCCTCGATGGGAACGAGCACAATGTCCCGGGTGGCCGCCAGATCCATGACCGCCGCGCCGGGGTAGGCGAAGTTGAAGAAGACGGCGTCAACGACCCCGTCTTTCAGGGCCTGGACCGATTCGGTCTGGGAGAGATTGGCGATGGTCACGTCCTTTTCCAGGTCGAAGCCCGCCTCTTCCAGCATGACCTTCGCCATGGTGGAGCAGCCGCTGCCGGGAACGTCAATGGAAATCTTCTTTCCCCTGAGATCTGCGATGGTCTTGATGCCCGACTGGGATGTCGTGATGATGTGTTCCGGGGCGGGGTACATCTGGAACAAGGCGACGAGGTCATATTTTTCCTCGAAAGGATCCAGGCCGTTCAGAGCCTTGAAGGCCACGCTTCCCATGACCATGCCCATGTCCGATTCCCTTTTGCCCACGAGTCGGCAGTTCTCCACGGATGCCCCGGTGGACTCGGCGGCGCACCGGAGATCCTCGACGGTTTTCTCGATGACCACGGCCATCCCGCCGCCAAGGGGATAATAAACGCCCCCGGGGCTTCCGGAAGCGAGGGTGAGGAACATCTTTTTCGCCGCCAGGGCCTGTCCCCCGAAGACGAGGCCGACGGCCAGGGCCGTGATGAACAGAACGTAAAGAATGCGCTTCATGATGTAACCTCCTTTTCTATCTTCGTTTTCAGATTGAAACGGCATCGTGCCGATGCTTTATCGGTGAAGACAACGGGTGACTCCCGGACCGTCATGACCCGAGGCTAAGAATTTCCCTCCCGTTCCGCCTCGTCGGCGAAACCTCTTCCCGTCCAGTATTCACAAGTCCCGGTCCGTTTCGGGAGGACGTGGTCGACGAAACGGGCGAACCGGAGACAGTGGCACCGGGTGCCTTCCTCGTCTGTGTTGAAGTAAAGACAATGCGGGCAGTCTGTCGGGGTTGCGTTCCCCGCGAAGGAAAAAGGCGTAAAGTCGTAGCGATTCATGGTTGTCATCCCTCGATTTCGCGGAAACAGGAATCCCGACCGCGCCCCCTTCACGACAGGCAAGACAACTTTTTTATAAAACGTTGCCCTTTCCCTGTCAAGGAAGAAGGTTCTTTTAATTAACCGGTATTCCCTATATACTCCAAATAGATCCGGTGACGGCGCAGGGAAGGTGAAAACCCATGATATATGGCATCCTCCGGGATCTCGTTCTCGTCGTTCACGGTGCTTTTGTTCTCTTTGTCATTTTCGGCGGCCTTCTTGCCTTTCGATGGAAAAAAGTTCTCTGGTGGCATCTTCCTGCATTCATCTGGGGTGTGCTCGTGGAGTGGACGGGCTGGTTCTGTCCCCTCACGCCCCTGGAGGAGTGGCTTGGGATGAAGGCCCTGGAGGCGAGGTCCCCGGGAGGGCTTGCGGCCCCTTTCCTTCTTCCTCTTATTTACCCGTCCTCCCTTTCCCGGGGGGTGCAGGTGTTTTTGGGAACCGCCGTTCTTTTCTGGAACCTTCTTTTGTACGGCCTTCTCTTCCGGAGAGGAAAAAGGGCGGATCGAAAGGACCGGCATGGCTGAGTTGTCGGATGGGGACGCCTTTGCGGAATGCCTCCTTGCCGTGGACACCGGACTGAGGACGGGCCTTGCCCTCTACGACCGCCGGGGCCGTCTCGTGTGGCTCCGGTCCAAGCATTTCGGGAACCGGAACAGCCTGAAACGGGCCGTCCGGTCCCTCCTTTCCGGTCTTCCCGGCCTGTCCCGGGTCGTTGTGGAGGGAGGCGGGAGGCTGGGAGAAATCTGGATTCGGGAAGCCGCCCGGCTCGGAATTCCCGCCGTGGTTATTTCGGCGGAGGCGTGGCGGAACCTTCTGCTTTATCGGAGGGAGAGGAAAAGCGGAGCCGATGCGAAGCGCCATGCCCTTTTACTGGCGCGGCGGGTCATCTCCTGGTCCCGGCTGCCCCTTCCCCCATCCCTGAAGGACGATGCCGCCGAGGCCGTTCTGGCGGGCCTGTGGGGGGTTTGCCAGGCGGGCTGGATTTCCCGGATACCCCCTGAGATCAGGAGAAACACCTGATACAGAGGCCACGATTTACGCTTGATTTTTTTCCGTCGCGGCCCCATAGTTAGCAAAATTTCGGGAGACCATTTTCTCAAGACCATGAATCGAACGAATCCCTGCCTTTCCTGTGGCGCCTGCTGCGCTTTTTACCGGGCTTCCTTCTACTGGGCGGAAGGCGACGACGTGACGGAAGGCGGCGTTCCCGTGGAACTGACTGAAAAAATGGACCCCTTCCGGCGGTTCATGAAGGGGACGGGGGGGAACAGGCCCCGGTGCGTCGCCTTGACCGGCGAAATCGGAAAGGGTGTCCTGTGCGCCATCTATGAAAGGCGGGCGTCCGTTTGTCGCGAATTCGCCCCGTCGTGGCTCGACGGGAGACCGAACGGGCGATGCGATGAGGCTCGGGCGGCCTGGGGGCTCCTTCCGCTTACCCCCGATTCCTGGATGTCCCCGGGAGAATTTCCCTCGGCGGCCTGATCGCCTCAGCTGTCGAGCCCCTCCAGCAGGGCCAGGACATTGTGTCCCAGCACCCGATGGTTATACCCCCCTTCCAGGATGGCAAAACAGCCCCCCCCGGCCATGCGGCTCTTTTCCCGGACCAGGCGGCCGATCTCCCGGTAATCGGATGTCGTGAGCAGTCCCCCCCAGTCCGCCTCGTGGTGGTCGAATCCCGCTGAAATACCTATGATGTCGGCATCTTCCGGGAGGGCGCCTTCCACTTCCCTCAGGTACCCCGCCCGGTCATGGGCTGTCGGATTCAGGATTTTCACGTAACCGGTGCTGCCCAGGATGTTCATGGTCCCGTCCCCGAAGTGTAGATCGATATCGAGCACGAAGGCCTTTCCGATTTTCTCCTCCCTCTTCAGCTTCGAGATGGCGATGGCCATGTTGCTGAAAAAGCAGAATCCCCAGGCGCTGCTGAAGGAGGCGTGGTGTCCCGGCGGCCGGATCAGCCCGAAAGCCGGTTCGGTGAGTCCCGTCTCCGCCGCCAGGATCGCGCCCCCGGCGGCCAGGGCGGCGATGTCGTAAAGACCGAGATGCCGGATGTGTTCAATGTGATAATCGCTGTGGCAGGCGGCGATGTCTTCCCGTGAGGCCGGCGACGGTTTCATGATGTCAAACCGATCCTGGATGACATCGAGAATGGCTTCGACCCGCCCTTCCGAGGCGGCGGGGTCGGAACAGTAGGACCCAATGAAGTCGGGATGGTAAATGATTTTCATGACCGATGGGGTTCCTCCTTTTTTTGTTTTGCCAATTTAGCAGGAAAAGGGTGACGCGGTCAACCACCGCCTCGGTC
>Ga0209096_1002233_pt1 | contig 19107 bp, 3 predicted proteins | sample AD_UKC034_MetaG_FD_184407 | JGI IMG/M metagenome (GOLD analysis project Ga0209096, IMG submission 184407) | Active sludge microbial communities of municipal wastewater-treating anaerobic digesters from USA - AD_UKC034_MetaG (SPAdes) (version 2) | ecosystem: Engineered > Bioreactor > Anaerobic >... | reverse complement strand
TTCAACAACGATCGAAGACCCTATCTTTGGCCCTGCCCCAGATGGATCCTATACCCTCACCCTGACTGTAACCGATGATTATGGATGTACAGCCTCCGACCAGGTCACTATTGTAGTAGCTCCTGCTCCAATTGCTATTGCAAACAGTAACAGCCCTCTATGCGAAGATGAAAACCTCCAGTTATTTGGCAGTTCAAACGGAATGAGTGATTACATATGGATTGGACCTAACGATTTTACATCCACTTTACAGAATCCAATAATCGATAATGTCACAATTGCTGCAGCTGGCACATATACATTGACAGTGACAGATATCTACGGATGCATGGCATCTTCAGAAACTATTGTGACAATTTATCCAACTCCAACTGCTGATAGCCCTGACGACCAGGCCTTTTGCTTTGGAGAAACTACACCTGTTATTCCGCTAACCGGTACGCCAGAAGGAGTGGTCTTCGATATATCAGGAGGCACGTCAATTGGGTTACCTAATCAAACAGGAGTCACTGAGATTCCTTCATTTATTGCTTTGACTGGAACGGCGACAATAACAATTACTCCACATGCCAATGGATGTACAGGATCACCTGTGACTTTTATCATCCAGGTATTTCCATTACCCAATGTCATTGCTATACCATCCTCACAAACAATTTGTTCAGGTGCCTACACCAATATAAATCTTACCAGCAATGTACCTAATACAACTTTTTCATGGATTATATTTTCGATAACGCCCCCTGGAAGCATTGCCGGAGCACTTGATGATGATGGGAATCAGATAATACAACAGTTATTTAATAATATAACATCTAATGCTGTTGTAATTTATAAGGTTTATCCTCATGCGAACAACTGCACAGGAATACCAGTAAACGTAACGATTACTGTAAAACCTCCTCATACTTTAATAATTAACGATCCTGATCCTGTGTGTACCCCATCTACAGTCGATCTGACAGATCCTTCCATTACTGAAGGCTCCTCACCCAATTTAATATTTACTTACTGGTTAGATGCTGCTGCAACCATGCCTTTGCCAAATCCATCATCCGTATCTACAAGTGGAACCTATTATATTAAAGGGCTTGATCCCTCCACTAATTGCTACACAATAAAACCGGTGGTTGTTATTATTAATTCTTCACCAACTTTAGTAATTAACAATCCTGAACCGGAATGCATCCCTGCGACTGTAGACATTACGGATGAATCAATCACAGAAGGTTCGACACCCGGACTTATTTTTACTTATTGGTATGATGCTGAAGCAACTGTACCTTATCCAACTCCTGAAACAGCTGAAAACGGGACCTATTATATAAAAGGCACAACTGATCTCGGATGCTATGATATACAACCTGTTGTTGTGACTATTTATTCTGATCTGGGAATTCCTGTCTTTGAATTAGGTGAGTTTTCAACAGCATGTTCTGGTAGTGAACCAATTATATATTCTGCTACTGCTGAAAATGCTATTACGTTGACTTATAGTTTGGATCCGACAAGTCTTGCAGCTGGTAACACCATTAATCCAAATACAGGGGAAGTTACATTCGCATCCGGTTATACAGGAACCATACTAATTACTGCTACTGCGACCGGCTGCGGGCCAAATACAACAGCAATTCATTCTGTAACTGTCTTACCTTCTCCAACAGTATCCTTAGTCGCTTCACCTACAACAATTTGTGAAGGGGAGAGTACTACATTAACTGCAACTAATTCGGGTGGTATTATTATGGACTCATATTCAGGTACATCTGGAAATGTAAATTTAAATATACCGAATAATAGTAATACTCAATATGCAAATTCAATAATTACATTAACTGGAAGTATGGGGGCTACCTTAGCACCTAGCGATATTTTAATTATTACATTAAACATTACTCATCAATATGATGCTGATCTAGATATATTTCTTATTGATCCAACTTTTACTAGAGCTATGTTATTATCCTCAGATAATGGAAATGATGGAAATGATTATAGAAACACTGTTTTAAGAACAGACGCAACAAATGTTATTGGTACAGCAGGAAATAATACAGCACCCTTTACGGGAACATATAGACCTGAAGGGACAATAACTACTGTTCCTGATAGGACAGGTGCAGCTAACTTTGGTAATTATAATTTAGTAGTTCCTGCAAACGCATTAAACGGTGCTCCTATTGATGGAAATTGGACTTTAAGGGTTTTCGATGATGCAACTCATTGGTGGTGGATACAAAATACAGGAAGTCTAGATAACTGGTCTATAGAAATTATTAAACCAATAGGCAGTGGATATACTACTGAAATAAGTGGACCACCGATCATAGGGGATGTCATTTATTCGGGAGCTAATAGTACTACAGCAACTGCTGTTGTTACTCCTCCAGTCGGAACCCATATTTATACAGCTATAACTCTTGATGGGAATCATTGTGAAGGGATCTCTAACCAGGTTACAATCGTAGTAAATCCTCTGCCTCAAGCAGATATTACAGCCGATTATTGTTCTGATCCGAATGGGATGATTCTGCTGACAGCACATCCAGATAATATGTCGTATTTATGGAGCACAGGGCAAACAACACAACAAATAGCGGTTGATATTGTCGGTATTTATAGTGTTACGGTTACAAATCCCGCAACCGGATGTCATAAAACAGATTTCTTAGATGTTTCCATCGAGATGGTAGAAGATGGACATTTTACAAATTTCAATCCTTCAGATGTGACTTTCTATACTGAATATGAGCTTCGTCAGGAATTATATTATGGAGGTGATTGGACCTATTATCGTCCTAATTATGCTGGGTATGCAGTTCATGAAAGTGCATGGGCGGGGTGCGATCCTTGCGATTGGGTTGGTTGTTGTCCTAATCCGATAGGTGGTCACCCGGGTTGGCATGGAAGGGATCATACTAACAATACTGTAGGCCCAAGAAATTTCATGCTTGTTGATGGTGCGCAGGAACCACTTGTGATTTGGCAGAATGAGATTGATGTCGATCCTGGGACTACCTATTATTTCAGTGCCTGGGCCATGAATGTTGAATGTGCGCATCCAGCCGGAGAATTACAGTTTGAAATTAATGGGACACCTATTGGAATAAGTGCAGATTTAAATGCTCCTGACTACGTGAATAATCATTGTCCTTCTAATGAAGCCAAGGTCAATCTGGATAATTGGGTTCGATTCTGGGGAGAATGGACTGCAGATGCAGAAACGGCTATTGTAAAAATAGTAAATCTTGATCTTTTTGAAACTGGAAATGATTTTGGATTGGATGACATTTCCTTTGGTACACTTCAACCTCCTCCATTGATTATTGATCCAGAGGTCGAAGGTGAAAATTCATCTGTCTGTGAAGGAGAAACAATTCAGCTCCTATCCAATGTCACAAATGGATTAGAACCATTTACATTTCTGTGGGAAGGCCCAGAAGATTTCTCTTCAACTGAAGAAGATCCTGCAATACCAAATTCTATATTAGCAAATGGTGGGGAATATACTTTAACAGTATGGGATGCATCTGGTTGCCCACCAGTAAGCCAAACATTTATCGTATATGTTATTGCATCTGCAAAAGTAAATGCAGGAGAAGATCAGGTATTGTGTGCTTCGTCTCCAACTACTATCCAATTAAATGGATCTATTTCTGGATCAGCCAGTTCAAGTTTATGGTCAACGAGCGGTGACGGATCATTCGATGATATCTATGAACCAATAACAATTTATAATTGTGGGACACAGGATATTATTGATGGCTCTGTTATATTAACTCTGACCACAAACGACCCCGATGGTGTTTGCCCTTCAGTCTCAGACGATATGACAATTATTTTTCACCCCGCTGTTTCAGTTATCATTACTGAAATTATTCCACCTCTTTGCTATGGTTATTCTGATGGATCCATAACTGCATCTGCTACTGAAGGTACTGCTCCTTTTCAATATTCCTGGAATACAGTCCCTGTTCAGAACACGCCAACAGCAATTAATCTGGCAGCTGGAACGTATGCGATTACAGTTACCGATGCAAATGGTTGTACTTCAAGTGAAACTGTCACATTGCCCGAGCCCGAACCTTTAATTATTGATGAGGAAGTTCAATATACTGAACCAAGTTGTTATAACGGAAATGATGGTACGGCATGGGTTACAATAATAAGTGGAGAATCCCCAACCTACTTATGGAGCAATGGGCAGACAGATCCCGTAGCCACCGGTTTGTCTGCAGGAGTGTACTGGGTAACAATTACTTCGGCAAATGATTGTTCTTCAACTTCTCTGATTGTAGTGATTACCCAACCCGATCCACCTGATATTGACTGTCCTGGCAATATTATTACCAGCCCAAATCCAGGATACAATTATGCAACAGTAACAATAGATCCCCCCTTAATTACCGCACCAGGAATTACATATTTAACCTGGGAAGCCTCTCCACCTTCGGCTGGAAATGGAAATGGCCTGATACCAGACGATTGGCATTTTTATAGTGGTGTTACTACTGTGACTTACACGATTACAGATGATTGCGGAAACATAGCCGATTGTTCTTTCACCGTTACTGTCCTTGGTGCAGCTGATTTATTAATCACAAAATCAGCCTATTCTGTATTTATTGAAGATGGCGAACCGATCATTTATTATGATCAGGCATTTACAGGTGGAGAATTAATCTATACAATTACTGTTACAAACAACGGTCCTGCAGAAGCTGTTAATATTATTATTAATGATGTTATTTTGGTATTACCATTACCATTATTCTCCACTGATCTGATAACATGGAATCCTTGGGTAACACCGTACAACGTTGGGAATCTTGGAGCAGGCAGTTCAATTACCTTGTACATTAAAGGAACAGTCCCCATTGACCACTGCGAAAATATAGGTAACACGGCAAGTGTAACTAGCGATACGGAAGATGATGATATAGACAACAACTCGGTAACAATAAGCACCCAAGTTGAGGATAACGATCCACCTACTTTCGCAACCCCCGGACCTTTCGAATTCTGTGTACTGGATATTTATTCAGCTCTTTACGATGGCGAGCCTGAGCCATGGGCCGATATCATACCGGGACGTCCTGATTGGTATATTGTTAATGATGAGCTTGATTTAGATGAGAATGCTTTTTCGGATAACTGTTGCGATCCTGACGAATCTGATGAATTTATAGTTTATTGGCGAATTGATTTCGATGATGGAAGCTTCATCCCTCCATTACCCGATGAATATATATCCGGGCAGCCTTCCGCCTATCCGGGTGGCATTTTGCTACCAGGTGATGGTGTAAACTTCGAAGATTTATATCACACAATTACATATCGACTGGAAGATTGTAATGGTAATTTATCCGATCCAGTAAGTTTCATAATTACTGTAAAGCCCCGGCCTGATGTTCAGAAAGTACCTTAACACGAAAATAATTTTCCATCGCCCATGGAATCAATTAAGTACAAACTAAAACAAAACGCCTATGAAACACGGAAAGATGACTTGAAAGAGGGGAATTGGGAAACAGTTGGCAATTGGCAGTTAGCAGTTGGCAGTTGGCAATCAACGCGAAACGCGGAACCAGGAACTCGAAACCAGGAACCAGGAACTTAAAATCCAATTCCAATGAAATCAACCCGAATCATTAAACAAAAACCGAACCTATGGAACAAAACAAAAAGCATTGAACAAAATCCCAGGGACGTTTTAGCTGCATTTGCAGATAGCTGATTGCAGATAACTGATTGCAGATTGAAACCACTCCCCACCAAATTTTCTTTTAACCAACAAACTATGATTTTCGAATCAAATCAAATTTTAAATTTTTTACAATTATGAAAAAGCAAATTTCAATGATTCTGTTTTTAGCTATTATAGCTGGAACTAGTCAGGTTTACGCTCAAGCGATTGGAGGCTCTGACCCAAGACCAATATCTTGTGTTACTGATAATCCTTTTGCACCAATTGCTGGTATACCCTATTCTTACTCTGCTGAAGTAAGCCCTCTGACAGGTCAGGCATATTGGTATGCTACTCTTTCCACTCAATTTATCGATGAGGGTGTAAGGGTGGCAACAGAAGAGGTAGCTCCCGGCCCAGTTGTTGAAGCTGCAACTAACTATATGACAGCAGCTCAAGTCAATGCAAATCCAACAACAACCACAATCACCTGGACATCACAAGGTTTGGCAGATGCAACTGTCGCACCAGGGGACCCACCTGAACTTTTTGTTGTTGTTGAATATGAGGCCCCTGCAACAGGATGTGCCAATAACATGAAGGTATATCCCATCCTTCCTATAAACGCTTTTACGGTTGATATTTTAAATATTGAAGATGCATCTCAAGTACCATTGGCATATGATGCCACTGACGAACAGTGTGCTCCTGGAGTTGTATCTGCAGAATGGATAGCTACTCCTGCACCAAATGGTAGCATTGACTACGATTTCGGTATCAATTATTTATACTTTGAAGTCGTTGCAGCCAATTTCACTGACTCATATACCCCTTCATTCCAGCTTAGCGGACTAATAGGTGATCAGACTGCAGACATTGCATGGGGCTATAGCCTTGGAACATACGATCACTCTGTTGTAGCAGGAGCTAGTAATGGTAACTGGACAGATGATGAGGCTGTTACGACAAGCTTATCAAACACTTCTGCTGGTGTTTCAATCTATGTAAGAGTAACTGTATATAACAATGACACTGAAGGTCTTGCTTTGATTCCGATAACATTAGCTGTTGATGCTGTCAACGCTGCTGGTCAACCTGATGTATATCATGTTGATTGTACAGAAAATGATCCATTTGCTGATTTAGCGGTACAAAATGTCAATCCAAGGCCTACTGTTGATCCAGTTGCCCCAGGTGTTTTCTTACCAGTTCAGCCTTAACCTGTCAATGGTATAGCCTGATGGCAACAAATTTTGCTTTTTCATAACGGGGAAAACTGTCCCGGTTTGCAGCGTTCGCTGCAACCGGGACGCACACCCTGTTCGCTTTTCCTTAAATAAAAGCGCATCGACAAAGCAAAAAGCGTTGCCCGAACGCAAAAACCAATGCAGCTCAGGGGAACACAACGACGACGACGAAGGCGATATCGAACGTTTTCCATGCGCCTTTAGCACCCGGACTCTTCCGGGATGCACGTCGCTATTTTGTACCCGGAGCTGAAGGAAATTAATTCGCCACACCTCGTGGCATAAATCCTTCAGGTTATGGAACAGATTGCTTCTTTTCAGCGAACCCGGCCACCGAGGGTGGCAAGGGAAGGCTTTCAATGCAGACGACAGTTGGCAATTGGCAATTGGCAGTTGGCAATTGGCAGTAAACGCAGAACACTGAACCAGGAACCCGGAACCAGAAACCTGAAACAATTAACCCATTGGTTGTATGATCAAACCATATAGAAACATTTGCCGCGGAAGGCCGCGAAGTGAACTGGAAGGCGTAATGGGGCCCCCGGTGAACGAATTCACCCGAGCCGGACCCATTTTGAAACAACTTGGACGAGCCGGACCGGGGGAAAAAATACCTTTTTCATGGCGACCTGCTGACGAAAATGTGAGCGGGAATGCAAGAGGCATGACTTTTTTGAGAGGAGAAAGGAGAGAGGAGAGAGGAGAGATGAGAGAGAATTTATGATTCAGTATTCAGTATTTAGTATTTATGATTTAGTTTATAATTTATTGAAAATTAAACAAATAAAAATATATAGCATTCGCAGTTTGCTGTCTGCCGATTGCAGATCTAGATTGCCGATCGCCGATAGCCGATTGCAGATCTAGATTGCCGATCGCCGATAGCCGATTGCCGATTAAACCATATGTCCCGACTCGTACATACGATCCTATGCATACTCCTGGTAACAATACCGGGGCTGCTGCTGCCCATGGCCCCCGCCATGGCGCAGGATGGGAATACTGTGTACGCTGGTCAGACCAGCGAGTTAAGCGTGGTGGAGGTTCCGGGCGATACCTACGTGTGGGAGCTCTACAACGATGTCACGGGTTTGAATCTGGCTGTGGTCCCGGGTAACTGCCCGGTTACCGAAGCCTTCTTTGTAGATGGTATTAATACGGGTCCGACGGTTCAGGTTACCTGGCTGGTTCCAGGTATCTATTTCTTTAAAGTTACAGCTACCAATACCTGTCCAACAAACAATCTGAAGGTCGGCATAATGACCGTTCTTGAAGGATTTTCCACTGCTGTTTTCCTTGATCCTGCACCTGTCTGCTACGGAGATCCGGCCGTGCTGACGGTGGAGATCAGTGGCGCGATCGGGCCGTGGAGCATCACCTATACCGATGGCACGAGTTCCTGGACGATCGAAAATATTACGGATACGACCTACACATTCCTACACACCCCAACGCCTTCTGTTGGAAATACCGATTTCTGGATCACATCGGTGACCAACGGGTATGGACAGACGAACGACACACCGTCCGAACCGGTGACACTGACCGTGTACCCGCGTCCGGAAACATCGCCCATCTATCGGTATACGCCGATCGGGCAAAAATGAAATGACTGAAATGCTGAGACGCATCAGACATATTGGATGGATCACGCTGCTGCTGGCACTCGGCCGGCTGACGGCACAGGAAAACATTCCCGTGCTCGATACCGTGTGCCCGGATGCAGCACGCTTTTACCGCGTTGACGGGGAAGAGGGATCGGTCTATTCCTGGAAACTGACCTTGCCTGATGCGACCACACAGATACAACCGTCCAATGCCGACACCATCGCGATGGTGTGGAGCTTTGCTCCCGGAACCTATCTGCTGGAATGCATCCAGCACGGCATCCACTGCGACGACACCGCCGTCCTTGGCCAGGTGATCATCATCAATACACCGATCGTTTACGCCGGCAGTGACCGGTCGGTCTGTTCGAATAACTCCATCACGATCGATGATGCCGAAGCCCAGTATGCAAACTCCCTGCTGTGGACAACAAGCGGAGACGGGACTTTTGATGATCCGACACGGATCGATCCCACCTATACACCCGGAAGTGCTGACATTGTATCAGGATCAGTCATCCTGACCCTTACCGGTAAAGCGCTTGCCAGTGAAGGAGGATGTTCGGATGCTACCGACAGCATGATCCTGTCCATCTCCCTGGCTGTCAACGTATTTGCCGGTGAAGATACTTCCATTTGCGAAGGAGAGAATTATATACTTGCTGATGCAACTGCGGAAAATGCGCTCAGTGTCACCTGGACAACATCCGGAGATGGGATGTTTGAAGATAACGGGATACTGAATACAACCTATTATCCGGGAACTGCAGATATCATTGCAGGATACGTTACCCTTACGCTGACCGCCACTGGCGAAGAACCCTGCCCGGTGGACGAAGATGCAATGATCCTGACCATCACCGGCGCTCCGGTAGCCAATGCCGGTCCCGATGGCGGCATGTGCACCAGCGAAGGCAGCTATACACTGACCGGATTGGCAGAGAATGCTGCTTCCATCCTTTGGTCGACTAACGGGGATGGCACATTCAGCGATCCCGGTTTGCTGACAGCAGTCTACACTCCCGGAACCCTGGATATCGCAAACGGCACGGCTGTCCTCACCCTGACCGTTAATGGCAACGGAAACTGCGATCCGGTGGAGGATGAAATGACGCTGACCATCTCCCTGGCTCCCGTTGTCTTTGCCGGAGAAGATGCTGCCATCTGTGAAGGAGAATCCTATTTCCTGTCGGATGCCTCGGTCTTGAATTCTGACGATGTATCCTGGACCACTTCCGGGGACGGGACGTTTGACGATGCCGGCGAGGTAAATACGGAATACACTCCGGGCAGTGCCGACATCGAGGCGGGATCCGTCCTCCTGATACTCACTGCATCGGATGAACAGGGGATCTGTCCTGATGAATCTGACACACTAATCCTGACCGTGACCGGAGCACCCATTGTCAATGCCGGTCCCGATGGCGGAATGTGCACCAGCGAAGGCAGCTACACCCTGGCAGGCACGGCTGAAAACTACGCCTCGGTGCTGTGGACCACAGCCGGAGACGGCACCTTTGACAATGAAACCCTGCTGACAGCCGCCTACACGCCCGGAACAAACGACATTGCCAGCGGACAGGTCACCCTCACGCTCACAGCCTTTGGCAACGGGACCTGCGGGGATGTTTCGGATAACATGATCCTGACCATCTGGCTGGATGCCACCGCATTTGCCGGCGAAGATGCAGGCATCTGCGAAGGAGAAACCTATACATTAGCTGATGCTTCCGCAGATAACTACAGCGAGATCACCTGGTCATCCTCCGGCACCGGAACATTCAATGACATCCACACCATCCATCCGACCTATACGCCCGATGATGGCGACATCAACAGCGGTTCCGTTGTCCTCACCCTGACTGCCACCGGAAACGGAACCTGTCCGCCTGCCGTTGACGCCATGACGCTGACCGTGACCGGAGCACCCATTGTCAATGCCGGTCCCGATGGCGGCATGTGCACCAGCGAAGGCAGCTACACCCTGGCAGGCACAGCAGAGAATTACGCCTCGGTGCTGTGGACCACCGCCGGAGACGGCACCTTTGACAATGAGACCTTGCTGACAGCCGCCTACACGCCCGGAACAGATGACATCGCCACCGGCCAGGTCATCCTCACGCTCACGGCCTTTGGCAACGGAACCTGCGGGGATGTTTCGGACAACATGACCCTGACTATCTGGCTGGATGCCACCGCATTTGCCGGCGAAGATGCAGGCATCTGCGAAGGAGAAACCTATACCCTATCTGATGCTGCCGCAGACAACTACAGCGAGATCACCTGGTCGTCATCCGGCACCGGAACATTCAATGACATCCATGCCATTCATCCAACCTATACACCGGATGATGGCGACATCAACAACGGTTCCGTTGTGCTCACCCTGACTGCCACCGGCAACGGAACCTGTCCGCCTGCCGTTGACGCCATGACGCTGACCGTGACCGGAGCACCCATTGTCAATGCCGGTCCCGATGGCGGAATGTGTACCAGTGAAGGCAGCTATACCCAGGCAGGCACAGCAGAGAATTACGCCTCGGTGCAGTGGACCACCGCCGGAGACGGCACCTTTGACAATGAGACCCTGCTGACAGCCGCCTACACGCCCGGAACAAACGACATTGCCAGCGGACAGGTCACCCTCACGCTCACGGCCTTTGGCAATGGAACCTGCGGGGATGTTTCGGACAACATGATCCTGACCATCTGGCTGGATGCCACCGCATTTGCCGGCGAAGATGCAGGCATCTGCGAAGGAGAAACCTATACATTAGCTGGTGCCAGCGCAGACAACTACAGCGAAATAACCTGGTCATCATCCGGCACCGGAACATTCAATGACATCCACGCCATCCATCCGACCTATACGCCCAGTGATGGCGACATCAGCAGTGGCTCCGTTGTCCTCACCCTGACTGCCACCGGCAACGGAACCTGTCCGCCTGCCGTTGATGCCATGACGCTGACCGTGACCGGAGCGCCCATTGTCAATGCCGGTCCCGATGGCGGCATGTGTACCAGTGAAGGCAGCTACACCCAGGCAGGCACAGCAGAGAATTACGCCTCGGTGCTGTGGACCACCGCCGGAGATGGCACCTTTGACAATGAGACCCTGCTGACAGCCGCCTACACGCCCGGAACAAACGACATTGCCAGCGGACAGGTCACCCTTACGCTCACAGCCTTTGGCAACGGGACCTGCGGGGATGTTTCGGATAACATGATCCTGACCATCTGGCTGGATGCCACCGCATTTGCCGGAGAAGATGCGGGCATCTGCGAAGGAGAAACCTATACTCTATCTGATGCTGCCGCAGACAACTACAGCGAGATCACCTGGTCGTCCTCCGGCACCGGAACATTCAATGACATCCACACCATCCATCCGACCTATTCGCCCGATGATGGCGACATCAACAGCGGCTCCGTTGTGCTCACCCTGACTGCCACCGGAAACGGAACCTGTCCGCCTGCCGTTGACGCCATGACGCTGACCGTGACCGGAGCGCCCATTGTCAATGCCGGTCCCGATGGCGGCATGTGCACCAGCGAAGGCAGCTACACCCTGGCAGGCACAGCAGAGAATTACGCCTCGGTGCAGTGGACCACCGCCGGAGACGGCACCTTTGACAATGAGACCCTGCTGACGGCCGCTTACACGCCCGGAACAGACGACATTGCCAGCGGACAGGTCACCCTCACGCTCACGGCCTTTGGCAACGGGACCTGCGGGGATGTTACGGACAACATGATCCTGACCATCTGGCTGGACGCCACCGCATTCGCCGGCGAAGATGCAGGCATCTGCGAAGGAGAAACCTATACATTATCTGATGCCAGCGCAGACAACTACAGCGAGATCACCTGGTCATCATCCGGCACCGGTGCATTCAATGACATCCACGCCATCCATCCGACCTATACGCCTAGTGATGGTGACATCAACAGCGGTTCCGTTGTGCTCACCCTGACTGCCACCGGTAACGGAACCTGTCCGCCTGCCGTTGACGCCATGACGCTGACCGTGACCGGAGCGCCCATTGTCAATGCCGGTCCCGATGGCGGAATGTGCACCAGCGAAGGCAGCTACACCCTGGCAGGCACAGCTGAAAACTACGCCTCGGTGCTGTGGACCACCGCCGGAGACGGCACATTTAACAATGAGACCCTGCTGACAGCCGCCTACACCCCCGGAACAAATGACATTGCCAGCGGACAGGTCACCCTTACGCTCACGGCCTTTGGCAACGGAACCTGCGGGGATGTTTCGGACAACATGACCCTGACCATCTGGCTGGATGCCACCGCATTCGCCGGCGAAGATGCGGGCATCTGCGAAGGAGAAACCTATACATTAGCTGATGCTTCCGCAGATAACTACAGCGAGATCACCTGGTCATCCTCCGGCACCGGAACATTCAATGACATCCACACCATCCATCCGACCTACACACCCGATGACGGCGACATCAGCAGCGGTTCCGTTGTGCTCACCCTGACTGCCACCGGTAACGGAACCTGTCCGCCTGCCGTTGACGCCATGACGCTGACCGTGACCGGAGCGCCCATTGTCAATGCCGGTCCCGATGGCGGAATGTGTACCAGTGAAGGCAGCTATACCCTGGCAGGCACAGCTGAAAACTACGCCTCGGTGCTGTGGACCACAGCCGGGGACGGCACATTTAACAATGAGACCCTGCTGACAGCCGCCTACACGCCCGGAACAGACGACATTGCCAGCGGACAGGTCACCCTTACGCTCACAGCCTTTGGCAACGGAACCTGCGGGGATGTTTCGGACAACATGACCCTGACCATTTGGCTGGCAGTGATTGCGTTCGCAGGAGAAGATGATGCCATCTGCGAAGGCCAATCCTACACCCTGTCAGATGCCACGGTCGAAAATTCAGACGACTTCGCCTGGACGACCAGCGGCGACGGAACGTTTAATGATACCGGAGAGGTGAATCCCGTTTACATCCCCGGTACGGCCGACATTGACGCCGGATGGGTCACACTCACACTAACGGCCACCGGCGAGGGTGTATGTCCGGAAGATTCGGACGAAATGATCCTGACCATCACCGGAGCACCCATTGCCATTGCCGGCCCCGATGCAGGTGTCTGCGAAGGCGAATCCTATCAGCTGACAGGTACTTTTGCCGAAAATTATTCAGAAATAAACTGGTCATCATCCGGTACTGGAGCGTTCAACGCTCCCCATGCACTGGATCCGACGTATGCGCCCAGTGCCGGTGATATCAGTTCAGGAACAGTTACACTGACCCTTACCGCAACAGGAATCGGGACCTGCGGTAACGCAGATGACGCGATGATCCTCACGATCTGGCCAAGCGCCACGGCGTTTGCAGGCGGCGACGACGGGATCTGCGGCGATGAGGCCTATGCACTGGTGAATTCCGACGCAACAAATTACACAACGATAAACTGGTCATCATCCGGTACTGGGTCGTTCGACGCTCCCCATGCCCTACATCCGACGTACACGCCCAGTGCCGATGATATCAGTTCAGGAGAAGTTACCCTGACGCTTACCGCTTGGGGCGAAGGGGAAGGCTGCCCACCGGCAACGTCGTCAATGCTCCTTTCCATCACCGAAGCGCCTACAGTGGAAGCAGGCTATGATGAGGATGTTTGCAGCAGCGTAGGATTCGTCACCGTAACAGGCACGGCCACCAACTATTCCAGCATCCTCTGGTCAACATCGGGAAATGGAACATTCGCCAGCCCGTCCTCGCTGACCACAACCTATGACCTGGGAAACGAGGATATTGCCAATGGCCAGGTATACCTGATCCTCACAGCCACCGGTTTTGGGGACTGCGGTGAATTCGATGATGCCAAACTGGTGACGATCTGGCTGGATGCATCCGCTGATGCAGGGCCGGATGACGCCGTGTGCGGCCAGGAGCCCTGCACGATATCGGGCGCAACGGCCGGGAATTATTCGGCAATCCACTGGGCCACTTCCGGAACGGGTACATTCAACAATTACGGTATCGTAAATCCCACCTATACTCCCGGGCCGGAGGACGTCCAGAACGAATCCGTTGTCCTTGAAATCACGGCGTTTGGTGCAGGCGGGTGCCCCAATGCAGTGGATGAGATGACGCTAACCATCACAGGCCCGCCTGATGTCAACGCAGGAGACAATGCATCCGTCTGTTCAAACGAATTCCCCTTCCTGACTCAGGCCACTGCTGTAAATTATTCGTCTCTGCTCTGGTCAACCGGTGGTGATGGGATTTTTGATGATCCCGGATCCCTTACGGCATCCTATACACCCGGTGTCAACGATATCTCGCTGGGGTTTGCCGTGCTTACCCTTTTGGCAGAGGGCAACGGCACCTGCCCGGATGTTAGCGATCAGATGACATTAACGATCTGGTTGTCTGCTTCCGCCAATGCGGGACCCGATGCGATCATCTGCGAAGGCGAAAGTTATACGCTGGCAGATGCAACGGCTGATTTCTATGTTTCTCTGGAGTGGACCTCCTCCGGAACCGGATCCTTTAATGATATCACCATTCTGAATCCGACCTATGTACCCGGACCGGAAGACATCGCATCCGGCACCGTGACGCTTACCCTGATCGCTCATGGCCTCGGGAACTGCGCCCCGGATTCCTCCAGCATGGTCCTGACCATTACTGGCGCGCCGGTGGCAAATGCAGGACCTGATGGCATCATCTGTTCAATCGACAGTGTCTATTCACTCTCTGGTTTTGCAGAAAATTATGCAAGTATTCTCTGGACATCCACCGGCAGCGGAGTCTTTGCGGATCCAACGCAACTCCAAACAACGTATACGATTAGTTCGGATGATATTGACCTGGGAATGATCTCCCTGATCCTGACTTCCGTGGGTAACGGCTCCTGTGGCAGCGTAAGCGACACCTTGAACCTGGGTATTTTCAAGGCGCCAACAGCTTTTGCCGGCAGCGATGCATCCATCTGCGAAGGAGACACCTACCAGCTCTTCGACGCATCGGCTACCGATTATTCCTTTGTCAGCTGGACATCTTCCTTCGGTTCGGGTTCCTTTGACAATCCCAATGCAATAAATCCGACTTATACTCCTGGAAATCAGGATATTACAAATGGCTGGGTTAAATTGATCCTCACGGCTCAGGGATCCCTATACTGTCCGGTCGCATCCGACACGATGCTGCTGATCATCACCCTGGCACCCACGACAAGTGCAGGTGATGATGCTTCCCTCTGTACCAGCGACACAACCATTATCCTCTCCGGCGCAGCATCCAATTATTCCTCCGTCCTCTGGACCACCAGCGGCAACGGAATCTTCAGCGATTCATCCATCCTCACCCCCACCTACACCCCAGACTTAACCGACATCAACACCGGCTTCGTAACCTTAACCCTAACCTCCTTCGGAAACGGCTCCTGCGAGGCTGTTAGCGATTCCAAGTTGCTGACCATCTACATCGCGCCCACAGCTTTCGCGGGCGACAGCACCGGCATCTGCGAAGGAGATACGCTGGCGCTGACCAGTGCCTGGGCCGAAAACTACACATCGCTGCACTGGGCCACCTCCGGTTCAGGAACCTTTAACAACGACACCATACTGAATCCGGTCTATACACCCGGCATGAATGATATTTTGAATGGATCTGTTGAGCTGACCCTGATTGCAACGGGTGCAGGAACCTGCCCGGCTTTTGCTTCCACCATGCCCGTGACCATCACCGGCGCACCCGTTGCCTTTGCAGGGGCTGATACAGCAATGTGTTCCAGCGATATAAGCATCACCCTTTCCGGAACCGCATCCAATGATTCATCCGTCCTCTGGACCACTAGCGGCAACGGCACCTTTAACGATTCCTCGATTCTCACCCCCACCTACACCCCAGACTTAACCGACATCAACACCGGCTTCGTAACCTTAACCCTAACCTCCTTCGGAAACGGTTCCTGCGAGGCTGTCAGTGATACGATGATGCTGACCATCTACATCGCGCCCACAGCTTTCGCGGGTGACAGCACCGGCATCTGCGAAGGAGATACGCTGGCGCTGACCAGTGCCTGGGCCGAAAACTACACATCTCTGCACTGGGCCACCTCCGGTACAGGAACCTTTAACAACGACACCATACTGAATCCGGTCTATACACCCGGTATGAATGATATTTTGAATGGATCTGTTGAGCTGACCCTGATTGCAACGGGTGCAGGAACCTGCCCGGCTTTTGCGTCCACCATGCCCGTGACCATCACCGGCGCACCCGTTGCCTTTGCAGGGGCCGATACAGCAATGTGTTCCAGCGAAATAAGCATCACCCTTGCCGGAACCGCATCCAATTATTCATCCGTCCTCTGGACCACCAGCGGCAACGGTATCTTCAGCGACTCCTCCATCCTCACACCCACCTACACCCCAGACTTAACCGACATCAACACCGGCTTCGTAACCTTAACCCTAACCTCCTTCGGAAACGGCTCCTGCGGCTCTGTCAGCGATACGATGATGCTGACCATCTACATCGCGCCCACAGCTTTCGCGGGTGACAGCACCGGCATCTGCGAGGGAGATACGCTGGCGCTGACCAGTGCCTGGGCCGAAAACTACACATCGCTGCACTGGGCCACCTCCGGTTCAGGAACCTTTAACAACGACACCATACTGAATCCGGTCTATACACCCGGTATGAATGATATTTTGAATGGATCTGTTGAACTGACCCTGATTGCAACGGGTGCAGGAACCTGCCCGGCTTTTGCGTCCACCATGCCCGTGACCATCACCGGCGCACCCGTTGCCTTTGCAGGGGCTGATACAGCAATGTGTTCCAGCGAAATAAGCATCACCCTTGCCGGAACCGCATCCAATTATTCCTCCGTCCTCTGGACCACCAGCGGCAACGGCACCTTTAACGATGTCTCGATTCTCACCCCCACCTACACCCCAGACTTAACCGACATCAACACCGGCTTCGTAACCTTAACCCTAACCTCCTTCGGAAACGGCTCCTGCGAGGCTGTCAGCGATTCCATGTTGCTGACCATCTACATCGCGCCCACAGCTTTCGCGGGCGACAGCACCGCCATCTGCGAGGGCGATACGCTGCTGCTGGCCGGTGCCTGGGCAGAAAACTATACGTCCCTGCTCTGGACGACCTCCGGTACAGGAACCTTTAACAACGACACCATACTGAATCCGGTCTATACACCCGGAATGAATGATATTTTGAATGGATCTGTCGAACTGACCCTGATTGCAACGGGTGCAGGAACCTGCCCGGCTTTTGCGTCCACCATGCCCGTGACCATCACCGGTGCACCCGTTGCCTTTGCAGGGGCTGATACAGCAATGTGTTCCAGCGAAATAAGCATCACCCTTGCCGGAACCGCATCCAATTATTCCTCCGTCCTCTGGACCACCAGCGGCAACGGAATCTTCAGCGACTCCTCCATCCTCACCCCCACCTACACCCCAGACCTTACCGATATCAACACTGGCTTCGTAACCCTAACCTTAACCCTATTTGGAAACGGTACCTGTGAGCCCATCAGCGACAGCCTCGTGCTGACCATCCTCCTGGCCCCCATGGCGTATGCCGGCGACACGACAGCCATCTGCGAGGGCGATACGCTGCTGCTGGCCGGTGCCTGGGCAGAAAACTATACGTCCCTGCTCTGGACGACCTCCGGCACAGGCACCTTTGACAACGATACGATCCTGAACCCGGCCTATTATCCGGGTGCCGACGATATTGTGAATGGAAATGTCGAACTGACCCTGACTGCAACGGGTGCAGGCTCTTGCCCCGATTTTGCGTCCACCATGCCCGTGACCATTACCGGCGCACCCGTTGCCTTTGCAGGGGCCGATACAGCAATGTGTTCCAGCGAAATAAGCATCACCCTTGCCGGAACCGCATCCAATTATTCCTCCGTCCTCTGGACCACCAGCGGCAACGGAATCTTCAGCGACTCCTCCATCCTCACCCCCACCTACACCCCAGACCTTACCGATATCAACACTGGCTTCGTAACCCTAACCTTAACCCTATTTGGAAACGGTACCTGTGAGCCCATCAGCGACAGCCTCGTGCTGACCATCCTCCTGGCCCCATGGCGTATGCCGGCGACACGACAGCCATCTGCGAGGGCGATACGCTGCTGCTGTCCGGTGCCTGGGCAGAAAACTATACGTCCCTGCTCTGGACAACCTCCGGCACAGGCACCTTTGACAACGATACGATCCTTAACCCGGCCTATTATCCGGGTGCCGACGATATTGTGAATGGATCTGTTGAACTGACCCTGACTGCAACGGGTGCAGGAACCTGCCCGGATGCCGTTTCCTCCATGATCCTGTCCATCACCGGCGCCCCTGTTGCCAGTGCAGGGGAAGATTCAACACTCTGTACGAGCGAAGTCAGTTACACACTTGCCGGAACGGCATCCAATTATTCATCCGTACTCTGGACCACGAGCGGATCCGGCTCTTATGATGACCCGACCCTGCTGGAGGCCACCTATACTCCTGACTTGAACGATTTCAACACCGGCCTCGTAA
>Ga0209096_1002231_pt1 | contig 19122 bp, 38 predicted proteins | sample AD_UKC034_MetaG_FD_184407 | JGI IMG/M metagenome (GOLD analysis project Ga0209096, IMG submission 184407) | Active sludge microbial communities of municipal wastewater-treating anaerobic digesters from USA - AD_UKC034_MetaG (SPAdes) (version 2) | ecosystem: Engineered > Bioreactor > Anaerobic >... | reverse complement strand
GACCAGAGAACATTGCAGTAACGGCATTGTATTTCGGTTCCCGGTACATCGACGAGCCAGAGGTGCGTCTGCGGATCTGACAGTCTGCGTGACAGCAGGTGCAAGCAATTCGGGCATGTCACGATGCATGTCGTTTCCTTTCCCAGCCTGATATAAGACACCTTTGACGATGCAAGCTTACCTACAGGCATTGTCTTCTTCATGTCCGCCCGCCTCACCATAGCTCCTTTTGAGAGGGGAATTTCCCTCCATGCGTTTTCACGGTTTCACGTGATTCTTCGATGAACCTTTCCACGGCAGCCCGCAACACATCAGCCTGAGATGTCCTTCGGTAGAAGCACGAAATCCTGAACAGTTCCTTCATTTCAACGGGACACTCAAAGTTGATGGAGGCATGCCTGTCGCTCTCGCGCCTTACCCCGCGTGTCATCAGTCTGTCCTCCTGCTGTTGATTTGCCTTATGGCCCGATCATCCGGCGGTCGCTCGTACTTTTTCGCAAACTCGCGCACAGCCTCGAACTCGTCAACGAGGATGCGTGCCTTCCGGGGATTGATATAGAGAATGTCATCTCCGACGTCCTCCCCGTCGCGCAGCTTGCGTCCGAAGTGAATGGCAAGAAACGGCTTGTCGCGGAAAATTGTCTCCTTCGGCGGCACCTTAAAACTCATGTTCCTGATTCTCCTTTTTCTTGTTTTTCATGTGCATAAGGATCGGGTCCCGGTCGCACCTGTACTGCTTGCACACCAACGGCTTCTTTGTATTGTGCAGGGAGCACGACGCAGGAGCACCATCGAACCCCGTGTAGATGAGAAACTGGCATGGAAGTTTGAACGTCAAGAAGGGAAGGATGATAGGGAATCCGTCAATCGTCGCCTTTTCATAGGAAAGCTCTGCACCCCGCGCTTCCAGCCACTCTGGAACCCGCGGATCAGCAGCAAATGCTGGATGGACGGGAATGTGGCACCAGACACAACAGTCTCCGCATCTTTCGCAGGTGAACTCGTCCGCGTCTTTCTTCTTCCCGGTGATACCGAAATGCTCCTTCATCTTCTCCGACATCTCGCCGAAGAGAATTTCTACATTGTTTCCATCTGTGCATTTGAACGTCGCCATTTTTACTTATTCCTCCCCCTGTTCAGTTTCTGTCTTATTTTATATCCTCTCAAATCTATTCTCGCCACCATGGTTTGTGTTCCACGCTCCAACCAACTCTCTTACCCTTAAGTATGCGTCGGACAGTCCCTTTTCTGCCTTACGAAGAGTATCAACCTCTTCTTTAGTGAGGTTGCCTATTTTTTTACCGCGCACTTTGCTGTCGCAGGGTATGGTAATAGTTGAGGTATGCCACCCGGACGGACCACGGCTCGTTACTTTATCCCAGAACATCGTTCCTCCATCCAATCTTTCCATCCTTTTGCATTTATTGCCAACCCACGGTGAGGGCTACGTCGCCTTTTACCCTTGCCGGACAACTCGGGTCAACGGGTGTGGCTCAGTAGTTGTCTACCCTCACCGCGGTTGGCGCATTATCTTTTATTTCTGTACTGAGTCTGCTCCATTTACCTCCTCCTGCTGCTGAAATCAATAAACCTGTATGGTGACTGGTGCCCTGTTGCCGCCCTGAACTGCACGTCTAGTATCTCCTGCAGGATGCCTACGATCTGCCGGAGAATAACCACCTCAATCTCTAGATGTTTGATCTTGGCGTCTTGGTCCATTTCCTTACTGTACCGCTTCGCAATGATTTTGGAATAATTTTTCAGTACCGCACTGACCTCGCCCTTTAGGGACAAGAGATCCTCCTGAATGTAATCCGGGGTGTTCTTATACCTCTTAACCAGATTGTCAAACCACCGCTCAGTCTCTGTCTTCCGGGAATTTCTGTTCATAGTCCATCCTTAATACCCATGCCGTAAGCTCGTGTGACAGATCCAGATCATCCGCGGCAACGACCCGAGCAAACGCAAGGATTTCAACAATCTCATCGCGCGTGCAATGAGCAGATCCCGTGCGTCGAATGAGGTATCTGATCGTGTCGTAGGCCTCATCAAGTTTTCGCCGGGTATAGAACAGCCTATTGTCCAGTTCGCGCTCTCTCATCAGGGCCTCATGCTGCATGGAGGCGATGAGCCTGCTCGTCTTTTTAGTTTCGCGTGCCATTTTGTCCTCCATACAGATCGGCCAAGAGAATCTCTGCATAGTGTATTATTTTGTTCAAGTCAGATTCATTGACCCCCTTACGTGTCTGTCTGGAAGCGTACTTAATGATGTTGCCGAGGCAGAATGGGATGAGTATTCCCATTGAGCGGTATAAATCAATTGGTTGTACGTTCCCGCCCTTGTAATGCTGACTGCCTTTTTCCTTCAGGGCATCCCATTTCTCATCCTCTTCGCGTAGCTTTGTTGCCGTTTCCTCTGCGCGAAGGGAGGCGATGGTGGCGTCTCTCTCCGATAATTCACACTCAAGGCACAGTTCATTTTCCATGCAGTCATCCCTGTCGCAGTCGAATGAACAATGGCACCTAGGACAATAGTGATGATGGTCACTCATCTCTTTCTTCCTTCTGAAGCTCCATAAATGCAGCAAATCTTATTTCCACCCCTAGCTTCACCCCCGCAAATTTCAATCATCCAAATCCTCAACCCTGTACCAGCTCCCATCACGAAAATGATAAACCCCGTCTATAAGACGGGCATCGTTAACTTGATGCTGATGCCCGTTTCCGCAACCGCCGCTTATCCCCATCCTCTCAACGATCCTCCAAATGGCGGGAGAACCGTTGACCCTGACATCCGCTCCGCCGGAATTGCCAGCGAAAACAGAGCCGGCGGCTCCGAAAGGATAATGCTTAGTCGATTCGACACTAGGATGCTTTTTCCCGATTGAAACCCGGTCATAGCCAACATCGGAACACTTGGACAAAAAATTGGCGGTAAACACCTTCGCCGATTCCATCATGGAAGACAAAACTTCTATGTCCTTCCTTAATTCGGTCTGCCTATCCTTCAATTCATTCATTAACTTTTGGAAATCCATAACAATCACCTCCTTGATCCGTCTTTCTGCCTCACGTCTTTCCGGCGTATCACCCAGCGCACACTAGGTCACCTTTACTCTGAGTTCCCCATCGCCCAAATCTGGGCATTTCCCAAAATGCTGCAACACCAATGCACAGACAACTGCTTCGTCCAATATTTTCTACTCCTCCTTTATCCGAATCGGAGCGTCAGCCTGATGCCGGTGGCAATTCGGGCAGTACCCCATGTTGAGGTCTTTCGTATGCCCGCAGTAGTGGCACTTGTACCACGCGTCATAGTGTCGCTCCCACCAGACACACCCACGTTTGTCCTCTTCGTTCCGCAACAGCATGTCTTCATGGTCGCAGTACATCTGGTCAACAACTTCCCCTTTGCATCTTGGTAGGTATCTCGAATGCGCACAGTCGTAGCAGGTGCGCCGGTTGAAATGATCAAACGTACCCTTCATCCCTATCTTCCCCCTTCACCACCTAACCAACCTGATCTCAACGACATCGTATGGATTGTCTAGCTCTATGCGTTTAATGAGTTCTTCAACTGTTTCTCCCGGTTTGTAGGAATACGCCGTCCAGACCACCTCATTGTGATCTCCGTAGTTGATGGTGGTTTTAAGCATGATGGATAGCGTTTTGATTTTCTTGTCCGGTATGGTAATCATTTCCTCGTCCCCCTTTATTTATCTTCGATCAGCCACATCGCGAACAAGAAACCAAGGATAAGGCCGATGACAAATACAAACAAGAACATCATTTCGTTTTCCCTGCTACAGCATAGATGTCTGCCTGTCGGCATCGGTAATGGTTTCCGTGGCAACCACGGACCCGTCGTCCTCTCGCGTAATGACCTTTTGTCCGATTGCCCAGTTATATTCGACCATAACGGGAACATCGCGCATTTCCTCGCCCGTTTCGACGGCCCGGGAAAGAAGCTCAATTTCCGCCTCAATCGCCTTCGCCTGAGAATTGAATTGTGCCAATACCTCTTTCCTGTGGTTTTCCAGAGCCCGCATTTCCGACAGCTTGCGGGATAGCTGTTTGCCTTTGTCGTGGACCTCTTGCTTTGTGAGGGTGACAGGAAGCATGCGCTTCATCCTTTTCATTTGAATGTCCGGCAAGTGGTTTGCGCCCTGTTTTTCCATTTAATTCCTCCGCCCGTTCGTTGTTTTTTGTTCATGTCCTGCCGGGTGCGTGGCCCTACATCTTCACCTGCCGCATGCCCCGGAGGGGCCGGGGGGAACAGCGGCAGGGGCTCGCGTAACCCCGCTGCCGAAACCAAAGGTAATCAGCTTTTCCCGGCAGGACGTTATTTCTCCTTCTTCTTCTCGATTGCCCTGCGTGTGTTACTCATCCTCGTCTTCAGGAGACTGATCTCCGCCGCCACCCTCTCTCGCGCCTCATCAATCCGCGATAGAACCCGGGATCCGTCAACCTCATCCGCCATCATGCCGGACAGGTACTCGTACGACAGATCAACCGGAACATAGCAGAACCGAATCTGCTTCAGCGGCTTTCGCTCTTCGATCGGGATGTTCCACTTCTCCACTGTATTGACGTTCGGGTCATAGGTAATGACGCGATTCGTCATATCAGCTTGAACCAGAGCACCGATGTTGATGTAGTTGCGCCGGAGCTTGTCAAAGTCCTGAATCATTCGTTGATAATCGCTGTAGAGAACAATCTTCTGATGTAGCGGCTGTTCCATTTTCATCTCCCCAGTCAAACTTTATGCCTTCAAAGTCACAACCCTATTCGAGTTCTTCGTCGCTTCCGGAGCCTTCGTTTCTTTCCTTCCGCGAAGCTCATCCTTCACGACGTAGGTCGCAGTTCCCTTTTTGCTGTCAATCGAAACTAGCTCAAGCCTGACGTTCAGCCGCTTGTACTTCTTTCTGTATAGCTGATCCGCAATTCTCCTGCCGATATTGGAATAGCTTGTCGCGTCATTGATTCTGACCGTGAGCTTATCATTGATCGGCTTGCCATCGCCCTGCATTGAATACCTCCAAAGTATTATAGTTCTGTAGTTCGGTAGTACCATACAATACTCTGAACATAGAAGTCAAGAAAAATTTTCTGCTTGACTAAAAAAAATTATCATGGTACTTATGTATCAAAAATGAGTATGGGGGTTTTTATGCACTGGGAAGGCAAAGCAGGAAACGAAATCAATTTCGCCAACACTTACTGGTATGTTTTCGGAAAGCGGCTGCTGAACATCAGGAAGATGAAAAGCTATTCGCAGGACCAGTTATCAAGCGCGTCAGGCGTGTCTGTGCCGACGCTTGTGAAAATCGAGAGCGGTCGTGGCAACCCTAGCTTTGAAACTATTGTGGCCCTCGCCGTGGCCCTTGAGGTGCACCCTGCATACCTGTTCTTTAACAACGTCAACACCAATCCTGATCTAGAGCACGTTTGCACCAACATTATTCACTGCCTCGAAAACCTTTCCGAGGAGAAAAACATCATGTCCGATTTCGAGGATGAACTCGAAGCAATTCGCGACGCCTTCAAGAGCATCGCCGCCAAGCAGCTTGAAAAAGGCAAGCCCTCCCTCGCCTTCCTCGACAAGTAATTCCACACAAAACTACATTTGTAGATTCAGAGGGTCCCCGTCACGGGACCCTTTTACTATAATATAAGAACTATATCTATATGGGAACCGCCTCATGATACCACGGTAATTCTGATACCAAAGCATTCCATTTTAAGAAGACGGTTCTCAAATTACTGGAATTTAGGGTATAAAGCCATACAATACTACATCCACACAATACTACATCACTAAAGCCTATAAAAGCCCATACTAAAGCCTATAAAAGCCCATAAAGGCAGCCGCCGTTACTATAATTCTTTTTTTATTTTTTTAACTAGATAAAGCTTTCTACAATACTGTAATTCTATAATACTTCAATACTGTAATACTGCAATGCTATAATACTTTATTTAATTGTAAAAGCCAGTCGGCCGTTTTACTTTTTTTTAATTTTTTTTGTCGTGAGTATGAGCGAGCTATTCGATGAAAGCCCCTCGACTTTGCGACAGGCCCGTTGTCCACTTGCCCCCGTCCCCCGTCCCCGGGGAGAATCAATTCGGGCGCTGCCCTCTAATCAATTCAAGCCGTCGATCGCCAAAGTTGCATTTGTTGCATGCGAAAGGAAAGGTGAGCCTGTGCATCTGCAGCGGAAACCGTCGGCCAGATCCACGCGGTGGCCCGGCCCGGCAATTAATCCCCGGCCCCCGGCATCTGGCGCTGCAGGCCCGGGAACGACTGGGAGGTCGAAGGCGGAGCAATCAATAGGAACTTCCGCCGGCCCGAAACCGAATTAATCCATCCGGCAAGGCACATGCCGTATACCGGGCCACCGGCACCGATGCAGGCCCCTACCAGACACTCCGCCCGGCGGCGACGGGAACCATTGCCCCGGGCAACCCCTGCAATCAATCAGGGGCCCCCGGGAAACGTGGGCAGGAAACCCGCCGACGATCCCCGGAAACCCCGTACCGGGCCCGCCGCCTACTGTCGGAAAACCTTACACTTTGACTTTTACAGTTAAAAAACTAAAAAACAAGCACCCGGAGCCCCCTTCCACCCATCAACCCCACCCCAAAACAAAAAACATAATAAATTCAAACACTTACAAAAAACGCACAGAAAAGGCCACGTCAACGGAAGCCCTCATGGCAGAAACAACCATCAACCGGGCCAAAATGGAACACAGGAACTGTAAAGAAACTTTACGAAAAACGGCATCGACAAAAAGAACGTAAAAACGCCAACTTAGGAAGAACCCGTTGCAATGGTAGCACGGAAACGTCGGAAAACCTTACAAACATGAATTTGTTGCAGAAACAACACAGAAAAAACGCTTAAAATACGGGCACTTGCAGAACGTCTACGTGGCATAGGCCTTGCTACATATAAAGGAAACAAAACAAAAACGGAGGTTACACAATGAACCGTACACAGCGCGACCGTTACCTTGACAAGATGAACCGTTACCACGAGGCAGTAGCGGAAGCCCTCGAACGCGCGAAACGTAACAACATTAACAAACCCTATGACATCGCAACCCTTATCCTAACGTCTATGGGAAACTACAAGCTCGACATCCGGGACACCATCAAACCCGACAAACGTGCAGAGTATCGCTTCGGGACGTGCGGGGACGAAGACTAATCGAAGACTAGAAGCCGCCAGAGACATGGAGGGGCAAAACAAATGAAGAACGAAAGAACAAAAGCCCTCAAGACGCGGCTTGACGAACTTGCCGCGGCAATCGTGACCGATCCGGGCCGACTTGCAGACTTTGCCCGGGCGTGGAGCGCAGGCTTTAGGTCCTACTCGCTGCACAACCAACTGCTGATATGGAGCCAGCGGCCCGATGCTACGTTATGCGCCGGGCTTAAAGCATGGCAAACAAAGCACAACCGCCGGGTAAAGAAAGGCGCGAAAGCCATCTACATTCTGGCTCCAGTATTCAAGACTTTTGTTGACCCCGACCGCATTGACCCGGAAACGGGCAAACCGCAGGAACGCAAAACGCTAATTGGCTTCAATTCCTGCTATGTTTTCGATGTGTTGGACACCGAAGGGCAGCCCGTCGAAATCGGAACGGGGAAATACGTTACCGGAGACGCCGGGAGCTATCCGGTCGAAGCAGCCATCAATGCTTTTGGACTCAATTTGACGTGGGAATCAGAGTACGTCCGGCATAACGGCTCGACCGACGGCAAGACGGTATGGCTTGCCAAGCGATCCAACCCGGCAGCGGTATTCCAGACTTGCTTACACGAAATCGCCCACTGCATCCTGCACTTTAAGAAAGACGAAGAGCGCACTACTCTAATCGTTGACGATGACGAAATTACACAAACTATTGCCGAACTCGAAGCCGAAGCGACCGCGTATCTAGTCGCCAGCCTTTTTGGGATCCATTCGGAGAGCTCAGCGCACTACATCGGGATATGGGCAGGGCAGAGCGCAACGGAAGAGATTAAACGCGCATCCCTCCGCATCCTGTCTGCTGCAGAGCGCATTATCAGGACTTTTGAGCGCACAGGAATACTTCAACACGTGCCCGCCGACCACGCCGCTGGACCACGGGAAACAACCCCGGAGATCGAGCCCATGCCAGCACCGTCCGCTATTGTAGGCGCACCGCCAGCCCGGCAATCATCGGCCGCACCTGCACAGGGCAGCTTGTTCTAAATGTTAAAAAACCGCCGACCCGGGGGGAACGGGCCCCGGGCGGCAGGGGAAAGGGAAAAGCAATGAAACCGGAAAACACTACTAGAAAGATAAGGGCAAGCCGCACGATGCAATTCTACGCCATGCACAATGCTTTTTGCCCAATTGACGACAGGGAAACAACATTAACCGACCTTTTAACGGACCTGATGCACTACGCAGCGGCGGAAAGACTGTCTTTTGGAAAATGTTTGAAGCGTGCCCACGGACACTACCTGAACGAAAAAAAAGAAACGGAGGAATAGCAGACATGGAACGCGGAATAATCTTTCAAATTGAAATCGAAATGGGCAATGACGGGATGCAGACAAACGGAGACGTAGCCAAAGCTCTGCACGCCGTGGCAGATAAGCTGGAGACCGGGCATCACCTATTCAGTGGATCGTCAATCAGAGACCCCAACGGCAACACTGTCGGACGTTTCTGGTATGTCTCGGCCGCTGGGAAAAGGGAGAAAAAATGAAGCATACAAGGAAATTTCGAGCGGAAAGGCAAGACCGACACGAAAAACGGCGAATGGAACGAAGGAACGCAACAAAGCGCCGAAACGAACGAAAGCAAAAAATAGCCCGTGCAATCTATATGATCTGAAGGGGAGGGAAAAATGTTAGAAGTGACAAAAGACTTTGTCTCGGCTCTGAAATCAGCGAATCAGGCAATCACTGTAACCATGACTTTGCCGGACGCGGACGATATGGACACGCGGCACCTTGTCACAATCCGCATGATGGCGCGCGTTACAGCCGCTGTACCGGCAGGTTATACCATCGACACGGCCGGAGCATACGCCGAAGCGGTAGCAACCTACCAATACCGCAGCCAAGACCCAATAAGCGGACGGTTTCGAGCCGCCTCTTTCACCTCTATTCATCCGCAAGCTGGACAGTGGCAAGCGCTTGCCCTGATCCTCAGACCGGGGGATATGCTTGACCTCACGGCGCTTGACAATAGCAGTTCGTTTCTCAAGGGCCGCAACGTTCACCTTGATTCACTTTTCGCGCAAGTGTCAAGAAAAGGAAAGTTAATCCTCAGCGGGTTTTTAGTCGATTTCGGCAGCGGTCCGGCCGACCTCGCAATCGGACGCAACCTTAAGGTGTAAAAAATAAAAAAACAGAAAGGGAGGAAAAACAATGCATAACTACAAACACATTATCGACGCTTATCAAAAGGGGGAGAATATGCGGACGCTAGGATATAAGCACGGCTATCGTTATCTGCAAGACGAAACAGGGGATATTTACCGGAATGACTATTCAGACCCCGAAACGTGCGGAGTACGCTTTTTTTGTACGCGCGCCGCATGGCCCACGTTCTTAAGGGCATACGGCCCCTTGTTTGATGAATGCGGCGAAACGGTAAAAGTAAAAATAGAATACTGTTAGATGAAAGGGGGAAAGCATGTACGGTTACATTAGCCCGCAGGTATGGGCAGATTTCGAGCGCCGTTTTCCTTTTGCCGCCGCGTACCTTAGAAGCGAAAGCTTGCACGGAGAATTGAACGCACTTTTGAACATGACGAACCCGACGGCATACCAGCGCCGCCGGATCGAGGAATTACAGGCAATTACGGAGAGCAATAGAAAAATAATGTCCGGCGAATGGCCGGAGTAAAGAAAGGGGGGAACAATGAAAATGCGCCGCTTCGCTTGCATACTATGCAGCGGAATAAAGGTCACCCGGGCGACGTACCGCACATGCACGGCCTATGACGCGGCCCGGCAGTTTATCGCGGAGCACTTCCCGGCTTACGAGATCGACGGACAACTTCAACACGAAAGACCGGAGCACCGGCCAGACGGGGAAATCTTTTCCCGGTGGAGCGCTGGCACCGCGGCCGGGCGGATTTACATAACGGAAATTGACTAATCAGCCAGAAAGGGGGACTTATAAATGTATCTCCAAATCACAACCCGCTGCAACATGCATTGTGCGCATTGTTGTATGGATGCAACGGCGACGGGAAAAGATATGCCGCTTGATATCGTACGGGCGGCACTAGGCCACGGTGAGGAGTACGTTACAATCGGCGGAGGAGAGCCAACCTTGCACCCCGATTTTTACGAAATCCTTTGCCTTGCGATTTCGTCGGCTGGACCGCAAGGCGTGCACGTTATTACGAACGGCAAGGTGAAAGAGCGCGCCTTGGTATTGGCGCGACTTGCCCAAGTGGGCGCTATCGGGGCGGAGCTATCCGTTGACGATTATCACGAGCCACCGGACCCCGACGTACTGCACGCATTCATGAAACAGAAAAACAATGCGAACACTAACGATTTGCGAGGGATCCGCACCGTAACAAGGATCCTTGCGCGGGGCAGGGGGGAAAGCATTCCGGGCGCAATTGATGAATGCGCTTGCCCAGACGTATTTGTCGCTCCAGACGGCAACATCTACCTTTGCGGGTGCAAAACCAACCTCATCGGGAACGCTTTTGACGGATGGACAATACCAGACGGGTACGAATACGGCGAATGCGCCGAGGAATACCGCAAGCGATGCGAAAATAACGAATGACAAAAAGGGGAAACTGCAATGTATAAATTGACGCTAAACAAAGCGGAAAGGGCAGCTTTCAACTGGATCGGGAACCGATATGCGCACGGATCAAACATGCTCCGCATAATATGGGGACGGGGCAAAATCATTTCACCGGCCCACGTCGAAGACATTGACGATCCACGGGAAATTACGTTTGAAATTCCGGAACCTGATGCATGGGCAATCAAGCAATTGATAGACGGCGACGGGCGCAAACCCTATCCGTGGGACTGTTTCGCACCGGAGCTTGCCGAAAAGATGCGAAGATTTATAGACGAAATCGTTTAAGCAAGAAAGACGAAAGGGGGAATATATGAAGATAATAACGGACAGAAAATGGAAAAACCTTTTGTATTTCTACCAGTTGACGAAAAGCGAAAAAGCCCGACTAGACTGGATTGATTATGAATTCGCACCCGTATTCCGTTATCGGGGGAATGTTTTTCCCTCGATGAATTTATGCGGACAACGGGAATCCCGGAATTGTCGGAATGGCACGGTTACGCCTCCGACACATATTATAGCGGCGTCATCATCAAAATAAGCCCTGACGGCGAAAGGTATATGATAGGGCGCTATTACGCATAACAACCGGAGCATAACAATTAGACGAAAGGAACGCTACAAAATGAAAAGCTCTACCTTTTTTTTATCAATAACCCTCGGGAATGACGGGATGCAATGTCCCGGCGATGTTTCGCGGGCGCTAAAGGAAATTGCCGCAACTCTGGATTCATCCGACGGGGGCTTTCCTTTGATTGTTTCAATAAAGGATTGCAACGGTAATTCTGTCGGATGGTTCGGTTGTGCCGCAGACCCGGAAAAGTAATCACAAAACAAAACGAAAGGGGGGCTACGTGAGCAAAACAAAAACCGTCTCTATGGAGCAAATCATGAAAATGCGGAGAAACATTGTAGGTCAAACAATTATCGAATACGCAGTATCAGAGGACGGGATGCCCGTTATCGTCCTATCGACAGGCGATATGCTTATCATACAATCCGACGCCGAAGGCAACGGACCCGGGCATATCGTTTACATCCGCGAACGGAGAAGATAGCAATAGACATTCAACGGAAAGGGGGAAATAGAATATGACAGAAAAGTTAAATGGAACATATCGGGTTTCATCCCTGCTGCACGGGGATCTGCTGACGGTCAAAGGCGGGGGGTTTTTCCGCATCACCGGCGAAACCCTTGGCATTGAAATTCAGGTACACAAATCAAAGCACGGTGACGGAGACTGCATCCGCATCTGGGCAAATGGCGGGTCGGATGACGTGCATCGCGTTTATCCGGTCGCCGACCTGACATCATTTATGGCAGGGAGCATGCGCGGCTTTAGCTGCAAATTCCACAGTAAAGACAATCCGCCCACCACCATTTCATATATGTTTCCGCAAAAGTCGCAGGGCATCGTATTGCAATTCGTTCCTGACGGCAAGGAAAACAAATGAAATAGAAAGGCGTGCTTCGTTTTTTTCTTGACAGGTATGCATAGGTATGGTACAGAATGAACAATAATGATTGTGCATGGAGGGAAACATGAGCATCATGAATCAGTCGAAACGCTTTCGCATATTATGGGTTGTTGCCCTGACGGTTTACCTGACCGTTATGTCCATCGCCTTGTTCTGCGGCGTGACGGCCGTCTTTTCGTCTGAATGGTTCCGGACAATTCACGGCGGGTTGTTCTGGACCGGCGTTTTCCTTGCGTTGATTTTGTTCGTGGCGTGGGTGGACCTGACGAAATGAAATTTTATCGGACAGGAAGGCCGCCAAAACCAAGGCGCGACAATATCATATCAACATCAATCCGGGTTGATAGGGATTTGTGGGTCAGTATCAAGGCAGAGGCGGCATTAGAAAACCTGACGATAGACGAGTACATCGAGCAGATTCTGCGAAATAGAACCATATCGAAAAAAAGACTTGACATGTCTACATTGATATGGTAGACACTCCATTACAGAGGGGAATTGTCCGACAGCAACAAACCAGACAGAAAGGAAAGGATCATGGCGAAGAAGAAACCTGCGCCCGTTGGCGCTGTAACGGAGTATCGTCTGCGGAACATCCCCTTGGAGCTATGGCGTAAGGTAAAATCAAGGGCAGCAATGGCCGGAAGCCAGAGCATAGGAGAGTATATTTTGCAGGTCCTAAACGAAAACGAAAAAACGAAGGGAGAAAAATAACATGTCCAAGGCGTCGATTGATATCATCAAGTGTGGAGAATGCCTTGCATTTGTCATGAAGAATGGACGGTTCGGACAGGGCGAATGTCACCGTTACGCACCGCATCCATCGGAGCGCGAAGATGTCCTGTGGCCGCGGCGTCTGGCATCGGAGCCCGGTTGTTGGGAGGGAATCAAATCTGCCGTCAAGAACGGGGATGATTTCCCTTCCGAGAATGAAGCAAAAGAGAAGACAAGCGCCCAGACGGAATCAGCGAAGACCGCTTCCAAGGCTGAAGAATGGTAATGATTATGCCTATTTTGCCGGAAACCAAATGCGACAGGATCGTTCCGAGCGCGAGCAAGCCCTGCGTTTACTACATACCCGGGGAATCCGGCTTCGCGGGGTTTTGTTCCCTTCCGAACCAATTCCGTTGCATCGAGGCTATCAAGGCAAAAGCGCCCCGCCTATCTCATAGCTCCATAAACACATGGTTACGTTGCCGGAGGCGATGGTATATCGAGCAGATCAAGGGAATCGTGCGGCGTGAAACCATGATGTCTTCATCCCTGAAGATGGGTACGATATGGGACCGCATAAAGCAGGACGCTTTCGCCCGTGGATCATGGGATGTATACGATGGGCTGGAAATCATTCACGACATGGCGGATGCGCTTGCGCTCGACGAGAAGGACGGGCTCAAGCTCAGGGCATTGGTTCGTGCGCTGGGAACCCTCGAATACAGCCCGGAGAAATGCGCAACAAACGTCAAGGCTACATACTATTACAACAAACCTCTGGCGGAAATGTTTGTTTCCGGTAAGCTCGACGCCGTACCACTTGACAACAAGCCCTACTTTTACGAAGTAAAGCTATCCTCTCGCCCCGATTGGTACACGGAAATTACCAACATCGAATCACAGGTGGCTACCTATTTCTTGTTTGACGAACGATTTGATTTTGTCGTGATGGATATCACGCGCATACCGGACCTGCGCCAGACGAAAACCAAGACGGACGAAAGCGATTTCGGTTACGAAGAACGAACCTATGATGACATCCTGAAGCGGCCAAGTCATTACTTTATCGGGTGGAACAAGGACAAGAGGCGGTGGGGGAAACCATTCTATCGTCGGGAATTTGATCTCGAAGACGTTGCAAAGCGCTATCGGGTTGTGGCGGGGGAAATCAAACAGGCTTTCATTGATGATGCATGTTACGCAAACCCGACGGCATGTCTAACCCCGTTTGAATGCGATTACAAACCGATTTGTTCAACAGGGGGAGTGTCGGAGATTCTTTTCAGGGAAAGAACAAAGGACGAAATTGACGAAGCCAATTCGGCGGAAAGTGATGGTGAAGCATGAAGATCAGAAGCGCGGTTGAAATGGTGAACAAGGGGGGCAAGTTCATTGTCATTTATGGGGAAACCGGGGTCGGCAAGACGGCATCGACGTTGGCATCTGCTCCGCTTCCCATTGCCTATGTCCGGTGCGAACCGCGTGACCCGAGCGACGCAATCATGGCGGCAAAGCTCGATCCCCGGGATATCGACATTTACGATGCCGACAATTTCCTTGACCTCTTGGCGGGGCTCCGGGACCCGAAACTGTTTGCAAGGCACCGAACGATATTTGTCGATGGCGCAAGCTACCTGATGAATGTTTCTCTTTCCACGGAAATCGAGCAGGAAGCGTTCGAAGCCCGGGAGGAAAAAGAGAAGCGGCTCAAACCCCTTGTGTCACAGTCAAAGATGTCACAGGAAGGGTTCGGCGGGTTGTCCTCGCAGATGTCCCGCATGTTTAACCTGCTTGGCAAGCTCTCGATGGAAGGCAAGGTTGTCATTGTCAGCGCCCTGCTTGCCGAAAACCCAAAGTGGGATCGTGAGCTTTCCGCTGCCCCAGCATTTAAGGGAAGGGAATTCCCGACAAACATGCCGGCATTTGTTGACATGATTGGACTTGTGCAGAAGCGATTTGATGAGCATGGAAACATCGTCTACCCACCGTTTGTTTCTTTCGAAGGTGACGGTAGTTTCATCTGCAAATTTACGGGCGTCAAGAATGACCCGAACAAGAAAGCTGTCGGACCTCTCGATTTCAGCAGAATTCTACGCATGGAAAGGAAAGGGGGTGAACAAACAACATAGCAGGGAATCAAATTCAATAGCAAAAGAAAGCTAAAAGAATGAAAGGAGATTAAGCATGAAATTCGACCGTTCAAGAGAAAGCTCTGATTGGGGTTTCATTCTTCCGGAGCCCGGAGAAAACATCTGTGTTATTGGTGAAGGAATCGAGGTTCGCAAGAACGAGGAAACCGGCAAGGTTACGCTGATGGTTCCGACCAAGGTCGTCCAAGGACCGAATGATTCCGAAGGTGCAAACATCAACATCTTCTGCCCGCTCGACGGCAGCAAATTCGGGAAAAGGAAAATCGCGGACCTGATTACTTTTTCCGGCATGGCTGACGCCTTCGAGAAAAAGTTCCCCGACCCGAATATCGAGCCTGACGATCCGCGGGTTATTGACGCCGTTAAGGCCGCCCTGCCCGGAAAGATGATTAAGCTCAAGATCGAATTGCGCAAGGGCGAAAAGGGCGAGTTCCCCGACGTGAAGACGATTTCCTACGCAACGAAGAAGGCAGCGGATAAACCCGCCGCGGCCCCTGCCGCTGGGAGTTCGCCCGGAGCAGCGCAACCGAATATTGGTGATTGGTAAGACAGGCGTCTTTATTTGTTGATGGAGGGGGCCGGCCCGCATCTGGACGAGCCACGCCCGGCAAGGAAAGGCCCCCTCCATTCCTAAATTTGAAAGGATGACAAACGATGACTGAATTCAGAGAAGAAATTGCCGTGAAGGATTACGATGGTGCCGTTATTCCGCCTGATGCTTTTCCTGAAATCACGGTCTACCACGAAAAAGGAAACGCCGTCATGCGCAGGGCGCAGCAGCTTCAGGTTGTCGATGATGCAACATTCGAGGACGCTGCCGTCGGAGTGCAGAAGATCAAGGAATACATGGAGGGCATCGAGGCAAAGCGGAAATTCTTTGTGCAGCCTCTAAACGATCAGGTTCACAAGATCAACATGCTTTTCAAGGGTCTTTACGATCCTTTCAAAAACGCCCGCGAAATCCTGAAAGGAAAGATGGCTGCATGGGAAAGGATGCAGCGCGAGGCGAGGGCTGCCGAGGAACGGAAGCGCCTTGCAGAGCTTCAAGAACAGATGGAAGCGGCAAAAAATTCGGTTTCGATCAGCGACTCCAAGAAGCTTGCGAAGGAAATCGAAAAGCAGCAGAAGGCAGTCGAAAAGGCGGCATCCGGCAAAGGGACGAAACGGGTCACGGTTGCCGGAACGACGGTTTCAACGGCTTCGCGGCTCGAAATTACGGTCGTTGACTTTGATCAGGTTCCCAACGAATACAAGGAATTGAGCGAAAAGAAGGTGCGCGAGGCGCATGCCCGGAATGCAAACATCCAGATTCCCGGGCTGAAGCTGGAAATGGTTCCGGTCATTAGAACGGGAAGATAACATGAGGCTCAAACGGTATGTCTCGAATTCAGAAGAATGGAGCAAGGCATTTGCGCTCAAGCCGTTTCGATTCCCTGATGGATTTATTCTTGTTGTTGACACCCGGGAACAGGAACCGCTTTTTACGGGGAGGTTGCCGAAGGGGCTTGTTCTTGTTCGTGACGGGCTTCGTAACGGGGATTATTCTATCAGGGGGTTTGAAGACAAGTTCTTCGTCGAACGAAAAAAAGTATCCGACCTGCTGACATATATCGCCCGGGATCACGCGAAAACACGGGAGAAGCTTGAACGATGCAGGGATTACGAATTCAAAGCGTTAGTTATCGAGGAAGAAGAACGAAAACTTCTGGCACCAGACCCGACGGACATGGCATGGGTGAACATCAACCCCGAGAACGTCCGCCAAGGGTTGGCGTCATTGGAAGTTCGATATAACATGCATATTTACTATGCGAAGAAACGCATCGACATGGAGCGATGGATACTTGATCGGGCGATCAAGTTCTTCAACGTGAAAAAAGAATTCTAAAAAAAGGGGGTGATGTTTTAGGAGGAAGCGCAGCAGTAGCGGGTAACAAAACAAATTCAAACACAAAAGGAGCAAGCACGTTATGAAGAAAACATTATTTGCAGTAGTGCTGGCGATCATGCTGGCAGCGACCCCGGCTCTGGCTGTTGAGCAGGGGCAAACATTCGGGACCAACGCCAGCGGGCACTATGTTGCCGGTACGCTGAATGGTCCGGTGACGTTTTCCGGTGACTATGGCAGCTCAGGCGGCAATGATTATGCAAGCACCAGCGGCGGCGCTGCCGGGCAAATGGTCAATGACAATCGGGCATTCGGAAAGTATTTCAGCTTTCAAGCTGGATATGCTTCGATGGATGCTAACCTGAATTCCTGCGTCGGAGCGTACGACAACGGGCAGACGTCTGCATCGTGGGCAAAGGGTACGGTTTCGGCTGATGGTCAGGCGGGCGGCATCGCAACGAGCGGCTGGAAGCCTTCAGCTCAACAGACATCGACCAGCTCCGGTTGGGTTGCCGGCGGCGTCGGCCAGTACAACACGGCCAATGAGGCTAATTACGCTCAGGGGCAGTATGCTACGGCCGAGAATGGTTCAAACGCCCACTTCTACAATCAGGCGCAGACGTCCTCGAACAGCGGATGGTTGGGTGCAGCTTCCGGGACTTGCGTTGCAGGCAGCGCCGAAGTGACGGGGTCCTCGAAGGTTACGATTGATCCTTCCGGTAACACCCGCTCCGCTCAGGCTTACACGACCAACACGGCGAAAGGCAACGATGGCGTCGGCGGCTTCGGAAACGTGAACGCTATGTCCGCAAATGGATACCAGAGCGCTCAGGCTTACAGCGGCTTCCAGTACAGCGGCAACAATGCAGGGACGGGCACGGCTCAGGCCAATACGTCCATCACTCAGGGGCAGAACAGCTTTAGCTCAAAGTCTTACGGCTACAGCGTGACCGGCACGAAGGCCAACTGCAGCACGCCTCGCTAACTAATTAACGGGAGCAGGGTCCGTTCACAGCGGTCGGGCCCTCTCCCACTACTTCAATCACAGGAGGTTTTACACTATGAAGAAAATCATCACGCTTGCAGTTATCATCACCATGTTGTTTACCGTGCCCGCCTTTGCCCAGCATGGGCAGGCCGGCAGCAAGGCTCAGTCGCAGTCCGGGGCGGCTGCGTCCATCGACCAGAAGTTCGAGGCCAGCAAAATCCCCCCGGGGTTAGTCGAGGGCCCTATGCTCATGGGTCCGCAGATCCAGCAGAACAACGCACCGACCGGACGCGACAAGCATTTCAACCGCACCATTAAGCCTTGGGCGATCAAGAAGTGTTGGACCCTGAAGGACCTTGCGCGCATCGAGAATCAATTCGGCTTTGGCAATTCCATTGTCAGCGCCAAGGGAACCGCGCAGATCTTCCCGTTCGAGGATTTCAAAGGCAACATTGACGCCTTCACGGTCGTTGACCTCATGAAGTACGAGGACGCTATCAAGATTTACGACGTGGTGGCGGCCGGTGTGGTTTACGCTTCCGATTCCGAAACCACATACATGCAAGAGTGGGTTCGAGTGATGAAAGCTAATCTTAAGGAGATCGGGACGCAGTTTGTGATGATCTTTGACGAGGGGAGCAAAGAGGGGAGCGAGGCATTTGGTTGGAACCTTGGCATCTCCATCGGTGCCAATCTGGTCGGTACGAATCTGGCCGGTGACAGGACTTCCGGTGTCGGGGCCACCATCGGGGCCGGGATTGCCAACACGCAGAATGTTTCGCAGGAATACCCGCACCTGACAATTATCATGCTGGACAAGAAGAAGACCGTAAAGAAGTAACCCTCAAGCGAAAGGAGGATGTAAATGATGGCTGACTGGCGAGAGCTTGAGGCCTTCACTTTCGCGATGCTGCAGCGACTCGTGGAGAAAGAGGCGGACCCGAAGAAGAGGGGAAAGTCTTGGCAGTCGATGTCGATCATTGAGCTCGAGGAGGATCTCAGGCATCAGGTCCTGCAGCTGGGCTATGCCTTCCGGATAAACGACGAGGCGCTGATCCGCAAGAAGGCCGTCGACGTG
>Ga0209096_1002226_pt1 | contig 19166 bp, 12 predicted proteins | sample AD_UKC034_MetaG_FD_184407 | JGI IMG/M metagenome (GOLD analysis project Ga0209096, IMG submission 184407) | Active sludge microbial communities of municipal wastewater-treating anaerobic digesters from USA - AD_UKC034_MetaG (SPAdes) (version 2) | ecosystem: Engineered > Bioreactor > Anaerobic >... | reverse complement strand
AACCCGAACATGCCGCTGGTCATGAACGCAGACCGGTGCGTCGAGGCGCGGTTTGGGACGGAACTGCCGGCGGGGGCGACGGTCAACGGGACGATCGAGCGGGTACCGGAGGCGGCCCTGTATCCGGCGGGGTACACGGTTCAGATGCGGGCGATCCCGGCGGCGGGGTATTACTTTGCGAACTGGACGGGGTCCTTCAGCGGGTCGGCCAATCCGCTGAACTACGAGGTACAGAGCGCGTTTCTGACGGTGGGGGCGAGCTTCCAACCGTTGACGGCGGGACAGGTGTCGGTGGTGGTGCTGCCGGAGGGGATGGGGCAGGTGACGGTGAGCCCGCGAGGCAATCGTCAACCGAGCGGGACGCTGGTGACGCTGACGGCGGTGCCGCAGGCGGGCCAAGAGTTTGTGGGGTGGGAAGGGGATGCAGACGGGGTGGAGAACTCGCTCTCTGTGATGTTGGACGGGAGCAAGGTGGTGTGGGCGAAGTTCACGACACGACCTCGGTTGGAGCCGTGGACGTGCGGCGGGGCGCTGCACGATGGGGCAGCGCTGCTGCTGCTGACGGGCAAGTGGGGGAAGGTGTACCGGGTGGAGGTGTCAGAGGATCTGCAGACGTGGAAGGAACTGCTGACGTTGACGAACGCGCTGGGCGTGACACAGTTCCGGGATCCCGCCGCCGGTGGACCGGCTCCGAGGTTTTACAGGGCGATGGAAGCGCCATGAGCGGACGGGAGTGCCAGGGACCGGTGGGTACGAGACCATGCTAAGTGCCACGACCACAGATGAGGAGCTGCTGCGCCGGGTGAAGGACTGGCGGGAGGACGCGGGCTGGCAGGAGTTCTATCGGCTCTACGCGCCCGGCATCGCGGCGCACGCCCGGCGCAGCGGTTTGACAGCCGAAGAAGCCGAGGACGTCGTGCAGGCGACCATGATCAAGGTCGCCACATACCTTCCGAGATTCGAATACGATCGCACGGTCTGCCGGTTCCGGACGTGGCTCAACCAGATTGTCAATCAGCGCATTCTGGTGATCTGGCACGAGCGCCGGCGCTCGCGGCTGCCGGAGGCGGCCTGTGTCTACCTGAGCGAGTTGGTGGCGGGCGTTGTCAATCCCGCAGCGGATCCCCAGGCCCAGGCGGAACTCGAACAGCGCATGCTCGAGGTCTGCCTGGCCCGGGTTCGCGTGGACGTGAAGCCGCGTCACTGGCAGATCTTCGAGGCCAACGCGATCGAGGGGATGGACGCCCGGACCGTAGCGGAGCGTTTTGGCACCTCGGCCGCCAACGTGTGGGTCGTGCATCATCGGTTGATACGCCGTCTGCGAGCGGAATGGCAGGCGCTGCTCAGCCGGCCGTTCACACCTTGAGCGCAGGGAAAGCTGATGTCCGCAACCGATCCGAGAAGCAGCAGCGAGATTGCGGGGCACAGCGTCTTGCGGGTGCTTTCCGAGCGGGAGGGATCTCGAGTTTGCATGGCAGCGGACACCCAAGGCACGTTGCGCGCGCTGAAGGTGCAGGTGCCCAGTGATCCCTCGAAGCTGGCTGCGATTGCGGCCCGGTACGCGCGACTCCAGCCGCTGACGTCGCATCCGGGTCTGGTCGCGCTGTTGTCTCATGGGGTCACGGATCAGGGGCAAGTGTGGGAGGCGATGCCGCTGGCGGACAACCTGCCGGGGCTGCCGCCGGTGACCGAGGAAGCGGGCCGGCAGCAGTACACACCGCTGACCATGCGGTCATGGATCGTCGAGAAGATCCCGGCTGGAGCGGAGCAAGTGGCGCGGTGGGGATTGAGTCTCGCGAAAGCGTTAGGGGTGCTGCATGCGGAAGGTCTGGTGCACCGCGACGTGAAACCGGCGAACGTGATGTTCCTGGGTGGTGCGCCGCACCTTGGGGATTATGGACTGGTCGGCGAACCCGGGGCGGAGCCTGATTTCAGCGGGACCGAAGGTTTCAAACCTCTCGAAGGTACCAACGATTCTGCTGCGGACTTGTTTGCTCTGGGGAAGACTCTCTATGAGGTCTGGACGGGACGGAGTCGGCTCGAGTATCCATCGCTGCCGCGGGCGGTGCTGGATTCGGCGGATTGGCATGGCTGCGGGAGTCGACTAAACCAAGTCCTGCTGCGGGCGTGTCACAGTCAACCGAGTCGGCGGTTTCGGTCGGCGGCGGAGTTCGGGGAAGCACTCGAAGCGGCGCTCGAGAAACGGTGCGGGGTGAACCGGCGCTTGTGGCTTGTGGGGGCGGCCGCGGCGATTGGATTGACGGCCGCGGCGTTCGTGGGATCCCGTTGGCTGAGAGCACCGGCCCGGGCGGTCTGGCGGCGGGTGCGAGCTGAGGGCTTCAATGTCGAGTTGTGGGAAGGGAACGCCCAAACCGTCGATTGGGATCGGCGGCGGATCTACTCGCTTGCGGAAGCGAAGAAAGGATGCGTCTTCTTCAGTCTGAACCTCGACGACTTCTCGATGGACGGCAAGGCGATGCCTGATCTGCCACTCACCAGCCCTTGCACCATCCTGCACCCGGGGACACGTCAGTTGTGGGCGATTGAAGGCGGCTACGGCGAGGTGTTCTCCATGAACCCGCAGACACTCGCCCTGGCGCGGCTGGGAGGTGGCCCGACAGACAAGATGCACTTCGGGGCAAGAGCCTATTGGAATCCGGTTACGCGGCGGATCGGCGTCTTCGGGGGATACGGTTACCTTGCCGTCCGAAATGACCGCCATGAGTTCGACGAAGCAAAACGCCGGTGGATCGAGATCGAGCCGAACCGGCCCCAGGCGACACCCTGGCCCCGCTCGCTCGGGCTGCCCTTGGTCCAGGATCCGAGCGGCGAGCACGTCTACCTGGTCGGCGGCTTGGGGAGCCCCTCGGGCAAACAAGCAGAGAGGTTCCCTGATCTGCCCGGCTTTGACGGACGATTTCATAACCTCGATGATGTCTGGGAGTTGGACCTCAAGACCAATCGTTGGCGGCAATTGCTGCCTCTCGGCCACTTGAATCTCGCGCGCGTCAGGCTGGCTGTGCATCACCCGGAGTTGCAGGGTTTGGTGGTGATGCTCAGCCCCACCTACGGTCCGGATCTGGATCCGGATCCGGCGAGCATGTGCCTGCTTCGACCGGGGATTGACGATCGGCCGCGCCGGCTGCCCGCGACGGGCGACATTTCAGCCCTGGGTCAGGTCTGGGCGTGGACGGTGGATCCCTCGAATGGCGAGACGCTGTTGTTCGCCAGTGACGGGATCTTCAGGATCAGAATCGAAGTGTGATCCGTGATGAAATCACCCGCTGTCAAGTGAGGCTGAAGCCGAGCTGTGGGTGCCTCGAAGGCGTGCGCGCGGCCGTCTCACTACGAAAGTTAATACTAAGCCAACTGCAAAGTAGCTGGAGTTGTATGACTGCACACGACCAATGCACTACGCAAGCGATGTCCGGGCCGCCTCGAGCCCTTCCCAATCCTCGCTCCCTCGTCCCAAAGTCTGATGGCGTCCTCTTGCGTCTGTTCACGTTGAGCGTGGTGGGAGCACGCCTATGTGCAGGCGCTGAGCCGGTTACTATCGATGACTTCACTGATGGCCAACCGGGCATGAGTTGCATGGCTCCCTGCTACAATGGACCCTTGCTGGCGCTCAGTGTGTACCCAAGCAAATGGGCTAGGGAGATGTTACTGCGTGTCACTGGAACGGGGATTGGAAACACGGTGCAGACGACCGATGGCCTCAGTTACACGCAAATGGCGAGCGGCGAAGGGTTGCTGAAGTTAACGTACAGTCCTTCAGCAGGGGGGTTGGTTATCGATTCTCCGACCGCGATCGGCTTGAGGGTGCATGGGTTGGTGCATGACAGCCCCGTGACCCTGGACTTCAGAATCGTTGACACCGACGGTGACGCATGGACACGGACCGTGTATTGGCCTGCGACCACGTTGGTCTGGGAACCAGATCTTGAGTTGTCAAGCAACGAGCTCGTCCTCATCGGAACACCTGATTGGAGAAAGGTGTCCCATATCGAGTACATCTTCCATATGGTGTCCGGCGCCGACGTCTACATTCGGAGTCTGGGCATGGGCAAATTGACAGAGCTTCCTGTGGTTACCGTCTCCGCGACAGACTCAACGGCCCAGGAGCCTTCGGACCCCGGTCTCTTCACGTTCACGCGCAGCGGGCCGACCGATAGTGAACTGACAGTCGGCATCAAGATGGAAGGAACAGCAAGTCCCGGAGCGGACTACGCCGCGCTGGGCTCGAGCGTGACGTTCCCGGCGGGATCGCCGACGGCCACCAGGACGGTGACGGTGACCGACGACACAGTCATTGAAGACGTGGAGACCGTGATTGTGACGATCGAGACCGGGACCGGATACACGGTGGGCAGCACTGCAAGTGCAACCGTGGAGATCAAGGACAATGACACCCCGAAGATCACCATCCTCGATGAGTTCACCGATGGCGATGGCGATGGTGGCTCCGGGGCCTTTTCGCAGGTGTGGGGGACACCCTATGTCAATCCCAGCGGCTGGCATCGGGCCGCCACACTCCAATCGAGCGGGCCTGTCGGCATGGCGGAGTGGTGCGCCAATGGCTTGCTTGGCTTTGCCATGACTGGACTTGTGGAAACGCACGGCACGCTCGCCCTCCGGTACACACCCACGGCCGGCTCGGCAACCCTCGATTCCCTCGACGACATCGGCCTGATCGTGAACGGCGTGGTTCATGATCTCACCCTCACCCTGGATTTCACGATCATGGATGCCGATGGCGATTCATGGACCAAGACCGTGACCTGGCCTGGCCTGGCCACGTTCACACGCGAACCCGACCTTTACCTCGGAAGAGCCGACTTGATCGCCAACGGCACGCCGGATTGGACGAAGATCGCGTACATCGAGTACGTGCTGCACCTGACCGCCGGTATCGATGCGTCGATCGACGCCGTGGGCATCGGGGACTTGCCTCCCGCGGCGACGCTGAGCATCGCGCGGGTGGGAGATCAGGTTCGCATTGCCTGGCCGAGCGCTTGCATCGGCTACACACTCGAGCGTCATAGCGCGCCGCAGGCCGGGTGGTCCGACGCAGGCTTGACGGTCAAGGTCGAAGGCGCGGAGAACGCGGCCTACGAAAGGCCGGATGGCGACACTCAGTTCTATCGGCTGAGGCCGAGCCGATAGTCCCTAACGCGGCTCGATCACTTGGAGTCCGGGGACACAATCGAAATGGCGTCGGCTGAACGTCGCCAGCTCGCTGCCTCGTGACAACGCCGTGGCAGCCACGATCAGGTCGTAGGCACCGATTCTCTTGCCGGACGCCTCGAGTTGCGCCCAGATCCGGGCGTGCTCGTGGGCGATCTCCTCGGTGTAGGGAACGACCGGCAGCGGTGCCAACACGCGCTGCAAGTACTGCTGGCGTCGGGCTTTGCGCGCCAGGTCAGCCCTTTCCACGCCGTGCCACAACTCCGCCACGGTGATGGTCGCCACCTCGAACACCTCGTCCGGCTTGCTCTCCAACCAGGCCCGAAGGTCGAAGGCCCCCTTTTCCCCCCGGATGATGACATCGGCATCGAGCATTACCGCCATTTGTCCTCCGGTGTCTGGAGGGTTTTGCGGGCGGCCCGCAGGTCGCGGTGCCAGTCCCTGGCGTGTTCCGCCGACAGGTCGGCGCGAGCCAGCGCTGCCGCCAGATCCCGCCCCGTGCAAGACTCCTCGCGGTCGGGTTCGATGCGGGCGAAGGGCCTGCCATTCTTCAACAGGACGAACGTCGTGCGTTGGTAATGCGCCCGGTTCACGCACTCGGCGAAATTGCGGGCCGCCTCGGTGACCGTGATCGTCCTCACTCTCATAGAATCAGATTATCAAATTCTCGGGCATGGTCAAGTCCGCGCCCGGATCCTCGCCTAACGCCTGCGGCGCGAACGTACGCCATCGGCTCCTGCTGGGTTTTCGCCTCGTAGGCGCGTGGGGTGTCGGCTCCGGGGTGGCCCGCCCGCGAGCGACCGGGCTCTATGGGGGTTGGAGGGAATGGGCCCGCCCCGGGGGCGGGCTTCCAAATCCGCGAAACCCCCGGACTGGGCGGCTAAAGGCGCTTGGTCCAGCCCAGCAGGTTGAGCCGCAAGGGACGCTTACGCGCGGATTTGGTCCGCGCCCCATGGCGCCGGCGAGCCGCAGGACCGTCGGCGCCGGACGCGGCCGGGTCTGAGGCGCGCCGCGCGAGAAAGTGTTCGCGAATTGGGTTGGGAACGGTTTTCCTTGGGGCCATGACACAGCGATCCCTTGCTCGCGGCCTCCGCCACCGCGTCCGGCTCGGCCCGGCGCGCCTCGTCGCCCTTCTCGCCGCCGTGCCGTTGTCGGCAGCCGGTTTCCTGTGGGAGATCGGCAAGCCGGACAACGACAACCGTGAGTTCGCGCTCGCTCCGAACCGCTACGGCGAGTTCCGCCACGACGGTTTCATCGAGGCGGGCCGGTCGGCGGCGAACGTCGATTGGCCCTATGTACATCCCGGTCCGGCGGATTCGTGGGCCGGCTCGCGCTCCCACACCTTCTCGGTCGTCTTCGGGTTAAAGGCGCTGCCGCAGGCCGGCGACTGCCACCTGACACTGGACCTCGTGGACACCCATGCAGGCGCTCCGCCCAAAGTCCGCGTCGCCATCAATGGCCGGGAGTTCCACCAGCAGTTGCCCCGGGGCGCCGGCGACGCGTCGATCTTCGGCGACCCCGCCAGGGGACGGGAACACCGCTGGGTGCTGACGTTTCCGACCTCGGTGCTGCGTGCCGAGGCGAACGAGGTGGCGATTACCACCGTGGACGGAAGCTGGTTCCTGTACGATTGGGTCGCGCTCGAGACGCCTCCCGGGGCGCAACTGGGCGGCGTGCAGGGCACGATCGTGTCCGGGGCCCGGTCGGCGCCGGTGTTGGTCGAGCAGGACGGCCGGCTCGTCCAGATCCTCGAGGTCACCCTGCGCCACCTTGGCGACGAGGCGACCGCGCGGGTCACGGCGACGGGCACGCCCGCCCAGTCCCTGAAGCTGCGTCCGGGCGCACAGTCCCTCAAGATCCCCGTCCCCGCCGTCGCGCAGCCGACGGATGTCACGGTGTCCGTCGAGGTCGGCGGCAAGACGGTCGGGACCCAGGCCGTTCGTCTCGAGCCGGTGCGCAAGTGGGTCGTCTACCTCCTGCCCCATTCCCACGTCGACATTGGCTACACCCATGTTCAAACCGACGTCGAGCGCGCCCAATGGAAGTACCTCGAGATGGCGATCGACACTGCGCGTCGCACGGCGGACTACCCGCCCGGCTGCCGGTTCAAGTGGAACGTCGAGGTGCTCTGGGCCATGGACAGCTACCTGCGCCAAGCCACGCCGGAGAAGCAGCAGGCGTTCCTCGACGCCGTCAAGGCTGGGCAGGTCGGGCTCCAGGCGCTGTACGGAAACCAATTGACCGGCCTCTGCAGCCCCGAGGAGCTCCTCCGCCTCGTCGGGTTCGCTCAAGCCCTCGGACAGCGCGTCGGCGCCCCGATCCAGTCGGCGATGATCACCGACGTGCCGGGTTATACCTGGGGCATGGTCCCGACGTTCGCCCACAGTGGCGTGAAGTACTTCTCGGTCGGCCCCAACGGCGGCGACCGCATTGGCCGCACCAGCGTCGCGTGGGGCGACAAACCGTTCTGGTGGATCGGGCCCAACCCTGAAGACAAGGTGCTCGTCTGGATGACCGGCACCGGTTACTATCAAGTGTTCCAGTCGCCGGAACGATTGCTCGAGTACCTCGCCGCGCTCGAACACCGGAATTACCCGTACGACATGGTCCAGGTCCGCCATTGCCTGGGTGACAACGGCGCGCCGGACGTCGGTTTTGCCGAGAAAGTCAAGGCCTGGAACGAAACCCATGCCTACCCCCGGCTCGTCATCGCCACCACCGACGACATGTTCCGCGACTTCGAGCAAAAGTACGGCGCCCGGCTGCCGACCGCCCGGGGCGATTTCACCCCTTACTGGGAAGATGGCGCTGCCTCGTCCGCCCGCGAGACCGCTCTGAACCGCGCCTCCGCCGCACGCCTCGTTCAGGCCGAGACCCTCTTCGGACTCTCGAGTCCTTCCGCCTATCCCGCCGACGCGTTCTACCAGGCGTGGCGGAACGTCCTGCTCTACGACGAACACACCTGGGGCGCCCATAACAGCATCTCGGAACCGGACGCGCCCTTCGTGAGGGACCAATGGCGCATCAAACAGGCCTTCGCCCTCGATGCCGACGCCCAGTCGCGGAAGCTGCTGGCCGACGCCGACGCCGCGCGCGGACCGCTCGTGGCCGAGTCCGGCGCTTCTCGAGCCGGCGCCGATGGCCGGCCGCGGCGCGTGCAGGCGATCGACGTTGTGAACACGGCGTCCCCGGGCGATGCCTGCTACAACCTGGTCGTTGTCCCCGGGGAACTCTCGAAGGCCGGTGATGCCGTCCTTGGGTCGCCCACGGGCACCGTTACCCGTGTGTCCCAGCGGTTGACCACGGGTGAGCTCGTGTTTCGGCCCTGTTTCGGCCCGTTCGCGCAGGCGCGGTTCTACATCGCGGACGCCCCGCCCGCGACCATCGCAACCCACTTCCCGGCCGTGCGCGTCGAGGGTTTCACACTCACATCGGCTTCGTCGGCGGTTGCCCGGTCCGTCGTGCTCCGACTGGATGAGCGGACGGGTGCGATCGCGAGCCTGAAGTTCGGTGAACACGAGCTCGTGAACTCTGCCGCGCCGACCGCGCTGAACGATTACTTCTACCTTCCCGGCTCCGATTTGAAGGGCCTTCAGCGCAACGGCCCCGTCAAGATCACCGCGAAGGAGACCGGCCCGCTCATCGCCTCGCTCGTCGTCGAGTCCGCGGCTCCGGGCTGTCGCCGGCTGACCCGCGAGTACCGCCTGCACGCCCTCCGCAACGACGTCGAGATCATCAACACGGTGGACAAAGCCCGGGTGCGGACGAAAGAGGGCGTCCATTTCGGGTTCGGATTCAACGTTCCGGACGGCGTGATCCGCATGGACGTCCCGTGGGCCGTGGTCCGGCCCGAGCTCGACCAGATCCCGGGGGCCTGCAAGAACTGGTTCACCGTCCAGCGGTGGGTGGATGTCTCGAACGACCGATTCGGCGTCACCTGGCTCACGCCCGACGCGCCCCTGGTCCAGGTGGGCGGCATCACGGCCAACCTCATCGGTTCCCAGACGAATCCGGACGCGTGGATCGACCGGCTCGAGCCGACACAAACGATCTACTCATGGGCCATGAACAACCACTGGCACACGAACTATCGCTCCGATCAGGAAGGCCCGACGGTGTTCCGGTTCTATCTTCTGCCGCACGAGGGTGGATTCGACGCGGTCGAGGCGGCCCGCGCGGCCCAGCAGATCGCCCAGCCGTTGTTGGCCCTGCCCGCTCGCGGCGCTCTACCCGGCCAACCCCGCGTCCGCGTCGTCAGCGACTCGACCTCGGGCGCCGTCCAAGTCACGACGCTCAAGCCGGCCGAGGACGGCAAGGGCTGGATCGTCCGGCTGTTCGGAGTGTCCGGCAAGCCCGCGCGGGCCCGGCTCGAGTGGGCCGACCCGGCGCCAAAGAGGCTGTGGCTCAGCAACGCCGGCGAGCGCCCGCTCGAGCAGGTCGACGGACCGGTCGCTGTCCCCGCGTGGGGAATCGTCACCCTCCGCGCCGAGCCGTGACCCGGACCCTCGCGTAAAGCCTGGACGAGGACTCCACGCCTTTTTCACAGACTGCGATGGGACAATGGGTTTGCCTGCGGCGAACAGCAGTTCGCGAACGCCGACCCCTAAATCGAATCCGCGCGCCGGTCCTCTCCCCCGAGCGCAGTCGAGGGGGCGAGGGAGACAACCTGTTGGTGGACATTTTCTGGCAAGGGGAATCACGTCATCGCGGACTGCGTCTGTAGCCGCGGGGGCTGACCGCGGCGGGTTAGCCGATGTCGATCCGGAGCGACTGGCCGGGCCGGACCAGGGTTTCGTTGGCGAGCCGGACCTCGAGGCGGCGTGCGGCGGCGAACAGCGTGGCCGCCTGCCGGCGTCCCCCGATCGTCACGCGGACGCGGGTCCAGGCGACGCCCTCCGGGGCTTCGAGGGCGATGGTCCGCAGCCGCAGCTGTCCCCAGGCCACACGGAGTTCGCCTTCGAGTCCTTCGCGATTCGCCTTCTGGCGGAAGCTGCCCCAGCCCTCGGGCGCGGTGAACGCGGCCCGGAAGTTCTCGGGGCTCAGGCGCGGGGCGAAGCCGATGTGCCGCTGGGGTCCGTGCACCTCGAAGCCGCAGGCGGCGATGAAGGTGCCGTAGCTGGCCATGGCGCGGGCGTAATGATCGCTGCACTCGACCTCGTTGTAAGGGTTGCGGCGCGTGGCGTGATAGCGGTCGTGGATGGCGCGGGTGATGGCGAGCGCCTCGAGGGTCATGCCCTCGGCCATCATGTGGGAAGCGACCTGGTGTTCGAACCCGGTCATGCACTCGTTGAAGTACCCGATCTGCCAGCTCGGGGTTCCGTAGACGTTCGGGATCAGCTTCGGGTTCGACGTCATGACGAGGCCGGCGTCGCCGGCGAGCGCGTAGGGTCGGCCGGCGGTGTACTGCTTCCGGAATGGCCCGATGTCGGGGGCGAAGTTGTACTTCCACAACGCCCGCAGCGCGCTCAGCGTCTTGTCGCGATCGAGGACGCGGCCCAGGGCCACCTGCCACGCCCAGCTTTGGCCGTGGACCTGGTCGATGTGACAAGCTTCGTAGGTGCCGAGGCTTTTCTCGCGTCGGGGATCGGGGATCTGGAAGAAGTACTCTCCGTTGAAGAGGGTCTTTTCGACGGCGGCGCGCGCCTTTACGTAATGGGCGTGGCAACGGGCGGCGAAGGGCTCGTCGCCCTGTTCCCGGGCCATGGCCTCCGCGGCGCGGAGCGCGGCCAGCGCCAGGGAGGTGATCCAGGCAATCTGGCCGTACCAGGCGGCGTCGAGGGTGTTCTCCTGCGCGCCGTCCAGGATGCCGTCGCCGTCCGTGTCGTGCCGGATCAGGTACTCGACCGCCTGTTTCACGCGAGGCCAGACGCGGTCGAGGAAGGCGCCATCGGCGCTCATCTGGTGTTCCCGCCAAGCGCCGAGAATGCGCCCGCACTGGCCGTCGACGGCCGGACCGGTCCCTTCGGCGCGATGGCGGATGACGCCGGTGGCGGGGTCGAATCCCACGCCGAAATCGACGCGTTCGCGGAGGTCCCGTTCCAGCTCGGGGAAGAGGCGTCCCACGGCCTGGGCATAATGCCAGACGTGGGTGCAGGTGCCCGGGCAGCATCCGACGCCTTCCCAGGCCCAGAATCGACCGCTGCCGAACCGGTGGGCCGTGGTCGTCGCGAGAGTCGAGGTGTTCGCGAACGTCCGGTCCAGGAACCAGCGGGGCAGGGTGGAATCGTACCAGGTCTCCCGCCACCGATGCGTGAGGGACTCGAGCCGCGGCAACTCCGCCGCCACGTAGGTCGCCACCGCGGTCGCATCGGCAAACCGCCGGGCGTAGTAGTTGCCCGTGCGCGCGTCCGGGCAGGGCAGCGTCGTGTTCGGGAAATGCCAGCTGAGCACGAACCGGAATTCGGCGGTCTTGCCGGGGCCGATGGTCTTTTCCTGGGACACCGCGCCGAGGGGTGCTGGTGCTTCGGCCGCGTCCCCGGGGGCGCCGTCGAAGGCGGCGGCGGGCAGGCCGTCCGGCGGCACTTGGGGCGCGGCCTTGCCGTTGCCGAGGACGGCGAGGGCCATGGTGCCGAAGTCGGGCGCCTGGTTCAGCGGCACGTCTTTGGGGGGTGCATCCGTTTGGACGATGTGATCGACGCCGACGTTGCCCCAGCCACCCTGTGCGTTGTCGACGATCTCGATCACGGCCTGGCGGCCTTCGAACTCCGCGATGTCGAACGAGTCGCGGCGCATCGCGTTGCCGTTGTGACCGGTGGCGCTCCTGACGACCTGGCCGCCGACGAGCAGGCGCAAGCCGGCGTCATCCCGGCGGCCGCCGCCGATGTAGAACGAGAGGTGTCTCCGCTGCACGGTGAAGGGCGCACTGGTGAGCTTGCCGGTCTGGTTGTCTTTGGCCTCAATGCCCTCTCCCGGCGCGCTCGCGTGGGAGTTGACCACCTTCTCTCCCTGGCCGCCCAGATCCCCCTGATACGCGGGTATGGACGCCCGGTCTGCCGGCTCCGCGGCGAAGGCGGCGCCGTCGGCTTTCCACTTTTCGTAGCCCCCCTCGAAGTCGTCGATCAGGATGTCGGGGCGCCGGTCGGCCGCGGCGGGTCCGGCCGTCCGGTAGTCCATGGCCACGAGTGTCAGGTGCCGGCCGCGCCGCACGGTGTTCCTCCGCAGGCCGTCCGCGGGGGCGGCCGAATAGAAGCAGGCGGCGTTCTGCAGCCAGCCGGCGAGGGTGACCGACACTCGCTGCCGGGATTGATTCGTGACGGTGAAATGGAAGACGGTCGCCGGCAGGCCCGAGTCGTCCGCGTTGAGCGGTATGAAGGGGGAGAACGCCTCGAGCTTCACGGCGACCGGGCAGGACGGGTCGGTATACTCGACCGTGCCGATGGGGTATTGCCCCGTGAACGCGACCTCTGCCCAGCCGGTGGCATCCAGGGGGCGATCGGGCAAGGTCCCGTCCCGGCTCGAGACGCGGAGGGCGAAGCCCTGGGCGATCTTGTGGGATTCCTCCTGGACGGCGGGCTTGACGAACGTCGCGCCGTCGCGGGGGCGAATGAAGCGGTCGCCGGTGTCGAAGGTCATGCCCACGTCGTTCCAGCTCACCCGGCGCGGCAGGACGCCCTCGGTTTTCTGATTGAAGATATCCCAGTTCCAGAGGCGGCCGTCGCCGCCGAGGTACAAGGTGCCGCAGCCGATGCCGCCGATGGGCATGCCGATGTAGCGCAGTTCGTTGCGCGACTTCCGGCAGACGGCGGGGCCACCGGGTTCATAGAGGGCTTTGACCCAGTCCGGATGCAGCTTCTTGTCGGCGGGGATGATCTGATTCCAGTCGGCGGCATCGAACGGTCCTGCCATCACCGGCAGCCGGTTCAGACTCAAACCGGCTGCGGCGAGGCCGCCAAGGATGAGAAAGTCGCGCCGGTCGAGAGTGAAGCCGGCGGGGCGGGTCGAGGAGCGCGCTCCGGCGGGCGAGGGGCGATTCCGGCGTGGGACGGAGGAGTCGTTCATGGCGTGGGGTGCGGCGGCGCGGGTCTTGGGCGCTCTCGGCGCTCACGGGGTGAAAGCGTTGCGGATCGCCTCGAGGGGGACGCCCAGCGTGGCGCGGGCGATGGCATCCAGGTCGCTCTCGGGGCCCTGGAGGTGGATGGTCTGATGGCGATGGCGTGCGGAGGCTCCGGGCCGGAGGGCCAGGGCGGGCGATGACGTCTCGAGCTCGAAGAAGGCCCCCAGCTTGCCGTCGTCGTTGTAGCTGTTGACCACATCCCCGCGGAACGGATCGGCCTGGAGGGTCCACATCGAGTTGACGTAATCGGCGGCTCTCCGGGGGAGGGTGAAGCGCACCAGGGTCAGTGTGCGCGACGCGGCGTCATAGCTGCCCAGGATTGGCTTCGCGCGGGCGGGGGGAATGCCGATCTTCGAGCGATAGCGGGCATCCGCCCGGAAGAACAGCACGTCGTCCCGCACGACCAACCGGTCCGCGGGGACTTTGCCGAAGTAGGTGTCTTTGACCTTCGGGCCGCGTGCCCCCTTGAGGTCCTCGGGGCCCTCGGGGCCGCTTTCGAAGGGGATGACGACGGTCGAATCGGCCGAGGCATTGAACATGCCGAGAATCCAGATCGAGAGCAGGCCGGTCTCCCGGCGCCAGGGCTGCGGTCCCGCGTTGGTGAGCCGCTGGTCGGATTCGAAGGCGACGATGCCGACGCCGGGCCGGGCTTTGATGCCGAGGGCGCGCCATGCGGCTCCGGGGGAGAGCAACCGCACGTCGCGGTTTACGCGGACGTCGAACCTGGCGCCGCTGTAATTCGTCAGTCCGAAGCGCGCGGCGAACGTCGCCCGGTCAGGCCGCTGCCGCACGATCGAGTAGGGCATCGTGTCCAGCGCCGGCGGCACATACCAATCGTCGTCCTCGAACTTCGCGCCGGGCGCGAAGAAGATCGAGTACTGGCCCCCCTCGGGGCCGAGCCAGAAGCGGTCCTCGCCGCCGTAGACGTTGATGTGCGGCTGTTTCTGGCCGGAGCGGATGAGGTCACGGTTGATCCAGCCGAAGCTCGAACCGCGCTCGCCGGCGGCGGTGCTGGTCATGACGCGGCCTTGCCAGGCGGGTGCGAGGGCCACCTGCGCCAGGCCTGCGCGGTCGCGCAGCACCACCACGGGGGTGTGCTGCCGGAGAAACGCGACGTCGTCGCCGAAATCGCCGGCCACGGCCGGGGTCGGTGCCGAGGCGACTGTCAGGGCCGTCAGCATCATCGTCACGAGCGAGGCGCGTGGGGTTTCATTCATGGGCAGGGGGAGGTGCAGGGTTGATCGCGATGGGGGTGGCGGATTCTCCGGGCATGTCGTAGGGCAGCTGCCAGTAGTGAACACCCGTCGAATCCCCGAAGTACAGCCTTGAGACGCTGAGCTGATTGGGATCGCCATCGGCCCAGAAGACACAGAACGGGTCCCGGGCGTTGAGAGCGCGGCGGACGTAGGCGTGGTTGAATTGACTGTCTCGGGTGACCTGGCGCCGCATCGACCAGGTCTGGCCCTTGTCCCGGCTGACCCAGAGGGCGACATCGCCGCCGGTGCCGTGCGGTTGGGGTCCGGGCTCGGTCGGGCCGAGGATCGTCCATTCGGAGTCGCCCAGGAACAGGCTGCCGAGGTCATAGTTATGATCCGACTGGCACACGACGTGCGTTTCCCAGGCCGCGCCGGTCCATCGGGTCACGGTCCAGTCGCGGGGGCCGCTCTTGGGGCCCGGTTGATAGCCGGAGGCCGTGAGGTAGAGCATGACGGGGTGACCCTGGGGATCGAAGCGCAGGTCCATCGTGTACATCAGGCGACCTTGGGCGGAGTAGTCGATGACCCGCGCCGGGTTGTCGGCCTCGGCGAGCGGCACCGGCAGCTCCCGGCCGTCCACGGTGGTCCATGTCGTCCCGCCGTCCACGGTCTGGACGTAGTAGAGGTCGGTGCGCCGGTCGACGTTGCCGCCCGGGTGGCGATTGAAGAAACTGCCGATCTTGCCCTGATGCTCGGCGCTGACCTGGTAGTGGCCTCCCAGACCGGCCAGCTTACGGGGTTCGCTCCAGCGAACGCCGTCGGGGCTGGTCTCCCAATAGAGTTCCCGGCCCCGGGTGTACTGGGTGAACAGGTGGACAAAGCCGCGGCCGGCGACATGCCACGGCTGCGGGTAGGTGAATTCCCCCTGTTCGAGGCATTCGAACGCCGAGACGTCCCATGGCCGCAGGCTGCGGTACTTGAACCCGGGCCGTGTCCGGCCCCGACCGCTGATGAACACCCAGAGATGCCCCTGGTCATCCAGGGCGAGGCTGGCGTTATCGTGCGGGTCGTTCACGCCCTGCTTGTCATGGACGATCGTGGGGCGCGGCACGACGTGCCGGGTGTGATCGTAATAGGCGGCCATGATCAGGAGATGCCGCTGGCCTTTGACGGTGCCGCCATAGACGAAGAACGTCCGGTTGACCCGCGGGGCGTACACGGCCAGAGGCACGTGATTGGCGGTGTAGGTGCCAAGTCCGCCCGAGTACTTGTCCCCGTACTCCGAGACCTGGCCGAGGGTGAACCAGATGCCCCGGTAACCGTCGTCGAATCCGGAGCGTTCGCTGCGGGTGGCCGCGGGCCGCAGCTCCCCGGCGGCCGGGTCGGTGGCTTCATGCGTCGCGGCGGCGAGGCCCGCGACCGCCAGCAGCGCCATCCCCAAGACCCGACTTGTCGTCAGCGCCCGCTGCATACGATGGCTCACCTCGATGGATCGCCCTCGCCCCAGGCGCCGTCGCCATCCCTGACCCGCCACAGGTAGAGCGAGGCGGCCGTGCGATGGGGGCGCCAGCGCTCGCCATGGTCGAAGAAGGCCTTCGGCGTCGGCAATTGCCGCTTGCGATAGAGCGCTTGGAAGGCCGCCCGCAGCCCGAGGTCGTGCACCGGCAGCACGTCCGGCCGTCCCAGGTCAAAGATCAAGAGCATCTCGACGGTCCATGGCCCGACCCCTTGGATTTGGGTCAGATGACGGATCAGGTCGTCATCGGACCACCCGATGCACTGCTCGAGCGTTGGCATCAGGCCCTGGACCGTGAACTCGGCCACCGCCCGCAAGTACCCGATTTTCTGTCGGGAGAGACCCGCCGCGCGGAGGTTGGTGTCTCCGCAGTTCAGGATCTGCCCGGGCGAAGGGAAGCGGGCTCGGGGAAAGAGCGAGCGGAACCGGGCGAAGATGGCATCCGCGGCTCGGCTGTTGAGCTGCTGGTAGATGATGGCCTGGGTGAGCGACTCGAACGGGGGCCGCCGACGGACTTCGAGCTGCAGGGGGCCCACGCTCCGGATCCACCCGCCGAGGACGGGATCGACCCGGCTCAAGTGGCGCATGACCGACGTGTTCCGCATGACGGGAGAGAGTGCCAGAGGCGCGGTTCGAGGGAAAGAGCGGAGCGCTGGCCCGGATCCTCGCCTAGCGAGGCGCGCCTCAGACCAGGTCGAGTCCTCAGACTCATGAGGATCCTGCTGTGCCTGCCCACCCTCTCTTCCGCGCCTCGCTAATGTAGAGTCCTCGGAGGCGGGGGGGGCGGGTTTGGAACGGCAGGCGCCAAACTTGACCCAATCGCATCGACTTTCACAAGTCGAGGACTCTAGCGCGTGCGGCGCGAACGTTGGCCATCGGCTCCTGGTGGGTCTTCGCCTTGAAGGCGCGTGGGGTGTCGGCTCCGGGGTGGCCCGCCCTGGGGGCGGGCATCCAAATCCGCGAAAACTCCAGGCGGCTGCTCGAGCCCAGGAAGTTGAACTGCCATGGACGCTTGCACGCGGATTGGGGACTCCGTTCTGGCATTTCCGAGGTGAGCGGGGCATTCTCGGGTCTGATGAACCCGGTCGCGTTCAGCATTGGCGGCCTGACGATCCACTGGTACGGGCTGCTCATTGTCGCCGGCTTTCTGGCGGGCCTCTGGACCGCGAGCCGGCGGGCTCCGCTCGAGGGTCTTTCCGGCGAAGCGGTTGCCGATCTAACCGTGTGGCTCATGGCGGGGGCGATCGTTGGCGCTCGACTGTTCCACGTGGTTGGTTACTGGCGAGACGAATTTGCCGCCCGCCCGCTTTGGGAGATCTTCGCCATCCGGCATGGCGGGTTGGTGTTTCACGGCGGGTTGTTGGGCGCTGCGCTAGCCACGGTGTTCTATGCCCGGCGCCACAAGCTTCCGCTCTGGCGTCTTGCCGACGTCCTGGCACCGAGCATCGCCCTCGGTCAAGTGCTGGGTCGGTTCGGTTGTTTCTTCGAAGGATGCTGTTACGGTCAGCCGACGCGTTTGCCGTGGGCGGTGCATTACTCGATGGACCACGCCACGCTGGGGGCCGGGGTTCATCCCGCTCCGCTGTACGAAGCGGCGCTCAACCTCGCGCTGTACGGCGGCCTCGCGTGGCACTTCCGGCACAAGCGGTTCGCAGGCCAGACGTTTGCGCTTTACCTGGTCGGCTACGGCCTGTTGCGGATCGGGGTCGAGGTCTTCCGCGGCGACTACGTGCAACGCTATCTTGGCGGCTGGGCGACGCCCGGTCAGCTCATGAGCCTCGTGGTTCTCGCCGCGGGTCTCGGGCTCTATCGGATCCTGGGGAGGAACCCCTCCGGGAGGGCGGGCACTGCGGCGCGATGACGTCATGCGGCACCTCCGCGCTTTGACCCGGTGACATGAGCGCCGATCTCCCCCCCAGGCCGTTGATGGCGGAGCCGACGCCGGCAGGCCGGACTGACGTGGTGCCCGTGGCTCCCCCTTGCTCCCGAGTGCGCCTGGACGTCTTCCTGCACAGCCGGTATCCGGGTGTTTCCCGCAGCATCCTCCAACGGTTGATCCGCGACGGCGCGGTTCTTCTCGATGGGCGCCCGGTGAAGGCCACGCATCAGCCCCGTCCGGGCGAGACGATCACCATCCACTGGCCCGCGCCCCGGCCTGCCAGGGTCGCCCCGCGCGCGCTCCCCCTCGAGATCCTGCACGAGGACGACGACCTGCTCGTGGTCAACAAGTCGGCGGGCATGGTGGTGCATCCTGCGGCGGGGACGGAAGACAACACTCTGGTGAACGCCCTGCTCCACCACTGCCGCGGACGGCTGAGCGGCATCGGCGGCGTCGTGCGCCCCGGGATCGTTCATCGACTCGACCAGCATACGAGCGGGCTGATCGTCGTGGCCAAGCACGATGCGGCGCACCTGGTGTTGTCCCGGCAGTTTGCCCGCCGGCAGGTGGTCAAGCTCTACGACGCCCTCGTCTGTGGCCATCCGCCGGCGGCGGGCGAGGTGGATGCCGCGATTGCGCGTCATCCCAGCCATCGCAAGACGATGACGGTGCTGGCCGGGGGCCGGCCGGCCTTGACCCGTTTCCGCACCCTCGAGCGGCTCGCCGGGAGCGCGCTCCTCGAGGTCCGCATCCACACCGGGCGGACCCATCAGATCCGGGTACACTTCCAGCACCTCGGGTATCCGCTGGTCGGGGATTCGGTCTACGGCAAGCGGGCCAACGCCCGGCTGGCGGAGAGCACCGGGTTCAAGGCGGCGCGACAGATGCTGCACGCGCGGTCCCTGGCGTTCGCCCACCCCGCCACGGGGGCGCCTCTGACTTTCACCGCGCCCTGGCCCGGGGATTTTGCGGAAGCGGTCGCTCTCCTGCGCCGCGCGTGAAGGGTCAAGTCCTCGGGATGCGGCGCTTCGGGCAGGACGCTGACGGTTCCGGTGACGCGCCGGGGCTCGAGGGCTGATGAACGGACCCAGAAGACTGCCAAGCTTGTCCCTTCCTGCCCAGCCTGGTTTTGCTCGGCTCGTCATGCCGATGGCCACGCCGGTTATCCTTGTCCTAGCGAGGCGCGCCTCAGACCCAATCGAGTCCTCAGGCACATGAAGGCCATCCTGTGCCTGCCCATCCCATTTTCCGCGCCTCGCCAATGTAGAGTTCTCGACGGAGGAAGGGGAGGCCTGGAACCGCAGAGACCCAAACTTGACCCAATCGCATCGACTTTCA
>Ga0209096_1002225_pt1 | contig 19166 bp, 19 predicted proteins | sample AD_UKC034_MetaG_FD_184407 | JGI IMG/M metagenome (GOLD analysis project Ga0209096, IMG submission 184407) | Active sludge microbial communities of municipal wastewater-treating anaerobic digesters from USA - AD_UKC034_MetaG (SPAdes) (version 2) | ecosystem: Engineered > Bioreactor > Anaerobic >... | reverse complement strand
TGCCAGGAAACGCCCAGGTCAATCTCGAAGAGAAGGTTCAGAAACCCTTCCTCCCGGAGAAAACGGATGTGCCGTTCCACGTTCGCGGCCAGATCGTCTCCCGGCCACAGAGGCCGCAGGACGACCTCCGACCGTTCCCGACGGATCTCGGCGGAAAATATGGAGGACCCTTTTTTCGTCTCCCCCAGGTCCCGGACCTCCCGGATGTCCCGGGCCAGAAAGAGACGCCCGTATTCCCTTTCCAGAAAATCCTTGAGAGCCCCGTTCGTCCAGACCGGGCAGCCGGGGTCCTCGTGAAGGAAACGGTACCAGGCCGTTCTGGCCAGGGCAGGCCCCTCGTCCCGGAAAAAGGTCAGGGACCCCAGGGGTTCGAACTGGGACCGGACCGGCTCGGGCAGGCCCGTGAGGCTGACAAGGCCGATGGCCCGGGTCCTCGCCACGGCGGCGATGGCGGCGTCGAGAAGGGCCCCGGCGATCTCCCGCTCCCTCGACGGGTCGAAGACATGGGGACCGACAATCTCGATGATCCGCTCGGTGAGACACCGGAACAGGATGCCGCCGGCCACGCGGCCCGCCCCGTCGACGGCCGCGATGACCTGGTTGTCCCCTGCGGCGACCATGTCGACCACTTTGCCCGGATAGTCGAAAAAGACCGGCCTGAGCGGGTCCGCCCGTCCCCGGGCCACCTCGCCGGCATACTGTTTCAGTGTCTCGGCGTCCGGGGTCCTTTGAATCGTGAGGCCCTCCCGGAACGGGGCCTGCGGGTGGGTCCTGTACGGCAGAGGGGGATAGGTTTTTTCCTTTTCCACGGCCAGGCAGACCCGGCCCCGGCTCTCCTCGGTGATCCGAAGCCGGTCGACGGTTCGGGAAGCAATGACGAGGCCCATCTCCGCCAGAGCCTCGTCGCTTTCAAACGGGCCCGTGGCGGTGATGTTGAGGGCGCCCATGTTGAGGGCCGCCACGGAAAAGCGGAACTCGACCCTCGCATAGTACAGCCCGTTGACGGCGCGGATGTCCACGGGTTCCACGGAACGGACATGGGAGGCGAGATAGTAAAAGATTTCCTCGGCGGCGAGCCGGAGCTTGAGGGTTTCCTCCCGCCCCATGCCCAGGGCCCGGACCGACGACTCGACGAAACCGGTGACGACGTCCAGGAAGGGCAGCCGGGCCGGCAGTTGAAGACCCGGTGTGTCGCTGGAATTGCAATTCGGAGGATTCATCCCCGGCCTTTCCCCGGAAAACGTGTTGCGTCAAAGGCTCTTTTTGTATCGTATCCCCTCTCGTGATGTCAATAACCGAGACATTCACGAAAAAAGTCCCCGGCGGTTCCGAGCTCCGAAGGTCCGACAGGAATTTCAAAAAGCGAGGATGCCCTTGAAAACGGTGACGGCCTGCCCCCCGATAAAGACGCGGTCTTCGCCGACCCGCACCCGGATTTCACCGCCCCGCTCCGACGCCTGGAAGGCCGTGAATTCCTTCTTTCCCAGTTTCCGCTGCCAATAGGGGCCAAGGCTGCTGTGGGCGGAACCGGTTACCGGGTCCTCGTCTACCCCCACGGCGGGGGCGAAAAAGCGGGACACGAAGTCGAAGCCGCCCGAACGGGCCCGGCTTGTCACGATGAACCCCCGGGCGGGGATATCACGGAGGGCCTTCATGTCCGGGGACATGGCGCGAACCGTCTCCTCCCCGTCCACTTCCACGAGGTAATCGTAAACCGTCCTGCCCACGTAGACCGGTTTCACCCAAAGGGCTTCCGCCAGGCCTTCGGGGGTGCTGACCGGTTCATCCGCCGTGGCGGGAAAATTCATCTCGATCCAGTCTCCGTCCCTGCGGGCGGTGAGAAGACCGCTCAGCGTGTGAAACCGGGCCTCCTCTTCTTTCTGGAGAATCCCTTCCCACCACAGGATGTGGGCGCTCGCCAGGGTGGCATGGCCGCACAGTTCCACCTCCACGAGGGGCGTGAACCACCGGAGCCGGAACCCGTCCTTTTCCCTGTAGAGAAAAGCCGTTTCCGAAAGATTCATTTCCCGGGCGACGGCCTGCATCCAGGAAGCCTCCGCCGGTTCTTCCAGAAGACAGACCCCCGCCGGATTCCCCCGGAAGGGGCGATCGGCGAAGGCATCCACCGTAAAGATGGGAATAGCCATTCTTTCTGCTCCTTTCGCGATGCTGATCATGCGCCATGCCCGGAAACGGCAAACCTGGAAAAACCCTTTACAGGAGTCACGCCGTTCTGTCAAAAAAACATTTTAAAATTCCGGGGGATGAGTTAAAAAAGGGTTTGAACGGCGAAATGATAAGCCCGAGCAGAGCAGGAAAAAGCAGGAATCCCGTGTCATCGTCCGACAAACCCGCCATCGGCATCACCTGCGGCCGTGAGAGCGCTGAGGACTGGGCTCCGGCCGCTCCCGGAAGACTGAGGGATTTTCTCTTTCAGGATTACGTCACAGCGGTCGAGCGCGCCGGAGGCCTCCCCATGATCCTGCCGCCCACGGCGGCCGTGGAGACCTTCGTCGAGACCCTGTCGAGACTGGACGGGCTTCTCCTGACGGGGGGCGGCGACGTTTCTCCAATCTTGTATGGAGAAAAACGAACACCCGAAGCAAAGGGTCTCGACCAGCAGCGGGACGCCTGCGAAACCGCTGCGCTCCGGGACGCCCGGAAAAGGGGATTGCCCGTCCTCGGTATCTGCCGGGGGATCCAGATCATGGCCGTCGCTTTCGGGGGGACACTCTACCAGGACCTGCCGAGCGAGAAGGAGGCCTTCTCGGGTCACTGGCAGCAGGCGACCCGGGCAAGGCACAGCCACCGCGTGCGGGTCAACCGGGGATCCCGGCTCTTTCGCATCCTCGAAGATGCTTGCATACCGGTAAACAGCCGCCATCACCAGGGCGTGAAGACGGTTCCCGCGGGTTTCACCGTTTCCGCATCGGCTGAAGACGGCCTTGTCGAAGCCCTGGAAGATTCTGCCCACCCTTTTTTCCTTGCCGTCCAGTGGCACCCCGAGGGAACCTTCGACGGGGATGCCCCATCGAGAAAAATTTTTGAAGCCTTTATTCATGCGGCACGAAGGGCGCTCTCATCATGAAAATTTTATTCACGTCCGACCTCCACGGCCTGAAGAACCTCTATGAAGAGCTGTTCGAGTTGATCCGGACCAGCCGGCCCGATGCCGTTTTCCTCGGAGGGGACCTTTTTCCCAATGAGGGCCCCCTGGAAGAATCCATGGAGGAACAGCGGCGCTTCATCGAGAATTTTTTCGGGCCGCGGCTTTCCGAAAGCCGCCTGGAAAGCCCTTCGACGGAATGGTTTGCCATGCTGGGAAACGAAGACTGGCACTACCACATCGCCCGTCTTCAGGAGATGGAATACGGCGGTCTCCTCCGGCTCCTGCACAACCGGAAACATCTTTTAAAAAACGGATTCGAGGTGATCGGGTATTGCCATGTCCCCCCCACGCCCTTCAGCAACAAGGACGGAGAGAGAATCGACCAGGCCGGCGTCCCTGGGGAACCCCAGCGGTCATCGCCCTGCCTGAGCACGAAAGGCGGTCTCCGCGACATCCGGCGAGAAAGCTACTTCCGGGCCCAGCCGACCCTGGAAGAAGAACTCGCGTCGCTTCCCCGCCCCGCCTTCCCCGAAAGGACCGTCTACGTCTTTCACACCCCTCCCTTCGAAACGAGTCTCGACGTGCTTCACGACGGCCGTCACGCCGGAAGCCGGGCGGTCACCCGGTTCATCCGGGAAAAACAACCTTTCCTGACCCTGCACGGACACATCCACGAATCGCCTGTCATGACGGGCCGGTTTACAGACCGGATCGGCAAAACCCTCTGCGTCAACCCCGGACACGGCCGGGAAAGGCTTCACGGGGTTTTCCTGGAGTGGAAAGGGGATCGCCTGGAAGTCAGGCACACGGTCCTGGGAGAACCGTTCGTCTGACAGGAAATTTTACGGGTAGACCGGCGCCACCCCTACAAGAAGCGTAAAGTCCCCTTTTCTTTTCACCAGTTGTTGTTCAGGATACGACAGGAGGATTGACATTGCCGAATCTCGCGGCGAAGACGTCGGGCCCTTTCGGACAGCCATATCTCCCGGGGTTCCTGCTCAAGGAGATTTCCCGCCGGCTCCATGCTGTTGCAGAGCCTGACACCGCCGTACGGATCCACGAGAAAATTGGCATATCCGCAGGGACAGGGAATTTCTTTTACCGATTCCTCGTCCCGGTAATAACGGGAAAACAGTTGAAGCTGTTTCAGGGGATTGAGAACGGGAAACCCCTTCCTTTTTAACCGGATGATCTCCGTCATGACCCTGTCGAGAGCATCCAGGTCATCGATCCATTCGGGATCCCGGCGATACCACCCGGGGGCCGGCCGGCGGTTCCGGTTTTCCTCGAACTTGTTGTGAACATTCACCGCCGTCAGGACCTGAAAAAGAAGGCCCTTCAGGTTATTTTCCCGGGCCAGCCGTACCAGGGCTTCCAGTTCCCCGAGATTGGACCGGAGAATAACCGTTTCCAGGACGACGGGGACACCGTTTTCCTTGAGAAGACGGACCGCCGTCATGGTTTTTTCGAAACTCCCGTCGACACCCCGGGTTTTGTCGTGGGTTTCCCGGTTAACGCCGTTCAGGGAAAGGATCATCTGACGAACCCCCAGGCGGCCCAGCTTTTCCGCGGCCGGCCGATCGATGAGGGTGCCGTTGGAAATGACGATCAGCTCGAAGTTCATCTCTCGGGAGTCTTTGAGAATCTTCAGAAATTCACTCTTGCAGAAGGGCTCCGCCCCTTCGAAGACGAGAAGATTCGTCAGGGCGAACCCTTTCAGGGTCCTTACGATCCGGGTCCACTCTTTTCCCGTCAATTCCTTGGTTCTTGGCTGACCGCGCCATTTGAAGCAGGTCACGCAACGGAGGTTGCAGGCATCCGTCATGGCCAGGTTGACTCTCAGAGGACGAAGGGGGATCCTCGAAAAACAGTCGATTTCCTTGTAAAGTCTTTTTACTTCGCTCTTCACTCGCACCCCTTCGTGATCTTTTGCCCGTAAGAAACCATGCCGAGGCCGTAGGAGACCATGGCGGCGGAAATCCAGGCCAGGGAAATCGCCGCTTCATGGGGTTTCATACCGTAAGCCCGCCTGTTTCTGAGGAGCTTCGACATAAGCGAGATTCCCCTGCCCGAAGCGAATACCACGGGAGCGGCCCGGGGAAAATCGGCGAACCGCGCGCCGGGGAGGCTTCTGTCAAGATATCGGGTGATCAGCGTGTTGGGTCCGTAAACCCGAAACCACATTCGAAGGGATTGGAGGAAGCTCTCGGATTCGTGAAAGACCCGCAAACCCGGTTCGTGGCAAACCGGTATGCCTCGTCTCTCGAAAACCCGGGCCAGAAGAAGGGCCCCTGCACCGTCGCTTACCGGCGGCCTCACGGGAAGGTCAGGCAGCACGACTTTCAACGCTTCTTTCCGGATTACGAAATTCCCGTCAAAAAGGTTGGCGATCCGTTTTCTCTCGGGTGATAAAAATTCCCCGTGGGTCGTCACCCCTGAGAACCTTTCCACAAACCGCTCCCCGTGATCCACGGCGCCGCTCAGAACCTGTCTTTTTCCCAAATGCTCGTGAATACGGGAAATCCAGTCACGACCGACGATGCAGTGGGAATCGGTAAAGGCCAGGACGTCAAACCGCGACACCTCCGCCGCCTGCCGCAGGAAACCGAACCAGCCTTTTCCTTCTTCCAGGAGGACGGTGCGGCAGCCGGCACCCGGTCCCTCCACCGAACCAAGGCGACCGTGGCCGGCGACAATCACTTCAAAGGGAACAGGAGCCCCCTGTTTCTGAACGAGAATCGCCGAGAGGGACGATTCGAGAGGGATCGTTCCTTTCTTGTCCGTCAGGAAAACACTGATCCCGCTGTCCATGACAAATCCCTGCCGACCGCGATGGAACCTGACTGGTTCCGCCTGTCGAACCAGATCAGCCTTCAGCTCCGTCCAGTCCCGGCCCTGTGTATCGGTCGAGAACCTTTTCCATGGCGGCGTTCCAGCCCCGGGACCCGGGGTGAGGCGCCCGGATCACGCCTGGCCCGGGGAAGGGTTCGTATTGCCCGTCCGGATGGGGGATGAGGACGGGAATATCGACGGATTCAAGCATCGGAAAATCGTTGGGGCTGTCCCCCAGCCCGACGGTGAGAGGCCTTTTTCCGAATTTCCTCCCCAGGATTTCCGTGACCAGGCGGACGGCCGTCCCCTTATCCTGGATTGAACCGATGAGATGATGAAACCGGCCGCCCCGGGTCACCTGGAGACCTTCCGGGGCGGCCCGGTCTTCAATCTCCGGGAGCGATTCCTTCCTTTCCAGGATAAAAGGCTCGGTGAATTCCCGCGCCGCCGCCCGCCGGGCCTCGTCGGGGGAAAGACCGGTAAGGCGGCTGATTTCCGTCGCCTCCATGTCCCCGAAGCCGCGGACGCCGTGAGACGGGTCCAGGGTTTTCATGAAACGGCGAATCTCCCCATAGGGCTTCCCGAGACGGACCAGGACATGGGGCGGGAAAAGGATTCCTTCAGGAACCCAGGGGGCATAGGAGGCGGGAAAGAAAACCCCCCCGCCGTTTTCGGAGATGAAGGGATCGTGGAACCCCAGGAGATCCCGGAGCGATTCGATTTCCCGCCTCGTCTTGCTCGTCGTGAATATGAGGGGGATACCGCGCTTTCGAAGCTTCTCCAGGGCGGGACGGGCGGCGGCGAAGGAATAGTCCTCGTGATCAAGGAGCGTCCCGTCGAGATCGGTGAAGACGGCCATCCTGTTTTCGAGGCGTTTCGTCCCATCCATGACAGCCGGTCATTCCCCGATCCGAATTCGGAGTGGAAAGTCCCCCGCGCCGTTTAGCGAAGAGATGCCCAGTTGCGAGGCGGCGCTTCCGCCGGGCACGGCGATCTCGAGAAGGCCGAAGCTGTTGAAAAGAGCCACGAGAGGCTCCCGGGTGTCGTAATGGTCGGCTATTATTTCCACGGAACGCCCGGCGATTTCCAGTGAAAAGGAGGAAAGCCCAACGGTCCTCTCCAGGGTTTCCCGGGTCAGGGCGAAGATAAGGTTGCCGAAATGGTCCACGTGCACCAGCGGAACCTCCAGGCCCCTGTCTGTCCTGCGAACCGAGACGCCGGGCAGGGTGACGATCCCGTCCTGAAAGGACCCGAGCCTGAAAACCGGGATGCCCCGGTCCAGGTAAGCCGCGGCGGGGGCGAAGACGTCCCGGCCGTGGAACGTGCCTCCCGGGACGTTCTTCAGGTGGAACTCGGGCCGGTCCAGGGCCACCACCTGTTTCGGCGTCGCCGGCATCGTTTCGACAAAGCTGAAAAGACCGTTGTCGGGACCGACGAAGTAATTGTCCCCCGCCCGGATCGCCAGCGGTTTTCTCGACGTTCCCACACCGGGGTCGACCACGGCCACGAAAACTGTCTTGGCGGGAAAAAAGGGGTAGGACTGCTCCAGGAAAAGCCGGGCCAGGGCGATGTTCCCAGGGGGGACCCGGTGGCTCAGGTCGAGGATTTCCGAAGACGGGGAGATCTTCTTGATCACCCCCTTCATGATGCCCACATAGGGGTCCGAAAGCCCGAAATCGGTGATAAGAACGATCATGGAAGGTCCTTTCCGCCGGGGATCACGACAGCCCAGCGGTCAAAGAGGGAATGATAACAGAGGATATAATCCTCGCCTTCCTCCGTGCGTATCTTGAAATAATCCAGCGGCGGGCGTCCCGGGCCGGTTCCCCCCTCGTACCACCGGTCGAGAATGTCCGCGACGATGCGGCGCTTTCCCCTGAAGACGAAGGCCCTGGGCCGCTCGTTCACCTTGTAACCGCTGTAGCATTCCACGAAGACGACCTCCGTCCCCATGGCCATCGTTTCTTCTCCTTTTTTTCCGGGGGATCGCCTCTCAATCTTCCGACAGGGCGCGAACCATGTTCTTGATCTCTTCGACCCGGTCCCCGGGGACGACAAGGGTCCGCTTTCCCGAGCGGACGATGACGAGGTTCTCCAAGCCGAGGAGCATCACCGTCTCCGCCGGGTCTTCGCAGAAGACAAGATTCCCCCGGGCGTCCTGGCAAACAAGGTTCCCCCGGCGGCAATTGTCTTCCCCGTCCCGTTCCAGAAATTCCCGGAAGGCCTGCCATCCGCCCACGTCGTTCCAGGAAAAAAGGGACCGGACACAGCCGGCCCCGTCCACCTTTTCCATGACCCCGTAATCGATGGAAATGGCCGGCAGGGCCTGAAAGGCGGCGTCCAGGGCCCCTTCCCACCGCGACGTTTCAAGGGCTTGCACGGCCCGGGAAAGGATCCGCACGTGTTCGGGAAGGTGGCTGGCCAGGGCCTCCTGGATGGCCCTGACAGTCCAGACGAACATACCGGAATTCCAGAGGTAACGGCCGGCTTGGAGATAATGCCGCGCCGTCTTTTCGTCGGGCTTCTCCTTGAACCGGGCGACCTGGAAGTGCTCGATGCCGCCGTCATGACGGATTTTCGGGCCGAGTTCGATGTAGCCGTAAGCCGTGGCGGGCCGGGTGGGAGGAATTCCGAGGGTGTAAAGCCTCCCGCTCTCCCCGGCGGACCGGGCCGCCGAGAGAATCGTTTCCTGGAAACGTTCCTTCGGTTCGATGAGATGATCCGCGGTAAGAACCATCATGACGGAGTTGCCGAAACGGGCGGCACAGATGAAGGATGCCAGGGCCACCGCCGCCGCCGTGTCCCGCCGCAGGGGCTCACCGAAAACATTTTCCGGCGGTAATTCGGGAAGCTGTTCCCGGACAAGGCCCACAAAAGCCCGGTTCGTCAGCACAAGCGTCCTCTCCGGGGGAACCATCCCTTCGAGACGGTCGAAACTCTTCTGGAGAAGACTCCGGTCGTCGAAGAGTCGGAGGAACTGCTTCGGTTTCCTTTCCGTGCTCAGAGGCCAGAACCGGGTACCCGCGCCACCAGCCATGATCACCGCCACCGGCGGCTCCGTTTTGGCCTTCACCATGACAATTCCTTCTTCTAAAATGGCCTGTTCCCCGGGAGCCCGTCAAACCCGGCCGTAATCGTCGTCCCGGCGTTCGATGTCGTTCTCCTCGAAGGATGCCCCCGTCTGAACCTCTATGAAAACGAGGTCCTCCGTCCCCGTGTTTTCCACCCGGTGCCAGCCTCCCAGGGGAATGTCCGTCGATTCACCGGCTTTCAACACCCTTTCTTCCCCGTCCCGGGTTACCCGGCCCTCCCCCCGGATCACGAACCAGTGTTCCCGCCTCTTTTCATGACGCTGAAGGCTGATCCGTGCCCCCGGGTGGATCACCAGGCGCTTCACCTTGTGGTCTTTTTCATCGGATAGGACGTCAAAAAATCCCCAGGGACGCCTGTCCGTCTCAACGGCCATTTCGTTCGCCACCTTTCTCCCGTTCCCGCCGTCCGGGAAAGCCGGCCGGCGGCGCTCCATGATCCCTTTTACAGCCGCCTTTGGATTTCTTCAAGGGTCCCCTCGAAAAAAGAGCGGATTTCCCGTAGTCTTTCCTCCGTCGCCGCCTCGAAGCGAAGGACCAGGACCGGCCCCGTGTTGGACGCCCGGAGAAGCCCCCAGCCGTCGGCGAATTCCACCCGCACGCCGTCCACGTCGATGACCTCGAAACGGCCTGCCAGGGCCTCCCGGAAGGCCTCGGCAACGAGGAACTTCTTTTCTTCCGGGCAGGGGATGCGAATTTCCGGCGTGTTGAACGTCTTCGGCAGGTCTTCCAGGTATGTCGAGACGGGGGCTTCTCTTGCCGAAACGATTTCCAGGAGGCGGCATGCCGCGTACAGGGCGTCGTCGAACCCGAAATAGCGGTCGGCGAAGAAAAGGTGGCCGCTCATTTCCCCGGCGAGAATGGCTTTCTCTTCCCTCAGTCTCTGCTTGATGAGCGAGTGGCCGGCCTTCCCCATGACGGGGCGGCCGCCCCGTTTCCGGATATCCTCGTAAAGATTCCGGGAGCACTTGACCTCGCCGATGATCGTGGCCCCTGGATGGTGTTTCAGGATCTCCCGGGCGAAGACAACCATGAGCATGTCCCCGTAAAGCATGTTCCCCCGGTCGTCGATGACCCCGATCCGGTCGCCGTCGCCGTCGAAGCCGATGCCCAGTTCGAGCCCTTCGGAAAGGACGGTGTTTCTCAGTTCTTCCATGTTCCCGGGCACCGTGGGATCGGGCTCGTGATTGGGAAAACGGCCGTCCATCTCGAAATGGAGCGCCCTGACCGGGTTGCCGAGCCTCTCGAAAACGGGGCCTGCCGCCACGCCGCCGGTGCCGTTTCCGGCGTCCACGGCAAGCCGGACGGGCCTCTTCAGCCGGATGTTGGCCGCCAGGAAATCGCTGTAGGGGGTGAGTATATCCACGTCCCGTAAAACACCCCCGGGCCGCGGGACGAATTCCCTCTTTTCCAGGGCCCTTCGGAAGGACTGGATCTCCTCCCCGAAAATGGTGTCGTATCCCCGGCATATCTTGAAGCCGTTGTATTCCGGGGGGTTGTGACTCGCCGTGACCATGATGCCGCCGGCGGCATCAAAGTGGCGGATGGAAAAATAGAGCAGGGGGGTGGGACAAACCCCGAGATCGAGCACCTCTGCCCCCGCGTCGAGAAGTCCTTCCACCAGGGCTTCCCGAATCTGCGGAGAGCTGAGGCGGCAGTCCCGGGCCACGGCGATCCGTTTTCCCCCGGACGCCCCCAGCCGTGTCCCGTAAGCCCGGCCGAAGGCCCGGACGTCTTCCCCGTCGAAGTCCCGGCCCCAGACGCCCCGGATGTCGTATTCCCTGAAAATTTCCCCCTTCATCACCGGCTCCCGGTCCTGTCCCGCATCCACGGGACGGTATTTGTGCCGAAGGGGTACCTCAAGTGGGATCGATTGTCCAGTTTTTTTGAGCGGACCGCGGAATCCAGGCAACAAAAGGCGGGTGACGGGACGTTTTCCGTCAGAGGGGGCGGATCTCGTGGAAAGGAACCCGCCCCTCTCTCAGGGCCGATTCGACGGCGTCACGGTCGGAGGCGGCAAAGCGGATGCATACGCCGCAGTCCGAGCTGATGTGCCGGGGAACGGGAATGACCTTGTGAGAAACGGCCGCCTTTTTCAGTGCTTTTTCCCCCATAAGGGCGGCGCTCGTGGAATCGAAAAGGACGACCCCGTAATTTTCGCTTCCGCTCATATCCGGATCAGCCTTCCCGCGGCGAAAAGGGTTTCCGCGATGGTGTACATGTTGGAAACCGTTCCAACGGCCAGTTTATCCTTTATTTTCAAAAAATCCAGGCAGGTTCCGCAGACGAGGATCTCCGTGCCCTTCCTCTCCATGGCCCGGATGTCCTCCAGGACTTCCGACCCCTCCGTGGCCAGACGTGCTCCCGTGTTGTAAAAGATGACCGCATCGGGCCGGGGAAGGCCCTCGTTCATCGTGTGAAAGAAGCTCCGTACGAGGACTTTCCCCAGATCCTCGCTCCCACGGCCCATGGTGTCCGCCGAGACCACGACGACCACGGGGCCCGTCTCGGGGGAAGTGACCCCGGAAAGTTCTTCGTCATTCTTCCGTGTAATCGAAATCCGCGTTCCCCGGTCCGTCTCCTCGACGGTTGCCGCGCACCCCAGGGCCCGGGCCAGGCGACTCACGTTTTCCCGGGCGGCGGCGTTGTCCACGTAAATGACACAACCGCCCGACTCCTCCACGGCTTTCTTCGCCATCAGGACGGGAGCGGGACAGGCCAGGCCCCGGGCGTCGATTTCCTTTTCGGTCATGAGGTTCCAGCCTTCGAGTTGATCATCTGATGGAGAGCCGCCAGGACCGTGTCCACGTCCTTTGCCTCGTTGAAGGCCCCGAGGCTCAGGCGGACGGTCCCTTCGGGAAAGGTCCCGATGGTCCGGTGGGCCGCCGGGGCGCAGTGGAGACCGGGCCGGCTCATGATCGCGAAATCTTCATCGAGAGCGTATGACACCTCGCTTGGGGGTTTTCCCTCCACGCTGAAGGAAACGACGGGGGTCTGCTTTTCGGCGTCCCCCGTCCCGTAAACCGTCATTCCCCGGATCTCCCTGAGACCTTCAATGAGCCGTGCCGCCAGCCCGATTTCCTTCCGCCGGATGTAATCGACGCCCTTCTCGCGGACAAACCGGATCCCCGCCTCCAGTCCGGCGATTCCCACGGTATTCGGAGTCCCCGACTCGAAACGGTCGGGAAGAAAGAGGGGGTGCTCCTCCGATTCGGATCGGCTTCCCGTCCCCCCCATCATGAGGGGCCTGACCCGCTCCTCAACGGACGCCGACAGGACAAGCCCCCCGGTCCCCTGGGGCCCGAAGAGGGACTTGTGTCCCGTGAAGGCGAGAAGATCGATGTTCATGGCCTTCACGTCCACGGGGACGGCCCCCGCTGTCTGGGCGGCGTCGACGCAGAACAGGACGCCCCTTTCCCGGGCCAGGCGGCCGATGTCGGCGACAGGCATGAGGGTCCCCACCACATTGGAGGCGTGGGTCAGGTAGATCGCTTTCGTCTCCCGCCGGATGGCCCGGCGGACGTCGTCGGGATCCATCTCACCGGCCGGCGAACAGGGCACAACGGTAAGAAAGGCCCCTCTCTTTTCCATCTCCCGGAGAGGCCGCATGACCGAGTTGTGCTCCATCCCCGAGGTAACAGCGTGGTCTCCCGGCTCCAGGAGCCCGAAGATGGCGATATTGAGAGCTTCCGTGGCATTTTTCGCAAAAACCACGTGAAGGGGGTCTTCCGCCCCGAAAAGTTCCGCCAGGGCCTCCCGGGTGTCAATCAGAATCCGGCCCGCCTCGACGGAAAGACGGTGGCCCGAGCGTCCCGGGTTGGCCCCCACATCACGGGAAAACCGTTCCATAGCCCGTAACGTTCCGGCGGGTTTGGGATAGGAGGTGGCGGCATTGTCGAGGTACAGGATCCGCCGGGATTCCCGGGGTTCGGTCATGTGTGAAAAGTCCTTTTTTTCCATTTATATTGTCAAAAATAGTTCGTGACGGTAAAAAGAGCAAATTCCCGTTTTTCATAATCCCACGGCATTATGGGAATCAAGAATATTTGCTTTTCCACTAAGTTGGATCCGCCTTTCCGTCAAGTGCCTCGAAAAAGGATTTTCCGCCAGGAAGTTCTTTCGGAACAGCGTACCGTTCCGGTCATCGAGGTTCATGCGATGGATTAAAAAAGCAAGGCAGCCTTCTAAAAAGGCTGCCTTGCTTTTTTAATCATTTCCGCTTCTTCACGGTCGGGGTTTTACAGCGGCAATACCTGCGTAACTGTCGCCTTCAGGTGTTTTGGTGTTACGATAGAGGGCGAAGGCCGCAACACCCCGGTCAGCGGAGATTTCGACACTTCCTTTGTCATACCCCGTCCCTCCCGTCAGGGAGGTCACCTCGTACTTGCCACTTCCCCGTGCCGGAACCGACACGGTAAGAGGGGTGAGAGCCGTCCCGCCGCTTTGAACAAAGGTAAGGGTCACTTGGGCCGCCGTCTCGCCTGGGTTGCAGATCATGAGGGTCGTGTCCCAGGTGGCATCCTGGGCGACGTGCGGCAGGTAAAGGCATTCAGACAGTTCATCGACGAAAGGGATGTCAAACATGAGAGTCGGATCATAATAACGGGCGACGAAACACACCCCCGCCAGGGGCTGGTTGGCGCTTAACTGGAACCATCCTTCCTTGGCCGTACCGGGAGCAACCATAAAGGCATTCTGTCCCCGGGCCGGGATAGGCGTCAAAAACTCGTTACGAACCATCGTGCCGTTCGATTCCCTTACCGTAACGCAGACCAGAGCCGATTCATCGGTGCTTTCATTTCGGATCCCAAGCCCTGTCCAATAATCCGCGAAACCGCTATAATAAGGCACGTAGTACACATAGTTGGTCAAAAGAGGGGCAATGTCGATGATCCTGAGGCCTGACGAGGATGCGGCCAGATAGGCATATTTCCCGTGAAGAGCCACACCTCTGGGGTCACCTGTCGTGTCGCAGTATGCCGCTTCCTCCGGGGAAGCCGGATCGGAGAGATCGATCACCCGCAGACCGTTGGACCCGCTCCCGTCGCTGGCAATGAAAGCATAATATCCCAGGACAGCCACATCGTAGTAATATTTCGAGATGGCAGGATCATAGAAACCCGTCTCCACGGGAACGGATGGATTCGACACGTCAATGACCCGAAGGCCCTTGCTGTGATCAGCGACGCAGGCGAACTTGTTATAAAGGGCAACAGCGTTCACCTGGCCGCTTGTGTTGAAATTCCCGATCTGAATGGGCGAGGAGGGATTTGAAATATTGATCATGTTCAATCCCTTGGACTGATTTGCCACGAATGCGTAAAGAGAAGACAGGGCCACGTCATAAGCGCTATTAAGCTCCGTCGTCTCAAGGCTGCCCTCCAGATACGGAGATCCCGGTGAACCCACGTTGATGATCTGAAGGCCGCCGTTACTGAAGGCCACGTAGGCACGGCTTCCCGACAGGACGACTCCTCTGGCGCTGGTACTACCAGGAGTGACATAGTAACCCCTTTCCGTCGGCGAGGCGCGGTTGGTGACATCGATGATCCGAAGGCCTTTCGAGCCGTCGGCCACGTAGGCATAGTTGCCGGAAACAGCCACATCATAAGAATATCCCGGTGTATTGTAGAAACCTGTTTCGGACGGCGCGGCGGGATCGCTCACATCGATGATCCTGAGCCCCAGGTACCCGTCAGCCACGTAAGCGTAATTCCCCGATACCGCCACGGCCTCCGAGGTCCCGGGCGTATTGAAAAATCCCGTTTCACTGAGGACGACAGGCGCCCCGTCCGCCGCTGGAACAACAGTCAATCCGATAACGAGGAAAAGCGAAAAAAAGGCGGTTACCGAAACTTTGATTTTCTCCATAATTCCCCTCCTGTCCAACTGACGATGTTTCAGCTTTTTTTATCGATCGGCCAGCCACTTATATATGTATCGAGGGATAGCATAATTCGTAAGATATTTGAACCCGTTTCCCGCTTGCTTTATATAAAGTTCCCGTTTATATGTTACTTATGGTTAACGGGCGTGTTCCGGGATGCCGCCTCGTCACTTCCGTCCCGGATATCAATTTTTCAGGCAGGGGCATACTCCCCGCCAGACAGAGCCGGGTGACCGGCGAGGCCCGAGATGCCAGCGGAAAACGAAAAATACGCCTTCAAGCTCGTCAAGAAAATCCGGATACGTATCCTCGACATTCCCGGCGCTTTCGGCCAGCTGGCCAGCGAACTCGGCAAGTACGGGGCCATGCTCGGGGACATCACCAAGGTTCACCTCACCTCTCAGCACATCACCCGGGACATCGTCATGTTCTTCGATTCCCGGGATCAGTTCGAAAACACCCTTCGGGACATCGAAAAGCTCAAAGGGTACCGGATCCTCTCCGTGGAGGATGTGGTCCTGAACCTGCACCGGGGCGGCAAGATCGCCGTAACGCCCACGGTTAAGATGGAAACCCTGAGCGACCTGCGCCTCCTTTACACGCCCGGCGTCGCCCAGGCCTGCCGCCATCTGGCGGAACACCCCGAAGAAACCCTGGATTACACGTCCATCGGGAACACCGTCTGCATCGCCACGAATGGAACGGCCGTCCTCGGCCTCGGCGACATCGGGGTTTTGGCGGGCATGCCCGTCATGGAGGGAAAAGCGGTCATTCTGCACAGGATGGCCGGGGTCAGCTGTGTCCCCCTTCTTCTGGACACGAGGGATGTGAGCCGAATCGTGAACACCCTGGAGACCCTGTCGAAGACCTTCAGCCTTGTCATGATCGAGGACATCAAGGCCCCGGAATGCTTTGAAATAGAGGAAAGACTCCAGGAGCGCCTATCCATCCCTGTCTTTCACGACGACCAGCACGGGACCGCCACGGTCATCCTGGCCACGCTCATAAAGACGCTGCGCACCCTGCGAAAAGACAGGGAGAAAACGAAAATCGTCATCAACGGGGCCGGGGCGGCGGGAATCGCCACCTGCCGGCTTCTCCTGGAGTACGGGTTCCGCCATGTTGTGGTCTGTGACCGGGAAGGCGCCCTGTACCGCTCCCGAAAGACGAACATGAACCGCCACAAGAAACGGATCGCCGGGGTGACCAACCCAGGTGGAGAAAAGGGCCCCCTGGGAGACATCATCCGGGGAAAAGACATATTCATCGGCGTCTCGTCGGCCCGGGTCGTCACGGCGGACATGGTCCGGACCATGAACCGGAAACCTGTGGTCCTCGCCCTGGCCAATCCGGTCCCGGAAATCCTTCCCAAGGAGGCTGTAGACGCCGGGGCGGCCTTCGCTCTCGACGGACGGACGATAAACAACTGCCTCGCCTTCCCCGGTCTCATCCGGGGAGCCCTGGACGCCCGGGCGGCGCGGATAACGACGGGGATGAAAATCCGTGCCGCCGAGACCATCGCCTCCCTGGCGGGAAAACACGAGGGCGTCCCCAACTTCATGAACATTTCCCTTCATCGGAAAATAGCGGACGCCGTGAGACTCGCCGCCCTGGAGACACGGCCATGACGAAAGGAAACAGAAACATGGGCAAGAACAGGACCTATCGAATCGCGGTCATTCCCGGCGACGGGATCGGGAAAGAGGTCGTCGTCGAGGGCATGCGGGTTATCGAAGCGGCGGGACGGCGGTTCCAGTTTCTCGCGGACTGGACGGAGTTCCCCTGGGGCTGCGATTATTTCATCCGGTCCGGGGAAATGATGCCCAAGGACGGCCTGGACCGGTTGAGACCCTTCGACGCCCTTTTCCTCGGCGCCGTGGGAACGTCCGGCGTACCGGACCGCGTTTTCCTCTGGTGTCTTCTCATTCCCATCCTGACGGTGGCTATCGATGTCAGGAAAACGAGCCCTCTTGGGATCATCCAGGTCGTCGCCATCCATGCGGCTCTGGTCGGCGCCTTCTGGGTCACTTTTCACCTGTTTCTCCTCGTCCCCCTCCCGGAAGGCTGTCTTATCTGAACAAGATGCAGGAGACGGATCATGAAGCAATTTTTCAGTTTTTTTATTTTTCTTCTTTTTCTTTTCATTTTGTGGAAAGTCCTCTCCCTTGCCTTCAGAATCCATGAAGGCATGGAGCTTGCGGGGAAGAGCGTGCCCTTTGCCCAGGCTCCTGGCCGGGCTGTTCTCAGCATGGCCGTCGTCGGCGACAGTACCGCCGTGGGAACGGGGGTGACCGACCCCGCCTTTTCCGTGGCCGGCCGCATCGCCCGGGACTACCCCGCCATGACAATCCGGAACCTCGGAAATGACGGGGAAAGATTCGAAGAGGTGGTCACGCAGCTGGAAAAACTTCCCGACGGAAAATTCGACATTCTCCTCATCCAGGCGGGGGGAAACGACATTCTCCGGTTCACACCCCTGGAAAGACTGGAGCGGAAAGTCAGCGAGGCCCTCCATACAGCCAGAAAAAAAGGCCGCCATGTCTTTTTCATGAGCACCGGAAACGTGGGCCTCGCCCCCGCCTTCTTTCCCCCCATAAGCTGGGTTTACGAGGAAAGAACCAGGAAGGCACGACATATCTTCATAAGCGAATCCAGCAATCAGGGCGTGAAATACGTTGACCTCTTCAGGGAGCGCTCGGAGGACCCCTTCTTGAAAGACCCTCAAAAATATTACGCTCCCGACATGCTCCACCCGTCAAACGAGGGATACGGCCTCTGGTATGAAGAACTCATGAGGCAGACGCCCCTTTCCTCCCTTCTCTGGAAAGCGGAGCGGTCCCTGAATCCTTGAAAATCAGGCCGGCAAACCAGGGACTTTCTTCAGCACCCATGGCGCCGGCGCCCATGAAACAGTAAAGGACGACAAATGGAAAAAATGAAAGATAAAACGGCCATCGTCACCGGCGGCGGAACGGGCATCGGTTTCGCCATAGCCAGGCGTTTTCATGAAGAGGGGGCCTACGTGGTCATCTGCGGGAGGCGCCGCGAAAAACTCGAGAAGGCTTCTTCGGCCATCTCGCCGGCAGGGGAACGGGTTCTTGCCGTCACGGCCGATGTCACCTCGGAAGAAGACATCGGGAAAGTCGTCCGCGCGGCGGCGGCCGAAACGGGGGGGATCGACGTCCTCGTGAACAATGCCGGCCTCATGCGCTTCGGGAAACTGGAGGAGGCGAGTCCCGACTCGTGGGATCTCATGATGACCACAAACGTGCGGGCTCCCTGGCGTTTCATGGTGGCCGTTCTGCCCGAGATGCGCAAGAGGGGCGGAGGCGCCATCGTGAATATCTCTTCCATCGCCGGGATCCGGACCCTCCCCGGCGCCGGTGTCTACTGCGCCTCCAAGGCGGCCCTCCAGGCGGTGACCCAGGTTCTGGCCATGGAAGCGGCCCCCGAGGGAATCCGGGTCAATGCCCTTTGCCCGGCCGTCGTGGAAGACACAGAGCTGGCCGACCCCATCTTCGGGCGGGAAAAGGTCTCGAATTTCTACGACACCATGCGCCCCCTTCATCCCCTGGGAAGAAACGGGAAACCATCGGACATCGCCGAAGCCGCCCTTTTTCTCGCATCGCAGGACAGCGCCTGGATTACGGGCGTTCTGCTTTCCGTGGACGGGGGACGGCACATGGCGACGAACCGGCCGATCATCTGACGGGTCGGGAGGGCGAGGGAATATCTCACCTTTCGCCGGGGTCATGACGGATGAGAACGTCTCTCCCGGAGAGGGGGCAGGTAAAACGAAGGGAAAAGGCCCTGACCTCGAGACCCTCCCGGTTCTTGTTTCCCCGGCCGTAACGGGGATCGCCCAGGACGGGGCACCCGGCAGCCTCGAAATGGCGCCTGATCTGGTGAAGGCGGCCGGTCCACAGGGTGACCTCGAGTTCCGAAACGTTTCTGGCGCCGTCGTAGGCAATGACCCGGAACTCCGTCCGGGCCTCCTTTCCGTCCAGGGGAAGGGCGATGATCCTCTTTTCGCCCACGGCAGCCGGGGTTCCCAGGACTTTCACGCGGTAGCGTTTCTCCAATGCCCCTTCCCGAAAAAGGCGAGAAAAGGCGGCGGCCGCCTTTTTTGTATGTCCCAAAATAACAAGCCCCGAGGCTTCCCGGTCCAAGCGATGGACGAGATAGATCGGGCGCCTTCCCCGGAAGTGACGTTCCGCCTGCCGTTCCAGGGAGCAGTGATCACCCCACG
>Ga0209096_1002218_pt1 | contig 19205 bp, 17 predicted proteins | sample AD_UKC034_MetaG_FD_184407 | JGI IMG/M metagenome (GOLD analysis project Ga0209096, IMG submission 184407) | Active sludge microbial communities of municipal wastewater-treating anaerobic digesters from USA - AD_UKC034_MetaG (SPAdes) (version 2) | ecosystem: Engineered > Bioreactor > Anaerobic >... | reverse complement strand
CAACCTCTAATCCGGATGCAACCGCAGGGTGGATTGAGTTAACCTCTGGTTTGCGCGTAAAAGTATGGCGGGGGTTCTGGATGGGTTATACCGGGCGAATGAAATTTTTACCCCACACCAAAGACACTCCCGGCTTTGATTCCTATGACATTCCGGGTTTTGGCCTGCCTTTTAAAGGGCTTTACTGGGGATTTAATTACCAGGTGTTTTGGAGAATACCGTTTAAGAAATAAAACTCCAAGACTTGGGCTGAAACATTTAGAAATCTAATCTGCTTATTCAATAATTAAGTGCTCTGCCAGATCGTGAAAATATTTGGCCGACCAGATTTTTAGTTGATCTCTATTTGGAATAAAGCGGATAGCATCTGCCTTTACTTTTTCGAAATCTACCGACTCAATTTTTTTTGCAAGCAATTGGCGCAACGCTGTTTCGGTAAACGTAACGGTTGGCAGATCATTACTGGCGTGAGCTCTCGCAATAAAATGCGCAAGATTTAGTGGTGTCTTGTTTTTAATATACCATTCCAGATCATACCAATCACGTCCCTTTACATTATTCTTCCATTTACGAAAGAGTAGCGCGTGCATTTTGCCAGAAAATAGAAAAGGTAGTTTGAAACATTTCACATAGAATGAAAAAGGCCTGAGTAGTAGTTTTTCTTCAGTGCTAAATCCGGGCGGGGGCATGGTATCAACTTCCACTTTGATTTTAAGATTAATGGGTTGGTATAATCCGATGGAGGGTAATTCTTCCAATACCAACTCTCTCCAAATGGTTTCAACTTTAAGAAAAGCCGATTCAATTTGACTTTCAGAGGGCTTTTGCTTCTCTTTGATGGAGACCTTTATTCCCAATGATTCAAACTCAGCCTGCGCAGCTTGCAAGTAACGATCAAGCTTAAAATGTGGATTTGCGTGAAGCAATGAAAAATCAAGGTCTTCTGAAAAGCGATCTAACTTATGGAAAATCCGTAAGGCTGTTCCACCATAAAGAGCAGCCTTCTCGAAAAAGTCAGCGCGGTATAGACCGGCTAAGGCCACCTCTTGCATAATCTCGCGAAGCGCAGCGTGCACTTCTGCCTGGGTACCTGGGTTATATTCCGCAAGCCATTCTTTTATCATAGCGAATTAATTGCCTGTAAGAGCACGTGTAAACTTTCTCTTTTTTGAGCAAACGGTAGCCAGTGCTCCATCTCTTTGATGTTTAGTTCTTTTAGTTTGCTCTCATCCATACGCATATTTTCAATCAAAAATTGAGCGGCACTTTTTTTACTTCTAAATAAAAGACCCGAAGTTGTTATTACCTTATCGCAAATCGCTTTTGCCGGTGATGCTACCATGGCATATTGGTCTTGTTTCAGCATACACCGTTGAATGCCATATGAATAGTAGGGCAACGGAATTTTGGTATAAGTAAACGTACCCACAGTTGTTTTAAAAGTGCGCGATGCTTTGGTGGTTGCGGATGCGATTTCATAAACCCGTTCAGGGATAAAGCCATGATAAGCTAATGCGGTCTCCATCGAAACATAACTTGGGCCCAGGATATGATTGGCCAATAATAATGGTTCTGGCTTTCCTGAATTTAAGTTAGGCCCTGCTACATACAACCCTTTTTTAACAGATGTAATCAAGCCATCGCGAAGCAGCTTATGAATTTTGTCATTTGGCTGTTTGAATGAATGCAGAAGCGAGCGTAACAACTGATGGGTGAGCGGTTGTTGGCTGTGCTTTCTAAGCTGATCTTCAATAACCATACACAAAAATGTAAAATATTTATAGGATAATCTACAATTTGCGTATTATCATGCAAAAATTCTACATAATTTCACTCGATCCAGTATTTTGGGGAATCGTTTAGATCGGTACGTCAGGAAAGGTTATTCTTTTCATCGGTGAGTTTATCTGTGCGGTTGCTACTGGGGCAGCGGGAAGGGCAATTATCCTTACACCCATTGGCCGTGGTAAGAAATTCTTTTCGAGGCGGATCAACCAATTCGCTTAAACAACGAATCCACAAACTCATTTTTATTAAACACCTGCAGGTCGTCCACTTTTTCGCCTACACCAATATAGCGTACCGGTATTTTAAACTCATCACTAATTCCAATTACCACACCACCTTTGGCCGTGCCATCTAATTTGGTAATAGCCAAACACGTTACATCGGTAGCTTTGGTAAACTCGCGTGCCTGCACAACTGCATTTTGCCCAGTACTTCCATCCAACACAAGCATTACATCGTGCGGAGCATCGGGTATTACTTTTTGCATCACACGTTTAATCTTCGAGAGTTCGGCCATCAGGTTTACCTTGGTGTGTAAACGACCGGCCGTATCAATAATAATTACATCGGCATTTTCTTTAGCACCGTATTCCACTGCATCGTACGCAACTGCCGAAGGATCAGTATTCATTCCCCTTGAAATGACAGGCACACCCACGCGCTCGCCCCAAAGTTTTAATTGATCCACCGCGGCCGCGCGAAAGGTATCGGCTGCACCCAGCACCACCGATTTTCCACTCTTCTTAAATTGTGCAGAAAGTTTTCCGATGGTAGTAGTTTTGCCTACCCCGTTTACACCTACTACCATCAGTACATACGGTTTTTTGTCCTTCGGAATTTCAAAGTTGGCTTGTTCGGTGTTGCTCTCTGCCAGTAAGCCGGCAATTTCTTCTTTCAGGATTTTGTCTAACTCAGAAGTGCCCAGGTATTTATCGCGGGCCACGCGCGCCTGTATGCGCTCAATAATTTTAAGCGTGGTATTTATTCCTACATCCGATGAAACAAGCGTTTCTTCCAGGTTATCCAATACTTCATCATCAACGGTAGATTTACCCGCAATAGCTTTGCTCAGTTTTCCGAAAAAACTTTCTTTCGATTTCTCTAAGCCCTTGTCCAGGCTTTCTTTGTTTTCTTTAGAAAACAGGTTTGATAGAAATGACATGCGGTGAAGTTACTTAAGTAAAACAGATAATCCACATCGGGGCCATCGTTTGGGTTAGCACATGGTTGTGAGATGGAATAAAAAAAGTCCCACTGCGGGGACTTTCTTAATCTCTGAAAGGAATTTGAATTAACCTTTCTTGGCCAGCGTTTCCTTTACCAGGTCGGCTGCTACAATTTCTTCTTTGAAGACATACGCGCCTGTTTTTTCAGAGCGCACTGCGCGAATCACTTTAGCGTAATTCTTACCGTCAGTTTTCTTTAAGCTTGCAACAACTTTCTTTGCCATGATTACTTAATTTCTTTGTGAACTGTATATTTTTTCAATACCGGATTGTATTTCTTCAACTCAATACGCTCGGTCGTGTTTTTACGGTTTTTGGTGGTAATGTAACGGCTCATACCAGCCTGGCCGGTAGCCTTGTGTTCTGTACACTCTAATATTACCTGAATTCTATTGCCTTTCTTTGCCATGGTGCAGCCTGATTAAATCGTAATTAGATAGAAAGTGTTCCTTTAGCTTTGGCTTCTTTCAAAACGGCCGTTATCCCTTTCAGGTTGATGGTCTTAATAGCTTTGGCAGAAAGCTTTAATGTGATCCACTTGTTTTCTTCAGGAATAAAGAAACGTTTGGTTTGAAGATTGGGATAAAACCTGCGCTTGGTTTTATTATTCGCGTGCGAAACGTTATTTCCAACCTGGGGTCTCTTTCCGGTAATTTGACAAACTCGTGCCATAATATGATTGAATTTTAGTACCCCTTCTCTAAAAAGGGACTGCAAATATCGGGAAATCGACCCCAAATATCCAAAGCAGTTTTTAAATTAATGGAGGAATCATCCATATCTACCCTAAATAATTGATTTTTAGCTTGTTATTTAGGTTTTGCTGATCGCACTCCAGCCCATTAACTTTAGCGCCAACTCCTAAACCCCAGCCTATGAAAATCTGTTGGCCCGTTCTGTTTATTCTCCTCAACCTTTCAGCTACTGCCCGCCAATTTGATGCAGCCGGAAGCGAGGCCCAAATGCAAGGCCTTACCGACCGGCAGAAGGTTCTGTTTATTAATCAAAATTTTTACGCACTATACAGTGCCGATTTTAATAACGCCAAAACCCTGGCCGAGTGGGCTGCCGCAAATGCAGCGGCCAACGGGTGGAAACAGGAAGAAGCCTATGCACAAATGAACTGGGGTATTGTAACCTACCTTTCGGGAGACTATGAGCATGTGCAGGAAAAATATTTTCGGGCACTTGCAGTATTCGAAGCGTTGAAGGACAAAGCGGGTATTGCTGCTGTAAATAATGAAATGGCGGTTTTTTACCATAAGCAAAATGAGTTGGATAAAGCACTGGCCTGTTTAGCGGTTGCCGAAGAAAATGCCCGTGAGGTAAATGATCTTACGCGGCTTGGTACCGCGCTGGCACATCGCGGATCGTTTCTTTCCAGGCGCGGAAAAATTGAAGAAGCAAAACCCTACTATCTCGAAGTTTATGAAATCCGCAAAAAGACAGCCGATAGTGTAGGATTGGGATATGTTCTGCTCGACCTGTCTGAAGTAGCGCTTCATGAGGGGAACTTAACCCAGGCGCTTAATTACATAAGCGAATCGAGCCGCATTCGCCAAAAGCTTGGCGATAAACAAGGTGTGGCCGTAAACCTGGTAACAAATGGAGAAGTGTTGCTTCAGGCAAAAAAAATAAAAGAAGCGATTACATCGCTTGAAGCCGGATTAAAACAGGGCGAAGCCATTGGTTATACCGATTTGGTGAAGTTTACGTTGGGTGCGTTGGCCGATGCACATTTGCAATTAAACGACTACAAAACGGCCTATACGTATCGCGAGCGGCAACATATCTTAAACGATAGTTTGTTTAACCTGGACAAAGCCAAAGTAATTCACGAAATGCAGACCAAGTATGAAACCGTAAAAAAGGAAAATGAAATTCTGTTGCTCCGGCAGGAGAACCAGGTTAAAGATACAAGGCTTACTCAAAGCATGCAGGCCATTGTGGCCCTGTTGGGTGTACTGGCATTAATTCTGGCATTGGGATACCTGTGGAAAAACCGATTGCAATTAAAACAGCAAGCCGAATTGCAGTCAACGCGTGCCACTTTGCGCGAAGCACAATTGAAGGCGGTAATTGCATCGCAGGAAGAAGAACGAAAACGATTTGCTGCCGATTTGCATGATGGTTTCGGGCAAATGATTTCTGCCTTGCGGCTAACCCTATCGAAAGAAAAAATTGAAAAGCCTACGGTTGAACATGCACTGGGTGTGTTAAATGATATGAATACCGAAATCCGGAACATCGCCTTTAACCTAATGCCCCAGGTGTTGATGAAGAACGGATTAAGTGAGGCAGTAAAAGAATTTGCAGCCCGCATTACCCGGGCCGGGGCAGTTTCAGTAACCGTACAAACTTTTGATCTGGATGAAGCCATGCCAGATGATTTGCGCATTGCCCTGTATCGTATTTGCCAGGAGTGGGTGAACAACATATTAAAATATGGAAAGGCAAGCCAGATTGTCATTCAGTTGGTACAACACCCGCAAGAACTTGTGCTTACCATAGAAGATGATGGCAATGGCTTTGATTTAAGTTTGCTTACCGAAGGCACCGGCAATGGCTGGAAAAATATTAATTCGCGCCTGCACATGATTAAAGGAAGCATTGAAATTGACACCACTCCCGGCCGAAGGGGAACAACCCTGGTAGCCACAGTGCCCCTGGCGATTGCGCAAGCCGCCTGACTCCGTGCTACCACGTATGTTTGAATACCTCTCTTGTGGTATTTAATACAGAGGTAAACGCAGGTATTTTGCCTGTATGAAAGTTTCAACCGAATACACGTTTAAAAACAGTGCGCATGAAAAGCCCTGCACGGTATCTCTAACTGATTATAACCTTATTGTGCAAATGGATGGCAGTGCGCGTGCGGTTCCTTATGCGATGATTACCGCTATACGTTTATGCAGATCGCGAAATCGGTTTAAAGTTATTGTACAACCGGATGGCCAACCGGCCATTGCAATCAGCAATCAGTATTATTTGTCGGGTTGCGAATGTGAAGATCGGTCGCGACAATATGCAACGTTTGTGCGTATTCTGCACTTTCACCTGAAATCAAAAAGCGCCACCACTTATATGTGTGGAAAACATTTGCACCGGTTGATAGGCTGGGCTTGCGGGTTGGTGGTACTTTCTTTTATAGCGGCTTTTGTGCTGGAGTATTATAATCTCAATCCTTTCAGTACATGGGGGGTAGCTTTACTTTTTTCGGCTTTTTCCTTGCTGATACTGGTTGCATTAAACTGGGGCCGAATGCCCAACATCTATAACCCCGATCAGATCCCATTTCAGTTTTTGCCTCAATAGCATTGCTTGAAACTTGTGTAGGATTTAATGAGCGTTTACCTTTAAGGCGCACAGTTTTTTCTTTAAATGAACACGGGCAGTCCTATTAAACTTATGTTGGTTGATGATCATCGCATTGTGCTGGATGGTTTAAAATCCATGTTCGACCAGGATAATAACTTTCAGATTGTCGCTACTGCAGGAAGCGCTGAGGAAGCGATGAGTTTATTACAGACCAAGCACCCTGATGTTTTACTTACCGATTATCGCCTTCCCGATGCCAGTGGCCTGGATTTATGTGTGTGGATAAAAGATAAACTACCCGCTACTAAAAGAGTAATTCTGAGTATGTACGATGAGGTTGCCCTGGTGCGGCTGATTTTAAAGGAAGGTGTGGATGGTTACATTATGAAAAGTGTGCAGCAACTTGAATTAAAAAATGCGCTCCACCAAATTATTCGGGGCATGCCGTACGTAAGCCCTGAAATAACACGCATGTTGTTAACCGATATAGGAAAGCAACCCGAAGAATTGCTTACAGCGCGTGAGCGGGAAGTATTAAACCTGATCGCCAAAGAATATTCCAACAAACAAATTGCCGACAAACTGTTTATTAGTGAGCGTACCGTGGAGACGCATCGTAAAAATATTTTCAGAAAAACGAATACTTCTACCCTGGTTGGCTTAATCAAATACGCATTCGCAAATAACTTAATACAATAAGCTTACGATCGGAGAACCATCGCAAGACTTTCCAACTCAAGGTGTGTAAAATCCGGTATAACCAGGTCGCAATGTTTTAACTCTGCCGGGGTGTGGGTGGTTGTTACACCTACTACGCGGGCCCCGGCCCGTTGGGCAGCTTCTATCCCCGAAAGGGAATCTTCAAACACAATAGTTTGAGCTGGTGCCAGGGCTAATGCCTGGGCTGTTTTCAGATAAATTTCCGGGTTGGGTTTACCGTGCGCAACATGCGATTGATCCAGAATTACCGGAAAATAATTGCGCAAGCCGGTATTGTTCAAAACAAAATCCACATTGCTGCGCGGGGCCGAAGTACCGATGGCACAAGGAATTTTTTGATTGGATAATTTTTCTAAAAATAATTCCAGCCCGGCAACGGGAGCAATCGCGTCTTTATAAATAGCCCGAAACATTGCTTCTTTTTCTTCGCCTAACTCGAGCAATCTCTCTTTGGAAAGTTTACCAAATAGGTTGGTGATCCACTCGTTATTGGTGCGACCATAAATACGCTTAATCAATTCTTCATCTGAAAAATGATATCCATATTTTTCACAGAATTGTTTTAACGAAATTTTATGGTAGGGATTGGTGTCCACAATCACCCCGTCCATATCAAACACTACTCCAAATAAATTCATGAAATCAAACTCAATGTATAACAACAAAACGCCTGCCGGTGGTTTTACCCTGGTAAGAAAACCGGGCAATATAAATACCGGGCAGCAATCCGGAAACCTGAATGGGGTATTCCTGGTTGGCCGGAATGAAATAACTATTGGAAATCCGTTGGCCCATCAGGTTGTAGAATTGAACCAGCATGTTACGATCTGTTTTTATGTTGAAAGTTTCATTCGCATGAATTGGGTTTGGAAAAATTTCAATCAAGGGTTCATCCGGAAGGGTAGCCCCATCTTCATTCTTCAGCACTACCAGGCCTCCGGTAGTCGTTCCGCATACAATGGCCGGCTTGTTGCTGTTAAACAGGTTAACAGTGGTTGGCCAGATGCGGCCCCCCAGGTTTCTCGATTCATGCGTTTCAGTAATCGGATTGAAGATGATTTCGGAAACACCCTGAATGTTTGTGTTCTGCGCCCGAAAATCTCCAAACAAGGTTAATTCCCCGCGTTGATTTCCCATTACCAGGTCTGCGCGCCCATCGCCATCCAGATCGGCCGCAGCTAATGCGGGATTTTGCCTGGCAGTACTGGATGTTAACCCAAGAAAACTCTCATTTTTCAGGGTGTAAACAGGTTGAGTACCGCCTGTGTTTTGCCAATATTGAACGGCACCGGTAGCTTTTCCAATCAGGATATCGGTTTTGCCATCCAGGTTTACATCTATCAGTAAAATGTTTTCCTGCTGTCCAAAAGAAAAATTCACTACCTGAAATGTTTGCCCGCTTATATCAAGCCGGCTGGTAGATTGATTTGGTATAAAGTATAAACTGGTAATACCTGTTTGAAAATTAGTGGCGGTAAAAACAAAATCCAGTGTGGCATCGGCATTCATGTCGGCAAACTGAATCTTTACATTAAACAAAGGCGAGGTTGAAAAACTGGCAAAGTCTTCATTCACGAGTTTGAAATTGGCCTCGGTAGCTGAGCCGGTGTTTTCATAAACCCGAACTGTGCTGGCAAAGCCCGGCCCGGCAAAATTGCTGATGAACATATCCTGATCGCCATCGCCATCGGCATCCATAAATGCGGGAACCGCGTAATCTCCCACATCAATCATTTCATCTTGTAAGAAATTGTTTTGTTGAAACACAAACTGGGGTAGTTGTTCGGTGCCTGTGTTTTTATAATACCAAAGCGACTGGCTGAAGTTGATGGAGTTAGTAAAAGTTCTTGCATATACATTGGGCGATGCAAGGAGGTCGCGCTTGCCATCCATGTCCACATCTTCATGGTAGGCAGCCGGAAAAAGCATGAAGTTGATGGGGTTAGCAGCAGGAAATAAGGTAGCGCTGTTCATGTTTGCGGTTTCAGAAGTACCCTTGTTTTCGAGAAACGAAAGTTCGGTACATGCTTCTTCACTAAAGAACAAATCGCGGTCACCATCTCCATCGGTGTCGATGGTTAACATTGCTTTTCCACCGGCATGTTCAGTCCGGCCGTTTGGTATAGAATTGCAGGGAGCACCGCCAAAGGCAAAAAAGTTACAGTCGCACTCTTCCAGGTTGCCAAACGTTTGTGTTACCCGCTCCAGTTGTAACGAATCGCACGTGCCGGTGCGTTCCATACTCAGATTCTTATGGTATTCAATGGTGCCAATACCTACAAAGCGAACGTTTAAAATATCCAGGTCGCCATCGCCATCAATATCGTCAATTACAGGGATGTCCGAAGCATTGAGTTGCAGGTTTACATTCGATGTAAAACCTTTGGTTAAGATGGGGAAGCCGGGATTGTAGGCGCGCCACGATAAAGTTTGTTGCGGTTGCGTGGTATTGATGAAGGCAATCATGCCAAACGGATCGCTGGTGAACAAATCTTTTTTACCATCGCAATTCAAATCGCGCAGCAAAAGCCATTGTGTTACTTCGGAAGGAAACAGCGATTCATATTCCGGAGCGTATTGGTAGCGGCTACCGGTATTCACGTAGGTGAAGATTTTATTGGCGGTGCGATCAAAAACAACCAAATCGTCTTTGGTGTCGCCATTTATATCCAGGGTGTTGATTTGCGCAGCGTTAAGACCACCGGCCCAGGGCATGGAAAGTATGTGAGAGGTCTCTACGGGTATGCTTTGATCGATCGTATAGGTAAACTGACCGAAAGCACTAAACGTTAAAGTAAGAAAGCACACAAGCCAGCCGGTCTTCATAAAAATATTTTCAAACTCTATAACGCTTACCCCTAGGCACCTGTTATCTTGCCTGCAAGATAGTTTAGTTTCATACAATCGCATGCACATTCAAGAACTCTACCTGCACTTTTTAGAATCAAGAAAGGTATCCACCGATACCCGCCAGATCGTTCCGGGTTGTCTGTTTTTTGCACTGCGCGGAGATAAGTTTAATGCCAACGAGTTTGCAGCCCAGGCGTTGGCAAATGGGGCATCGTATGCCGTGGTGGACGATGCCAACTATGTTGTAAGCGATCGGTGCATTCTGGTGGAGGATACATTAGCAACACTGCAGGCACTTGCAAAATATCATCGCAGTCAATTAAAAATACCGGTTGTTGGCCTTACGGGATCGAATGGAAAAACCACCAGCAAGGAATTGGTTTTGGCTGTGCTGAGCAAAAAATTTAAAACGCATGCTACCAAAGGTAATCTCAATAACCATATTGGGGTACCGCTAACTGTTTTATCGATTGATGATTCGTACGAAATGGCAGTTGTTGAAATGGGGGCCAATCATGTAGGTGAAATTGCCCTGCTTTGTTCTATTGCCAACCCTACGCACGGATTTATTACCAACATTGGCAAGGCACACATTGGTACTTTTGGCGGGTTTGAAAATATTATTCGGGGGAAGTCGGAACTATACCAGCACCTGATTTCGAATAACGGCACCGTATTTATCAATTCGCAAAATCCTATACTGGCTAACATGGCCAAGCGGTTTAAACAACCTTACTTTTATCCGGCTGTGGGAGATTATTATCATGCCGTGCTGCTGGAAGCAGATCCGTTTATCCGTTTTAAGACCGAAGCGGGGGCCATCGTGCAAACACAATTAATGGGCGCTTATAATTTTGAGAACATAACGGCCGCACTTTGTATTGGAAAATTTTTTGGTGTAGCGGCAACAGACGCCAACCGGGCAATAGCAGAATATGTTCCGGGTAATATGCGGTCGCAGGTAATTACCAAAGGTTCCAACACAATCATATTAGATGCCTACAATGCAAACCCCAGTTCGATGGAAGCAGCCATTGAAAACCTGGCCGCTATGAAAGCCAAAAAGAAAGTAGCCATTGTTGGCGATATGTTTGAGTTGGAAGAGGAAGCAGCAATGGAACACGCGCGTATTGGAGAATTGTTGAAAAGCAAAAATTTTGATTCTGTGTATTTGTGTGGCGCGCTGATGCAATCGGCCAGCGCTCAGTTTCCAGGCGCAGTGTATTCTTCCTCTAAAGCCGGCTTAATTGAGTTATTAAAGAAAAACCCGATACAGGATTCAACAATATTAGTAAAAGCTTCGCGGGGTATTGGATTGGAGACAATTGTTGATTTTTTATAACACATAAAAAGTAAAAGTTATGGTACCTCATGCAGCTTACCACAATTCTCAGCAAGCACTCAGAATGAACGGGGTGTTTGTAAAACTAGCGCCCGAGGATTTTCAGAATTTGCTAAATCGAAATGAAGGCCTGGCAGTAGTAACAACAAGCACTCATTTTTTTGGAACAACCTTTACGTATGTTACTTCGTACAAGGGATTGATTTTTTATTGCAAAACCAAATCGCAATTGTCTGTTTCGAGTAAGCATGAATTAATTTTGGCACAGTCGGTTGCATTGCCACAAACCTAGAAAATGAATTTAGCAGCAATTCAATCTTTTCTGAAGGCTATTGCCAAAAATAATAACCGCGAATGGTTTGAGAAGAACAAGACTAAATACGTAGAAGCCAAAACGTATTTTGATGATTTTGTAGAAGCCCTACACAAAGAAATTTTGAAGTTTGATGAAAGCCTGGCGGGCTTAAATCCTCGTAAGCTGGCGTTTCGAATTTATCGCGATGTGCGGTTCAGCAAAGATAAACGCCCGTATAAAACCAATATGGGCGCGGGCCTTTCTGCGCATGGTAAGATGGATCAGGAGCCGGGCTATTATATTCACATCGAACCGGGTAAAAGTTTTATGGCTGGTGGATTTTATATGCCAAACCCGGAGAACCTTGCCAAAATCCGGCAAGAGATTGATTACAACACGAACGACTTTCTGAAAATCCTGAACGACAAAAAATTTAAAAAATATTTTACCGGCTTAGATGATTTCGACAAACTGAAAACCGCACCCAAGGGTTATCCAAAAGATCATCCGCACATTGGCCTGCTGAAGAATAAGAGTTTTGTGATATCTCATTACTTTACAGATAAAGCCGTACAAGACAAAAAATTTGTAAAAACGGCAGCCGAAGTTGCCAAGGCTATGAAGCCGCTAAATGATTTTCTGAAAGCGGCCGTAGGTTGATTTTTACAGATCATACACAGTAGCTAGGGCAGTTGCCCCTGATATTCAATGTGCAATTTAGGGGATTGATTTTTGATTGAATTTTCACCTGATCTCGGTAGGCCAGCAGGAAGAACATACCATATAGAAAGGGGTAGGGTTTGCCGGCCCGTTTCAGGGCAGACCATTGGCAGCAGGCGTGCTTCTGTTGTAACCAAGCTCAGCACGCTGAAAAGCGTGGCAATAACTTCAAATAATTGGTTTTTTGCTTCAAACGGAAAGTACTAACATATAAGCCGTTAGCTGTTTATTAAATTGTTAATAAAATGTTAGGAAGATTTAAAACGGAGCCTTCGTTTTTTGAAGGGTAAAAGGGATATTTTTGCTGCCTGAAAATCCAATTACTTAAACCCAATTTTATGAGGAAAATTCTACAGTTAACCCTTGTCTTGATCCTGGTTGCTGCAGGAAGTTTGGTTGCGCAGGTAACAACTTCTTCTGTAACAGGCTTTGTTACTGACCAGCAAGGTGGTGCCCTACCGGGTGCAAACGTTGTTGCAACGCACGTACCTTCTGGTACAACTTATGGAACCACTACTTTGGCCGATGGAAGATTTATTATTCCCGGTATGCGCGTAGGTGGTCCTTACACGATTAAAGTTTCATTTGTTGGTTATAAAGAGCAGGTTTTCCAAGATGTGTTTCTGGCACTTGGTGTTGCCAGCAACTTGTCAATCCGGTTGGCTGATGAAAGTACCCAATTGGAAGAAATTGTTATATCTGGTGATAAAGACGGTATTTTCAGTTCGGATCGTACAGGTGCAGCTGCATCGTATGGAAGAGGGCTGATTAATAGCGTTCCAACTATTGGAAGAACAGTTGACGATATTGTTAAGTACAATGCGTATGGAAATGGCCGATCATTCGCTGGCCAGGATAGCCGCTTCAACTCGTTTACAATTGATGGTTCTGTTTTCAATAATGGTTTTGGATTAGGTAGTTCAGCCCAGGCTGGTGGCCGCACGGGTACAACACCTGTTTCGTTGGATGCGTTTGACGAAATCCAATTGAACGTTGCTCCTTTTGACGTGCGTCAGTCTGGTTTTGCAGGTGCTAGTATAAATGCAGTTACTCGCTCCGGTACAAACGATGTATCGGGTTCTGTGTATTATATTACCCGTAATAATGGATTGACTGGTAATAAAGTTTATGGCACGGAGTTAACAGGTATCAATATCGATGAAAAAACAATGGGCTTTCGCATTGGTGGACCCATTATTAAAAACAAACTTTTCTTCTTTGTAAATGCTGAACAATATACCAGTACTGCTCCGGCACTTAACTGGTCTGTCGATCGTGGCCAGACTGGTGGTAATATTTCTCGTGTTACAGAATCCGATCTGCTTACCTTAAAAAATTACATGCTTACCAACTTTAATTGGAATGGTGGCGCAATTGATGGTTACAACAATGACATAACCAGTAAGAAAGCGCTGGTGCGTCTGGATTACAACATCAACGATAACCATAAACTTTCTTTACGCTACTCGCACCATGATTCTGAGTCTGGTTCAATAATCAGTAATAGCAATAGTAGTAATACCGCAGGTTTTGGTAACCGTAATAATCTACAGACAGCCATTTCAATGGAAAATACAGGCTATCTGATACAGGATAACACCAGGTCGGTAGCACTTGAGTTAAACTCTAATTTTGCCAACCGATTTTCAAATAAAGCAATATTAACTTTTAACAAGCAAATTGAAGATCGTAGATACAGAACGGATTTATTCCCAACCATCGAAATTCAAGACCCAGGAACCCAATCAACCTATACCACGGTAGGTTTCGATCCGTTTACGCCTGATAACAAGTTGCGGTACTCAACCTTCAATTTTACGAACAACCTAACCTATTTCGCAGGCAAGCACACCCTTACAGGTGGTATATCCTTTGAAAGGTTTGTTTCAGATAACCTTTTCTTCCCAAGTTCGAATGGTGTTTATGTATACAACTCATTGGCTGATTTCTATACGGCAATGGACGATTTTCTTGCAAACCCAACCGCTACAACCTCCCCTGTTACTGTAAGAAGATATAACGTTCGCGTTTCATTACTTCCGGCAGGTGAAAAGCCTTGGCAGACATTGAAAACAAACACCTACAGTTTTTACATTCAGGACGAGTACCAGGTTAACGACCGCATTAAGTTAACAGCTGGCCTACGTGGTGATATTTTCACCTACGACAATTCGACAACGGAGGCTTACAATAACACTACCGTTGCAGGACTTACATTCAGCGATGAGAATGATGAAGATTATAAAGTTACAACGGGGGCCTTTCCTAAAAACAGACTTTTGCTATCACCTCGGTTAGGATTTAACTATGATGTAATGGGCGATAAGAAAACCCAGATCCGTGGCGGTATAGGCGCATTTGTTTCACGTATCCCGCAGGTATTAATTTCTAACCAGTTGGGTAACAATGGTGTGAATACTGCAGTTGTTAGCTTTCAGAACACAACCAACGTTCCTTTCAGGTTAAGTCCAGCTGATTTACCAGCAGGTTTAATTAATCCAACAAGTCCAACTGGGTTTGTTGTAAATGCATCTGATCCCAATCTTAAATATCCCAAAATACTTAAGGGGAATGTTGCGGTAGATCAAAAGTTGCCTTGGGGCCTGATTGGTACTGTAGAAGCAATCTATAACAAGAATCTTCAGGCTTTACGATACATTGATGCGAACCTGAACGCACCAACTTCCAATTTCACCGGCCCGGATACAAGAGATCGTTTTGGCTCTCCTCGTTTTGCCAATACAGAAGTTAGTAATGTGTTTGTATTGAAGAATACAAAAGAAGGTTATTCCTACACTTTTACTGCTAAAGTTGAAAAGCCAGCAACCAAAGGATTTGGTGGAATGTTAGCATACACCTATGGTTATGCACGTGATATGCAATCGGTAGGAAGTACAGTGCAAGCGAATATGCCAACTGTAACAGGTCAGAATTATTTGACTACTTCATATGCAGATAACGATTTGCGCCACAGAATAGTTGGGTATGGAAACTATCGTATTGAATATGGTGGCCAGTATGGTGGTGCTACCACTTTCACCTTGGGAACAACTGCCAATAGTGGCTTCAAACTATCCTATATCTATAGCAACGATATGAACGGTGATGGTCAGAACAACGATCTTATTTTTGTTCCGAATGCCGCATCTGATTTAACCTTTGTTTCTTCGTTTACCTCAGGTGGAAAGACATTTACTGCAGCCGATCAACAAGCTGCATTTGATGCGTGGATTGATGGCGATGAATATTTATCTAGCAGAAGAGGTAAGTATGCAGAGCGAAATGGCCAGGAAGTGCCATGGTTAACCCGTTTCGATTTTACCGTAGCACAGGATTTCTTTGTAAAAGTTGGTCCTTCCGGAAAGCGTAACGCAATCCAGGTTCGTTTTGATATTTTGAATGTTGGCAATTTGTTAAACAATAAGTGGGGCGTTGGCTATGCATCTGTAACAGGAACACCACTCACGTTATCAAGTGTTGATGTTAATGGTTTGCCAACATACAGATTGGCCACTCAAACAATCATCAATTCAAATGGTGACTCCGAAGTGGTGTTGGTTCGCGATCGCTTTGTTAGAAGTTTAACTGTTAACAACGCTTGGCAGGGACAGCTAACGCTGCGTTATACTTTTAACTAATCAATCAAAATACCATGTTAAAAAGGCCTCATTTGAGGCCTTTTTTTATTTACCGGTAAGCCGTATCTTCCCTACCTATGTTCAGGCGGCAATCTTCGGTTTTATTACTCTTTTTAGCCCTATCTGCCTGCAAACCGTTAAACAACGAGCTCCCCTTCGCCACCGAACCCCTGGTGCATGTGGATCTTGATGCCATCCGCAAGCGCGGTTCGTTGGTAGCCCTGCTCGACAACAACTCCATCAGCTACTTTATTTATAAAGGCCAAACCATGGGGTATGAGTATGAACTACTAAAGCGGTTGTGCACACACTTAAAAGTTGATTTAAAAGTAAAATTGGTTTCGGGTATTGAACAAGCCATTGATCTTTTAAACAAGGGCGAAGGCGATGTATTAGCCTTTCCGCTTACGGTTACGTTAGAGCGAAAGCAATATGTATCTTTTACCAATCCTCATTTCAACACACACCAGGTGTTGGTTCAAAAAAAACCGGCCAACTGGCGTATGCTGGCTCCTGAAATTTTAGAGAAAAAGCTGATTAAACAACCTGAACAACTTAGCAAGCAGGAGGTATATGTCTTGAAGGGTTCTTCCTTTCGCCAGCGCTTGTTGGAGCTAAACGCACAACTGGCATCGCCCATCATCATTAAAGAAGATAGTGCTACGGCCGAAACAGAATCGCTGATTCAAAAAGTAGCTACTGGTGAAATTAAATACACGGTAACTGATGAAGCAATAGCGAATGTAAATACACTATACTATCCTAACCTGGACATTCGTACGGTTTTAAGTGAACCGCAACAAATTGCATGGGCTGTGCGCACCAACTCGCAAGAATTGCTTACCGAAATCAATGCCTGGCTGGAAAAGACCAAAAAATCGGGTGTGTTTACGGTAATCTACAACAAGTATTTTAAGAGCAACCGCTTGGCGCTTGCACGGATAAAAGATGATTACTCTTCGTTAACGGATGGTCAACTTTCTCCTTTTGATGAGCAACTAAAAAAAGGCGCGGAGCAAATTGGTTGGGATTGGCGATTAGTCGCTTCGGTAGCCTACCAGGAATCAAATTTTAATCCGCGTGTAAAATCCTGGGCCGGTGCTATTGGTCTGATGCAGATTATGCCCGAAACCGGTAAGTATTTTGGTGCCAGCAACCTTTGGGATCCATCGCAAAACATTAGCGTGGGTATTCGTTTTCTGAAATTTCTTGACAAACACTGGGCTAAAACCGTACCCGACCCAGAAGAGCGAATGAAGTTTGTGTTAGCCTCGTACAATGTTGGTTTATCGCACGTAATTGATGCACAGAAATTAACACGTAAGTACGGCAAAGACCCAACCCTATGGGAAGAAAACGTAGAGTACTTTCTGTTACAAAAGCGCGATCCAAAATATTTTCGCGACCCGGTTGCAGTAGTAGGTTATTGCCGTTGCGATGGCCCCGTGCGGTACGTGAAAGAAGTGCTGCAGCGCTACGATGAGTACCGGCTTCGTATTGCTGTCTAACCCGAAGGCCTCGTGTTGATTTGAGGGATCGTTCTGCGTGTGCAGGATCCGCGATGACAAAGTATTTTTGAGAGGACTTCTCAGTTCTTTTTAGGGCTAATATCCGGAAGTTTAAATTTCTGAAGCGGGCTTGATTGTTTCATCATGGCTTCAATATCCGCTACGGTTCGGGGCGCATAACCTGAAAGCAGTTCGCAACCCTCTTTGGTTACGAGGTAATCATCTTCGATACGTACCGCAATACCCCACCACTTAGGATCAGTCGCGCTGTTGTTGGGTATATAAATACCGGGTTCAATGGTAATGGCCATGTTCGGTTCCAGCACCCGATTGCCCGCATCGTGTACATCTAACCCAATGTGGTGCGAAACCCCATGCGGAAAGTATAAGTGCTTTTCGTTACCTGTTTGAATAATTCCTAACTCAACCAATCCTTTGTTCACAATCTCGCGCGATACCGTGGTAAGATGTGCCATTTCAACACCCGGTTTACAGGCTTTCATGGAGGCTTCCTGTGCGCTTAATACCAACTCGTAAATCATTTTTTGCTCAGGCGAAAATTTTCCGTTTACCGGGATGGTTCGGGTTATATCAGCGGTGTAGCCATGAAACTCCGCACCTAAATCCATTAAAATTAATTCTTTGTTATCAAGGGCAGGTTTATAGTTATCGATATAGTGTAGAATGCAACCGTTATGGCCGCCCCCAACTATGGAAGGATAACCTAAATCCTCAGCCTGGTATTTTTTAAAAACAAATTCATGGATACCTTGAATTTCACGTTCGCTTAAACCCGGTTCAATGGCTTTCATTACCTCTACCTGTCCCACACACGAAATCATAACCGCTTTGCGGATCAATTCAATTTCTTCTTTTGTCTTAATCCCGCGCAGGTTGGCCATTAGTGGATAGAGTCCGCGGGTGTTCAGGTTATTCTTCGGCTGTTCTTTCGAAACAATCATGCTGTTGTCTTTTTTAGGGTAGTTTGCCTTTTCTTTAAATTGTTCTATCAAACTGAATAAGTCGGCCGAATCACGCGGATTGTCCCGAACATCATTATGAAAATCGTAAAACAACACTTCACTAAATTTAGAGAAATCGAGATTATATTTTTTGAACTGACTGCCATTAAAAGCTTGTTCAAAACCCAACAAACTCTTCGTGCCTTCGGCCCCGATTCTGCGGCCGTTCCACATCTCGCGCAGGGCATTACGTTCTTGTACAAAGATTATTTCATCATACGCGGCACCGTTGGCTGCAGTTTGCTTCTCTTTGAAAATCAACAACACTGCTTCTGGTTCGCGGTAGCCAGTCAGATAGAAAAAATTCGGATCCTGGTGATAGACATAGTCCACATCGTTAGACCGGTTGCGCACCGCATTGGCAAAAAACACGGCAACAGAATTTTGGGGCATACTCTCGCGTAGCTTTTGCCTGCGTTCTTTGTGCCATTCTTTGCTAAGAAAATCGTTGGGTAAGTCGGGGCTTTGCGCAAATAGATTTGAAAGACAAAACAGTGCCAACAGGCTAAAGCAAAATGATTTCATGTGGATTCTTTTATGAGGTAAACTAACTCTAAAATTGATTCGGGTAAAATTTATAAGTGATGAATGGTGACGGCAGGTAAACAATCAATCCAGTTGGCTAACAATATTTTTATAATCTAACTTGCGCCAATTGGTTTCAATATCCGGTTGCCGCATTACATCATCCATAATTTTGCTTTGCTTCTTACTGATGGCCAATGCTTCCGAGTATCGCATTGTATCCATAAACGTAACCATGGGATAAAGCGGAATC
>Ga0209096_1002206_pt1 | contig 19265 bp, 13 predicted proteins | sample AD_UKC034_MetaG_FD_184407 | JGI IMG/M metagenome (GOLD analysis project Ga0209096, IMG submission 184407) | Active sludge microbial communities of municipal wastewater-treating anaerobic digesters from USA - AD_UKC034_MetaG (SPAdes) (version 2) | ecosystem: Engineered > Bioreactor > Anaerobic >... | reverse complement strand
CCTGCACCCTTCCATAGAAGGTCCTGTTGCCCTGCCGCATGTCGCCGGTGAACGTTATCTGCCCGCCGTGGGCCTCCACCTGCGTACCTTTGCCGGCGACCAGCTTCCCGCCTGAAGACGCGCCGATGACCGTCCCCTCCTTCACGAGTCCGCGCATACGGGTGTCAATGATGTTGCCCTCCTTGCTTGCCGTCTGTTCCAGGTCAAACGTGCCTGCTTTTGAATCAACGGCGGTTTTCGAGGTGATCACTCCGCCATCGAATTTCTCAAGCGTTCTCCCGTCCTGCGACCTCGCTGCGTACTGAACGATGTTCCCGGCGCCGTCGCGTCTCAGCGATACCAGCCATCCGTCGTCGATCCCCGAGCCCTTTATTCCGGACCTGTTGAGCATCTCCCTTACGCCGCCCGAATCGGCAAGAGGGCCGATCTCGTTCATCTCCCCCATTTTCTTCGCAACGGAATACTCCAGCATGTTCGCCTGTCCTGAAAGCCCCATGTTGCGCATCTCGGTGACAAGCGAGCCCGCAGACAGGTCTGCCCTCGTCTCGGCGGTCTTCACCGCGGCCTTAGTCAGACCCTCAGGCGTGTCCGTGTCGTATCCGTGCTCCTTTCCCACCGCCTTCGCGGTTTTCAGGAATTCGGCCGCATCGGAGGCGCCCCTCGAACCCATCATGGCAATGAACTTATCAATTCCTCCGGCCTGGCCTGCTGCGCCCACGGTGCGTTCGATATTCCCCAGGGTCTGCACGCCTTCCATTCTCCCCACATGGGAGGCGTTCTCCACCCCGCCCAGCGCTTGTATCGAGGAATAGTTCCTTTCCATCCCGAATCGGCCCGTTTCGGCGGTCATCTTCTGGAACCCCCCGAAACCGTGTTCTCCCACCAGCCCTGCATCCCTTTGCGTGTATCCCTTGCGGGCCGATGCGGCTATTCCCGACCTCAGCCGGTAGCCGAAGCTGCCTGCATTGGCAAACGACGCATGGGACGTCTCCAGGGCGTTCAGCGTCTGCGCCCCCGCCTCAGGTTTCACGGCGACGGCCCCCGCACCGGATGAGGCAGCCGATACCCCGCCCGTGACGTGTCCCGCCATCATGGCCAGGGCGTGGCCGCCGAACCGTATAATCATGCCCGTCAGGATAGTCGCAAGCATAAGCCCCGACCACCTCATGCCGGCAAAGACGGCGAGCGTCTTCATCGAGGCGGTTGCGAAGCCGTTCACCGCCATCATGCCGAGGTTGTTGTTCGCGACCTCGTAGTAAGCCTTTTTCGCGTAGTCCACGGCGAACTGGTGCACCACCGCGTCGGTGACTCCCCACGAGGTGAGCCAGACGAAGCTCCCCGCGACGAGGGTCATTACCTTGTTCCCGATAGGGGTGGGTACCAGAAGGACGTAAAAGGGTATGAGCCCGAGCATCACCGCGGTGAGCACGGCCCTCAGGATGGGAACGTATTCGTTGGCCATCATGCCGCCCGCAAGCCACGACGTGCCCGTGTCCCTCGACGCAATGAGGCCCGCCACGGTGTCGGGGCTTGCGGATATCACAACGTCGTTGATGGCCTCGGTGATCGCGACCTGCCTCTCGATGCTGGTTACGTCGTAGGCCGCCCCCCAGAGGTAGCTTGCGGTGTTTGTCATTATCTCCTGGCAGCGGGTGTATTCCGAGGGGATTGTGGGGTCGAACCCGATGTTCGCACATGTTGCCCTTGTGGCGTTCTCAAAAGTCGCCTGCTGGTTCAGTTCCGCTGATATGGCCGTCCATGCCGCCGTGCAGGAGACGGTCTGGCCTTCCGGCGCGGCATCGGAGTAAAAAACCGTGAATATGGACGGGCTTTGGGCCTGTTCAAACAGCGGCAGGTAGTCCGTATTGTTCATGATGTCGTTGACGGTGAGGGTCGTCCCCGGCCTCTGGAGTTCAAAGAACACGCAGTCGTGTATGTAGTTTTTGAGGTTGTTCGTGAGGTTCCTGTTGGCGAGCGTGACGCCGCGCGTCCCCAGGTTGTAGAACATGTCGAACCCTATGCCCCCCGCCTGGTCCTGGTAGCTCATGGGGTCCCCCGCCGTGGAGACGATGTCCACAAGCCCCCTCTCCACCTTGTTGAGGATCCCCGAGAGGACCACGATCCCTTCCGGGACGCCGCCCACCGCCTGGTACCGGTTCTTCACAGGGTCATAGAGGTGTATCGTCCCTTTCGGCATTATAAGGGCAAGGAATATGACAACCCCTATGCCCACGGGCAAGGCCCAGGCGAAGGGGGAATACTTAGTGCCGCCTGCTGCCCTCGCCATGGCGGCTATGCCGCCGAAGAGGATGCCCAGCACCACCACCGAGAAGAACAGGGTCTTGTACCCGTTGTCCCCGAATATGAGCGCCACCTTCTGGAACGCGCCGAGGACCGCATCGAACCCGTTGTACACGTAGTATTCCTGTTCGGAGGCGTCTGCCGGCAGGGGCAACGAAAAGAGGGATACTGCCAGGACGGCTGCTATCATGATGCACTTCAGAATGGTTTTTCTGCTGATAATGCTCTCCCGCATGACGCTTCTCCGCCTTATGCTTTTATGCTCTATGCTTTCCTGCTTTATGCTTTTTCGCTTTATGCTTCTGTCGTTCATATCTTCCCTCTGACCGCGATGATCTCCGCTATTTCCCCAGCGCCTTCCTTGCGACTCCCGGAGAAAATGCTCCTGAGAGCTTCCTGTAGGCGATCTTCTCGAAGTTTTCATGGAACCTCCCCATCTCCTTGATCGTCACGTTCTCGCTGAGCGCCCTGCTGTAGTCGCTCTTGAGCAGCGCAGCGTACCTGAACATGTACTCCATCCCCCTTTGGGAAAACGCATCGGCTGCGACGGTAAGCAGGTCGGGTTTGCATCCCGACAGTTCCTTGCCGCCCTGCCTGTCCACTATCACCTTTACCCTGCGGAAAAGGCCCGCGACCCTGCTTGTTATGTCGGAGAATATCTGGTACGCGTACCCGCGTGCGGAGATATCCTTCAGTTCCGTGTACGCCGAGCCAAGCTGGTTTGTCACGATGGCGGTTTTCAGCGTGCTGTAGACGGGGGCAGGGAGGTGGCGTATGAATTCTTCTTCGCCGGCGGTCAGGGCGCCCTTCGCCTCTATCTTGTTCGCTATGCCCTCCACCATGGCGCCCGCCCACTGGAAGATGTTCCTTTTCTCATCGGTTATCAGGCTGCACTCCCCGTTGGGGTCCGTCCTTTTGTAGACGTTGCCCGTGTAAAGCTGGTTCAGTGAAGAGAGGTCGTTCTGCTCGCAGGGGGGAATGGACTTCCAGTTGCCGTCCCCGTTCGTGACGGTGTAGATCGCGTCCCCGAACATGCCCCTGAGCATCGCTATCGTGTCGCTGGTGAGGTTGCTGCCTTCAGCGGCTATCTGGAGTATGCTTTTTGTCGGGTCTGCGAGACTGAGAAGTTCGGACGGGCATTCCGCTATCATGCTTGCCGTCGGCGTTATCGGCTGGTTGTTCGTGGATGTCCATATCTCGCTTACCTTATGGGGCAGGTCCTGGAGGCCCTTGAGGATGTTGTATCCCTTGTCGGCCTCGGCCTTTATGCTCGGGTCGGTGGAGACGCCGCTTAAGATCTTGGCGGCGATTGTTTTCCCGGCCTGGCAGTCGTTAAGCTGGATCGAGTTCAAGGCGTTGGCGATCTCTTCAAGGCTCTTTATGGTGTTCGAGCACTGGGGGCACAGCGTGTTCAGCGCCATGTCGAAGGCGGCGGCGGGGGCCGCGGTCATTATCCTCTGGAGCTTCTGGACGAGGTACTCGAAGTTGAGGAAGCTGAAGCCCCCCATGAAGGCGTCTATGCCTCCGCAGCCGAACTTCAGCCTGGGAGGCTCGAAGGTGACAGGGTAGTCGTTCTGCACGGGCCAGCGCGCTGAAAAAGACCCTCCCGTGTAGTACCCTCTCTTCTGGCCCTCGAAGTAGCCCGCGTCGGTCTCCGTCTTCTGGGTGATCCAGTCATCGACGAAGCCGGCATTGCTGAGGCAGGGAGCAAGGCAGAAGAGGACAAGGGGCAAAACAATGGCTGTTCTTGATATGACGTTCTTCACGGCAGGCACCTCCGGACGGGATTTATGTCTCTACGTATATTACTTATTGGTATTACTTCCGGAGGGCGGCGGTGAGGTGTTAGGCAAAGAAATCCTCTACTTAAATACGGCGCTGTATAGTTTGCCGTCGCGATAACATGTCGATATCATCGACACGAGAAAATAACATGTCGATAAAATACAGTTTGCTGGACACGTATTGAGAACGTGTCCATGACGTGGACGCGTGCCCTTGGAAAGCTTAGCTTTTTTCCTCTAACGCCTCACGCCTTACGAGTGTTCTGCCATGAGCCGGTTTATCCCTCGTTCCTCTGCCACCCTGTTGTCAGTCTTCCCTGCTTGCCGTTTCCTAAAAAGATTGTATTTTTCTTGTCGTGGAGTTAAAATCCAATATAGCAAAAAAGATATTTTGATGTAGAATAACTACAGATAGACCTTAAGGGGTGATAAAAAATCAAAGGTGTCGCCAAAAAGATTGACCCTGAAGATTATATCCTGTCAATCCTTTCTCCCGAGGATAGACTTGACGCAGCTTTCAAGGTTGCAGGAGAGGCATTCAAAAGATCAAGGTTAACAATCAGGGATATTGATAATGCGGTAAAAATAGTGAGGAGAAAGGCATACGCAAAGAAGAAATAGGGTAGTCATCGATACCAGCATCTTAATCTCTGCATTTATTTTCAGGGGGGGGTCCCGGAACAGGCAATAAAAAAGGCATTTTCAGAAGCAGATATATATTTATCGCCCGCACTTCTTCGGGAGTATCGCGATACACCCCTCGAATTATTTCGTAAAGGAAAAATCGATCAACTTGGGTTCAAGGCGTTGATTGCAGGGATCGCGGCCCTTGTAACAAAAGCGAAGCTCATTGCCCCGCAGAAGAAGTTCGTCATTTGTAGAGACCCGGCAGATAATATGGTTCTCGATTGCTGCTATGCGGCAAAGGCGGATATTCTCATAACCGGCGACAAAGATCTCCTCGACATAAGGGACCTGCCCTTTGCATTGAGAATATTGAGACCACGCGACTTTATAAAAGCCGGATAAAAGTTCCTACTATTTTTATCTCCTTGCCCCTTTTGCCTCGTACCCCGCTCCTCGGTCCTCCCGCCTTTAGTTTCTCCGGTGCCAACTTTGAACGTTGAACATAGAACGTTGAACGGCCGTTGCCATGTCTGACACCCTGTTGTCAGTCCTGCTTGGTATAATAGCTTTTGATCATTGCTGACCGCTGTAAGCTGAAAAAATTATTTGTATTTTTCATTTCATAGATATAGAATGGTTTTAAGGGGTTAAAACGGTTCCTCTGGTTCATTGAGTTTCTCTTGTCTCTTTTGTTGTGACCAGACAGACCGGAAAAACCAGATGAACCGATTAACTCTTCGCTGATTTTTAGTAGGGTTTAATGGATTTATTGCATTTTTTGAGTTTCTCATTATTTTTGCAGTTGCTATAAGACATGAGCCGCTTTGGTAAAGGAATGACTACTTGCAACGGAGAACAATTCGCATACCAAGTAAAATAAAATCTTTAAAGCCTATCATCGCTGGGAATGCTAAAATATTGATACTTGGCACCATGCCTAGTGAAATTGCGTTACAAAAAGGACAGTATTACGCAAATCCCAGGAATCAATTTTGGAAGATTCTTTACGATGTATTCGGAAAGAAAATAGAAGACCGCTACGAAAACAGAATTAAATTTATTAAAAAACATTGTATAGCACTTTGGGACATACTGAAATCTTGTGACAGAGAGGGCAGTACTGATTCTAAAATTAAAAATGCGATCCCAAACAACTGCAAAGTATTGTACAAAAAAGGCCCAAACATAAAATCAATTATTTTTAACGGAAAAAAATCTCAAACGTTATTCGATAAGCATTGCGAAAGATGTGAAAACCTTCAATATCATCGTTTGCCATCCACAAGTTCAGCCAACACTCGATTAACGTATGAAGAAAAACTGGAACGATGGATGATTATTAAGCAACTCACTTGCAAGCGAGAAAAGAGATCATGAAGGACGATAGAGCCCTTTCAGTGGGACAAATAATTGTAGGTCCGTTTTTCAATGAACAAATGCGGATCGAGACGGTCTCTTGTGACGGTTCCGGCAGATGGACGCTCGGGCTTGTCGGGAAAGACTCGGAACGTTTCAGGAGGGTTACCCTTACGGAGAACGAGCTTGCATCGATCACGATTATCCAGCAGGGTTTTACGTACGATGGTGATGGGGAGTTGCTTCGTCTTGGCCTCCAGGCATATTCCCTTGGCATCGCCTATGAGTTTGATCCATACTTCGGGCTTTCGATCTCCAGGGTTGACCCCCTTCCGCACCAGCTCGAAGCAGTCTACGATTTCCTTCTCAAACTTGCCCGCGTCCGTTTCCTCCTCGCCGATGATGCAGGAGCAGGCAAGACCATCATGGCCGGGCTTCTTATCCGTGAGCTGAAGCTGAGGGGCCTTGCCGAGAGGATCATCATCGTCTGTCCTGCGAATCTTGCCTTCCAATGGCAAAGAGAGCTGAAAGAGAAGTTTGATGAACAATTTGTCGTCATGAGGGGACAGGACATCCGGGACCAGTTCGGCATGAACCAGTGGATGGAACAGAAACGCGTTATAACCTCCCTTGATCTCGCGAAGAGGACAGAGATACTGCCCGGCCTCCGTCAGGTGCCCTGGGACCTTGCGATCGTCGATGAGGCGCACCGCATGTCGGCATCAGATGAGACCCATAAAACCGCGCGATACCGCTTAGGGGAACTGCTCCGTGATACCTCTGACCACATCCTCTTGCTTACCGCCACGCCGCACAAAGGCGACCCCATTAACTTCAGCCTTTTCCTTCAGCTCCTTGACGAAGATGCCTATGCCGACGTGAGATCGATCCGCGAAGCAATGGAGCGCCGCCGTGCCCCGTTTTATCTCCGGCGTACAAAAGAGGCAATGGTATATTTTCCGGAGCCTCAACCGGACGGCTCATGGATCGCAGAGAAGATATTTACGAAGCGTATCCCTCACACGGTGGATTTTGCGATAGACGGATTGGAGTTCGATCTTTACCGCGACATCACCCGTTTCGTAAAGCAACAGAGCGCAAAGGCCGCCGCAAGAGGAGAAGACCCCAGGGCCCGTGCGATCGGTTTTCTCATGTCCCTCTACCAGAGACGGCTTGCCTCAAGCACCTATGCAATGAGGCACTCCCTTGAGAACCGCATACGTCGCCTCGAAGAAGGTCTGAAAAGGGCGCAGGAGTTGATCAAACAAGCACCTCCGGATCTTCCCACCGAAGAAGAACTTGAGGAAATGGAGGAGGCGGAACGGGACCGTCTCGAGCAGATCCTTGAGGCGATAACGCTCGCTGGCAACGAGGAACAGGTCAGGGAAGAGATCGACGAGCTGAAAGCCCTTGCGCGACAGGCAAAAGAGGTAGAGGAATCAGGTACAGAGTCAAAGCTGTCCAGACTAAAGGACCTTCTTCAGAGCGAAGGGTTTTATGACGACAAAGAGAAGAGGCTCCTGATCTTCACGGAATTCAAGGATACGCTTGAATATCTCGTAAACTGTATTACCTCTCTTGGATTCCGTGTAGGGTTCATCCACGGCGGGATGAAATCTGGATCGCGCAACGACCCCGGCACGCGCCTCTTCGTGGAGCAGCAGTTCAAAGATGGCGACATACAGGTGCTTGTTGCTACAGAGGCGGCAGGCGAAGGCATAAACCTTCAGTGCTGCAACATCCTTTTTAATTACGACATACCCTGGAACCCGAACCGCCTTGAGCAGCGGATGGGCCGTATACACAGGTACGGGCAACGGAAGAACTGCCTCATCTTCAATTTTGTGGCGACGAATACCATCGAGGGGAGGGTCCTTCAGCGCCTTCTCGAAAAGCTACAGGAGATTCGCGACGCCCTTGACGATGATGCAGTCTTTAATGTTGTGGGCGAGATACTTCCCTCCGCCCGGATCGAAGGGGTTCTCCGTGAATACTATGCGGGACAGCTTGGCGATGCCGACCTCGAGGAACGGCTATTGAAGAATGTGAACGAACAGCAGTTCCGTGAGATATGCAGGAACGCCCTTGAGGGGCTTGCCACAAAGAAGCTGAACCTCGCGATGCTCATCGAAAGGCGCGCGAAGGCCCAGGAGAGGCGCGTTGTGCCGGAGACCATCGCTCGTTTCATGAAAGAGGCCGCAAAACACGCTCACCTGAGTATTAAAGAGGTCCCGCGTCTGCCCCATACCTTTGAGCCCGGCAGGACACCCCATACCCTTAAACAGTATGAGGGCAGGGAAGACTGGAAGCTCCCATCACTTGCAAACAAATATCCTAAATGCTCAACGGACCGGACTATTGCAGAAGAACACAACCTCGAATGGATCACCCCCGGACATCCCCTGTTCGAGGCGCTGCGGCATCATGCCGGCGAGACAGCAATGGAATCGATCAACGCAGGTGCGTGCTTCTATTCTCTCCAGCATGACGAACCCGCAAGGATCGATTTTTACCGTGCCCGAGTGGTCGATGGTCTTGGTCAGGCGATCCACGAACGATTATTCGCCGTTGAGATCGGAGAGAACAGGGAACCCATCTTGAGGGGGCCTGATATGCTTGGGAATCTGATCCCTGCAAAGGTCACAGAGACCGTACCCCCCGTTGCAGCGTTCCCGGAGGTCTATGACTGGGCGAATGAGAACGCGTTCACGCCCTTCCTTGAAGAGGTGCGTAATGAGCGGGTTGCCGAGATCGACAGAATAGCAGAGCATATAGAGATTTCTCTCACAGAGCTCATTCAAAAGGCGGATGAAGAGATCGGCAAGGCAGCCATGGAGATCGAGCAGAAAGTTCAGGGAGCTGAAGGCCGTTTTGCAATGGTGGAGGAGCGGCACGCAAGGCTCCTGGCGAGGAGAGAAAAACGTCGGGATGAATTACAGCGCCAGCGATCCCTCACGCTTCAGGCATTAGAGAGGATCACGAGCATCGTCATTCTTTCTCATCCGCAGAAGGAAGCTCCTGATGTACGCAGCCTGAGACCCGACCCTGAGACAGAGGCGACGGCAATGCGTGTAGTGATGGAACATGAGGGTAACCTTGGCCGCCAGGTCTTTGATGTCCACGAGAAGAACCTCGGCTATGATATAACAAGCCTCGACATCAATTCCGGTGAGCTCCGCCTGATTGAGGTCAAAGGAATCGGGGGTTCGACGGGAAGCGTTTTGCTTACACCAAATGAGCGCCGCGTTGCCGAAGACCGCAGGGACTGCTATTGGCTCTATGTTGTCACTGACTGCAAGAATGAACCAAAGCTCCAGGAGCCAATAAAAGACCCGGCACGACTTGAATGGCACGAGGTCGTTAAAGTAGCCCATTACACGCTTTCGGTAAATGCTTTAACCCAGCCTATGAAAGTTCATGAACCCGCAAATCCTTATGGGGGAAATTCGTGAGAAAAATTTCTATTGACTCGGCAAATATGAGGGACTATAATATCACTAAGTTTGAATTAAGTATCTGCTCCCCGTTCGACACGCCGAAAGGACTCGAGCGGGGTTATTTATTTTAGGGGGGATGATGCCGTTACAACCAAGTGTTCTTCGAACTATTTCGTTTATTGATGGCCAAAATCTTTTTTATGCTGTCAAAGAGGCATTTGGTTATTCTTTTCCAAATTATGACCCGCTTCTCTTGTCAAAAGCCGTTTGTAATCAATTAAACTGCACCTTACATGATGTCTACTTTTACACCGGCGTCCCGGATCCCCAAGATGACGCATTTTGGAATCATTTCTGGGCTGCTAAGCTCGCGCAAATGGGACGTACAGGGGTAAAGGTATATTCCAGGCCATTAAGATACCGAAACCAGACGGTGCGCCTATCGGACAGGTCTCCCTATACATTTCTTGTTGGCCAGGAAAAGGGCGTAGACGTTAGGCTGGCGCTTGATGTTGTGAGACTGGCTCGGAAAAACATCTATGACATATGTATAATATTTAGCCAGGATCAGGACTTAACAGAAGCCGTAGATGAGGTTAAGCGAATAGCAGCCGAAACCAACAGGTGGATTAAGGTCGTATGCGCCTTTCCATACAGCCCTGCATCTAAGAACAAACGTGGGATTGATAAAACAGACTGGGTAAAGATAAATCGAACCGCATACGACCAGTGTATTGACAGGAGAGATTATCGGCCAAAAACACCTTAAAATCTGTAATGGTAGCGTCCCTAACAAATAGTGAAAAAGTAACTATTGAAACAACGAATGGTCAATAATTAAAGGGGGTTTCAAATGGTATCCAGTGATATAGAAGCGGAAGTAATTGACGAATCTGAAAAGGATGATGAAGAAATACCGTATAAATATTTGATAACAAGTTATGGGGCTGACTATCCTGTAGAAAGTATTGTAAAAAAATTAGAAAAGGAATCTATTCAAGTTCCTCCTTTTCAACGAGATTATATTTGGACTCACTCAGAAGCTTCAAGATTCGTTGAATCTCTGCTACTCGGACTCCCAGTTCCCGGAGTTTTTCTGTCTAAAGATGAAGAAACACAAAATCTTCTTGTAATCGATGGTCAACAAAGATTGCGCAGTCTTCAATATTTTTATGATGGTATCTTTCGAAGAGGACCGGCAAGTGGAAAAGCGTTCTTGTTGAAAAACGTGCAAACCCAGTATGAAGGCAAAACCTATAAAACCTTGGAGAGAGAAGACCAGCTTAGACTTGACGACTCTATAATTCATACAACGATTGTAAAACAAGATGATCCTGAAGGAGATAATAGTAGCACATACCTTATTTTTGAAAGACTTAACACAAGCGGGAGGCAGCTATATCCGCAAGAAATCAGAAACTGCATTTTCCATGGGGAACTAAATGATGTTTTAAAGGAACTCAACACAAACTCTCATTGGAGGAAGATCTTTGGAAAAGAAAGTACTCGCCAGAAAGACCTTGAATTAATTCTTCGCTTCTTTTCAATGTATTTTCTATCAGACAAATATCAGAGACCAATGAAAGCATTTCTTAACACGTATATGGGCTATAATAGGCATTTAAAAAAGAACTCCGCCGAAGAACTGCGTCAGCTGTTTTCTTCAGCAATTGATGTGGTTTATAAAGCATTATCTGAAAAGGCGTTTCATCCTGAAAGGGCTCTAAACGCAGCAGTATTTGATGCCGTGATGGTTGGGGCGGCTCGACGGCTCCAAAAGGGCGTGGTTACTGATCTAAATAAATTTAAAGAAAAGTATGAAAGTTTATTGTTAAGGGATGATTTTGAAAAAGCATATAAAACGGCCACATCTGATGCAGAAAATGTTAAAGAAAGGCTTAAGTTGGCTACAGAAGCTTTCGAGGGTATCTGATGAACGCAATGAGTTTGGTGGCTCAGCGCCAGCGGCTTAATTATCTCTTTTCTAAATCCTCTGCATTCGAAGAAGACCCTGAGCTTTTATCTCATTGGGCAAAATATCTTTGTGTTTTAGTGTCCGGATATCTCGAAACCGTGTTGAAACATTACTTTGGTGAATTTACAAGATACAAATCCCATCCGTATGTATGTAACTATGCTGTAGCAAATTTAGGGGATTTCATGAACCCCAAAATGGAAAAAATTCTTCAACTAATTGGGACTTTCAGTAGAGATTGGAAGGAAGAATTGGAAAAATATGTTGAAGGAGAGAGAAAAGATGCCATAGATAGTATTGTGGCGAATAGGCATAATATTGCCCACGGCAGACAGGTTGGTTTAACCATTGCAAGAATGAAAAGATATTTTGAAAAATCTATAGAAGTAACTGATTTCATTAAACTCCAAGTGGAAAAGGAAATGTAAGAAATGATCATTTTGGAATATGTGACATTAGCGCCCTTAGCCTAAATTCCCGCCTTATTGTAACGAGGCGGGTGGTATGACCCCCAGCTTCATGTAGAGGTTGATTTGGTGCTTGGTTATTTCACCGACCTGCCGTTTTTGTCCCGGTATATCAAAGCATTCGATGATATCGAGCTCATCCAGAACCTCCTGCAGCGTGTGGTCCTTGAAGAGGCTGTTATCGTGCATTTTTTTCGTGATATGGGATAAAAAGATCAGGGCGATGAACTGCACAAAGAGCTTGCCGTCCAGACTTTGTTCCGATGAGACCGCCACGCGGCGAAGATTCAGCCGTTCCTTCAGATTATCGAAGGCCTTTTCCACAAGGTCCTTGTTCCGGTAGATCGAAAGCGCCTCCACAGCGTCCTTGATTTCATTGCTCAACAAGGCGAAATAACCGTAGTTGCGTTTCGCCTCGGTCAGAGCATCCTCTCTGGCCATCACCTTCGCGCCTCGTACCGGGGTGCTTTTTACCTCAAAATATTTGGCATACTGCTTCTCATGATCCGGATGGCGTTGCCCACTTTCTAATTCTTCCTGCCAATCAGACAGGCGGCGGTTGAATGCCTTTTCATCCTCCAGCGCCCGCTCCGGGGAAAAATACAGATGGAGATACATCCGGCGATCCGCTTTGATCGTATCCCCGCGATAGGGACGATCCTGTGTATAATCCCAGGTAACCGGCAGGGAGCAGGTATATAGCTGGTAGGTTTGATTGTAGTGGGTCCAGGCGCGCATTTTCTCTCGAACCGACTCTAAATGCGTCTGCACGAGTTTCAGGGATCGCTTGGCCGCAATCAGGAACTTCATATGATGTCGGTACATATCGTTGATGTTGTCGGCGCTGAAGAAGCCCCGATCCAGAACCACCTTGATCCTCTCATAACCCAGGGTGTTCATATCCGCCAACAGCTTCCTTAGGGTTTTCACGTCGGGAATGTTTCCCGCCAGCTTCCGGTAGTAAAAAGGCAGGCGGGATTGCTGCCCGAAAAGCAGGTTCAGGTTGATCTGCGCAAGAGGCTCGTGGTCTTTGTTGTGTCCATAACGCACCTGTCTCAGACATTTTGAATAACTGGAGACGGAGGTGCTGTCATAGGCCAGGTACTCCCTCTCTACCAGGCGTTTCCCCTGAAGGCGAAAAAACCGCTGCATGCCTTCTTCGGTGATAGATGCAAAGAGTTCGCTACTCCTCTGAGAGGAGATGGCCGCACCATAGGGATGCCAATGGATTGCTCCCCAGCGGGGAAATCGGCTCAAAGGGGTTTTGTCCTCCAAAATCAGATAGTAGGCAATGGAAAGGATCTGCCGATAAACCTCGGGAAAGCATGCCTTCAAATCCTCCGTGACCCCCGTATCCTCTCCGATGCGGTCAAAAAGGTAGGTGGCTCCATAGAAACACCGGGCTGTCCATGTGATCGGCACCGGCCCTCGTTTGACTCTCCTCCCGGCAATCGGCATATGTCTTTTTCGGGTGGGAATGATCTCTTGGGTCTGGGAATCAAGCCGTCCGATGCAGGTCCGTTTCGCCCGCGACTGTTTCTTATCCTTGTCCCAGTAGGAAACTGACTCATAGGCATAGGTGACGCCCGTCTTTTTATTGGTTTGATATACGATAGCCGGCATATACGGTCTCCCCTTCCTCGTTACAATACTATACATTATAACGAGGATTGACGCAAGCAAAATCGTATCTGCCCCTATCCTATCAATAGGTTACCTCCATTCATCGTTACAATTTACCGGGAAAGCAGGCCTTAGGGGAGCCGCCCGTAGCAACCGCTCAAGTACGCCACAACCCTCATTCGTGGAAACAAAAAGCAACCAGGGGGTGACCATGTACGAAGCGGGCACACGGCGCGGTAGTGTCCTGTTAAGGAATCAGCGGTAAAAAAGATCGAAGGAGGTAATTATGCAAGCAAAAACACCCGCGAAAATATCAAAGAAAATATCACACATATTGTTTGTCTATGGCACGCTGAGGAAGGGTCAGGCAAACCATGGCCTGCTGAAAGACGCCCTTTTCCTCGGCAATGCGAAAACTCAGGACAAGTACGGTCTGTATGTGCTACCTCACGGCGTACCATACGCGACGTACAACGGATCACAGCTTGTTGCAGTATCAGGAGAGGTGTACATCGTCGATGAAGTCACTCTGGAGGCGGTGGATCGCTTTGAAGGTCATCCGTATGTCTATATGCGCCGGGAAGTCCCTGTCGTCCTCGAATACGGAAGCACGGAATGCGGAAGCGCGGAATGCGAAGCGGAATGCGGAATCACGAAGAACGCATGGATGTACTTTCTTCCCCTTGCCGTTCACAAGATCTCAATACCCATCCCTTCAGGGAATTTATACCGGCCGTGAACATGACGAGCAAAACCGAGTCTTGCCTGTTCCTTTGTCTTTGTTCCTTTGTCTTTGCTTCTTTGTCTTAAGCTCGCTCATATTTCATGTTAGATGGGGGGCATAAAGCCCCCCTCCGGGAATTATAGATCATGTATGGGAGATAGAAGACATAATTAAGTTAATCTCTTAATTTGCGATAATAATCTTGACAAAAAAAATTACTTGATATATTGAATAAAAGGTTAATCCATGCACAATTTAAAAATTACTATCAGCGCATTAGATGTTGCCAAATATTTCTTATTCAAGGCCAACAGTGAAGGTGATTTAATTACAAACCTAAAAATGCAGAAACTTCTATATTATGCTCAAGCTTGGTATTTGGTAAATTTTAATGCTCCTCTGTTTAAGGAAACAATTAAGGCTTGGGCATTAGGGCCAGTAATAAGAGAGGTTTATAACGAATTTAAGATATTTGGAGCATCACCTATCGAGTACAAACACACAGGAAAAGAAGTAAAAATATTTACAGAAGAACAACGGAATTACCTTAACGAGTTTTATGATGTATTCTTTAAATTCAACGCTCATGAGTTAGTAAACATGACACATAACGAGAAACCATGGATGGATGCTTATAAGAATAAAACAGATATTTCTCGTCAATCTATGAAAAGCTATTATAGCTCAGTGCTGAAAGCCTCAAGGAAGAATGGCAAAAAAGCACACTAACTTTATAGTACCCGTTCAACAACTCCCCCCAACCGACAGATTCATGCCCAGTAAAGTTCCTTTCAAAAGTAAATACCCCGATTTTTCCTTCAAATACTATGAACATGAGCATAGACAATATTCAGCTATATGCATCAAAGAGATAAAAGACTTTCATAAAATGTTTGAAAGGCTCAAATCTATGAGCCAAAAAACTTGGCAAGAAATAAGAGATTCCGGTATTTACCATTTTCATGATGTAGAATGGCACAAAACAACAGAACCCAATGGGTTCAAATGTTTATCAAATATATTTAAAGAAATACCCCCCGCATGGCAATTTGAGCTTTTTGGTGAATGTCGGGTATTTGGCTTTTTTAATTCAATTAACGTATTTGAGATAATATGGATAGATAGAGACCATGCTGTGTGCCCAAGAAAACATTGAATATTTTAATCAATTGCCTTGCTTCATAAAAACTTCAAACTGACCCACTACCAATTTCCTCTTGACATTTTTGATAAAGGGTATAGACTGATTATTAACAGATCGGTTGAGTTAGAACTCGCAAGGGCGGGAAAGGTGGTTTCAGACATGACCCCAATCCCGCCCTCCGATTTTAAAGCCCCCGTCGTCTAATGTAAGACACCGATCTGTTAAATCGTTTTTTGCGAGTTCAAGTCTCGTCGGGGGCGATTTTTTTATTTTCCCTCAAATTTCATGTTAGATGGGGGGGCATAAAGCCCCCCTCATTGTTTAACGTCCTGTCCGCGGGTCACACCTGCCCTTGCAGGTAGCAAAGCACCTCGGGCAAGGTATCGAATAAGGTGTAACCGCCTTGATCGTTCCAGGGCATTCTCAATCCAGAGCCAATGATGCCCGCCCTCGCAGCCTTGTCAAGCACAAAGGGGCTGTCGTCAACAATGGCATGGCATTCGTCGAAAAGGACGGATTTGTCATTGCTCAGGTGGACGTCGTCAAAAATGAGCCTATAGTTGTTCAGCCAGTTAACGGTGGCGCCGAGCGTTCCTTTCTCCCTGTGGCTTGCAATGGTGATGTGAAGGCCCAGTGTTTTCAGCGATGCGAGGAACGGCCGGGCGTCGGGAAAAGGAACGAACTGTTCCTGGTCCATGTGGATGCCCTTTATGATCTCGTAGAACGTCCGCGGAGAAATGTACTCCTTCCAGAAGTCGAAGCTCCTCCATTCCGACATAGGGGCGGTATGAGGATTGACCCGTTTCATCCTTTCATAGAGAACGGGTGCAAAATACCATAAGGTGTTGTCGATGTCGATGATGATCCTGTGCATAGAATTCCTATTATATACCAAAAGGTCTCATATCAGCATTTTAACTTCGCAGCCGAAAAGTCCCTGTTGTCCTCGAATGCGGAATCGCGAAGAACGCATGGATGTACTTTCTCCCCCTTGCCATTCACGGAGCCTCAAGACCCGTCCCTTCAGGGGATTTCTGCCGGCCGTGAACATCACAAAAAACTGAGTCTCATTAGATGGGGGGCATAAAGCCCCCCTTTCCTTGCTCTTCGGCTTCCTTGCTCTTCGGCTTTCCTAATTCAAACCATATATGAGGAATCCCCTGGCGTTTGCGGTCTGAGGGTCAACGACTACGTTCGCACCGGACGCTTTGCCGATATAGGATGCGCCTCCGCCTCCGAGAATAATCCTCTCCACCTTGTACCCGTTCCTTTCCACGCTGGACATATACTTGTCCAGGACGGTCATGATCCTGCCCGTGAAAAAGTCGTCAAGTATGCTTTGCGTGTCAATGGCCCGTCTCTCCCCCATGTGCGTTATGCTGCCGTTCTTCAGGAGATGCTCCACCAGACCGTCCCTGTCGTGGGAAAGGAAGATGAAGTATTTCCTGGTGTAGGCATCCCTTACCATATCATAGAGTTCGCTGACACCATGCGGGTAGGACTTTGACATGTCGCCCCTGTACCTGCCTTCAGCGAAGAGCACGACGTCCATTGTGTGGTAGCCGATGTCCACGACAACCGTTGTTGTTTCGATTTCCTCCGGTGATCCGTTCTCGCTCAGATATGCGAAAAGTATCCCCGCGCCCTGGGGAACAAAATCCACCTCGGAGGGAACTGAAATTCTTCTGCCGTCTTCACACCTGATATCCAGTTGCCGTATGCTGTCCTTGAGAAGCTGCACCCTTTCCCTGCTGAATGCCTGCGGGGGGAGGCCAAGCACAATGGTCCTTATATCAGCCTCTACCTTCGACAGGCAATGACCGATAATCGCAAAATACTCGTCGGCGCCCACGAAGCTGGGTCCTACCCTTGAGCTTGTTACGGTTTCATACCCTACAAGATAAGGCCTGTCATTCACCCGGATGATCTCAAAGGTCTCGTTGAACGACCTCGCGGGTATGTATCTGCTCACCATTGAAGGGAAGACGTGAACGTTTCTTTTGATCCCGTTGCGGTACACCATCTTTGTGTACCCATACCCTATGTCGATGCCTGCTACCATCTTTTTGCCTCCTTAAATAGATTTTTTAAAAGCGACCGCTGCTGATGACCCGTTCCGGGGTTTTTCCTCTTTCGCCGATGCCATACTCATCCGCTCCTGGAGGAGCTTCAGCGCCTCGATGCAGTACCCGCCCCTCAGTGTTTTCGGTACAGCTTCGAGAAATTCAATAAGCCCGCTGTGGTGACGCGAGTCGAGCGTGAACCGGTATGCCTTCCTGTTTTTTCCGGTTCCGCTTTTCGGACCGCCTCTTTTTCTGTCCTTTGTCATATCCTTCATTGCCTGTTTCCCTCCTGAAAAGAGTATTTTAAAACCATCCTTCACAACCTCTGCCCTTCCACGGGGCTATTCTGCCCTTTAAGAGCATCCTTGCAGGGCAATTCGCGCCTTTTTCACTAAACAGGTATTACTTCCTTGACGACGCAAAACAAGAATAGTCAACAAAATGCAAATAACGTTAAGTTGGGGCAGCGCAACCTGTGACACACGTAACTATACGTGCAAAAAAACGATACGTACAGGCACGGAAAGTCAAGTAAAGGCTTTAGCACCGGACACAGGAAAGAACGGAAACGAGTAAAAAAGACGTTTTTCAGCATGTTTCCCTGTGGAACCCCCTGTTTTTTGCCCTCAGGTCTGCCATCGAAAGACGCAACTCTGGTCATTTTTCCCCGCTTCTTTCGCCCAGAAATCCCAGAAGGCCCTTTTTGTGCGGAATCTTTTTATGATGGAATAGACCGCGCCTCCAAATCCCTGCATCGGCCAGGGAGCATAGCTCTGGAGCCTGCCCTCCGCCTCGCGGAATACATCCTGTTGCGTATTCCCCGCCACAAATACAGAACTGCGCACACGGTCGTGCAGGTTGTTGATAAAATGGAAACAGATGTCCTCTTGAGCGCCGAGGGCCTTTATCGCCTCTTTCCCCCTTTCTTCGGGGGCGAAGTAGTTCAGCCAGCAATCATGGATCTCCTTCTCCGTCTTTATCACCACGGCGACCGGGAACTCGTTCTTCCGGGGAAAGACACAGACCATCATCTCCATATAGGAGGGCAACCGGTGCTCCGGGTATCTCTCTCTTTGTTCAAAAATGTAAAAATGGGTTTCCACCATGCCGGACACTGCGACAGGCTCATACACCATCACGCTTCTGTACAGCAAGCTCGCTGTAAGATAGTTTTCAAAATTCACCATATTCACCATAATATTTTCACCTTTTTTCAAAATATATTGGCGCGGCTGTTGCGGCTCCGGACTCCCAAAGAGAAGGGGCCGCTTCCTGGTCGCGGTGACTCAGGGAGCCTACAGCCGCAAAAAGGCTTGCCGGGCTCTCATTGTTTTACCCCCGCCGTCGAGCTTTACCGGACGGGCAACCCCGTTGTCCGGGGATGCCAAAAAGGAGGCTCTCCCATAGGTATTACCTCCGGGACGAAAGATCATGCCATACAGAAAGGGTATGTATTTGCGATATTGGTAGAATGGCAGGTTCCTCCATACAGAAAGTGATGCGCCTGAAAAATCTGCGCATCACTCCCTCAATCTTCAGAAAAAGATGGTAATACTATAGTAGAGACAGTCTTAGTAGATCGACGAACTTATCGTTCCACACCCGACATGCAGTGGTTCCTGTAAGGCAGGGTAGTGCCTCCTATCCAGCGTCATTACAGGGAGTTACAAGGCCCTGCGTGTTTTGGATGCCCCTATCGGCATCCTGATTAACATTCCTCGGTCCACGGTGGAATGTCTTGTTTCAGAGGCAGTGGAGGGAAAG
>Ga0209096_1002204_pt1 | contig 19270 bp, 19 predicted proteins | sample AD_UKC034_MetaG_FD_184407 | JGI IMG/M metagenome (GOLD analysis project Ga0209096, IMG submission 184407) | Active sludge microbial communities of municipal wastewater-treating anaerobic digesters from USA - AD_UKC034_MetaG (SPAdes) (version 2) | ecosystem: Engineered > Bioreactor > Anaerobic >... | reverse complement strand
TATTATTGGGCTGTTCAAAAGGCGTCATCACTTTTTTAGCAAGTGTAACAAAGCTTTCAAGTTCTTTAAGCTTAGCTTCAATATCAGCTTTTGCCTGTAAGTCTGCTTTCAGCTTTTCAATTTCGGCTTTCAGGTCTGCATTTTCCTGTTTCAATGCTTCTACATCATCAGTCGGCTCATCAACTATTTCAGTAATAGTTTTTACGATTCCACCTTCAATTACAACAGTCCATTTCTTTTCTGCATAAGTAAGTATATAAGTACCATCATGGGCGTCATTTGTAACTGTAGCACCTTCTACAAGCTCATCACCTTCAACTTCGAGAGTAGTACCTTCTTCAGTTGCAATGCTTAATGCTTTTATACTGTTTTTGAACATCGCAACAATTTTTTGTAAAAGTGTTTTTTGTTCATTTAATTCTTTTGTTATTTTTTCTGCTTCCATTTTATTTTTAATTTTTGTTTGTAATTCTTTTTGATTTTGATTAACTCTTGCGGCAGCGGCTATTTTATCAAATAATCCATAGAAAAACAACTCATTGTTATTAGTTTCCTTATTTGTATTATTTTCTATTTCGGTAACTATCTTATGTCCGAGTGCTGCCTTAGCTGATATTACTTCGTCATTATCCATGAGCGTTTCCGTTTCTTCAATATTCATACCAAGCACTGAACTATACAGGTTTATAAGTTTTTCCTTTTCTGCACGTATCAAGTCGTAAAGTTCCTTTGCTTCGTTGTCTCCGCCCAGGAAAAAGTCAGCCATCCAGGGCGAGTGCATAAGAAACTCAGTATTATTATACTCAGCTATTCTATTTTCGCCTGCAAGGAATATTGTAAAAGCTGCTGAATAACAGTAGTCTATTGCTTTGGTTGTAATCGGCTTACCAAGCGATTTAAGATAGTCGTATATTTTTCGCCCTGTCTCTGAACAGCCACCTATCGAAGTTATCTCAACTGTTAATTTTTCAAATTCGCCAAGTGCCTTAATTAATCCTATTGTTTCAGTAAGGTTAATTTCCATTCCAACCTCACCACGTAATATTATTTTGGCTTCGGCCTCAGTTGCTGGCTCAAATTCAATAACAATATAATCATGCTCATCAAGCCATTTCTTAGCTTCATTAGCAGTAAATTTTTTAGCGTCAAATCTTATTGATTGTAATTCTAATCCGCTTTCTGTTTGTCCATAAATAACATGGATACCATCACCGAACTCATTATCGACCCGCTTAAATTCTGTATATTTATCCGGATTCTGGATTCGTGCAGCATGTTCGTTTGGATAAGGCATAGATTTTCGTAATTAATTTAGCAAAATTATGCTTAAATTAAATACGTGTCAACCTATTTATTTTTAGGTATATTCTGATTTGCCCACGTAATTACTCCCTCAACCGTTTTGGTACTGCAATAACAACGCTCTGCGGTAATTGTAACGGCTTCTGAGTATGTCGTTCCTATGCGGTATATCAGATACTTGTTGTAAATATCATAATAGCGGATGACAGTTGTAGGACTCATACTGCCAAGCTTATTATCATATAGCGTGCGGGCTGCTTCTATAATTGTACATTTTTCCATATAGTATTTAAAAATCTATTTACAATTTTTTCAACTATTTCATCTTTTACATGTCTGCCATCCTCTTTATAAATATCATTAAGAGATAATGCATATTCGTAACTGTCATAATAATATACATTTGGCAGTTTATCGAATAATAACATTTCAACTGCTGTTCTTAAACTTTCCTTGCTTTGTTTATTAGCTTCTTCAAAAGGCATTTTTCTGAATGTCCTTTGTAGTGGCACAGGGCTTACTGTGAATATAACTGGCTTAGGTGCAACGACCTCTGCAATTCTTTTTATATAACTATAATTTTCTGCAGGCGTAACAAAGTGAAAGTCGGCTGGTATGTTTGCCCTTATTTTCGGCAGTCCATATTGAGGGTGGTTTGACATGACATATCCATTCGGGGCAATGAATACCTCTGACATTCCGAGCGTGATAATAAATACATCGGCTTCGTTAATGCAATTTTTAAAAAGATTATTAAGTCGCCTTGTTTCATTTTCAGCTTTTTCGAGTGAGTCATAATGTGCCAGCCGTCTAAATGGATTTTGAAAACGACCTGCTGAATTTTTATAAAAAACATCATTCAGGTCGTCGGGTCTTTCAAATTCATACATAATATTCGCAGCATTATAATATATCATTGCCCTTTCAAATTCATACATAATATTCGCAGCATTATAATATATCATTGCCCTTTCATTTTCTGGCGGTAAAAGTTCAAATCCTTTTTCTCTTAAAAAACGCCTTATTTCAACGGCAAAGCATGAGCCAATTGTAAGTATTTTCATTTTTTTATAATTAAATAATTATTATATTTTCCTTTATCAGTTATTATATCAAACCCTGCAATATTTATCTTTTCAATCATTTCTTGCATTATTTCTTTTCCATATATTTGAGGATGGAATGAAACAGATATTTGTTTTATTTTATTATGCATTTCTTTATCATTCAAATATGATTGTAATATTTCTAATTCTGAACCTTCACAATTGAGAAATAATACATCAATATAATCAATGTTATTTTCATTTAATATTTCAAAAATATTAATACAATCAATTTCATATTTATTAGTAATAATCTTATTGCCACCTTCTCTGTTATATATGCTATTACTACTACAATGATTATATTCATAAAAAGTTTTTGTACCACATTCCCCCGCAACAACCTTATTATGTATGGTTATATTTTTTCCTTTTACTCTTTCACATAAACTTTTGAAAGATTTTTGGCTTGCTTCGTAAATTATTACGGTACTTTCTGTATAGTATTTTTTTAAGTTCATCCCATGAGTACCAGATATGCTGCCTACTTCAACAAATATAGGTTTTTCATTTATTCGATTTTCATCAAAAAAAAGATAAGGGTCAATGTATTTCATTTTTCTTAAATTTAATTACTTTTTCTATTTCAAAATTTTCTACAATTCTGTGTATATGTAAGAACTTATCATCAAGAATATACTCAGGCATTTTTCTTTTTTGCATATCTTTTGTTCGTAACATTCCGAGGTGAAGTCCTGGATGGGGTCTGTAATACATTGCATTTCCATCAGTCATGTCAACTTCATGCCCATTGAATCCAATGCCCTCCTTTACAATTTCGTAAAGAAAATGCTCATTACGTGGGTGATTATCTTTTATTCTGCTTATATATTTATCTGGATTTTTCAAGGCGTCATCAATAACAAAATCCATCTTTTCAAAATATTCCTTTACCTTTATAAAATGTAATCCTGTCAATGCCTTCCCCCACGGTCGTATGCCATTGCTAAATGGCAACCCAAGCTTTGTTGCATTTTTTTCGTGTGATTCTGTAATATAGTCGTAATAAATAAAGTCAATATCACCAATATATGCATAATCGTAAGATGTGAAATATTCACTATTCCATAACCAACGATATGATTTTAATAATTGCCCTTGTGTGATTTTTTTTGAATACAAGTGAAATTTAAAGCCCTCAACAATTTCAAAATTATTACAATATTTTAATGCAAGTTTTATTTTATCAGGGACTGAACTTTCACATATAATTTTTACAAACCCATCTGGCTGTGTTTTTTCAACCCCATAAATAAAATAAGGTACATATTCGTAGTATTTTTCACCGCCGAAAATATGGCTTATGAATAGGGTTTTACTCATTTTCTTAATTTTGTATATAACCAAAAATCGTCATACGTACTAAAATATTTTTCTATATTTTCAGCTATTGCCTCATTGTTTTTATTACCTTCCTCTTTTTCATTATTAATAATTGAAACAATACTATCAATATCAGTATATTTAATTGCATTAGGCAAAGGGTTTGAATTATAAATACATCTTCTACCCATAAGCCCAAGTTCTATAACGGTATTAGGCATCCCATCAGAAGGGGTAAGACGTAAGCCGATAAAGCATTTTTTATAAACTTCTTTCAACTCTTTCGCTGTAAAAGTATTGCTGGTTGCGTGAATAATTTTATAAGGTATTCGTGAACGTATCTGCTCAAGATATTGCTCACCATAATTATTCCCTTTGCCGTAAAAATAAACACAATCCCCCTTTGGCTGCACATCTTTAATAATTTTTGTCGGAGTTATAGGAATAAACTCCGCTTCAAGTCCAGCCGTAGCAAGTCTTTTTTGTACATCTACCGAAAAAGCAATATGCCGTCCCTTTAATTGTGGGATATATTTAAAGTAACATCTTTGTAAATAAGTTGCGTCAGTGCCTGCCCATAGATATACGATATTTCCTTTATGTGCAATAGCTGCCTCATAATCTTCTGCCCTGTACATCCCAAAAAAAACGGCTGGCTTACTTTTATCTGTATACTGTTTTAGCCCATATTTATCAATCATTTTTGGCTCAAAAAATGATACTGCCTTAGAAGTCCTTATTTGTTCAATTCTTATAATATCTGAATCAGTGTTTTTTAACACAAAGTCAAATGAGGTATATTTATCAACGTATGCCTTTTGTTTTTGTGCAAGTTTTTTCAATGCAGCTTTGTTTTTTATATACTTTTTTAATAATGCTTTTAATTCAATTTCATTATTAACAATATCAACTGGCGGTACAGGTTGTTTTTTCGTTCCTGTAAACTTACCGCTGCATATTGTTACGCATCCGCATTTCATCGCCTCGAGACCTGATTTCCCAATCCCCCCCTTATAATCTATGCCTAATTCAGTTCTTGTTTTGTCTGTTATTATTTGGTCGAAAAATATGTGTGCTTTTTTCTTTCTTTGTATGGATTGTTCCCATGATATACCACTTATAATATCGAGATTTATTCCAAGCTCCTTACAAACCTTTTCTATTATGCTTGTCCCCTTGTGGTCTATATCTTTTTTCAGTCCTGGGCTGTGGGCAACAGTGAATATTTTATTTTTCACCTCAATACCATTTGTTATGGGGATATGTTGATAATATGGTTTATACTTAAATTTTCCTTGAATATAATGAATAAGGTCTGGCATTACAAGCATTTCAATGTCTGTGCATTCTCTTAATGATTTTCCTATCCTATCGCCATTTTGCTTTGGGTCTCTGATAAACCAGTGGTCTGTAAGTAAAAAAACAACTTTATAATCTTTTAATTTTTTACCTATTTTATCAAGCAAGGGTAACAGATATCTCACACCCATCGCCCCGAAAAGATATAATTCCTTAGCTGCCTTTAATTCCCTATATACGATTTCTGGATGTGTAATATAATCAATTAATAAAGGTACTTTTTCATCCCAATATGGTAATCTGCGGTTCCATACCATAGTCTTACAATCGAGATATTTTGCTATAAATGGATAACCCGCATAACTTGTATCTAAGCCCCATGCAACCCTTCCATTATGATATGTTGAATAATGTTGCGGCTTTTCCTTTGTATATTTTTCATCTTCTGGAGCCAACAACGATTTTAACGGATGTTTTTCACCTGTAAAAATCTGCCTTTCATGCATTATGGAATTGTCATATCCAAGGTGTTGAATTAATGAGCGTGTTACTTGCCATATCTGCAGACCTGTCTTTTTATTATATGACTGAATAAAAGAATGCCCCACACCGCTTCCATGTACAAACTGGCTTAATAAGGGCATTTCTACTTGAAAGCCATACATTATACAGCGTTTTGCAACGAACGCACAATCAACCCAATTTGATTGAAACATCTGTATATTATCTATTGTTTTGGGATGTCTAATATTCATTTCCATTCCGTTTAATGTGAATATATTACAAATATCAAGCGTCTGTACACATTGTAAAGCTCTTGGCATGAAGTTGCGTACAAGTCGGATATCATCTGGCAGTTGTATGAAGTATTGGTATTGAAGCCCATCGAGATATTTATACATGAGATTATTGAGAAGCCAAAACCGCTCCTTTCCCATGTGCTGTTTTGTTTTGTAATAATGATAATTTATTTTCTCTTTACAATATTTTTCTACTTCATCATATTCGTCACCTTCTTTCCTGTCGTGCCATACTCTACATTGATACGCAAGCCCTGCACTTTCATTTTCGATTTGTTTTAATAAATCAAGGCACCATTCTGGCCGGCTCGATGTGGTAATGAATATTTCTATCATAGTTGACTTACTTTTATTCTGTTTGTATATTTTCTATTGACTGCATTAATTTCTTCTACTGATACGAATATTTTCATTTTTTTAATTGCCTCAACAATCCCAGAAATATAACTGCTCGCCGTAGGTGTATTAATATTCGATGTAGGCCTCATGGCCTCAACTGCCTGTACACCGCCACTCATGGCGATGTCTCTTTCACTCCATATTATTTCGTTCTTATGTACAGTCCCCGCTGGCTCATCCGAGGCACCACGCCCTGTATATCCACCAACCTGAAACCCTTTTGCGTCTGCCATTATTATTCCCTTTACCGCATTGAATGCAGCTTTTATTAATCCCGCTAAAATGCCCGCACGTAATGCACCAGAAGCCCCTGCTGTCAATACGCTGTCTGGTGTTGTAAAGCTCTGAGCAGTTGCTGAAACAACAGACGCCTGTACCTGTTTTTCGAGTATGTCTAAAAGAAAAATACTTAAACCTTGTCCGAACTTCTTAATATTCAATCCCTGTTCGTCTATGCTTGCTGAAACTATTCCGCTCAACTGGTCTGCGAATTGTTTACTAAGCTCTGTTTTATCTTTTAAATCTTTTTCAAATGCTGCCATTGTTGCTTCACGCATTTTACGCTCTTTCTCATCTCGTGCAATATTTTGCTTTTCAATTTCTGCTAATTGCTTTTCTAACTCATGAACAATGGCGTCTGTTTCCTTTTTTCTTTCATCTTCTCTTACTTTCCGATATGCAGCTTCAATATCATTTATTTTCTGTTCATGTACTTGTTTTGCTAATTCAAGTGCCTCATCATACTGTACTTGTGTCATGTGCTTTTTATCAAGCCCTTTAATAAAGTTTTCATACCTCATCATCTCTGCTGCCTTTTCTTTTTCAATACCATTTTCCATAGCTTCAATACGTAGCTTTTCAAGTTCTGATAATGCGGCTGCTCTTGCTTTGGCTGCTTCCTCCGCTGCTTTTTTTCTTTCCTCTTGTAGCTTAATTTCTTCCTCAGATAATTCATTTCCTTTGGCGGCTTCTTCATTCATTTTTCCAACAATATATACCATATTCCCATATACTTTCAATAGCTCAGATGTTGACTTAATATTCTGTAAGTTCAATGCAACTTGTTCTTTTGTCTGGTCTGTAAGCCCTGCATAAGCTTCAATGACATTTGTAATTTCTTTTTTCTGCTGATTGAAAATTGCTGTTGCTTGCTCTATTTCATTATTAAACCCTGTGAATAGACCTTGCACAAGCTCGAATTTCTTAACCATTTCAACACTTTCCTCTGCTAATGTGCCTTTAAGTTGTTCCCAATATATTTGAAATTGTATGGTATGCTGTCCGATTCTCTCCTGTGTATCACCAAGCTCATTTTTCAACTGTTGTAACGCTCCTACTGATGTTAATGCCTGTGCCTCTGCAAATCCTTTGTATTTTTCTGCAATCATATCAACGACAGCACCATTCTTAATTTGCTCTTTCGTCAAATCGCCTGTATCTCTGATGTATACTTTTAGTGATCTTACTACATCGCCTGTATAGGTTTTCGCTAACATTTCGCTGGATGTCTTCAAATCCTGCCCAGTAACTGTTGACAACTGTACGGAAGCATCCACGAGCTTATTAATCTGCTCCTGTGTCAAACCTAATGCAGCCCCATAAGCTTGTACAGCAATAATACTCTCATCGCCAAATACTGTTTGATTCTGAATTTCGGCGGCTCTTGCTTTATACTGTTCGAGTTGCTGTATATTGCCATCAATAGCGAATTTCAGTTTTGTAACAGCTTTGTCCTGCTCAATAAATTTATCCGTTGCACCGCTTATGAATTGTTTTATTCCATTCAGTGCTGATGTAAGCGCACCTGTAGCAAGGTTTGCCAGACCTGCGGCTGAAAAGATTGTAAGGAATTGAGATTTAAGCCCATCCAATGCAATCTTATAATTTCCTACGTTTCTCTGATGGTTTCCTAATGTGGCGTCCAGTTGCTTAATCTTAGCGTCCTGTTGCTGTATAGTATTCAATAACTGCCCGCCAACTGCTGCATTATTACGCTCCGCCTCTGATAATGTCCTATATCGTTCTTTATTTATTGCAAGCTCAGCGCCAAGCTGCTTCATACTGCCCTCTTTAGACTTATCCTCTTTTATAGATTGCTTTACGGCACTGGTTAACTCCGATAAACGCTGCTTGTTTTCGTATATGCTTTTTGTCAGGTTCTTATATTCCTGGCTTCCTTCCATATTGAATGACTTTAACTCTTTTAATGCCTTTGTTTCGTCATCAATCTTTTTCTTAACATCAATAAGCTGACGGATGGCTTCATCCTGTTTTATATCTACTTCAAAAATTATTTTGCTCATATTCGTATTAAATTAATTTCACACAAACCACCGCTTATGTGATTATTCATACTTTCAATAATGTAAGACCCTGCGAGCTGCTGACAATATACTGGCTTCATCATATCAATATCAGTAAAGTCCTCATCAGTAAGTTTGAAAAATGCACGTATTCGTTTAAAGCCGTTAAGGATATTAATCCATTGCCCATAGTTTCTATATAATATAAGATTGCTTTCCAGTGGTGCATATTCAGCAACGTATTTCAATGGGCATAAAACTGGCGAGCCACCATCACTGATATATACGTTTTGTGTTTTTCTAAATTGATATATTCTTGGCTCAACTTTCACCCAGTCCGCTGCACCTGTTAATAAAATCGGATAACGCCCTACACTTCCGTCAGTCCATTCTGTTTCTTCACTTGCGGCAAAAGGCAACTCATAATATAACTCTCTCGATTTTAAGGTATTATCTAAAATAGTAAATTGACCCCTTCCATAGCGTTTCGGGACTGTTTCATCTGACTTATATGTAACTTCATTAGTCTGTGCAAGCTCTGTATGAATATCTGGTATATTATAATATTGAAGTTTCCCCGATAAGTCTTGTGGTACATCATTAATAACATCAGATATTTTTTTGAAATTAAAAACATTCGATGTTGTATTTTCAAAGATAAGACCTCTTATAAAAAGTATTGAGTTCAAAAAATCCCACTGGTCGAGGTCTGGTAAATTCTTAGCGATACTCCATTCACCACCATATCCTAATATGTCGGCGGTGCATTGGAACTGAAAATTATTGGATGGCGTTACGGAAAAATATAAACTTAAAGAGCTGAAATTAACATAAAATGAAAATGATACTCTAAATTCTTGACCGGCTGTTAATGTTAATTGTTGTGTGTATGTTGTTTCTAAATCATACTCAATAATAGTCTGCCCCGATGTGATTGTTTCGGTATCTGATGTATAAATAACACTATCAACCCATGTAGCGCCGTTCCATGTTTGGAATCGTGTAACTGTGTAAATAGTAAAAGATGGGTTTCCATTTGGAAAAAAGAAACGAAAACATGGTGTAACACTAAAATTATACGTTGCTGATGTTGTTTCCGGATTAATATACATAGTGCCTCTTGTAGCATTGATGGCTGCATTATATGCCACACTTGCTGGCTCAATTATATCGAAAGATTTACATTCAATTGTAAGCGTATTAGCTCCAGTAATACCATTGCTCTGAAAAAAAACTGGTAAAGAGTCAAAAGATAAAAATAAGTTATTCTCTGGCTTAAACAGCTTTGTTGCAACTGGGATATATTGATTAGTGCCTGCATAAATATTACCATTAAATGTTAAACCATTGCTTGAGGCAATTTGAGCTAAAATTTCATTTGCGCTGACAAAAGGTATCATTCGCTGGGCTGTCAATGGGTCAAGTGCAGTACCATCCTCAAGCAAATCCTCACCTATTCCTGAAAGGTCTTGTACTGGATATGCAATTTGCCCACCATATAGAAACCATAATTGAATATTAGATATATCCCATGTATGATTATAGTCATTAAGACCTGTAAGCTCCTGTATTGATTTTCCACTTATTGCTTCTTTCAAATCTATATTACCCCAATATATTGAAAACTCATATCCATTCTCATTAGTACCTATCAATTTACCTTTCCCATAACTGATTATTTCAACACCATCCTGTATAAAATGCACTTCATAAAAGCTTCTGGCTGCTGTCGGTTCGGACCCTGCCTCATAAGTGTTTTCAAATATTGCATTATTCACATCTGTAAATGGCAAAGTGATTGTATTTGAATAATTACATGACTTCGCTTGCAATCGTTGCCAGTCAACAATACTACGGCTCAGTGCAATGATGTCGTCCTGATTGATATTTGCTGCTGTGCTGTTTATTGTGAGTTGTTTCATTTTACATAAACTCTATTAGGTATGACTTTTAATTGTATTTTTCCATACGGCTTATCCTTCTCACATACAAAGCTGACCAGCTGAACATCAACCCGAAGCCAATCGGGGTCATCCCAACGGAATATATTACGGCTGCGTATCAGTTGCCTGAATGCCTCGATATTACGTTTGTCAAATGTTGCAAAGCATGTATAGCTTTCATCATATTTTTTACTAACAACTTCAAAATTTTCTGTAACGCCATCCAAGTCATCTACATTCTGGTCGAAATACTGTGTTTCGTCAACTACGGCTTGTTGAGTAATATTGCCGTCAAAGAAATACTGATCGACTGCGCCGTAATCGTTTTCCCACTTTAGATATATACCTTCACGGCAATTTCTGTCAACTCTTATTTTAATTTTTTCTGTTACGTATGTCATGTTGTTGAATAATAATCGTCAATATAATTCAGTATGTAATCGTTAATATACTCATTGTCGCCTGTTCCGACTTTCAATGCAAGCCAGCAGTGCGGCGAAGATACTGAAGAAGTAAGTGTAATGGTATTAACTCCATCTGCCTCAGCCATATCGAGTGCCGTTACTGTTGTACTGCCATCGTGATATGTAACTTCCCTGTCAATATTCACTGTCGAGGGGCCGAATAATGCACCGATGGCAAAGGGGTAATTTTCAAAATATACCGGCTCAACAAATGCTGTAAGGAATTTCGCCGTGCTGTAAACGCCAAGTCCATAATAATATATCTCATAATCTACCATTCGTAAATCATCACCTATTTGTTGAACTGCCTTTACTGCTTTCCAAACTGCCGGCAACTTGTGATATAAGTCCGTATAATACCCATAATATTCTTCTTTGTAACTGCAATAAAATTCAAAGTCCTTTCCATCTAATTTTTTATTGACAGCTGTATAATCGGCATCAAGTGTATTATCGAAATATTTCTGTAATAAACTTTTCAAATATACACGGGCAACACCTGCACTATCAGTATGATAAGCCGCTGCTATGCTTATTACGGCGTCAACTGTTATTTTAACAAAAACCTTATGCTGTAATCTTAATGAAGTATTCGCAAAACCTGTAACTGTTCCGCTTGTGCTGTACCAAGCTTTATCAATTACAATAAAATTATTAACGGCGTCAACAGCTAATATGTCATAGGTTCCAGCAAATTCAAGAATGCCGTCAAGTAAGACCTCAACATAAGCAGTAGCATCGACCGCAAATATCGAAGCATCCGCAACATTTAATTTGAACTTTAAAGGTGAGTAGCTTGCAAGGGCTGTAATCTGTGTATCTTGCCTCTGCAAATCAATATATACATTGTTGTACGCTGCATTCATGTAGCATACTGTTGAATCGCTGCGTGTGGTCGTAGGTGCGGTTTTAATTGTTATTGCCATTTTTAAACTCCTTTAATACTTCTGAATTAATTGTAATTGACAAAGCTGAATCAATCTCATCCTGTAACGCCTTTATTCGTGCCTCATTAAACGCTGCCATAACTGGTCTTGTTGCTCCGTTATATGTTCGTCCTGTCCTATGCTGCCACGTTCCCTCTGCTGCTATTTTTCGGGCTACAAGGTATGCAAAACTATTCAGCTTATATTCCTTGTCAAACTGTGAGGCGATACCCTTATCCCTTGCCCATTGCTTTATAATATCTGTAATATTGGCAGGTATTCCACCGGGTCCTCGTCCTCGGTCGAGAAATTCAATATGGTCTGCTCCTTTTATTTCAAGTTTTAAAGATGTTTCACTTTCTGTTAAATCATAAGCAAACTCGCTCAATGTTCGTCCACTGGCTTTCTGACCTGCTGCTAAATGTTCAGCTCTCAACTGCTCCACGCTATCCTTACCGAACTGATTAAGCATTGTACTTAATGAAGCTTTCAATATGTTTAAGTCGTTTCCCATGTGCAAAATTTAATATTAATTTGTTTCAGTTGAATGCTTACTAATATCCCTGTCGTGGGATGCCCTAATATTTGAAAATCGTAAAAATGCTCCTCTGTATAATTATCCGTAACTTCATATATCTGTTGTCCATCTGAATTTGTATAACTTCGTAATAAATAAACAAACAGGTCATTCATTACTTCCAGCGTATTAATATTCGTATCTGTAGTATCTATATCGTTGGTATTTTGCTCTGAGTGATACCCTATAATATAGTTCAGTTGAATAACCTTATCGTATGTGTTTGGTGTCTTCGTTATCCTTGGCGGGTCAAATCGAAACATCGGTACTTCGCTATCATTGTGGCTTATCTGTTCTTTTGTGCCAATAATAAAATTACAATCATACCCTTCGAGCTTAATTTTATTGATTATATTTCGTAAAATTGCTAACATAATTTTGACAAATTTAATTATTTTTTTGTGATTTTTTATTTTCTTCTAAAATATTTTCGATTGTTTTTATTTCCCTTCGATATTCAACAACTACATAAGCAACCGATTGTTTTTCGATAAACTCCGATGCTGTGCGTCTGTCGCCCCCTGCAATGAATAATGATAAAGATGTTAAACCAAACTCTTTCATATCATATTTGGGTGATAATGATTTTGTTGCAAGCTCTGATTGCTCCTGTATCTTGGCCTCAATTTCTCTAAACTCCTGTATATAATGCTTCCATAACGGCAGCATATATTTTATAGGTAATGTTTCAATAACTGATGTCTTGTTTTTTGATATCTTCTGAAATAATAATATTGCTGCTGAAAGGTCGTATGTGTATTTTTGTGTAATAATAAATGTTTCAAACGGTATGTGCCATATTGTTTCAGGAAAAGAAAATCGTATAAGTCCGTGGCGAAATGTAAACAATAATGGAAATTTTATGTCTGGTTCTGACTTCCAGAGCTTTGATATGTTGATGTATTTTCTTAATGATGTATATTCTGTTATTCTCATTTTTTAAAAACTTATGCCGCCAAAATTAGTATTTGCTTTTATTGGAAAAATAATATCTTCAAGGGCATATCGTGTCCCATCAATACTATGGTCATCCCCATTATATTTACCCGTAGCGTTTCCGTATCTGTCCTTTGCATGAGACAGTTCCCTGAACTCTTTTATTGTGTTAATGCTTGTTTTCGTAATATTTAATCGCTTACCCTGTAAATATGAAATGCTAAAGTCAACACTTCCTGCTGCTTTCTTGGCTGCCTTAATATTATATCCAAGTTGCCTGTAAATATAATCAATCATCCTCTGGTCTTCACTATCTGCAATTATCTTTTCAGCTTTGTTTATTGGTAAAAGTTTTGTTTTAAAATCGTTTTCATTCATACCAGCTTTATAAAATTCTTCATGAATATATACATCATCACCAACAACGGCAACCTTTATAAGTGTAGACGGAGCAACAAATCCGAAATCCATACCATAACTGTATTTTAAATCTTTCGGAAACGTATCAATCAATATAATATTTTTCGGCTCAAAAACAAGGTCATCAGCGTTGCCATATTCGCAATCAATATGTATCCTCTTAAAATTGCTGTCAATCTCTGCCCTTCGCCTTATCCGCTCTTTTTCATGCTCAGGGCAAAAAGCATTATCCATGTAATTAGACTTGATTATAATATGCGGCGTGTAATATGGAAGAAACTTATCCTCAAGCCAAAATTGTCGGGTCGGATTAAAGTCGCCTAAAATGATTTCGCTCCTTCGTGCCAATTCATCCCATACTTCATATTTTAAAGAATTTATTTCGTTGCCGTAAAGTAAAAATCTCCTTGCACCAAGGGCTTTATCAATCCTATCAGTACTAAAAAACTCAAGTATATTTCCTCTTTCAAACTCGTAAAAATTACCGCTGGCATTAAATTTATATCCGGTATTTCCCATTTTCCCCAATATCTCGGTTGCATATCTCATCACTCCGATTTTAAGATGTGGCAAACTTTCAGAAACAACTGTAAACACTTTATTTCGATACTGCGTACATAAAAAAATTATAAATAAAGTAAGGTCATAAGTCTTTGCCGAAGCTGTGCCACCCCTATGTATAATGGTATTAATTCCGCTTTTTAAAGCAGATTCAGTTTCAAAAAAAACTTTATTCGCCTTTATTTCCATCGGCTCTCGATATTATTATATTAAAAAAACTTTATTCGCCTTTATTTCCATCGGCTCTCGATATTATTATATTGAGCTTTTCACCTCCTAATGCAATTTCCGACTTCTGCTCCGCCTTGCCAAACGTCCAGTCCCTATAATCTGCCATGATTTTACTACGCAATGTCTTATCTCCTAAGTCCTGAATGAGCCAACGTAACCATTGTGGGTTATCTTTATCAATTAAAGTATCTTTCATTTCTTCATTTGTTAAATTCATCAAATATGAAATTGTTTCGAAAAACACTTTTTTAGTAACCTGTTCAATCCCTCTTTCTTTACATCTAAGATTGAACGAACTGAATGATTTGCGGTTTTGCCCTGTTCTATTAATATTTTCTGGGTGCTTGTCAAAGCCTTTTGCATCTTTGTATATGTCTTGGCGGGGCATGATTATATAGATTTAAAGATTTAAAAAATCTTGATTTATTTCATTACCAGATAAATAAACACCTTTATTATGTATAACCAAATCATTTTTAATATAAAATTTTATATTTTTTTCTCTACATATCTGATAATTTCCTTTTCCCTTTCCTCTGTCAGTCCTGTAAGTAACACAGTTGGCACTTGCTTTAATCCGATATATTTTGCAGCATCATAACGCTGGTTTCCTGCAATAATAATCAGTGTGCCAGTACGGTCCGAAAGTATCAACGGCCTTGCTTCAAAGTAATCGGGATTATCTTGTAATGACTTGCACAGGGATTGAAAGCTACTGTCTTTTATGCTTCGTGGGTTGTTTGGGAGCTTTTTTAACTCATTTACATTTCGGTATTGCGGTACTACATTCATAAATAAATTGCTAATAAATTGCTAAAGCAAATATACAACATTCCTACCACATAATGCAAGTTTTTTTTAGAAAAAATGTAAAGTGTTGAGTATCAGGAAAGTAAAATATAGTTTTTTTTACAAACTGAAGTTTTTTACAACTTTTTTACAAATTTTTTACACACTGTATTCCGCTTCCAATCTATTATTTATTATTTTTGTAAATTTTGTAAAGAAAAAAATATATAAATAGCAATAATACTTTAAGTTTATATATAATTTTGAAAAATGCCCTAAGTTTTTTACAAAGCATAATTAACTGAATATTAATTATTTAAGCTGTAAAAAAGCATTTTACAGTTTTTTACAAAGGTCAGTTTTTTACAAAAATTATTTTATTTTATATTTTGAGCTAATAATAACTTTATATTTTTTACCTCCTGTATTCATGTTTAATTCCGAATTGTAAACAGATATATAATATTTTTCCAAAATATCTAATTCGTTTCTTTTACATAGAGATATAATTTGAAATTTATGTTTATCAACTCCATACTTTTTTAATGATTCATATAATAGTTTTTGTCCTTTACAGCTTAAAATATAATAATTTCTAAATCTTTTTATTATATCAATACTTTGACCTATATGTACTTGTTTTTTTGGATTAGTTATTTTATAAATTCCTATAAGTTTTTCCATAATTATATTATTTATTTTATACAAATATAAGCAAATTACGTAAGTGTTTTGCGTAATTTTGAAAAATTAACAACAATTTTGGTGTTCTATTAAAAAAGTTTATTATATTTGCAACAAAGAAAAATTAAAACGCCACATGAATAAGCAAATTATATTAAAAATATACCATAATTAATTGAGGGGTTTTTTCGGGTTTTGGCGAACCTTAATTTTCACCCCTCTTTTTTTTATGGTTATATATTACTTTAAATGGCAAATCGAAATACAAAAACTGAAAAATGGCGTGATGCTTGGTTTCTTGATTTAGATTCTAACTCAAAGTTATTATTTATTTATTTAACAGAAAATTGTGATATTGCAGGATTTATAGAAATTTCTTATAAAATATGGAGTTTTGAAACAGGATTAAAAATAGATGATTTAAAAACATCATTGGAATTGATTTCTGAAAAAATTAATTATAGTGCGGATTATAAGTACTTATTTATTCCAAAATTCATTGTGCATCAGAATAATTATCCATTGAATTTAGAAAATAATGCACATAAGGCAATATATAAAAAATTAGAATATTTTTCACAAATGTTTGATTTACATGATTTTATAAAAAATGCGTTAGGGGGTTCTAAGGGGCTAATAAGCCCCCCTGTAATGTCATGTAATAGTAATAGTAATAATAATGTAAATAATAATGTAAAAATTAAAAATGAAAATAAAATACCAGAAAAATCAGAGCTGGTGCAGTTTTTTGTTGAAAATGGTTACAGGCGAGATTATGCAGAGAATGTTTGGGAATATTACCAAAACCTGAACTGGTTTGATTCTAAGGGTAATATAGTAAAGAGTTGGAAGGCAAAATGTAGGGCGGTATGGTTTAAAAATGAAGGTAAAATAAAAGAGAGCAACGAAATTTCAAAATACAAATACAAATGATAGATATAAATATAGGTAAAATAAGTCCGCAAGCAGTTGATATTGAAGAAGCCGTTTTAGGTGCTTTGATATTGGAGCCAGATACTATAATAAGTATAGAGCATTTTTTAAAGCCAGAAGTATTTTATAACCATAAACATCAGATTATTACTGAGGCAATAATTGAAATGAGGATAAGCGGCGAGAGAATAGATTTGTTGACAGTTGTAAACAAGTTAAAAACAAAACAGAAATTAGAAGAAGTCGGCGGTGCATATTATTTAGCGGAGTTGACAAATAAAATATCTAATGCAATTAATATTGAATATTATTATAGAATAATATATGAAAAGTATATTGCAAGAGAAATGATAACAGTAGGTGGCGAAATATACCGTATGTCATATAATGATGATACAGATGTATTTGAGCTTTTGGATAAAAATATTGAAGTACTTGATAAAATACGGCAGGGTGTAGCAGCCACAGGTGAAAAAAGAATGAGTACGCTAATGAGTGAGCATTCTAAGCGACTTGAGAAATTAACAGAAATGGCAATAAATGGGCAATATTCAGGTATTGAAACACCGATATATAAATTGACAAAAGTAATGAGGGGATGGCAGCCATCAGATTTAATTGTAATTGCTGGACGTCCTGGTATGGGTAAAACAGCGTTTATGATGGAAAGTATACGAAGGGCATGTGAGCAGAATAAAAGCGTATTATGTTTTAGCTTAGAAATGTCAGGAGTTCAGTTAATAAATAGACTTTTACAGGGCTTTGGCATGAGTGAAAGAGAGTTGAAGGACGGCGAAATGACAGAAGCTTCATGGATAAAATACCAAAAATATTTAGGTGTAATATCAAACTGGAAATTGCATATTGACGATACTGGCGGAGTTGACCTTAACTATATTAAAGCTGTTTGTAACAGAATAAATAAAAAGCAAGGATTAGATTTTGTTCTTATAGATTATTTACAATATATGGACATAGGAAGTAATAAAAATGCAACAACAGATGAAAAGATTGGGGAGGTTACAAGAACATTAAAAGCTATTGCAAAAAATCTGGATGTGCCAGTTGTATTGCTCTCACAATTAAATAGAGAAGTTGAGAAGCGAGATAACAAAGTACCACGGTTATCAGATTTGAGGGCTTCTGGCAACATTGAACAGGATGCAGATGTAGTTTTATTTCTATATCGTCCGGCTTATTATGGTATAAAAGAAAATGAAGCTGGTGAAAGTACGGAAAATTATTTAGAAATAATAAATGCAAAAAACAGACATGGTGAGCCAAATGGAATTTATAAAGCGGAAACAAACGAAAGTTTGACAAGAATAATGGATTATAAAGTTAATGAATTTACTAATGACTAAGCCAACCCCCGCCCAGTGGCAACAAAACACCCGCTCTAAAGTATGCTCATACGAAGCATATTTGCGACTCTACGACTGGCACTATACTAAGCGTTACCCATTTCTGATGGCGAATAATGGCGGGCGTGGCATACCAGATATTAATAAGTCGTATTACACTAATACAGTGCATAGAGAGTTTCATTCACGATGGCTCCAAGGTGTATGTTTTGCTTATTTTGCATGGATGTTAGAAAAGTCCGAGGTGAGCATACCATTCGATAAGGGGCGTCAGATTAAGACAAAGACAGGAAAGATAATACGCGTACAGTCGAAGTATTGTAAGCCAGGAAAAGCTGATATGATAGTGAACTTTCCAATAGTTAACGGCATAGGAACAAAGATAGTCAACTTAGAGATTAAAGCCAAAAACGACACTATGCGACCATTACAGGAAGCCGAAAGAGACAGGGTAAGAAGAAAAGGGCAGTTATATGAGATTATACGCAATGTTTCGGATTTATGGATTGTTGTTGATGGGTTGGATGTTGTTATGGTTGGTGATGAGTGGTACTGGCGGGGCGGTATGGTACAGAAAGAATTGTTTTAAAAAAATATATAAACCTTAAAAAAAAAGAAAATGGAAAATTATGAAAAGTTTTTAGAAAAGAAAAAGCACTTAATCGGAGACTTTGGTTTCGAGCCAATATACATACCTGAAATGGCTTTTGATTTTCAGAAAATGATTATTGAAAAAGCAATTAAAAAAGGTCGTATGGCTATATTTGCTGATACTGGATTAGGTAAAACATTAATAGAGCATAGTAAGTCAGGATGTATATCACCATTAACAAAGTCATATTACACCAACACAAGCCACCGACAATACCTATCCAGATGGCTTGAAGCAGTCATTTCTGCATATAGCAGG
>Ga0209096_1002200_pt1 | contig 19313 bp, 10 predicted proteins | sample AD_UKC034_MetaG_FD_184407 | JGI IMG/M metagenome (GOLD analysis project Ga0209096, IMG submission 184407) | Active sludge microbial communities of municipal wastewater-treating anaerobic digesters from USA - AD_UKC034_MetaG (SPAdes) (version 2) | ecosystem: Engineered > Bioreactor > Anaerobic >... | reverse complement strand
TAGGTTGTGATTTACTTTCGAATTTCTATCTTTGATTAAGTTCTTTCAATTTAAGTTTTGAATTATTTAAAGTTATAATTGTTGTGATTTACTTTCGAATTTCTATCTTTGATTAAGTTCTTTCAATCTGCAGAGCAACAAAGAAGAACCATTATTTGTTGTGATTTACTTTCGAATTTCTATCTTTGATTAAGTTCTTTCAATAGATGCACAGCAGGGCGTTGTGGATAACCTGTTGTGATTTACTTTCGAATTTCTATCTTTGATTAAGTTCTTTCAATAAGTAATGAGAAGGGAGAATACTTTTTACGTTGTGATTTACTTTCGAATTTCTATCTTTGATTAAGTTCTTTCAATAGTTCAAGGCTTGGTGATGTAGAGAGGCTTGTTGTGATTTACTTTCGAATTTCTATCTTTGATTAAGTTCTTTCAATTATTCAACGCAACGGTTATATGTTCAATCAGTTGTGATTTACTTTCGAATTTCTATCTTTGATTAAGTTCTTTCAATAAAAAAGTTGGAAGGCGGATTATCCAAAGCGTTGTGATTTACTTTCGAATTTCTATCTTTGATTAAGTTCTTTCAATGTTTGAAGCTATCGGCACGATGCTGATTCAGTTGTGATTTACTTTCGAATTTCTATCTTTGATTAAGTTCTTTCAATTTTGGGATTTTATGAAGCGCAAAATAACTTGTTGTGATTTACTTTCGAATTTCTATCTTTGATTAAGTTCTTTCAATAATGCTAAGTTTACTACTCAGCGATTTACGTTGTGATTTACTTTCGAATTTCTATCTTTGATTAAGTTCTTTCAATACAATACAGACAGCGGTAATATCTTGGATGTTGTGATTTACTTTCGAATTTCTATCTTTGATTAAGTTCTTTCAATCCTGATGATTGACAATGACGGCTATGTTGTGTTGTGATTTACTTTCGAATTTCTATCTTTGATTAAGTTCTTTCAATTGATTCTTATACATCACCGTCCCATGATTTGTTGTGATTTACTTTCGAATTTCTATCTTTGATTAAGTTCTTTCAATACTTTGAATGTTTAGAGTTGAGGCAGAAGGTGTTAGAAGCTAATCAGAATAAAAAAATCAACAGGAAAAGAACGAATCCCGTCCAAAAGACGGGATTTTTTATTTTCTGTAGGCGCGCGGTTTTTTGAATCAGAAGAGTTCTAATTGCTGAGGCACTCCCTCTCTGGGTTGTTCTTTTTTACCATAAAATATGACCATTTGCCCGAATTGTTTGTCTGTAATCTGTAGAATCCCCACCTTGCCTTCCGAGGGCAGTGAGCGTTTTACCCGGTTGAGATGAACTTCTGCATTTTCGCTGCTGCTGCTGTGGCGTACATACATACTGAATTGAAACATCTGAAAACCATCCTGCAGCAAATCTTTACGAAATTGAGCTGCCAGTTTCCGTTGTTTTTTTGACTCAGTAGGTAAATCATACATAACGAGTGTCCACATGATTCTATATGCATTAAATCGGGTAGATGACATGATGGTTGTTTGTAAGTATTTATTCGAAAGTAAAGGGTTACAAAGTTACGGTTGATAAGCAAAGTCAAAAACTGATTCTAATTGTGTTTGGTGCTTTTATGACAGATTGACCCTGAATTTCATAGAAAATGGATTAATCCAACAAGTCCGGATAAAGAAGTTTGCGTTGCTCTCCGGCAAAACATTTCACAAGGCTTACTGCTGTTCGTTGTGTTGCAATCATCAACGGACTGGATTCTCCATCAAGAATTACATCTGCAACAGGAATTTTTAACAGTGAAGCTTTGATGTCTTTGTTTAAATCATCTATGATTCCGTGTTGAATGATTACCTGAATGACTATTTTATCTACTACAGGGCGGTAGGGCTCCATCAGGTCGTCAGCCAGACAATACGCATTGTATCGGTTGGCATGATGAATACCAAGTGTAGGCAACAGCCCTGCCGCAACAATACTTCGTGCCATAGTAGCTCGCAGCAATGCATAGCCGTAATTGAGATAATGATTGGGAGGCTCACCACCACGATGCCTTCTGAATCCGTTTTTCAAACTACTGTCTTGCGGATGTGGAAGGTTACTGAAAATGCGCTGCCAGTAAAATGCTGCTGCTGTAGCTTCAGCATTTTCATTGTCGCCACTTTTTACATTATTATAAACAGGATAAAGATAAGATGCATCTATTTTTTGTGAACGCAATACGGCAGCCTGATTTTTTATTTTCTGAATAATAGTTTGTTGCCATAGTTGTTTGCGCAGTGGCTCACTTGCATTCAGTTGGTCGCTGTATCGTTCATGTTGAAGGGTATTACTTTGTAAGGGTAGCAGAAGCCCTGTTGGATGGCGGGTGCTGTTGCAGGTAATTACAGCCACATTGTTTTCCATCAACGCATCCATCAGCCCGTGTGTAATGGTAATTTGTTTGTTGTCTAACACCACCACTCCAATGTCTTCAACAGGAATGGTAGCCTGAGCCTGTTTTTTGAAATTGCTGTCAAGTTGATAGTTCCTTTCTACTTCGGGCAGGCGCACCAACAATTGTCCGTTGTTTAAACTCAGATAGGCGGGATTACCGAAATAGAGGGTGCGTTTAATCATTACTGCCTTTTTTCAGCCGCTTAATTTTTTCTAAATAAGCAACATCATTTTCATCTTTTAGTCTTCCGGTGGCTTTCTTGTTTTGAATGAGGTGATGGTAATAAATAATCGGCAGTTTCAAATCCTCCAGTACGGCAGATATTTTTTGTTTATCAGCTTCGTCATATCCGATTCCTGATATATGTGTCATAAATTCAGTTTTGTCAGGTTGATTTTCCTTACCGATTTGAAATATTTGAGGTTTTGTAAAATCCCAGGAGCGTATAATTGAAATTCCCTCTTCATCAAAATTAAGATTTGAAAGAGATTGAAGTAAGCGTTCTTTATTTTCATTGTCGGGTTTAATCCAAATATCCATATCTCCGGTTACTCTGTTGTAACCATAATAATTTACGGCATAGCCTCCTATGAGAATAAATTCAACACGATTTTTTAGCAGTGCTTCCAATAGTACCCTATGTTCCTTATAAAAAATATTCATAGCCTTAACGAAATTTTATTTTTCTATCAGGATTATTTAAACTCTGTTCGTCACTTATGCCAAAAGCTGACTTAGTTAGTTTTTTGAGGTTATTTAACAACTCCTCAGGTGTTAATGAAGCAAAATAAGTCAATTGGTCGTTTTCCACTTCTTCGAATGAATTAAATATTTTCAGTGTCCACTTTTTTTTTTCATAGACACTGTTTGGTTCAGATACTTTTTCTCCCTGTTTCGTATTCAAATAATTACCTTTTTGAATTAATGAAATATAACCAAGACGATCGCAATAGATTTTTATCATAGATTCTTTCTCTTTGGTTAATTCAATTTTGTTTAGCTGAGTATATTCAATTTTATTTACAATAGTAGAAGCTACATTTACTGGTATTGCAGAAAGCCTACTTCCGGTAAAACTAACAATCTTAAATAGGTTATTAAAATTTTTGATTTCATTTTCCCCAAAATTTACTTGGCTAGCAGATTCTCCCTCTTCTGGGACATAAACCAAATCATTTGGAGAGAGATGAAACAGAAGTGAATGTCCTTCTTCGTTAAATTCAGGTACAGGATTTAATCCTTGTTTTTGACGTTCTATTACTTCATTTAAGGGAATTGAACTATAACTTCTCTTTCCACTTTCATCTGTATAAACTCCAAAAAACAAATTAGTTCCCTTTGCAGCTTCAACAAATTTCTTTGCTTTATTTCCGGTTTGGCCTAATGGAAATTTACTTCCAACTTCAAAAATTCTTACCTTATTTATCGGTTGGTGGAATTTTCCATTGTTGTATTTTGCAATATTTTTATTCATTTCTTCAATACCTTCAGGTGAGAAAGCTACTTCCGGATTATTATTTTTACTGGCAAGATAATTTTTTAAAATTTCCTGAATACCTAAATCAGTGATAGATTCAATTGTTCTTAAGTCAAAACTCGTATTAATAGCTTTTCTTGTGGCAGTTAATATTTTTCCTTTAGGTGTCTTTATTCTTGGTAATTCAACTTTCCCTGAAACAGTTTCCTTGTGCAATGGCTTTCGAATTGCCCAATTAGTTCCTTTCTGTTTAACTTCAACTTTTTTGCCATTATCAATTTTTTCATAGGAATTGGTTGCTTTATTTATAACACGTAGATTTTGCTTAAAGCTTACTATAATTTTTTCTAATTCTGTTTTTGCATCTTTTGCAAAATTATCCCATGGTTTTTTAAAAGACGTGAATTTATCTCGCGCCTTCCCTGTGTTGTCAACCCATTTTTCTTTAATGCGTAGTTTGTTTTGTAAATCATACCTTGTATTCTCTGATTTTGCAAATTGATTGTTAATCAAATTAACATGATCACGCGTCATGCAAGCTACTACTAATGCATCCATGGCATGGTGACGATGGTCAATACGTTTCTTCTGAAATCCTTTTGAATATTCTAATGGAATAGTTGGAATGGTATGACCTTCTTTGTTTGTTGTTGTAAATGATTTAGAATTTGTTAACTGATTCATACGTTCAAATCGAGGTAATATTAACTGATTCCAAACATTGTTCAGTCCCCAATCTTGTTTAAGAGAATCGGTAATTCTTCCATTTCCGGGAATGACATTCTTGGAATTTATTCCATCATCATTATTTTCATCACGTACAATGTTTGATAAGATATGTGAAATATATTTGCTGATATATCGGGTGTCATTCATTTGACGGGCAATCATCTTATCCGGTATTTCATCCATCAACAATTTATTCCTCTTAGTATTATTTTTTGCATAGTATTCATTTACATAATCCCGATATTCAGATTCAGTAAAAATTTTAACGATTTTGCCATTAGAAGATAATTCATTGACAATTCTCCCTCCCTGTGCTTTAATAAACTCTAAGCCCAACTGGTTGTCTTTATAAGGGTTCTTATTTACAACCGATTCACAAATTACTTTATTGCTTAAACTATCATCAAAATATCGGCTTTGAGGTATAATGTGTTCAATCTCATAATCTGGTGTAAACAATTTACTCAAAGGGATTATTTCTCCTGTATATGGAGAACGGTATTTTTGCTCTAACCATAACTTATAACGAGTAAGATCTGATTTTGATGGCTGAGCTGTAGTACTAATTTTCAACATTTTCTCATCTTCCTCTTTTTGTGCCATTTCACCCTCACTGTATTCTTTGTTTTTCATTAAGTTTAGAACACCTTCTTCATATATTTTCAGAATCTCCATCTGTGATGGAGAAAATTCTCTGACATTTTCAGTGGTAAGATCATTTCTTAATTCAGTCAACAATAATTTGATACGTTGGTTGGTGTTTTCGTTTTCTGAAATTTGTTTTGTAATAGTAGCACGGTCGTCAGCGGTATTTTTCATTTCCCTTCCTAACTCTACATGAATTTCATTAAAAAAGTTGTCAGAATTATTTCCATAGCTTGTCCAGATATCTTTAATTACTCTAAGTGATTCAGTAATTACTTGCTCTACTATTGGATTGCGTAAGGAATGTTGTTTAAATGATTTCAAAAACATCTCTAAGTCTTTAACAGAACTCCACTGTTTTGTTTCAGCTGCTTCTGAGTGTCTTCCATAAATTAAATATTGCGCTAAATAGAGTTGAAGTCCCTGAAAATTGGCAATATCTGCATCCAGGAACCGGTATAATTCGTTATAAAGTTTTTCATTTATTGATTTACCCCAATTCTCTTTTTGATTTGATGTGATTGCATCAGATTTTTTTTGTAGTTTATCTATTAATTGATGAATATTTTTAAAGTAAATTGAGCTGTCTTTTATAATTTTATTTTCATTCCAATATTTACCCAATCTCATTAAAGGTAAAAGTTTCTTGATAGCTTTTTCGGAATACGTACCAAAATCACTTTTGAATGGTGGAAATTTTATAAATTGCTCTACAAATGATGTTACATTTAACTGGTATTTATGAGCAAATGCTTTTAACGCTTTTTCGAATTCTTTTGGATCGTTAACGGAATAGATTAAATGCCATAATTGATACTCTCTTGTTCCTAATTCGATGGTAGTTTTCTTAGTTGTTTTTTTATCAACAATTTCCTTTACATCAACAATGTCAAGGAAATCATCAGGCGCATTTTCAACTTTAAATAACCGCTTACGAATTTCATAACCGGTTTCATTCATTGGATATTTCTTTGATTTTTCATCTTCCTTTTCCTGAGACTCATCAAACACATAATTCCAACGATATTTAGATATTTCTTTTATAAGAGCATCTTTAAACGCTTTTGGTTTAGCCGCTGGATATTTATCTTTTATTATAGGTGCAAGCAGAAAAGTTAATATATCTGAATGATTTACTTCTTTTTTTGACATTAAGAATTCAAATAACTTCTCTTTTTCTTCTATTGTTTTTAAAAAAGTTTCAGTTACGTCTATGTCATCATTTCTTGTATATATTTTAAGATTAAACAGCCATTGCCATACCCTGAACTCCTGATAATAAGGGTTCGATTTGGGAATAACTTTCAGGTACTCTTTTATTTTAATTTCGTTTCCATGATCATCTTTTTGTTTGTAAGATCGAAATTCTAATGTGCAATTTCCAATAGATGATTTTTGACTGCGGAGTGGGCGTTGATAGAAAATAATGTCATCTAGAAATAAATGTACAAAATCTCTCTTGCTTAATTGAATCTGATGTGCCTTATTACTTCTATATAGTTCACGAACACAGGCGTTATAAAGATCAGCTGTAAATAATTCCGGTTGGAGAGTAATTTGTTTTTCTAAGATTGCTTTTAATTCATCTCTATAATACTTACGTTCAATTGTGCGAATCAATTTACCTCTAATCTTTTGATTAGGGGTTCTTAATAGTGTTTTATAAATATATGAACCAACTGTCTTTTTACTTTCTGAAATAGTGAGTTCTGTTCGAGCTTTTATTTTTTTATAAATTTTATCTTGTTCTTTTTTACTTAATAAATTAATTTCTTCGAAAGAAGGTAATATTGATAAGCTACGCTTTTCTCTTCCAACAGAATCTTTTTTCTTATCTTTTAATATTTTAATCTTCCCATTCTCATACTCTTCTGTTACAATAAACTCTCTTTCGGTGTTTAGCCAATTGGGTTCAGAAGTAAAAGGGAATGAGTGTTGCCAACCATTGTCAAAAGTGATGGAATACCAAATTTTGTTATTATTTTTTTTGTCTGGTTCTCCTTTAACAACATTGATTATTTTAAGAGAAATAACATATTCTTTTTTATTATCATTAGTATCTTCCTCATCTTCTCCGCGTAATTGATAATATCCTCGCTTTTGATTAAAATTTAGTATTAGCCAGGCTAATTGTTCCTTGGTAATTTTTTCCTCAAGTGCTTTTTTACGTAGATAATATATCGTCCAGTCGTATGGAATTTTAACGTTTTCTCCTTTTAAATTAATTCGATTGAATAAATCAGGTTGAGCTTTCTTAAACTCAGCAAGCATCTCGTTAAATAATTCAGGGAATATAAATTCAAATTTGTTATTTTTATTTTTTATCCAAGCTAATTTTGGTTCTTTTCCTTGTTTAAATTGCCCAAAATGTTTTTCAAAATCAATATCATTGGCATAGTGAATGGGCAAAAAACCTAACACATTCAAAACCCGGTGTAATCTTTCTCTGCGTAATAAATTACGTTCACGCAAACGTCTAACACTTCGATAGAAAGTACGTTCTGCAGTTTGAGAAACTGAATTACCTTTTCCAAAGTCCCCAATAATATCCGCTCCCATCGGAATAATCCTACTCCCCATACCAAGGATTTTGCCGGTTTCGTTGTCAAAATCTTGCTCTACAAGTGCCCAGCCAATTGAATTCGTACCTAAGTCGAGTCCTAAAATTTTTTTCTTCATGTTTTGATTTTAATTAAGTTATTTATACTATTGCACCAGAAATTCAAAAAGTAAATCACAATAAGGATTATTCCGTTGTGAAAACATTTAAAGCGGTCCCGATTATTCGGGATCGTTTTTTTTATGACTTTTTAGTTGTAAACACCACATTCCTTTTAATATTACTTTTTTTATTTCACCCCCTAAAGAAAAGAAATTTACTTCAAAAAGAAAAGTATCAGCAAAGGAACTTCTTAAAAAAGTCATCATATTCAAAATAATTCATTCTTGGCTGTTCTGATATTCGCATTTCATCCTGCAAATCTTTTCTTTGCATTTTTGTAACAGCTTGTTGTGTATGTTTTCAGTTTTGGTAAGAGGGTTTTTCGGAAAAATTTTTCCTGTCATCTGTTTTTGTTGTCTTACTGCAGATGTGCATGCACAAACCGACAGCGCTAAAAACAGTACGCAGCAACTCTATCGTAATATGGAGAACAAAACTTCGGGCAACAAGTACCTCCGTCAGTTTTACCGTCTTATTTTCAGGCCTGCAGGCAAAACAAGCAAACAACGCAGAGCAGATAAAACAGAAGTGATTTATCAGAATCCGGAGTGGCAGGGGTTGGCGGTTGGTGATATACATGTTACGGTTTACGATCCGTTTGGATATTCGCTGAGTGATACCTTGCGAAGACCTTCAGGATTTTTGCCCAAGGCAGGAAATTTCATGCATAGAAAAACAAGAACGAGTCAGATTATGGGTATGCTGCGGATATTGCCCGGAGAGTTGTATGACTCACTGCAAGTGCAGGAATCGGAAAGGCTTATACGAAAACAGATTTATGTGCGCGAAGTAAAAATCCTCCCTCACTTGAACGACAGCACAGGCAAGGTGGATATGAATGTGTATGTGCTGGATGCATGGAGCTTAATTGTAACCGGAAGTACTTCGGAAACTGCCACACGAATTGGTATTTCAGAGAGAAATTTTGCCGGTATGGGTCATACATTCGAGAATTCGTACAAATGGTATTACAACAGAAAAGCGGATGTGTATGAAACCGGTTATACGGTTCCTGATATTTTGCGCAGCTACGCCATGGCAAAGGTTGCTTACACCTACGATGCCTATCATGGCGAAAAGAAAAGTATCATTGCTGAACGTCCGTTTTATTCTTATGACACTCGTTATGCAGGTGGTGCTGCCTACAGTCAGAATTATGTGAAATCAAGATTTATTGCTGCCGATACTACTCAGATTACCACTTACCGCCAAAACATTACCGATTTGTGGGTAGGTCATGCTTTGAAACTTCTCAGAGGTAATGCCGCTTATCAGCGAGGTTCGCGGCTGGTTACTACTGCACGTTTCTACAGCGAACAATATCCTGTAAAACCATCACCGCTGTTTGATACGTTGGGAATTTTTACCAATCAGAATTTTTATCTGGCAGGCATTGGATATTCTTCGCGTTTTTATAACACCGAAAAATATTTGTTTAAGTACGGACAAACAGAAGATGTTCCCTCAGGAAGAATGTTGGGAGCAACCATTGGCTACCGCGAAAAAAACGGAAGCGGAACGTGGTATGCAGGATTTACTGCCGGTGTGGGCGATTATACTTCATTGGGATATTTCAGTGCAATTGGTCAGTATGGAACTTATTTTTATACAGCACGCCCGCGTGAGTCAACAGTAAAAATAAACGGCAGTTACTTCACACCATTGCTCACAGCAGGCAAATGGAAACTGCGACAGTTTTTGCGCATGGAGTCGGTATTGGGTATTGACAGGGTGTCTGATGAAGTGATTACTTTTAAAGATGAGCTGAATGGTTTTGAAGAATATCCTTATGGCACCAGCAGAATTACCGTTTCTTTTCAGACACAGTCGTATGCACCGGTTGATTTTTATGGATTCAGGTTTGGTCCTTATCTGGTGGCATCATTTGGAATGTTGGGCGAAAACGGAAAAGCATTTTCGCGAAGCCGCATTTATTCTTTGTTTGGTTTGGGATTGCTCATCCGCAACGATTATCTGGCACTGAGTAATTTTCAGTTGAGTTTTGCTTTCTATCCTGAACTTCCGGGCAAAGGGGTGGATGTTTTTAAATACAATCCACTGCGAAGCAGTAATTTCAGTTTGTCTGATTTTGACCTTGAAAAACCTTCTACCGTTGAGCTGATTCAGAATAACTGATGAATGTAAAATAAATATTGCAATAAGGTTGTTGCACCATGATGTTTCGCTATCTTTGTTTACTTTCGCATGTGTATGAGCATTGAAAATAGATTCAGGAGTTTTATAATTTTTCTGTTTGTGCTGTTGGGATTTTCGCAGGCAATGGCCACACATATTGTTGGTGGTGAAATTTATTACGATTATCTGGGGAACAACAACTACCGCGTTACCATGATTATATATCGCGACTGTTTCAATGGTGTTCCTCCTTTCGACAATCCCGCTTCCGTTGGTGTATATGATCAGAATAATAATCTGGTACGACAACTGGCAGTCACAGTAAATCCCGACTCTGTACTTATTCCTCCTACCATCAACAATCCCTGCTTTATTCCTCCTACCAACATTTGTTACCGCAAAGCATCTTATACATTTTTTCTCAATCTTCCTCCCACATCAGGTGCATACTACATCGTTTATCAGCGTTGCTGCAGGAATAATACCATAAACAACATTTTAAATCCGGATCAGACTGGAGCCACATATATCGGAGAAATACGCACCAGTAATTTTTTCCCGAATTCAAGTCCGCGTTTCAATGCGTTGCCTCCTCCTTTCGCCTGTCTCAATTATCCGTTGGTATTCGACCATTCTGCAACCGACCCTGATGGCGACAGCATTCGTTATACTTTATGTACACCCCTTATTGGTGGCGATACCCTGAATCCTGCACCTACACCACCTACTGCTCCTCCCTATAACAATGTGATTTATGTTCCTCCGTACGGAGTAAACAATATGCTGAATGGTACTCTGGGAATTCAGCCACTGAGTATTGATTCCATCACAGGACTACTCACTGCCACTCCCAACACTTATGGTCAGTTTGTGATTGGAGTTTGTGCGAAAGAATATCGCAACAATGTTTATCTGGGTGAGACACGCAGAGATTATCAGCTGAATGTGGTGCCATGTCCTTCATTGGTGGTAGCAGCATTTCTGAATCCTATAACCAGTTGTGGCAGCAATACTGTAACTTTTCAGAATGGAAGTTATGGTGCAGTATCTTATCACTGGGATTTTGGTGTGGATGGTGCTACTGATGATACATCCAATGCTGTTAATCCCGTATTTACCTATCCTGATACCGGAACTTATACAGTAACGCTGCTGGCATTTTCGCTGTTTAATCCTAACTGTGCGGATACCGTCACCGGTATTGTAAATGTGCGGCCACAGATGGTTGCTGATTTTACTTTTACCAAAGACAGCTGCACCAATCAGTTTCAGTTTAATGATACCATTCTTTCGGCTTTTACTCCTTCATCGGTTTCTTACAGCTGGAATTTTGGAGATAACACATCTTCAGGTATTCACAACCCACAACACACTTATAGTTCTCCGGGCAACTATAATGTAACACTGATAGCATCGGCTGACGGCTGTAAAGATACTGTCGTCAAAACTGTGACTGCTTTGCCGGTGTTAACTGCCTCTACTCATTTGATAAAAAATGTTTCCTGTTCAGGACTTTGCGATGGTGCCGGTTATATACAGGCGGTAAATAATCAGGGGCCGTTCACCATACTGTGGACAAATCCACCCGGACAAACAAATGATTCCATCAGTAATCTTTGCAGCGGCACATACAATGCAGTGATTACCGACTCTGCCGGATGCACTGCCTCAGCTACACTTGCAATTACCGAACCTGCACCTTTGAATTTGAGTGTAAGCACCACACCTGATTACTGCGGAGGATTGTGTGTGGGTACAGCTTCTGCACAGGTAACCGGGGGCACTGCTCCTTACAGTTATAACTGGAGTAACGGAAATACAACCTCTTCAATACAACATTTGTGTGATGGCAATTATACGATAACAGTAACGGATGCCAATGGTTGCACCTTGCCTCCTATTGTGGCTACAGTAGTTTATATTGACTCAATACCACCACTGGAAGTTATTCCGGATTCAGCCGTAATTTATTTAGGTCAAAGTGTAAATCTGCAGTCCACAGTTGCAGCAGGTTATACCTATAACTGGCAACCGCCCACATTCTTAAACAACAGCGCAATTGCCAGCCCCGTTAGTACACCTGCACAGGACATTCAGTACGTGCTGACAATAACAGATCAGTATGGATGCACCAACAGAGATACTTCTGTCATTCATGTGTTGATTTATATTTGTGATGAACCTGAAATTTATATTCCCAACGCATTTTCACCCAATGACGACAATAACAATGATGTAGTGTATGTGTATGGTGATCAGATAAAAGAATTGTTGTTCCGCATTTACGACCGGTGGGGCGAGAAAGTATTTGAAACCACTAAACCTGGTGAAGGATGGGACGGCACTTACAAGGGCAAGAAGGTAATGCCAGGAGTGTTTGTATATTATGTGGAAGCCACTTGTTACAACGATGAGAAATTTTTCAAAAAAGGAAATATTACGGTTATACATTAACGAATGAAAAAAATAATTTTACATATAACCTTTATTTTTCTTTTGGCTGAAATAGCTTCTGCACAGGATGTACATTTTTCGCAGTTCGATTTTTCGCCATTGCATCAGAGTGCTGCCAACACCGGAAATTTTAATGGTGATTATCGTTTTACGGCTATTCACCGCAATCAGTATCGCTCAGTTACGGTACCTTATAAATCTATCGGTGCATCATTCGATATGAATCACAATCTGACGGACGAAAAGATGAGTTACTGGAGTTCAGGAATTATGTTTGAGCAGGACAAAACCGGTGATGCAGGTTATTCTACTCTTGATATTGAGTTATCTGTTGCATGGAACCGTTTTTTAGACAGTGATAAAAAACATCGCATAACACTGGGATTGCAACCGGGATGGTTTCAGAACGGATTGGATTTTTCTGAATTGTATTTCGGAAATCAGTATGACAATGGTTCATTCGATTCAAATTTGCCAACCAATGAAAATCCTGATCAAACAAAAAACAATAATTTCAATCTGAATGCGGGACTTGGTTATCGTTACCTTTTTTCAGAGGAGTCAGACATGCAGATTATTTTAGGAATGAATCACCTGAACAAGCCCAACCTCTCTTATTATGGCGATAAAGCACCATTGTTTATGCGTTTTACTGCTCTTGCAATGTTTAATATCCGCATGAGCGAGCGGTTGTATTTACTTCCGCAGTTATTGTATTATAACCAGAATAAGTTTAACCAGATTAATGGTGGAGCCAATCTGTCATTCCGTTCTGCTGATACTAAAAATTATCGTTTTCTGGCAGGGGTTTTCTACAGGAATAAGGATGCCGTGATTGGAAGATTAGGAGCAGGCTATAACAATCTTGATATTGGATTTGCTTATGATTTCAATATTTCTGATTTAAAACGTGCAAGCAATGGAAGAGGTGCGTATGAAATTGCACTTACTTATATTATTCATACCGTAAAACCATTGAAAAAGAATCCGCCTTGTCCGGTTTACTGATTTTAAAATGATACAGCGTTAGATGAAGTTGAAAATAATTTTTGTAATCGGTTTTGTTTTGTGTGGTATAGTTGCAACTGCGCAAAGCCCGTCAGCGTATGTGCGTGCAGGTGATAAAGCAATGGAACAGGCTGATTATTATTCAGCATCAACCTATTATTACTCAGCGTATGTGGCAGATGCTTCCAACACGGAAGTGGTGTACAAACTGGCAGATGCATGCCGTCAGTACAATGATTATGAAAATGCTGAAAAATATTTTACCAAAGCCTATGCCCTCGATCGTGAGCACCGTTATCCGCTCATATCCTTTTATCTGGCTGATATGAAGCAGCGACTTGGTGATTATTCCGAAGCTTCAAAAATTTATTCCAACTACCTTCAGATGTTTGGCCGCGACAGCAGCTATTATACTTATAAAGCACGTTTCGAGATGGAAAGCTGCAACAGGGTGAACGAGATTCTGAAAGATACCGTACAGGCTGATATCAATAATCTCGGTACAGAAATCAACTCGGTATATTCTGATTTTGCAGCACAATATACTGATAGTACGCAGTTGGTTTATTCTTCATTGCGATATCTTAATGAAAATTCAAAAACAAAAAAGCGCAACAAGTATATTTCAAAAATTCTGTCGTCAGAAAATGAAAAGCAAACATGGAGCAAGCCTGTTGCATTGGGTGCAACCATCAATGCTGACGGATTGCATTCATGCAATTCTGCAATCAGCAGTAATAACACGTTTATGATTTACACACAGTGCAGCCAGGTTAAAGACAAGTTGATTTGCGAATTGTATTACAGCATGCATAAGGATGGAGAGTGGACAAAGGCTGTGCGATTGAATGACAGCATCAACTTAAAAGGTTATACAGCCACCATGCCATGTATTGCCAATAATGGAATAAGTGGTTACACTGTTTATTTTGTGAGTGATCGCCCGGGAGGTTTTGGCAAACTTGATATCTGGAAAAGTGAAGTGAATGCTGAATTTCAGTTTTCAAATCCTGTGAATGCAGGGCCTGAAATCAATACTCCGGATGATGACATTACTCCATTTTACGATAACCTGAACAATGTATTTTATTTTTCGAGTGACGGACATCATGGTTTGGGTGGTTTTGATGTTTATAAAGTTCTTTCTGCAGGAGGGCAGGTTATGAATGCCGGTTACCCCATCAACACCAGCTACAACGATTTGTATTTTACCGCTTATCCCAATAAATTTTTATTGTCGTCAAACAGACCGGGCTCTATGTATATCAAGGCACGAACCTGCTGCTATGATATTTATGAAGGTGTTTATCGTGACACAACAAAGAAGACAGATTCTGTAAAAATACTTCAGCCACTGACTGCATTGGATTCGTCACGTCAGGAAACCGCAAAGCAGATAGAACCACTGCTGCCGATGAAACTTTATTTTGATAATGACCGACCTGACCCCAAAACCATGCTCACTGTTACACGCCACAACTATGTTGAATTATACAATCAATACATTGCCAGGGAGCCGGAGTATGTACAGAATTACATTGCCGGTATTACTGACAATGCAAAAATGCTGGATGCAAAGAAAAGGATGACTGACTTTTTTACGAATACCGTAAAGAAGAGCTTTAATGACCTGGATCGTTTTTCAGGATTGCTGCTTAAACAATTGCAGGCAGGCGATAAAATTGAAATAGCAGTAAGAGGCTCTGCCAGCCCTCTTGCCGAAAGTAATTACAACAAAAATCTTTCGAAGCGAAGAATAAGCAGTGTGATGAATTTCTGGAAGACTTACGATAACGGAAAGCTGTATAATTTTATCAGCAATGGTTCGTTGAAGGTTGTGGAAGAACCTGTTGGAGAAGATATGGTAGGTAAGAACATCAGTGACGATTTGAAGGATAAACGTAATTCTGTATTTAGCCCTGCAGCGTCATCGTTGCGTTACATAGAAGTAATCAGGGTATTAAACAACGGAGTCCCGGTAGAGTAATTTGCAAATTCATGTAATTCCGATTGAGCTAATTCCTAAATTTGCAGGAAAGTCAGAAAATATTGAATAACGGACAACAGAAAATAAACAGTTTACGCGAACAGGCCGAATCGCTGATGACGATTGACCCAGGGAATGCATTGCAGTCAGTGGAAGAAGCATTTTTATTACTTACCAAGGAGCCTGACAGCGAAAAAGCTCTTGCTGAATGTGGATTGCAACTTGCAACAGCTTATCATAACAGCAGAGAAGATTTAAAAGCGATAAAAATTATTACGCAGTGCTTAGACGAAAAGGCCATTGCAGAACATGCCAAACTCAATATCCCATTGCATGAGTTTGCTGCTGAAATTTATTCCGGTTTAGGGCAACATGACAAAGCGCTGGAGCATCTGCTTAAAATTGCATCATCCTACACTTCGGTAAAAGATAAATCCAAACTCGGACACATCTTAAATAAAATCGGAGAAACCCATAAAATGCTCAGCGAATATGCTGAAGCGATAGCACAACATGAGCATGCACTTAAGATATTTGAAGAGTTGGACAATAAAGAGCAGATTGCTGTTTCAAATTATTATATCGGTAATTGCTACAACTGGGCCGATGAATTGGATATTTCATACAACTACCTGATCAAAGGACTTAAAACTGCTGAGAAACTAAGAAACCCTGAGCTGAAGATTAAGCCACTCGGAAGTCTTGCAATCTTATTTACCAAACAGAAGAATTACGAAAAATCATTAGATTATTTTTTTGATGCAATTGACAATTGCAGCCTTGTTGACAATGTAAGACTGAAAAGTGATTTACTGAAGAGCCTTGGCAATTTGTACAATCAGATGGGACGCTACAACGATGCAATAAGAGTGTTGCTGGAAGCTGCTGAAATTTGTCATAAACTCAATCTGAAGCAACCTTTGCATCTGGTGAATTTGTTTTTGTCGGATTCATACAAAGCACTTGGTAACCATGAGAAAGCACTTGAACATTTTAAATCTTATCATCAGCTGTGTCGTGAAATACAGAGTGAGGCGGTAAGCTTAAAAACGAAAGGCTTGCAGTTAAAATATAATCTGGAAGAAACAGAGAGACAGAAAATGTTGGTTGAGCAATCGTTGTTGCTGAAGGATACTTTTTTGGCCAACGTAAGCCATGAGTTTCGTACGCCTCTCAACGGCATCATCGGAATGGCGAATCTATTAGCTGATGCCAATCTTCCGAAAGAGCAACAAAATTATTTGGCTACCATCAGAAATTCAGCTTATCAGTTGGTTTATATCGTTGACGATATTCTGGATTATGCCCGCCTGAATACAGGCCAGGTGGTTTCGTCTGAGCATATAGCCAGTCTGAATCAGGCCGTGACCGAAACTATAAAAAGACTTGCTGAACGTTACCCTGAGAAAACAATTGAAACAGATACTGATTTCAAAGAAGAAGACGAGTTGATTTTTGACGACATACTTTTCCGAAAAGTTATTTATAATATTTTGTTTTTCGGAAGTGCATTTTCAAGTAATGACAAAATTCAGCTGGCAATTTATCATTCGCAGAATAAATTGTTTGCCAATATCAAATTCAACATACACAGCAAGAAAGCGTTTCCTCGTCCGGAAGATTTTTTTGAACTCAACAATCCCCATTTCACGCAGGCCGGATTAAATGGATACGGGCTTGGATTATCGTTGATTAATGCACGGACATTTACACAGATTGCAGGAGGAAAAATTTCTGTCAAACTTGAAAATATGAAGTGCAGCTTTGTGGTTGAACTTCCTTACAAACTCAGCCCGTCATTAAAAAAGACAACTGAAAGAAGTAAAGCAACGGTAAAAACTACTGCTTCCATTCTGCTGGTGGAAGACAATAAAATCAATCAGTTTCTGGCACGCACCATGTTGCAGAAAAAAGGCCACACGGTAGAACTGGCTTCCGATGGCGAAGAAGCATTGCATCTCCTGCGTGATCAGCATTTTGATTTGATTATTACCGATGTGCAGATGCCCGGGATGGACGGATATCAGCTTACTTCGCAAATACGAACTACGTTACCTTCACCGGCATGCAATACTCCTGTAATTGCTTTGACTGCTTACGAGTCAACAGCTGAAAAAGAGAAGGCAAAGGAATCAGGCATGACAGATTTCCTTACAAAACCTTATCTGCCTGAGCAGTTGTATGATATGATCAGTAAGCATTTGAATAAGGATAATCAGGAAGTGCCGTTTTTTGATTTCGATATAGATGAAATTTACGACAACCTGTTAACGCTGATGTCAGGCGACCGCAAGGAGACAGCAAATCTGATTAATATGTTCAGAAATCAGTTTCCTGAATTGCTGAGCGACATGACCAAAAGAACATTGGCGGAGGATGCAAAAGGTTTATACAAAGCAGCACATAAGATAAAACCCAACCTCATGTTGTTTAAGAACAACCTGCTCACTCATCTGATTGAGAAAATTGAGAAAAAAGCAAAAGAGGGGAAAATCAATTTTGAACTGACACAATCTGTCAGAGAACTAACAGGGATGACACAGCAGATTATTAATCAGCTCGGAAACCCGAAGTAAGCAGTTCAGTTGAAATGATGCGGGTAATAGGGCGATATCATCAGATAAGCTAACACTCCCGTTAAGGTTACATACAACCAGATAGGCAGCGAAAAACGAGTGATACGTTTATGTTTCTTAACATCCATTTTAAGCCCGTAGTAAAATGACAACAACACCAGTGGCAACACCGCAGCCGAGAGAATGATGTGGGTTATAAGTATAAACAGATAAAATCCTCTCAGCGGATTGTCTTTGGGAAAATGGGTTTCTTCGGCAAAGTAGTGATAGGTGATATAAGAGACAATAAAAATTGCACTGAGAAAAAATGCAGTTAAATTCAGTTTCTTGTGAATGTCAATCCGTTTTTTTCTGATATAATAAAACGAAACAAGTAACAGGATAAAACACGTGCCATTGATAATGGCATTCAATGCAGGCAGTATGTAAATTATTTCAGGAGTAGCATCAGGCCGCGGAAATACTCTTCGGTTTAAAAACAGAACAAGCAACAGCACTACTGCTGATACAACAGCCACCAGTTTAAATGTAGCTTTTTCATTTGGCAACAGTTTACTCATTTCTTTTCTTTTTGTTTTGTTTCGTAGCTCAGCATTTTTATGTCCTCTTTAAGTTTACGCATTTCCAAAGGATCAGCACCATCATAAATTCCTCGTAGATGCCTATAACTATCAACTAAGAATATGGAATTTAATGCTGCATTCTTCAGATTGCCATGTAAAAAGAAGGATTCTTGCATGAGTTTATCAGTTTCTAAAGAATCACCTGAGCAAATATACCATTGTGGTGATGATATTCTGATTTTATTTTTCAGTGCTATAAGTGAATCCTGAATATCACTGACCGGTTGCGTGGAAATAGAAACAAATTTAACCTTTGGAGCTTCTGAAAAATCCGGAATTAATCCATTGAGGTTGTAAAATACATCATTACAGGGATTCTTGCATTGGGTATTAAAAAACTGAAAAACCCAGTAGGAAGGATTGTATTTTTCAAATGAAACCTTATTTTGGCTCAGGTCAGTAGCTGAAAAATCCGCAATCGTATGATAGATGGTGTCGGTGCCGGCAGCGTTCAGATGTTTAGGGCCGTAATACTCAACAAAACGATAACGGTGATGTCCTTCTTTTACCAGAAGATAAAAAAATA
>Ga0209096_1002199_pt1 | contig 19323 bp, 18 predicted proteins | sample AD_UKC034_MetaG_FD_184407 | JGI IMG/M metagenome (GOLD analysis project Ga0209096, IMG submission 184407) | Active sludge microbial communities of municipal wastewater-treating anaerobic digesters from USA - AD_UKC034_MetaG (SPAdes) (version 2) | ecosystem: Engineered > Bioreactor > Anaerobic >... | reverse complement strand
CGCAAGTACGCCATGCGCGTGTGGCTGGACCCGGAGCGCCTGGCCGCCTACCGCCTGACCACGCAGGACGTCGAAGACGCCATCCGCCGCAACAACCTGGAGCTGCCCGCCGGCCGCATCGAATCCAGCCAGCGCGAGTTCTCCGTCACCTCGCAGACCGACCTGGCGCGGCCGGCGCAGTTCGCCGACATCGTGCTGCGCACCGTCAGCGGCTTTCCGGTGCGCCTGCGCGACGTCGCCCGGGTCGAGGAGGGTGCCGCCGACGAGCGCAGCGCGGTGCGCCTGAACGGCCGCTCGGCCATCTCGGCCGGCGTGATCCGCCAGACCACCGCCAACCCGCTGCTGCTGTCGCGCGGCGTGCGCGACATGCTGCCGCGCCTGCAGGACGATCTGCCGCCGGACGTCAAGATCGACATCGCCAACGACAACTCGGTGTTCATCGACCGCGCCGTCAGCAGCGTCTACACCACCATCACCGAAGCCATCGTGCTGGTGGCGCTGGTGATCTTCGTCTTTCTGCGCACGGTGCGCGCCTCCATCATCCCCATCGTCACCATCCCGGTCAGCCTGATCGGCGCCTTCGGGCTGATGTCGCTGGCCGGCTTTTCCATCAACACCCTCACCCTGCTGGCGCTGGTGCTGGCCATCGGCCTGGTGGTGGACGACGCCATCGTCATGCTGGAGAACATCCACCGCCACATCGAAGAAGGCATGGCGCCGTTTGCCGCCGCCATCCACGGCGCGCGCGAAATCGGCTTTGCCATCGTCGCCATGACGCTCACGCTGGCGGCGGTGTACGCGCCGCTGGCCTTCACCCCCGGGCGCACCGGGCGGCTGTTCGTCGAATTCGCGCTGGCGCTGGCCGGCGCGGTGCTGGTGTCGGGCTTCGTGGCGCTCACCCTGTCGCCCATGATGTGCTCCAAGCTGCTGCGCCACAACCCGCGCCCCGGCGTGTTCGACCGCGGCATGGAGCGCGCCCTCATGGGCCTGGCGCGCGCCTACGGTCGCCTGCTGCGGCGCGTGCTTACGCGCGCGCGAGCGCTGGTGCTGCTGGGCATGGCCGGCTGCGCCGCCGCCATCGCCTGGCTCTACCCCAGCATGCGGCAGGAGCTGTCGCCGCTGGAAGACCGCGGCGTGATCCTGGCCAACATCAACGCACCCGACGGCGCCACGCTCGACTACACCGACCGCTACGCGCGCCGGCTGGAAGCCATCGGCCAGCAGTACCCCGAGTTCGACCGCATCTTCGCCAACATCGGCAACCCCAGCGTGTCGCAGGGCAGCGTGGTGTACCGCGCGGTCGACTGGAGCGAGCGCCGGCGCTCCACGCTCGACATCGCGCGCCAGATGCAGCCGCAGTTCAACCAGCTGGCCGGCGTTAACGCCTTTCCCATCACGCCGCCTTCGCTGGGGCAGGGCTTTCGCGAGCGCCCGGTCAACTTCGTGGTGCAGACCTCCGACAGCTACGACAACCTCAACCGCGCCATGCGCGCGCTGATGGACGAGGTGGCCGCCAACCCCGGCTTCATCGCCCCCGACGTCGACCTGCGCCTGTCCAAGCCCGAGCTGCGCATCGAAGTCGACCGCGAACGCGCCGCCGACCTGGGCGTCAGCGTCGACGCGGTGGCGCGCGCCATCGAAACCATGCTGGGCGGGCGCCAGGTCACCCGCTACAAACGCGACGCCGAGCAGTACGACGTCATCGTGCAGACCACCGCCAGCGGCCGCGGCACCCCGGCCGACATCGACCGCATCCAGCTGCGCGCCAGCAAGGGCGGGGTGGACACCATGGTGCCGCTGTCCAGCCTGGTGCAGGTGCGCGAAGGCGTGGCGCCGCGCGAGCTCAACCACTTCGGCCAGCGCCGCTCGGCCACGCTCACCGCCAATCTGGCGCCCGATTACTCGCTCGGCCAGGCGCTGACGTTCCTCGACCAGGCCGCGGCGCGCGTGCTCAAGAGCGGCTACACCACCGACCTGAACGGCATCTCGCGTGAATTCCGCTCCAGCCAGGGCGCGCTGGTGGTGGTGTTCGTGCTGGCGTTGCTGTTCATCTTCCTGGTGCTGGCGGCGCAGTTCGAAAGCTTCGTCGATCCGCTGGTCATCATGTTCTCGGTGCCGCTGTCCATGATCGGCGCGCTGCTGGCGCTCAAATGGAGCGGCGGTTCGCTCAACGTGTATTCGCAGATCGGCCTCATCACCCTGGTCGGCCTGGTCACCAAGCACGGCATCCTGATCGTCGAATTCACCAACCAGCTGCGCCAGCGCGGCTGGGACATGCTCGACGCCCTGGTGCACGCCAGCAGCCAGCGCCTGCGCCCCATCCTCATGACCACCGGCGCCATGGTGCTGGGCGCCGTGCCACTGGCGCTGGCCAGCGGTGCCGGCTCCGAAAGCCGGCGCCAGATCGGCTGGGTCATCGTCGGCGGCATGAGCCTGGGCACCCTGCTCACCCTGTTCGTCGTGCCCACCGTCTACGCCCTGCTGGCGCGCCGCGCCGTGCCCGGCGCCAACACCACCCCGGTCGAAGCGCCACAGGCCGCCCAGCCGGCGCCCACGGGCCACTGAACACCTTGTTTCGCCTGATCCCGAGAGGCACCCCATGACCCGCCCGAGCACCCCCCGCCGCGCCCTGCTGGCCGCCCTGACCCTGTGTGGCGGCGCCGCCTTCGCTGCCGGCAGCCACCATGGCCCGCACGGCGAGCACGCCGCCACCGACAGCGCCATCGGCCAGCCCGGCGTGGCCGCGCGCGCCAGCCGCAGCGTGCGCATCGACATGAACGACCGCATGCGCTTCAGCCCCGAACGCCTTGCCGTGCGCCAGGGCGAAACCGTGCGCCTGGTGGTGCGCAACACCGGCCAGGTGGCGCACGAACTCAGCCTGGGCACCCTGCAGGATTTGCTGGCGCACCGCGACCAGATGGCACGCCAGCCCGGCATGACGCACGCCGAACCGAACCAGATCACGCTGGCCCCCGGCCAGCAGGGGGAAATCGTCTGGCACTTCAGCCGCGCCGGCACCGTGCACTTCGCCTGCCTCATCCCCGGCCACTACGAAGCCGGCATGAGGGGTGAAATCCAGATCCGCAGCAGCGGTCAACACTGAGCGCAAGGACCGCCCCAGTGCGCCTGGATGGGAGGGCGGCGCTTTGAAGTCTGCGCTCGATCACAGCCCGCGAAGCGCCGCGGCATCCACCTCCGTCCCCTCGTCACCCCTGGTTCAACGGGTTCGCCACTGGCCGATGTCGCATCGTCGGTTCACTCGATGTTCTGCACCTGCTCGCGCATCTGCTCGATCAGCACCTTCATGTCGACGCTGATGCGCGTGAGTTCCAGCACGGCCGCCTTCGAACCCAGCGTGTTGGCTTCGCGGTGCAACTCCTGGATCAGGAAGTCGAGCCGCTTGCCGGTTTCGCCGCCCTGGTGCAGCACCGCTTCGATTTCGTCCAGGTGTGCCGCCAGCCGGCCCAGTTCCTCGGCCACGTCGATGCGGATGGCGTAGGCCGTGGCCTCGGCCAGGGCGCGCTCCTGCGCCGCCTCGGCGCCGATCTGACCCTCGCCGCTGGCCAGCGCTTCGCGCCAGCGGTCCAGAAAGCGCTGCTTCTGCGCCTGCACCGCCTGCGGCACCAGCGGTTCGGCGGCGCGTGCCAGCGCGCGCAGTTGGGTGACGCGTTCGCCGATCAGGCGCGCCAGCCGTGCGCCTTCGCGCTCGCGTGCGGCAACGAAGTCGTCCAGCACCCGGCGCGCCAGCGCCCGCAGCGCCTCGGCCGCGGCCTCGTCGCTCAGGCTGTCGGTGCCGCCCGCCAGGCGCAGCACCTCGGCCACCGACAGGCGCGTGGCCTGTGGCAGCCAGTTGCACACCTGGTCCTCCAGCGTGGCCAGTCGCTGCAGCAGGCGTGGCGACGGCTCGGCCAGCGCGTCATCGGCCTGGCCCTGCAGCCAGGCGCGCAACTCCACCTTGCCGCGCCGCAGGCGCTGGCCCAGCAGCTCGCGCAGCGCCGGTTCGTGCGGACGCAGTTCGTCGGCCAGCCGAAAGCTCAGGTCCAGAAAGCGGCTGTTGACGGAGCGCAACTCCATGCCTACGCCGCCCCGTGCATTCTTGGCGCCGGAGCCGCCCTCGGCGTCGCCGGCGAGGGCTTGCTGACCGCTGGCGTAACCGGTCATACTGTAAACTGACATATTACTTTTCCGGGTACAGGGTGGTCTTGGCGACGGGTCCCAGCGGGATCGGTGCGCGACCCAGTGGCCCGGGCCGATCGACGCCGCAAATTATGTCAAAGGCCAAGCCCGCGCCCCTGCCGCCCGATACCGAGATCGGCGGCTACCGCGTGCTGCGCAGGATCTCGGCCGGCGGCTTCGGTGTGGTGTACCTGGCGGTCGACCGTGAAGGCCAGCAGGTGGCCATCAAGGAATACCTGCCCTCGGCATTGACATTGCGTGAACCGGGCGAACTGGTGCCCCAAGTGGCGCCCGAAAAGCTGTCCCTGTACCGGCTGGGTCTCAAGAGCTTTTTCGAGGAAGGCCGGTCGCTGGCGCAGATCTCCCACCCGTCGGTGGTGAGCGTGCTGAACTTCTTCCGCCAGAACGAGACCGTCTACATGGTGATGAATTACCTGGAGGGCGCGACCCTGCAGGATTTCATCGTCACTGCGCGCGAGTTGAAGAAGCAGAAGGTGTTCCGCGAGTCCACCATCCGGTCGCTGTTCGACGAGATCCTGCGCGGTCTGCGCATCGTTCATCAGCACAAGATGCTGCACCTGGATCTGAAGCCGGCCAACATCTTCATCACCGACGACAACAAGGCGGTGATGATCGACTTTGGCGCTGCGCGCGAGGTGCTGAACAAGGAAGGCAACTTCACTCGTCCCATGTACACGCCAGGCTTTGCCGCACCCGAGATGTACCGGCGCGACTCCACCATGGGACCGTGGACCGACGTGTACGCCATCGGTGCCTGCATCTATTCGTGCATGCACGGCTATCCGCCCAACGACGCGCCGCAGCGACTTGAAAAGGACCGTCTGTCGCTGTCGCTGACGCGCATGCGCGGTGTCTACTCGGACAACCTGATCGAGGTGGTCGAATGGTGCATGTCGCTCGACCCGCTGTCGCGCCCGCAATCGGTATTTGCGCTGCAGAAGGAACTGTCGCGCGAAGGTGAGCGCCAGTACACCCGCCTGTCGGTCGGCGAGCGCGTGCGCCTGCAGTTCGACAACATGATGAACGACACCAAGCAGAGTCTGAAGCGGGTCACGCGCTTCGGTGCGCGTCCGAAGTAAGTTCTTCTGCCATGAAATTTTCGGTCTTCCAGCTCAGCCGCCGCGGCGGGCGTGAGAAAAACGAGGATCGCATGGGTTACAGCTACACGCGCGATGCGGGGTTGTTTGCACTGGCCGACGGCATGGGCGGACACCCCGAGGGTGAAGTGGCGGCCCAGATTGCCTTGCAGACGATGTCGGCGCTGTTTCAGCGCGAGGCGCGGCCGAGCCTCGCGGTGCCGACCAGCTTTCTGGCGTCCAGTCTGATGGGCGCGCACCACCAGATCATTCGCTATGCCAGCGAGCGCGGTCTGCTGGATACCCCGCGTACCACCCTGGTGGCTGCCCTGGTGCAGGAAGGGGAGCTGCACTGGATGCACTGCGGCGACTCGCGACTGTACGTGGTGCGCGACGGCCAGTTGCTGGTGCGCACCCGCGACCATTCGTACAGCGAGGCGCAGGCCGGTGCCGGCATGACATCCGAAGCCATCAACCGCAACGTGCTGTTCACCTGCCTGGGCTCGACCGTACGGCCGATGTTCGACATCGCTGGCCCGCTGCGCCTGATGCAGGGCGACCGCGTGCTGCTGTGCTCCGATGGTCTGTGGGGCAGCCTGGACGATGACCTGATCGTGCGCACCCTGGGCGCGCTGCCGGTGGCCAAGGCCGTGCCGGCGTTGGTTGATGTGGCCTTGCAGAACGCGGGCGAACACTCGGACAACGTCACGGTGCTGGCGTTCGAGTGGGAAAGCCCGCCCGAATCGGCGTTCGAGCACAGCGGCTTCACCGAAACCCAGGTGCTGAGCGACGAGGTGTTCGCCTCCACCATCCAGGCCGGGGCCTACGATCCGCTGCTGGACGACCTGGACGACGAGGCCATCGAGCGCTCCATCGCCGAGATCAATGCCGCCATCCAGCGCACGGCCATGAACCGCCGCTGAGCGGGTGCGGGCCGCGGCGTGGCATGCTGCGCGCCTGGCCGACTTTCTTCGACACCATGAATGCCTCCGTTTCGTCCCCCGCGCGCACCGACCGTGCGCCCGACCAGTTGCGCCCGGTGCGCATCACCCGCCACTACACCCGCTACGCCGAAGGTTCGGTGCTGATCGAATTTGGTCACACCCAGGTGCTGTGCACCGCCTCGGTGGAAGAAAAGGTGCCGCCGCACAAGCGCGGCAGCGGTGAGGGCTGGGTCACGGCCGAATACGGCATGCTGCCGCGCGCCACCCACACGCGGGGCGACCGCGAAGCGGCGCGCGGCAAGCAAAGCGGGCGCACGCAGGAGATCCAGCGTCTGATCGGGCGCAGCCTGCGCGCCGTGTTCGACCTCACCAAGCTGGGCGAGCGCAGCATCCTGCTGGACTGCGACGTGTTGCAGGCCGACGGCGGCACGCGCACCGCGGCCATCACCGGCGCGTTCGTGGCGGCGCAGGACGCGGTGAGCGGCCTGCTGGCGCGCGGGCTGATCGCCGAGTCGCCGATCCTGCACCCGGTGGCGGCGATCTCGGTAGGCATCGTCGGCGGCGTGCCGATGCTCGATCTCGACTACGCCCAGGACTCATCCTGCGACACCGACATGAACGTGGTCATGACCGGCGCCGGCCACTACGTCGAGGTGCAGGGCACGGCCGAGGGCGCGGCGTTTTCGCGCGCCGAGATGGACCAGCTCCTGCGGCTGGCCGAAAAGGGCATTGGCGAGCTGATCGAGATGCAACGCCGTTCGCTATTGAATTGATAGCTTGTGGCGCTTGCTGGACAAGCGCCAGAGGGTGATTTGAATGAGAATCGTGCTGGCCTCCAACAACCCGGGCAAGCTGGCCGAGCTGCAAGCCATGCTGGCCCCGCTGGGCATGGACCTGGTGCGCCAGGCTGAACTGGGCATCGGCGAGGCGGCCGAGCCCTTCCGCACCTTCGTGGAAAACGCGCTCGCCAAGGCGCGCCACGCCGCCGCGGCCAGCGGTCTGCCGGCGCTGGCCGACGACGCCGGCCTGTGCGTCGACGCCTTCGGCGGCCTGCCGGGCGTGGACACGGCGTACTACGGCACCCAGTTCGGCTACGCCAAAGGCGACGCCGGCAACGTGTGCGCGTTGCTGGAGCAGATGCAGGGCATCGACAATCGCCGCGCCGCCATGGTCAGCACCCTGGTGGCGCTGCGCCGCGCCGACGACCCCGAGCCGCTGATCGCCGTCGGACGCGTGGTGGGCGAGATCGCGCGCGCGCCGCGCGGCAGCGGGGGCTTCGGCTTCGATCCGGTGATGTTCATCCCCGAGCACGGCCAGACCTTTGCCGAGATGCCGACCGACACGAAGAACGCCCTCAGCCACCGTGGTCGCGCCGTGGCGGCGATGGTGGCCTTGATGCGCGAGCGCTGGCTGTGAACAACGACGTCCGGCACTACCTGCGCCCCGGCACCCTGCAGCTGCCGGCGCTGCCGCCGCTGTCGCTTTATCTGCACCTGCCCTGGTGCCTGAAGAAGTGCCCGTACTGCGACTTCAACTCGCACGAGCGGCGCACCGGTGTCGACGCGCGGGCCCAGCAGGGGCGCTACGTCGACGCGCTGCTGGCCGACCTGGAGGCCAGCCTGCCGCTGGTGTGGGGGCGGCCGGTCTACAGCGTGTTCATCGGCGGCGGCACGCCCAGCCTGTTCGAGCCGGACGACATCGACCGTCTGATCGCCGGCGTGCGCGCGCGCCTGCCGCTGGAGCCGATGTGCGAGATCACGCTGGAAGCCAACCCCGGCACCTTCGAGCGCGAGCGTTTCGCGGCGTTTCGGGCGGCCGGCGTGACGCGCCTGTCGGTCGGGGTGCAGAGCTTTCATGACCGGCACCTGAAGGCGCTGGGCCGGGTGCACGACGGCGCCCAGGCGCGCGCCGCGCTGCAGGAAGCGGCGCGCGCTTTCGACACCTTCAACCTCGACCTGATGTATGCGCTGCCCGGCCAGACCCTGGCCGAGCTGGAGCAGGACCTGCGCACGGCGCTCGACTTTGCGCCGCCGCACCTGTCGATCTATCACCTGACCATCGAGCCCAACACCGTGTTCGCCAAGTTCCCGCCGCGCCTGCCGGACGAGGACACGGCCTGGGACATGCTCGACCGCATCACCGCGCTGACCGCCGACGCCGGCCTGGCGCGCTACGAAGTGTCGGCCTACGCGCGCCCCGGCCACCGCTGCGTGCACAACCTCAACTACTGGGAATTCGGCGACTACCTGGGGCTGGGCGCCGGTGCGCACGGCAAGCTGAGCTTTCCGCACCGCATCGTGCGTCAGGTGCGGCACCGCCAGCCCGAGCGCTACATGGAGCAGGCGCTGGCCGGCGACGCCGTGGCGCAGGCGCACGAAGTGGCGCGTGCCGAGCTGCCGCTGGAATTCATGCTGAACGCGCTGCGCCTGAAGGACGGCTTCAGCCTGACCGACTACACCGAGCGCACCGGCATGCCGCCCAGCAGCATCGCCAGCGCGCTGCAGCAGGCCGAGCAGTCCGGCTGGCTGCAGCGCGAGGGGGCCTGGATCCGGCCGACGGCGCGCGGTTTCGACTTTCTGAGCGATCTGCAGCAGCTGTTTCTGCCCGAAGGCTGAGCCTGGCGGCGCGCCGTCAGATCTGGCTGAGCAGGTCGGGTGCCGGAAAGCCGGTGGCGTGGACCAGGGCTCCAAGCAGGGCCCGCCAGTCGGTGCCGACCTCGATCAGCGCCATCTGCGCCGCCCCCATGAAACCGCTGGCCACGCTGTGCTGCAGAAAGCTCAGCATGGCGTCGTAGTAGCCGTCCTGGTTGAGCAGGCCCACCGGCTTGTCGTGGTAGCCGAGCTGGCGCCAGGTCCAGGTCTCGAAGAACTCTTCGAAGGTGCCGATGCCGCCCGGCAGCGCCAGAAAGGCGTCGGCCCGTTCGGCCATCTGGCGCTTGCGCTCGTGCATGGTTTCCACCACATGCAGCTCGTGGCAGCCGCGGTGCGCGTGCTCGCGCTCCACCAGCACGCGCGGGATGATGCCGACCACGCGCCCGCCCGCCGCCAGCGTGGCGTCGGCCACCACGCCCATCAGGCCGGCGCGGCCGCCGCCGTACACCAGCTGGCCGCCGTGGCGACCGATCCAGTGGCCGACCTGGGCGGCGACGTCGGCAAACGCCTGCGCCTCGCCCGGGCGCGAGCCACAGTAGACACAGATGGAAAAAGCAGGTTCAGAAGCAGCAGCAGCGGTCATGAGGAGAACAGGTGGGTGTACAGCGCGGCGAGCCAGATACCCGCCCCCAGCAGCAGGCTCAGCAGCACGGCGGCCGAACCCATGTCCTTGGCGCGTTTGGACAAAGCATGCCATTCGGGGCCGATGCGGTCGATGGCCGACTCGATGCCGGAGTTGAGCAGCTCGACCATCAGCACCAGCAGCAGCGAGCCGACCAGCAGCGCCACCTCGACCCAGGTGCGGCCAAGCCACAGCGCCGCCGGCAGCAGCACCAGGGCCAGCAGGGCTTCCTGGCGGAAGGCGGGTTCGCCCCAGCCGGCCCGGAGCCCGGCCAGCGAATGGCCTGTGGCGTGCCACAGCCGCGCCAGCCCGGTGCGCCGCTGGTGCGCATGGGCGGGCGCTTGCTCGCGAGGGCGATCGGTGGGCGGCATGGCGTCGGGGAGCGCGGCGGCACGGATCACTGGCGACGCCTGGCGGCATCGGGCTGCACGTCGATCAGGCGCGTGCCGGCCCAGGCGTCGTGCCAGAACTGCTGTTCGCGCTGAAACCGGCTCAGCAGGGCCCAGACGGCGATCCAGCCGAACATCAGCACGGTGACCTCACTGCCCGACAGGCGAAACGGCGCCATGGCCGCCAGCGGCGGCAGAAACCACAGCCAGGCCAGCAGGTAGCGCAGCAGCGCGCGCGGCCAGCGCAGCGGCAGGCCGTGCCGGTCGACCACGCGGATGTGCCAGGTTTTCATGGGCAGGGTCTGGCCCTTCACCCAAAAGTACACGAAATACAAGGCCAGCACCACGAACAGCAGCGCCTGCAGCGCGTGGCGGTTGTCCAGCGCATGGCGCGTGTTGGTGGCAATACCGAACACCAGGCCCGGCAGCACCACCACGCCGAACATCAGCGTGCCTTCGTACAGCCAGCAGGCCATGCGGCGGCGCAGCGAGGGGGCGCGCAGCGGCGAGCCTGCGACGGCAATGGGCGTGGATGGGGTGGCGGCGGAGGAGTTCATGCAACAAGCGGGGCGCGGGCGCCCGGGTCCGACACGCCCCGGAGCAAAGCCACCGGCCGCTCAGCGCGATTCGGTGTTGGGCGCGGCCGGCCTGGGGCGCTGGGGCAGCAGTGTATTGCGGTTGACCCGGGCCGGCACCGGCGCACTGGCGGGGGCTTCAGGCAGCACCACGGGCACCGGCGGGCGCGCCGGGCGCACCAGCCGTTCGGCCGGCACGGGCCGCAGCGCCGGCGCCGCGCCTGCCGGAGGCTTGGGCCGCTCGCGCGCCAGGCGGGCGCGTTCTTCTTCGGGCAGCGCCTGGTATTCCTCCCATTTGGCGCGCCGTTCGTCGGTGGGCACCTTGCGCACCTCGCCGAAATTGAGCCGAGCCTGGGTGCGCTGGGCCGGTGTGAGGTTGGCCCATTCGGTCATGCGGCCCTGCAGGGTTGCGCGCTCCTGCGGCGTCATGCGACTGAAGTTCTGGGTCAGGGCGATCCACTTGCGCTGCTGGTCGGAACCCAGCGACGCCCAGTCACGCTCCAGCGGCGCCAGCGCGGTGCGCTGGGCCGTGCTCAGGCTGCGCCACTCGATCTGGCCACCGACGGCGGCCGCTGAGCCCGGCTTGGCCACCTCCTGGGCATGCGCCGGCCACAGCGTCAACGCCGTCAGGGCAAGCAACAGAACCGGCAGGAAATGGCGCATCAGGGGCAATGCCAGCGGCCCATGGGTCTGAATCACTGGCTGAGGGTGGAAGAGGTGCGGCCGAGATCGGACTTGATGAATTGGAGGAAACCCGGATCGGCGTAAGCCTCCGGCGGCAGATCGTCGGTCAGCAGGGCGGCGTCGAGCTCGGCCACCTCGGTGGCGCGGTCGTTGTCCTGCACCACATCGATGGCGACCAGGCCGGCCACCAGCACCAGCATCAAGGCGGCGGACGCCAGGCGGCCCCAGAAGCCGGCGCCGTTGTCGCCCGCGCCGAGCGTCAGGGTTGCGCCCTGACGCACCGCTGCCCAGCTGGGGCGCGCGACCCGCTGTGTCACCGGCTGGCGGCGCTGGGCCAGCGCGCGCTCGCGCGCCGCCCGCAGACGTTCGCGCACGTCGTGCGGCAGCTCATGGGTGCCGGCCGACAGGCGCGCGCCCACGCGCAGGCCGAAGCGGCTGCGCAGCGATTCCGTGTGGTGTTGACTGAAATTCGTGTTCATGGCTGGATACCCTTGGCTCTCAAGGCCTTCGCCAGCGCCTGGACTGCGCGCGAGCAGTGCGTCTTGACACTGCCTTCGGAACACCCCATGACCGCTGCCGTTTCGGCAACATCCATTTCCTCCCAGTAACGCAACAGAAATGCCTCGCGTTGACGGTTGGGCAGGGCCTGGATTTGTAACTCGATTTCGTGCAGCACCTGCGCGCGCCGGGTGGCGTCTTCGGCGCTTTCGATCTGCGTGCTGTCGCTGGCGCCGGCGAAGATCTCCAGCAGGTCGAATTCTCCGTCGCCATCTTCGGCGTCGAAGTCGCTCATGTTGGAAAACAGCGCGTTACGGGTCTTCTGGCGACGAAACCAGTCCAGCGTGCTGTTGGACAGGATGCGCTGGAACAGCAGCGGCAGCTCGGCGGCCGGCTTGTCGCCGTAGTGCTCGGCCAGCTTCATCATGCTGTCCTGCACGATGTCCAGCGCCGCGTCGTCGTCGCGCACGTGGTAGACCGTGCGCTTGAACGCCCGCTTCTCGACGTTGCGCAGAAAGTCGGAGAGTTCCTGATCGGTGGCCAAGGAAATGTGCGGCGGGCGAGACGGTGAACGGGCGCCTCGCCGCGAGGTGCAAGGGGCGGGCAAGGGCAGTGCGCGCGAGATTATGGCACCGGGGGCGAACACGATTTTTGGGAGTCGGCGCAGCATGCCATGTTGCAGTGCGATAATGCGTGTTGCAGTCATCAGAGCAAACGGGTCAGCGCCGGCGGCAGAAGTGAGGCCGCCCATGGTGTCTGGCCTCAAGTCCTGAAGCGGCCTCACAAGGGCTGGCAAGGGGCACCCAAGGTTTTTCGTCAGAGAAATTCTCGAAAGGTTGAACGACATGGAAATCAGCAAAGCCGAACTGAAGTCGGCCGCCGTCGCGGCGTCCGCCGACACTTCCCAGGCCCCGCAGGAGCTGCGCGGCGCCGAAATCCTCATCAAGGCCCTGCAGGCCGAAGGCGTCAAATACGTCTGGGGTTACCCCGGCGGCGCCGTGCTGCACATCTACGACGCCTTCTACAAGCAGGACACCATCCAGCATGTGCTGGTGCGTCACGAGCAGGCGGCGGTGCACGCGGCCGACGGCTACGCGCGTGCCACCGGCGACGTCGGCGTGGCCCTGGTCACCTCCGGCCCCGGCGTGACCAATGCCGTCACCGGCATCGCCACCGCCTACATGGACTCGATCCCGATGGTGATCATCACCGGCCAGGTGCCGACGGCCGCCATCGGCCAGGACGCCTTCCAGGAATGCGACACCGTGGGCATCACGCGCCCCATCGTCAAGCACAACTTCCTGGTCAAGGACGTGCGCGACATGGCCGAGGTGATGAAGAAGGCCTTTCACATCGCGCGCTCCGGCCGGCCCGGCCCGGTGGTGGTGGACATCCCCAAGGACGTGTCGTTCGAGAAGACGGCCTACAAGGGCTATCCGCAGAGCGTTGAGATGCGCTCGTACAACCCGGTCAGGAAGGGCCACGGCGGTCAGATCCGCAAGGCGCTGCAACTGCTGCTGGCGGCCAGGCGGCCCTACATCTACACCGGCGGCGGCGTGCTGCTGGCCGACGCCTGCGCCGAGCTGCGCACGCTGGTCGATCTGCTCAATTGCCCGGTGACCCACACGCTGATGGGGCTGGGCGCGTTCCCGGCGTCGGACCGGCGCTTTCTGGGCATGCTGGGCATGCACGGCACCTGGGAAGCCAACAACGCCATGCAGCACTGCGACGTGCTGCTTGCCGTGGGCGCGCGCTTCGACGACCGCGTGATCGGCAACCCCAAGCATTTCGCGCAGAACGAGCGCAAGATCATCCACATCGACATCGACCCGTCGTCGATCTCCAAGCGCGTCAAGGTCGACGTGCCCATCGTCGGCGACGTCAAGGACGTGCTGACCGAGATGATCGGCATGATCCGCGAGGCCGGTGCGCGCCCCGATGAGGCCGCGCTGGCCGACTGGTGGAAGACGGTCGAGGGCTGGCGCGCGCGCGACTGCATGAAGTACGACCGCGCCAACACCGACGTCATCAAGCCGCAGAAGGTGATCGAAACCCTGTGGGAAATGACCCGCGGCGCGGACGCCTACATCACCTCCGACGTCGGCCAGCACCAGATGTGGGCGGCGCAGTACTACCGCTTCGACGAGCCGCGCCGCTGGATCAACTCGGGCGGCCTCGGCACCATGGGCGTGGGCATTCCCTACGCCATGGGCATCAAGCTGGCCCGGCCCGACAGCGAGGTGTACTGCGTGACCGGCGAAGGCTCGGTGCAGATGTGCATCCAGGAGCTGTCCACCTGCCTGCAGTACAACACGCCGATCAAGATCATCTCGCTCAACAACCGCTACCTGGGCATGGTGCGTCAGTGGCAGGAATTGCAGTACGCCGGCCGCTACAGCCACAGCTACATGGACGCGCTGCCGAACTTCGTCAAGCTGGCCGAAGCCTATGGCCACGTCGGCATGCTGATCGAGCGGCCGCAGGACGTCGAGCCCGCGCTGCGCGAGGCGCGCAAGCTCAAGGACCGCACGGTGTTCATGGACTTCCGCACCGATCCGACCGAGAACGTGTTCCCGATGGTGGAGCCCGGCAAGGGCATCACCGAAATGCTGCTGGGCTCGGAAGAGTTGTAAGAAAAACGGCTCTGGCGCAGACTGGATCAGCGCCAGCAGCTATCGTATTAATAGCAAGACGAATCTATTGTCCGCCAAGCCCGCGCATTACCGTGCGCGGGGGAGGGCGGCGAAAAGAGGAATCGACCCATGAAACACATCATTGCCGTACTGATCGAGAACGAAGCGGGCGCCCTGTCCCGTGTGGTGGGCCTGTTTTCGGCCCGGGGCTACAACATCGAGTCGCTCATCGTGGCGCCCACCGAAGACCCCAGCCTGTCGCGCATGACCATCCAGACGCGCGGCTCCGACGAGGTGATCGAGCAGATCACCAAGCATCTCAATCGCCTGATCGAAGTGGTCAAGGTGGTCGACCTGACCGAGGGCAGCTACATCGAGCGCGAGCACATGATGGTCAAGGTGCGCGCCGTCGGCAAGGAGCGCGAGGAAATCAAGCGCATGGCCGACATCTTCCGCGGCCGCATCATCGACGTCACCGACAAGAGCTACACCATCGAGCTCACCGGCGACCAGGGCAAGCACGACGCCTTCCTGAACGCGATCGACAAATCCGCCATCCTGGAGACCGTGCGCACCGGCGCCAGCGGCATCGGGCGTGGCGAACGACTGCTGAAGGTTTGAGGCCACAGCGCCCGCCCATCCTGCGCAAGCAGCTCTTTATTCCATAGCAAGCAAAGCATCAGAAGGAGAAACCCGTGAAAGTTTTCTACGACAAAGACTGTGACCTGAGCCTGATCAAGGGCAAGACCGTGGCCATCATCGGCTATGGCTCGCAGGGCCACGCCCACGCCCAGAACCTGAACGACAGCGGTGTCAAGGTGGTGGTCGGCCTGCGCAAGGGCGGCGCCAGCTGGGCCAAGGTCGAAAAGGCCGGCCTGAAGGTGATGGAGGTCAACGACGCCGTCAAGGCCGCCGACGTGGTGATGATCCTGCTGCCCGACGAGCAGATCGCCGAGGTGTACAGGAACAACGTCGAGCCCAACATCAAGTCCGGCGCCTCGCTGGCCTTTGCCCACGGCTTCAACGTGCACTACAACCAGGTGGTGCCGCGCGCCGACCTGGACGTGTGGATGGTGGCGCCCAAGGCCCCCGGCCACACCGTGCGCAACACCTACACCCAGGGCGGCGGCGTGCCGCACCTGGTGGCGGTGCACCAGGACAAGAGCGGCAAGGCGCGCGATCTGGCGCTGTCCTACGCCATGGCCAACGGCGGCGGCAAGGCCGGCATCATCGAGACCAACTTCAAGGAAGAGACCGAGACCGACCTGTTCGGCGAACAGGCCGTGCTGTGCGGCGGCACCGTCGAGCTGATCAAGATGGGCTACGAGACCCTGGTCGAGGCCGGCTACGCGCCCGAAATGGCCTACTTCGAGTGCCTGCACGAGCTCAAGCTGATCGTCGATCTGATCTATGAAGGCGGCATCGCCAACATGAACTACTCGATCAGCAACAACGCTGAATATGGCGAGTACGTGACCGGCCCCAAGGTCGTCAACGAAAGCTCGCGCCAGGCCATGCGCGAGGCGCTGCGCAACATCCAGAACGGCGACTACGCCAAGCAGTTCATCCTGGAAGGCCGCACCGCCTATCCCAGCATGACCGCGCGCCGCCGCAACATGTCCGAGCACAGCATCGAGGTGGTGGGCGCCAAGCTGCGCGCCATGATGCCGTGGATCGCCAAGAACAAGCTGGTCGATCAGACGCGCAACTGATCCTGACCACGGCGGTGGGCCGCTGGCGCGCTGCCTGCGGGCGCGAGCCACGGCCGTACTTGGGCGGCTCGCGCGTGCCACCCGTCCCCCGAGGCCACGCCCCGCGTGGCCTTTTTTGTGCCCGAGTCGTTACACTGCACGGCAGCGGCGGCCCCGTCGGGGCTGCCGCCATACTATGAATTTCATAGCTGCTCGCGCTGTCTGCGGGCGGCATGAGCTGCAATCTGATGCCTGACCACGAGTTTTCGACCCCACGGCCACCGGACGACCTGCCGCCACCCCGGCGCCGTAAGGGCATCTACGTGCTGCCCAACCTGGTCACGCTGGCGGCGCTGTTCGGCGGCTTCTACGCCATCGTCATGGCCATGAACGGGCGCTTCGATCTGGCCACCACCGGCGTGTTTGCCGCCATGGTGCTCGACAGCCTGGACGGCCGCGTGGCGCGCATGACGCACACGCAAAGCGCCTTTGGCGAGCAGATGGATTCACTGTCGGACATGGTCAGCTTCGGTGCCGCGCCGGCGCTGATCGCATACGAATGGGCGCTGCGCCCGCTGGGCCGCTGGGGCTGGATCGCGGCGTTTGTGTACTGCGCGTGCGCGGCGCTGCGGCTGGCGCGCTTCAACGTCAACACGGGCGTGGTGGACAAGCGCTACTTCCAGGGCCTGCCCTCGCCGGCGGCGGCCGCGCTGGTGGCGGGCTTCATCTGGCTGACCAGCGCCATGCTCACGGCGCACCGCGACGTGGCACTGTTTCGCGACCTGATCTCGATGCTGGGCGGCCTGCCCACCGGGCGCGGCGACCTGTCGTGGCTGATGTTTGCCATCACGCTGTTTGCCGGCCTGACCATGGTCACCAACGTGCCTTACTACAGCTTCAAGGACCTGGGCGGGCGGCGCAGCGTGCCGTTCGTGGTGCTGGTGCTGGTGGCGCTGGCCATCGCACTGGTCAGCATCGAGCCGGCCACGCTGCTGTTTGCGCTGTTTGTCGGCTACGCGCTGTCGGGCTATGTCATCTATGGCTGGCGGCGCGCCACCGGCCAGCGCGCCAGCATCGTCAGCACGTCAACGGACGAGCCCGAAGAGCGGGGTTTGCATCGCGATTGATGAGGCGCACACGCCTGTGGTAGAGTTTGTGCCCATGAATCGATCGCGCACCGCCGCTGCCCACGCCGAAGCCTCGGCGATGGCTGCGCGCGCGCTACTGGCCCTACTGCTACCGCAGGCGGGCTAGGCGCGTTCATTTCATCTTCACCGAACACCCCAACGGCCCGCATGCTCCCGCAGCGGGCCGTTTTTGATTCGCGTTGCGGGCAGCGCCTCAGACTCCCAAAAGGAAAGAGAACCATGCTCGAGCAACCCGGCACCAAGTACCGCGCATTTCCACCCATCGGCCTGAAAGACCGCACCTGGCCCGACGCCGTGCTCTGCCACGCGCCGATCTGGCTGTCCACCGACCTGCGCGACGGCAACCAGGCGCTGGTCGAGCCGATGGATGCCGGGCGCAAGCTGCGCATGTTCGAATTGCTGGTCAAGACCGGCTTCAAGGAGATCGAGGTGGGCTTTCCCGCCTCGTCGCAGATCGAGTTCGACTTCGTGCGCCAGCTGATCGAGGAGGGCCGTATCCCGGACGACGTGACGATTCAGGTCATGACGCCAGCGCGCGAGGAGCTGATCACCCGCACCATCGAGTCGCTGCGCGGCGCGCGGCGCGCCATCGTCCACCTCTACAACGCCGTGGCCCCGGTGTGGCGCGAGGTGGTGTTCGGCATGAGCGTGCCGCAGGTGATGCAACTGGTGGATGAGCGCGTGCGCCAGGTGCGCCGGCTGACCGACGCCCAGCCGGGCACCGAGTGGGTGCTGCAGTACTCGCCCGAGACCTTCAGCCTGGCCGAGCTGGAGGTGTCGCAGCAGGCGTGCGAAACGGCCATCGCCGCCTGGGGCGCGGGCCGGCCCATCATCCTGAACCTGCCGACCACGGTGGAGTGCGCCACGCCCAACGTGTTTGCCGACCAGATCGAGTGGATGGTGCGCCGTTTCGCCGGCCGGCCCGAAGTGCTGATCTCGGTGCACCCGCACAACGATCGTGGCACCGGCACCGCCAGCGCCGAGCTGGCGCTGATGGCGGGCGCGCACCGGGTCGAGGGTTGCCTGTTCGGCAACGGCGAGCGCACCGGCAACCTGGACGTGGTCAATGTCGCGCTCAACCTCTACACCCAGGGCGTGGCGCCGGGCCTGGATTTTTCCGACATCGACGCCGTGCGCGCCGAGGTGGAGTACTGCAATCAGTTGCCCGTGCCTCCGCGCCACCCTTACGCCGGCGATCTGGTCTACACCTCGTTCTCGGGCTCGCACCAGGACGCGATCAAGAAGGCTTTTGCCGCCCGCCGCGAGGGCGATGTGTGGCAGATGCCCTACCTGCCGATCGACCCCAAGGACCTGGGCCGCAGCTACGAGGCCGTGATCCGTGTCAACAGCCAGTCGGGCAAGGGCGGCATCGCCTATCTGCTTGAAAGCGAATACGGCCTGCAACTGCCGCGGCGCCTGCAGATCGAGTTCAGCCAGGTGGTGCAGCGCGTGATGGACACGGAGGGCAAGGAGCTGACTGCCGCCGCCCTCTGGCAGATCTTCCGCCACGAATACGGGCTGGATGCAGGGCACGGCCTGCGCCAGCATGGTGTGCAGGCGCAGCAGGACGGCGTGGTCACGCTGCGCGGTGATGTGGTGTGGGCCGGCCAGGTGCGCGTCATCGAGGGGCAGGGCAATGGCCCCATCGACGCCTTCAGCCATGCGCTCGGCCAGGCCATCGGCCAGCCCATCCGCGTGATCGACTATCAGCAGCACGCCATGGGCAGTGGCTCGAACGCGCGCTCGGTGGCCTATGTCGAGATGCGTGTTGGCCAGGCGCAGACGCGCTTCGGCGTCGGCATCGACGCCGACACCTCGGCCGCCGCCTGCCAGGCCATCCTCTCGGGCCTGCACCGCTCGGCCGCCGGCAGCGGCGCGGCACAATGGCAGGTTGCCGAGGAAGCGGCGCTGGCCTGATGCGGGCGCTGACCGCGCACCACGAATCGCAAATGACAAGGAGTAACACGATGTCTGACAAGCTGATCATTTTTGACACCACCTTGCGCGACGGCGAGCAGTCGCCCGGTGCCAGCATGACGCGCGACGAGAAGCTGCGCATTGCGCGCCAGCTCGAGCGCCTGAAGGTGGACGTGATCGAAGCCGGCTTTGCCGCCAGCAGCAATGGCGACTTCGAGTGCGTCAAGGCGATCGCCGAGGTGATCAAGGACTCCACCGTGTGCTCGCTCTCGCGCGCCAACGACCGCGACATCGCGCG
>Ga0209096_1002191_pt1 | contig 19370 bp, 14 predicted proteins | sample AD_UKC034_MetaG_FD_184407 | JGI IMG/M metagenome (GOLD analysis project Ga0209096, IMG submission 184407) | Active sludge microbial communities of municipal wastewater-treating anaerobic digesters from USA - AD_UKC034_MetaG (SPAdes) (version 2) | ecosystem: Engineered > Bioreactor > Anaerobic >... | reverse complement strand
CGTCGATCAGGTTGTTTGGTTCGAGTTCCACCGGGCTTGATCCGCAGAAACCACGCAGGGACAGCGGCAGGTAAATATACCCGCCCCAGGCCACCGGAGGCGCATCCGGAGATGCGGCGCCCCAGAACCCGCCCGATATGGAATAGGAGCCCCCGGTCAGTACCCCGGCATCCGGCTGACCAAGCGTGCCATCTATGGAATACACGCTCCCAGAACTTGATCCGCCGCCATTGTCAACCGTCCACCAACCGATGTCGAAGACGGCTGCTATTTCCTGAGCAAGCGCCGGCGCGGACGTGAACAGCAGTGCCATGCCCAGGAGAGTCATTAGTACAAGAAATTTTAATCGTTCTTTTTTCATAGCAGGCCTCCTTATGGACAGGTGTTGGTATAAAAGGCAAAAGCCTCATCGTAGTTGCCGGCGCAGGCCGGGGACGCCACAGTAGATACTGGACCGCCATTCAGCATTGTGCCAGCAACCTGGATTGTGTAATTGTTAGTGCCCGAAGGGGATTGAATCGTGTTGGCTGCGCCTGTAACAGACGAATTAATAACCTGCCATGTAGGAAACACTCCACTTTTTGGGTAGGCGTAAATCCCCGTGGCTGTGCCGCTGACAGCAGTAGCTTCAACTGTTGAGTTGTAGGCGGTACCAGAACCGCCATATAGATAAATGCCTTGTATCGTTGGTGTGCCGGTCGGCGATTCCCCGTAGGCCAGGATATTCGAACCATCTAGATAGACAATGCATTCAGAACACGAAATACCGCGAGCTGTAGCTGTACCTGATATCCCTGCGCTAACCAGGCTGTTACTCAGATAAACTGGTACTGTAAGAGAACTTAACACAGTCAACGCATACGCGGAACCGCCACTTACTACATTCAGAGTAATGCCGTTTAATTCCAGGGGCGCATTTCCGACAAGACTTGATATGGATATCCCGTAAGCGATGTCATCGCTGTTTGTGATGTACACGTCAAGGTCAGACACTTTTACTATTGGGGAGCCATCTGTCATAGAAATGCCATAGCTAGTTGCGCTGAGTGAAGAGATATAAATCTCAATATCTCGAAGTATTACACTGTAAGTGATACTGTCATTCATGGCTAAACGAATACCACGAGAGTCACCATTGTTGGTGTGATCACTGGTTATAGAGATACGTAAATTCCGTAAATTTAGCTCCTGTCCACTGCTAACATAAATGCCAGACTGAGTAGTTATACCCTCCCCGCCAGTAGATTCTATAGTTACGTCAGATATTGCTGAAAATGTGTTAGCTATCACTGTGCCGCTGCTAGACGCGTTAGTACCACCTCGGTATGTAATGACAACCGATTCTCTGTTGGCTCCGCGGAGATCAACATAGTTTTTCGTCGTCACTCGCTCGTTGTAAATACCTGGAGCGATCCATACCAAGTAGCGGTTGGTCGAACTGGCGTCCGTGATCGAATTGATGGCCGCTTGAATCGTAGTGAAATCTCCACCACTTTTCGCAACCACAACCAGGTTGTCGTAATGCGTTTCAGCAACGTTATCCGTCTCGCAAGTTACTGTACCATCATCAGCAATCCCGCTAATGGATGACCCAGTCGGACACGTGCCAGTCACGCGAGACTGAATCGTGGACGGGTTCACGCTGAACTCTGTCCCGGACAAAGATAGACCTGTCCCCGCCGTGTACGTGGTGTTGGTATCATTGTCCACCCCATCAGCAAAGCCTGCTGGAACACCCGTTAGACCGCTCCAAGGAGCGCCCGTAACCGAGAACTCGGTGCCATTCAGCGCCAGGCCCGTGCTCGCGGTGTAAGTTGTGTTGGTATCATCATCCACCTCACACACCACTGTTCCATCCTCGTTGACCTGGCGGATAGACGAGCCGGACGGACATTCACCAGTGATCGAGAGCTGGAACGTATCGGAATACAAATACGTGTTCTCGATAATGGTATTCGAGATAACGGTTGAGAACCACTCCGGGTTGTTTATGATCGTCTCTGAAATAATGGACGTGGTAAACCAGTCCGAGTTGTTGACAATGGTTTCTGAAACCACGTCGCCAACAAAGGCCTCGTCCAAACTAAACTCATTCCCGGTCAAGATCAGCCCAGCCCCGGCGGTATAGACTGTCCCAGCCCCTACGTTATCCACACCATCCGAAAAGCCGGACGGAATACCGGTCAGCCCGCTCCAGGGTGAACCGCCTGCGTACACCGCATACGGTGAGCTGGTCAGCGCCTGGCGTGGGGTCATCGTCGCGTACGTCCCACTCCCAGCCGGGCAGCGCACAGCGATCTGCAGCCAGCGGGGATTGCCGGCGAACACACCGCTGCCGAAGTCCAGCGAGACGGTGAACAGACCATTGGCCACGTTCACGCTGCTCTGGGTAAGTGTGCTGCCAACCTGGCTGCCTGCGCTAACTGCATCGTACAGCCCGAACTGCATATCGCATGCTCCGTTATACAACTCACCGGACTGGCGCAGGTGGCCCTGGTACATGAAGGCCGTTGATACAGCTTCTGCGGTCGATAGATTACCGGCAAACGCTGTTCCTGTACTGGCAACGATCAATGCCAGGGCCAGGATGATAGAAAAGATAGTTTGAATTTTCATAGTTTTGTCATCCCTTTGAGAGTTGACTGCTTTCTATGGGCATGTACTAGTATAGAGGCTGAAACTTTCATCGTAATTGCCACCACAGACCGGAGCAACCGCTGAAATTGGTGTGCCATCTAGCATCGTGCCCACCACCCTGATCTGATAATTACTGCTACCACCGGTCCCCACATCGGTGGCATGGATCGTGCTAGAGGTACCCCCAGCTACATACACCTTAATGGCCGAATTGATGACGTTACAGTATTTTCCCGAAGAACTGGTTGGGGCATAAATTCCTATCGCTGTGCCGCTCGATGGATTCGTGACTTCAATTTTAGAGCTATCGAGAACACTAGAAACATCATCCAGGTATATGCCATAAAGCGTTGCACCACTGGCCGACGCCTGCGCGTAGACCGTAATATCCGACTTGAATATCTCGATAACACCCAAGCCAATAGCATATATTCCATACTCATATCCCGGAATTGGTGTTTCTACATACACCGAGCTGTTATTCAGGTAAATGGAAGTGGTAGAAATGTTTGTAGAACGTAACCCAATCGCATTCATCCCAAACATACGTATATTGACATCGTTTAGCTCGATGCTGCCGCCACCAGTTAGCATTTGAATGTTAATCCCCATAGGAGTTCCACCAGATGTGGCTTCCACAGTCACATCAAGCCCTGATGTATTTAGGTCTGGAGCGTATCCTGTCAGTGTAATACCCACCGATAAGCTTCTTCCCCCCACAAATACCTCAACATCGTGAAGATCGACAGAATTACTACTACCCAGGCTGTTGCAATATATACCGTGTGCTTCTACATCGGAACCTCCCCCGGTGTATGGATTCACGGTGACGCTCACGTTCTGTAAATTCACCCCATAATCACAACGTACACCGATGTAATTGTAGGCTGCCGGCGATATGACAGATGAAGCTATAGTTAGGTCAGATATTTCTATTCTGCCTCCACTTGTTGTCACGGTAGCGGCATTACTCAAACTCGACCCGCCATTTGATCGAATGACAACCGATTCTCTGTTGGCTCCGCGGAGATCTATATAGTTTTTCGCCAGCACTTTCTCATCGTAAATACCTGGAGCGATCCACACCAGGTAGCGATTGGTCGAACTGGCGTCCGTGATCGAATTGATAGCTCCCTGGATTGTCGTGAAATCTCCACCACTCTTTGCAACCACAACCACGTTGTCGTAATGTGTTTCACCGAGATCGTCTGCTTCACAAGTTACTGTACCGTCTGCGGCAATCCCACGAATAGACGAACCTGCTGCACAAGTGCCGCTCACGCGAGATTGGGTTGTGGATGTATTGACACTAAACTGCGTGCCCGATAAAGACAAACCCGTTCCAGCGGTATAGGTGGTATTGGTGTCATCATCGACCTCGCATACCACCGTCCCGTCCTCGTTCACCTGGCGAATTGCACTGCCTACAGGGCATTCGCCGGTGATTGAAAGCTGGAACGTGTCAGAGTATAAATACGTGTTCGAGATGATGGTGTTCGAGACAATGGTTGAGAACCACTGCTGGTTATTGACAATCGTCTCCGAAATCACATCCCCAACATAGACATCGTCCAGGCTGAACTGCGTCCCACTCAACGCCAGGCCAGTCCCTGCTGTGTACGTGGTGTTGGTGTCATTATCGACCCCATCAGCAAAGCCGGCCGGAACACCTGTTAGCCCGCTCCAGGGCGCACCCGTAACGCTGAACTGCGTGCCCGACAGGGATAATCCCGTTCCAGCCGTATAGGTGGTGTTGGTGTCATCGTCTGCCTCACACACCACCGTCCCATCCTCATTGACCTGGCGAATTGAACTACCCGCCGGGCATTCACCGGTGATCGAAAGTTGGAACGTGTCGGAGTACAGATACGTGTTCTCGATAATGGTGTTCGAGACAATGGTTGAGAACCATTCCGGGTTATTGATGATCGTCTCTGAAATGATCGACGTGGCGAACCAGTCCGAGTTTTCAACGATTGTGGTGGAAACTACATCGCCAATAAACGCCTCATCCAGGCTGAACTCGTTCCCGGTCAGAATCAGTCCATCTCCAGCGGTGTAGATCACCCCAGCACCGACATCATCCACACCATCGGCAAAACCGGACGGAATTCCGGTCAAGCCGCTCCAGGCAGCGCCGCCTGCGTACACTGCGTAGGGCGCGCTGGCCAGCGCCTGGCGAGGCGTCATGGTCGTGTATGTCCCGCTCCCGGCCGGGCAGCGCACCGCGATCTGCAGCCAGCGGGGATTGCCGGCGAACACACCGTTGCCGAAGTCCAGCGAGACAGTGAACAGCCCGTTACCTACAGTTACATTGCTCTGGGTAAGTGTGCTGCCAACCTGAGTGCCTGCCGTCAGCGCGCTGTATAGGCTGAACTGCATGTCACACGTGCCGTTATACAACTCGCCAGATTGGCGTAGATGGCCCTGGTACGTGAAGGCCGTTGATACAGCTTCTGGGTCGGGCGAGCCTTCCGCAAAAACTGTTCCTGCGCTGTTCATCAGTAGCGCCAGCGCCAGGATGACCGAAAAGATGGTTCGAGTTTTCATGCTGTTTTTTCTCCTTTTAGGTTTTATGGATTAGTCTCCACCCGGCGCAGGCGGTGGCGTATTGGTAGCATCTTCAGGCGCAGGCGGTGGGGTATCGGGTGATGGCGTGTTGGTAGGCGGCGGTGGGGTGTCGGTGGGCATGGATGGCGTATTTGTCGGCAGTGGCGGGTTCGTTGGCGGCGGCGGTGGCGGCGTATTGGTAGGATTGCTTGGTGGTGGCGGCAGGGTATTGGTGGGATTTGACGTGGGCAGTGGGGTCTGAGACGGATCACGCGGAATGTCGGTGGCCGGCTTACGCGTGGGGCCTGGAGCAAGCGGCGGGGTAGATGTCGCGGTGTACGTAAGCATCGGCGCAGGCGGCGGGGTAAAGGTCAAGGTCACCGTTTCCACGGCAGCCGGAGAGATCGTGGCTGCCATCACCGGGATCACTTCCGGTGTGACATCCTGGAAGAATGTCAGAGACAGCAAGAGCAGCGTCACCAAGATGGATGTCCCCAAAGCGCGCCGCAGCCAGGGGCGAGTAAAGATGTAATGCAGCAGCACACCCAGGAAACCCACCGCAATAATTGCACTGGCCAGCAGCGTGGCGCGCAGCTCGTTCAAGTCGAGCTGCTGGACTTGTTTAATCGATACCACCAACATCGCTCCAATCAAGAGCGCCCTGACCGGGGCGATCAGGGGGCGAATACGCTCGACAAACAGCCGCCGTTGCCCAACCGCACTCCATTCATCAGAAGCCCGGCGCGATAACAAAGTCAGAGCAGTTTTAAGCGTAGGCCCCGCCTGCCAGCCCGCATTGCGCAGATCAACCACCAATTCATCCAAATAGGGGTTGATGCCCTTCAAGGCGTCCATGCTTTGCTCCGGTGGCATGCCGCCGGCATGTTGGATGACCGCCTCCATCACCGCAGACTGCACCTTGCCAGGGGGCAAAGTTCCTGCCACCTCCTGCAAGGCGGTAAACACATCCTGTCTGTCGCTGGCCCTCAACCCTTCCAGCAGTCCCAAGGTAACCGGCAGGTGTACCAGGCGAGGCGATTCGCGCAGTTCTTCCAGGATCAGGCCCAGGATCAGCAGCCCTGCCAGCAACAGAACCGGCTGCAGCTTTCCCAATGCCAGCCAGGCGAGGGCGGCACCTGCCAAAAAGGTTGTCAGGAGGACCAACAGACTGAGCGGTTTTACGCTGGTGCCATCCGGTTGTTTCTCTTCCAAAGAGCCGAGCCGGCGCGCCGCATTCCGTGCAGCCTGGCGACGGAGCAGTTCAACGCCGCTCAAGAAGGCGATCAGCAGCCATAAGCCGATATAGGCCAGCGTGATCAGCAGAATGGTCAGGGAAAGCGCGGTATGGATCATTTATCCTTCCTCTGTTCTGCCCCATTGTTGAATGCAGAACCCAGGATCGTGGCCGAGAACCAGCCAACCAGCAAACCGCCGAAAAACAAGGGCCCGCCAACCGCGAACACTGTGCTCCAGGAAATGCAATCTCCGTAATTCATCGTATCGCTCCTAAAATCCAAGATTCCGCAAATCTTCCACCGGCGCAGGCTCGGGATCGTCGCCAGCCCTGTTTGACGCATACTTCCCAGGGACAATCGATGGGGCCAGCAGTTCATCCAGCAGGCCGCGCATATTAGGAGAGATCATCTCAGTCATCGCCCGCACCGCGATCTGCTCCCACTCGGGCGAAGCAATGTAATCCTGGGGATGTGACTCGATCACTTCGCGGATCAAGGCCGTGACGCGCTCCTTGTTTACCGGACGGATCCAATCAATCTCAGCCCGGATGGGAGGCTGCCATTGCCCACGCAAGCGCGCCCGCAGCCAGCAGTTCAAATTGGGCTGGTCGAGCGTGGTCTCACCGTAGCGCACGCTCATGCTCAGCGCCGCCCGGATCAGGTCGGCATCTTCAGGATCGGGCGAGAAAAAGGCTTGCGTCGAAGTATTGGCCAACAGGGCCTGGACGACCGGCTCAAAACCTTCTGCCTTGCGCATCATCGAGAGCGATTGGGACAGGATAAAGGCCTTGGCCCCAAACTTGGCGCCCTCGGCCAACATGGACTCAATGCGCATCCCCAACCCGATCTCTTGGGCCTCGTCGATGACAAAGTAATAGGGGATTGGGCGGTTCAAGCGTTCGGTCGTGCGCCGGAAGGCGGCGTCAAAAATGTTGTAAATCACCCCGGCGGTCAAGCGCGCCCCTTCCCGGCCCATCGAACCAGCCGGCAGGCGCATCACAATCCAACAGCGATCCTGGATCCACTGCTCGAAATCCACGAAGCGGGCCTGGTGCATGGCCTTGAACAGCCAGGGCGAAAGCTCCAACGACATGGCTTTGGACAGCACCGGGCTGATCACCTCGGTTGCCCAACCCCGCTCCCACTTCCCGGCCCCATCGCTGACCGCTTGCCCCAACAACGCGTCTAATGCCAGGGTGCCCATGCGATCCACCGGTGGCATATAAGCCATAGCGCTGTGCCGCCACTCAGGGTTATAGGCCGCAAAGACCACGTGCAGCAGGCCCATGCTGTAATCAGGGTGTTCTCGATTCCAGGTATGCGCCAGGCGAAAGAGGCCCAACAAAGCCGCCTGCATGCGCGGCCCCCAGTAATCATCCCAAATGCGGCGCCCGACCTGGACCATGGCGTTCCCGGCCCAACTGAAATCCGGCACCGCCAGCAGATTGAGCGGGAGCACTTCGGGCTGGTCTGGGGTAATAATGCGTAAGCGGCGTATAGCCTCCGCGCGCAGATCGGGCGGTAAATTGTCGGCCGCCTGTAGAAAGGCATCTGCCAGAGAAACATGCGGATCCACCAGGAAGATACCAGGCGCATCCGCCCCCTGTTCGAGCAGGCGAGATAGCACCTGGTAAGCCAGGGTGGATTTCCCGGTGCGGCTGCCGCCGGTAAAGATGGCGTGGGCATCCGGGTCGATGCCGATCGGTGCATCATCGAAGCAGCAGCGCCCTACCTTGAACGGCGCTTCGAGCAACGGCTGCGAGGCGGGTGGGGTCGGCAGGGTCTGAATACAATCCCGGTCCACCAGCCCGCTGATCTCTCCCACTTCAGGCGGCGACACCATGCCGGCTAATTCCTTGACCGGCATGGCCATGCTGTACGGCTTGATCGCCGGCCAGGCTGGAGCAGAGAGCACTTTCCATTCGCTTTCCCCGGCCAGCAAAGAAAAACCCTGGATTTCCTTAGCACGCAATGTAAAGCACACTTTCAACAAGGTGTCGCTGGCCCGGCGTTCGAGCACGTCCTTGGGCATCGAGCGCCACTGCATCCACTGCAGCATGCCCCAGCCGGCCACCAGGGTCAGCGCGCCACCGCTCACAACCCCTAATAAGGACATCAACGGAGGGAACCAACCGGCCCCCAGGCCGCCGCCGCTGATCCCCCCGATGAGCAAGCCAAGGAGCAACACAATCCGCAATAAGAGCAAGCGCAAGCCCCAGGGGTTGGGCGTGCCGCTGTCTACCCCGCCCTCTGTCCCATACGAATAGGAGACCATCGCTCGCACGCGCTGCTGAAGCTCCAGATCCTTACCCAAGAGCCAGATGCGCAGGGCGCCCTGCCGGGAAAGCACCTGCCCACCCAGGGCCAGGAGCGGATCATTTTCGGTCAAAGCCAGGACCGGCAGCAGGCCGGGAGCACGCAGGGCGTACAGCGTCCCCTCGACCGGGGCTTCTTGCCCGGCATTATCAATCTTCTTCCAGCGCGTCTGGTGGTCGGTCATGGCAGACCAGGCCAGCAAACTGCCCCACACATCCCCGCGCGTGTACAGGCGCAGCCGCAAGCCGCCTGGCGTGGCGTACATTTCCAGCGAGGAGGGATGGGGAAGCTGGCTCAACCAGGAGGCCACCTGCTCACTGATCTTGAGCAACGGCAGGGCCGGGAATTGCAGCTCGTACACATCCCACTGCCCGGAACACAAAGGGCAAGGCAGCAGTTCATCGCCGGCGATGGGATATTCGTACCCGCAGCTGGAGCAGATCATTTCGCCGCTCCAAAGGCTTTCCAAAACTTCAGCCAGGCAGGCGGCATGGCGATCAACACCGGGAACAAAGCCCCGCGCCCACCGGCCGGGGCGGCCAGGAAGTAGTGCGGCGGCAGGCGGGAAACCTGCTCAGCATTGCGCCGCGCCTCGGCTTCCGCCACACCCATCGAGCGGAAGAAAGCAAAGGCTTCATCCGGCCCCAGGCGCCCGATGAAAGCCGTCGAGGCCAGGTTCATCGAGGTCGGATTGCGCATTAGGTCGCCCGGCAGGTGGGTGACCAGGGTAATGCCAATGTTGCGCTTGCGCGCCCGCCGCCCCAGCTCATCCAGCAAGTCGGTGAAAGGTCCGCTGCGCAGCAAACGCCAGCCCTCGTCGATAAAAACATCCATCGGCTTTCTACCCACGGTAATGGCGTGGTAGATGAACCAGGCCAGCACCGCATGCACGATGGCCCGGTTTTCTTCGCGCAGCCCGGAAAGATCAAAGTTCCACCACTGCCCAGGGGGGAAGTCCGGCGACAGCAGGGCCTTGGGCCGGTCAAAGAAGCCCTCCCACAGCCCACCGCTCATGTACGGGCGCAGCAGGGCCATTGGCGTGGCTGTTTCCGGCGAGGCCACCGCCCCCAGGGTATCCACCAGGTCAGAGAGCGACATCGGGCCTGGACGGCGCTCCCAGCGCCGCTTCACCGCCTCGTGCAAGGCGGCCTGGATACCAGCCGTCAACACCAGTTCGCCACCCAATGCCGCCACCAGGAAGCGCACCGCCAGGAGCATCTCGGACGGTTCATCGGCTTGCAGGGGATGGATCAGGCAGGTTTCCTTGTCATCCGGTACACCGGCGGGGATAACTCTGCCCCCCACCGCTTCACACAGTTGGTTGTTTTCGCCTTCCGGGTCGATCGAGAGCACGGTGCGCCCCTGGAGCAGCTTTTGCAGTAAGATCGAGCGCAGTAAGGTGGTCTTGCCCGCCCCCTGCTCGCCCAGGATGAGGGTCAGGGCATGCGGCGGCGGGGGAGCATCCGGGTCCAGGCCTTCGGTGAAGGAGAAATATACGTCCCGCCCATCACGCGCATGCGTGCCAATCCAGACCGCTTCCGGCGAGGGAAATACCTGGCGCGCCGGAGACGGCAGCAAGGGGGTAACCTCGTTGATCATCAAGGTCGGCTGTTCCATCCCAGGGAAGAGCTCGCCGCCGGGTTGGAAGTGCTTCAGGGCGCGCTCGGCCACGTAATACAGCCGCTGGGGCGTAAAGCCAATCGCCCGCAGACTGGCCTCCAAGGAACGCCGGGCGCTATGGGCATCCTCGCCGCGGCTGCGCTCAGCCAGCAGAGCTGCCAACACAGCGGCATGATACACCGGCTTACCCATCGCAATCTGCGACTCGGCCGCGTCCATGGCCTGGTCGGCGGCCTGCTCGGCCATAGATGGGCGCCGGCCAGTTTTCTGTGCCGCGGCCATCAGGATGCCTTCAAAAAAGGTGCGCCGGGCGCGCATCGAAGAGCGCAGGCTGTCCGGCGCCTGCCGCAGTAAAGCCAGGGAGTAGATCACCGGCACACCGGTGGTGTAGAAGGCTTCCGCCGACAGGCGCGACCAGGGGCGCTCTGCCATCCCCGGAACACCGCTGCCGCGCAGTGAGATGGGCAGCATTACGCCGCCCGGAAAGGTCAGGCTGTCCTCTAATACTTCCAAGGCTTCAGGGGCAACGGCCTTCTTGTATGCGTCGCGTTTCTCGTTTGATGGCGATGGTTGTGGCATAGTGTGTTTACGATCTCAAATCCGGATTACAAATCTGGTAAGCCAGCTTCTGGATCTCTGCTGCGGGGAGAAATTGCAAGCGCAGTCCATAGGACTGGAATAGACCGGGCAGCCCTTCCCACCAGGTCAATCCTTCTTGACCTGGGTAGGAAAATTCCAGCAGCGTCCGGCGCGTGAACGGCAAGGAATACTCTTGCGTGAAAATCAATAAACCCTGGCGCAAGATCTCGGCGCCCTCGTTCTCCGGCTTTTTCCATCCCCTGACCTGCTGTTCGAATTCCTGGCGCGGCAGCGGGTCAGGCCAGTAGACCTGCAGGATGCGCAGCGACCAACCCGGCTGCATGGAAGCCAACACGGTCTGGTAGGCTTCCCGCGCCCGCACCTCGACCCGGTCTGGATTGGCCGTAATTTCGGCAAACAAGCGCAGGCTGCCATCATGGGCGATCAAGGCGTCATGCTTCCCGACCAGTTGAAAGCCTTGGCCGAGCACAAATCCTTGCGTCGAACCGACAGGGGTTGGTGAGGGCATCCTTTACGCCGCCCTGAAGTAAGTTTCCGGAAGGTTTAGGTCGCTAGCCCTAAAGCCAACGCGCATTGGACGATTGCCAGTCGGCAGGAGTCCTTTTCCGGGTTCGGAGCGGAACAACATCGAGAAAGAAGGCCGCCCCGCAGTGCGCTCGACCACGGTCGAGACTTCCGCGATCTCCCGCACCACCTGGCCGTGCAGCGGGCCGCGCTCGATGAACATGACCGCTGTCACCGCCTCGGCAAAGCTCTGGGCGATCTGGTATTCCGACAACCGCCCGGCATCCGGGTGCGACTGCACCACCTGTGCAAAGCGTGGCCAGACGTGTTCGGCGCTGGTGGCATGGATCGTGAAAGCGGAATGCCCATGCCCGGTGGCAGCCGCCCGGATCAGCTCCCAGGCTTCCGCGCCGCGCGCTTCGCCAATCACCACCCCATGCGGGCGGGAGCGCAAAGCGGCCCGGATCAGGTCGTACATCGTCACCGGTGGCGCGCCGCCGCGCAGTTCCGGGCGCGTCACGGCGTACACGATATTGCCGGTGTCCATCTTGCGGTCGCCGTTCCAGCCGTTCAAGACGATTTCGTTCGAGTCTTCGACAATGAACAGGCGGATGGCGCCGCGCGGGAAAAAGTCCAGCATCTCCTGCAGGATGCGCTGGGCAACGTACGTTTTCCCCGAACCGGTCGTACCGGCCACCACCAGCGTCCCGCCATGCACCATGACCGAGAGCAGGTAATTGGCCGCTTCGGGGGTGAGCATGCCGTTGGCACCGCGCGGGAAATCAACCGGTGAAAAAGCCGGGCGCGGCACCGGCGGCAAGCGATTCTGGCACAGCAGGGCCAGGCTGCCGTGCTGTAGATCGACCGTGGTGCGGTAATTGCTGATGCGCAGGGTGATCGTGTCGCCATACGGGGAGGCGGGCGGCATGATGTAGTTGATGCGCACGCCCTTGCGCCGTACTCCGTCCGGGGTGGGCACCATCACCTGCAGCATGGCGTCGGCAATCGGGTAATCCGGTGTCGGCGAGCGCTGCCCGGCGCGGTCGATCAGCACGCGGATGGCGTCGCCTATGCTCTCCGGCGCCGGGCCAAAATGCTGCCAGCCGTCGGCGGTCGTGTAAACGTAGATATGCCCCAGGTTGATGGCAATGTCCTCTACGTCAGATTGGGCGATCAGCTCCAACAGCGGCCCCAGGCCCGACAATTCCCCGATCAGGCGTGTCAGAAACGTTTCTGGCAGGGGGCAGCCCTCATTCACGGCGCGCTCTTGGACTTCATCGAAAACCTTGCGCGCCAGGTTCTCGATATCGGCCGTCGAGAGGGCCTGCTGAGCAGCCATAGACGCCTTTTGGGCACGGCCCTCAGTAGCGAGAATACTCCACCAGTGATCTACTTCAACGGTCCTGGTTTCTACCGCCGGCTTGATGCTCTGCCCGGAAATGTCGAACGGGTTACGGAAGGTCATGCTTAACCACCCCTCCCACCGAACAGGCCGCGCTTGCGCTCACGTGGGGCTTGCAGCAGCCCGACCCGGGTGGCGCCTTCGCGTACCGAGGGGACGAAATGGGATGCGAACCCAAGCAGCGCATCGGTAAACGGCTCCAGCTCTTCCAGGTGTTCTTTCTTGTAGCGCCATACCAATACGTCCTCGCGCCGGTCACTGTTCACGGCTTGCGCCGCCAGGCGAGGATCCACGATGGGGATCACGCCATTGGGGATCAGGGCCAGCTCGATCTTGTCCTCCTGCAGGGCCTGCTGCAGCATCTTGTGGGCGGTCTTGAAGCCGTCCCCCACGACCTGGTTGTAGCACAGCTTGACCCGGCTGCCGATGAACTCGTAGGCCGAATTGCGGCCTACCGAATTTGACAGTGAGCGGATCATGCGCGCAATCCAACGCCGGGTCTCGGCCAGGTCGGGGATTTCGGGCTTGATCACGATGGCAATGCCTTCTGCCAGGCTGAGCGCCGCCCGGTGGACAACGTGCGCCGGGTTGATGCCGACATCCATGATCACCACGCCGCCCGAAGAAACGCCGGCATCGTACAGCCCGGCCAACACGGCATTGATGCGCTCTTCGTTTTGCAAGGAATCGTCGCCCAGGTCATCCGTGACCAATCCGGGGAGCACCTTCAGCGTGGGCAGGCCTTCCAGGGGGGTGAAGGCGTTCAGGTAATTGGCACCGGTAGCCACAGCGCTCATGACCCCAGCTTTACTCGATGCGGCTGCAGCATCTCTGCGCAGCAGGCCGATCATGGTGTTCGCCACCCGCTCCAGGCGCAGGTGATACTGCAAGGCGCCGGCATTAGCGTCAGCGTCCACCAGGTAGGTGGTCACACCGCTCAAGGCGAAGGCCACCGCCAGGTTGACAGCAATGGTAGTCTTGCCGGTGCCACCCTTCGGGGATGTGACGGCGATCTTGCGCACCGCCATGCCGGATTGGATGCGCGCCGACATGTCACTGCCCAGCACGGTGCGGCGGTACTGCTCATCGGCATCCGTGCCGCCAGCATCGGCGCGCCGGATCTCTTCGAGCAGCTTCGTGATGTCAACGTCCGATGGTGGAAAAGCAAACGCCGATACCCCCACCCCGTTGGCCCAGGCGGCCAGGCCGTCGGCAGTGCCGGCGATGATAAAGATCATCTTGCCGCTTTCGGCTGCCTTGACCAATGTCTCCGTGGACACCGTGCATTCGGGCGCTACGGCTACGATGCCGCGGAAATCAAACAAGTCCAGGTGCGCCGGGATGACGGTGGCCATCTGGGCTACAATGCTGTGACCCTGTTCGGCCAGGGTCATATTCAGCCGGGAGGTAACAGTTCCTGCACCAAGCAGAAGGATTTGCATACCATTCTCCCTTACGGAACCGGTGTGGCGTCTAAAACCGTTTCGCGGTCTGCCTTGAATAAGGCTTCGAAATCCCAATAGGTAAAGCCAGGCGTGGAAGCTTCCTCTGTGCCGCGCGCCATGAGTGAGACCACAAGCTGATCTCCCTGCTGCATGGCCAGTGACAATTCTTCGCGCAGATCATTCGGCACCAGCAGGAGCAGCATGGCGTCCGTACTGAGTCCGGAGAACATCGACGACGATGAGGTTGTGTCCATGTCGCTGGAGCTTTCTGTCGTTTCGCTGACCGTGTTAGTTGGAGCGCCTTGGACCATGATCACTACCACGCCATTGGGGAACAGGTCTTTAGCCAGGGGTGGTGCGGTGCGGTCAATCGCGGATGTCTTTTGGGTCTCACCTGGTGTGGGCGGTATACCCATAGCATAGGGTGTAGATGTTGGCTGCACGCCCCCAAAGTATCCCGCGGGGCTCTGCTGCGTGGCAGGCGGCGAGGGACGCTGGGCGATGACGACCGTAACGCCGACCATATCACCGGGCAGGAACATGGTCACATCCGGGGCAATGACGTTCGATGCATCCAGGGGCAGCGGCACCAGGCTGTAACCGGGATACTGATCCAGGATGGCCGACAGGCGGTAAGGGATTGCCGCCTGCGCCAGCACCGAGGTGCGAAAGACAGGCTGGCCGGCAAAAAGCGGCAGCGCCGCCACGCCGCCGACCACGCTGTTGACTTCTTCAGCCGGGATATATAACTCGGCGTTCTCGTCTTCGTACACGGTGCGCTCGATCAGGTCGTCGGGAGTGATCACGTCGCCCATATTCATATCGCGCGCCGCGGCCAAGATGGTGATGGTGACCGGTTTGGCAGAGTCAGCGAAGGTGGTCAATGCACATAGGGCGCCAACGAACACAACCACCGAGATCGCCAAGACGCCCATGTTGATCCCTGCTTCTGTAAGTTTTTTGAACATTGTTTGCCTCCAAGGAAAGGATTATTTGAATTGCGTGGGCCATACCAGGCTGGATAGGCTCAGCGCGTTGCGATAGGATGGCTGCTCGGCCAGGCGGTGATCAGCATCCTTGAACATCTGAAGCAGGAAAGCGCAAAAAACCACGAAATCTACCTCGGATGAATTCGATTCGAGAAAGGCCCGGTGGGAACGGACAATCGAAAGCAGTTTTGGTTTTTCTTTGGCCCAAAACTCTGCGCTGATGGCATTAGCTCCAGGCGAGATGGAGCGGAACAATTCTGCCAGGGTGATCACATCCCGCTCATCGATTTCACTTGCTACCGGCTTTGCTATGATGATTTCCCCACGAAGCACAGGCTGATGTTCGCCAGGCTGGGACTGGCCTTTATGGCGATCTGCAGCCAGCAATTCTGCTGCGCTGGTGGCAGGGTTTTGCTTTAGGGTTCGCAGAGCGGTAGGGATCTGCTTCAATCCCCCATCCAGGGCAAGCGAAAGAGTTAGCTGCGTCTCGGCGGGCAGCTGCGCTGTATCTTGCACGTTGCGCAGCGGAATGCGCTCTTTCAAGCTTTCCGGTAAGGTTTCTTTGAGTTGCAACCAACGTTTGCGGCGCGATTCGTATGACTCGGACACAGATAAACACCTCTACCCTGGGATACAAAGATAAGAATAACAAAATGCAAGGGGGGGTGTCTCTGCCGCGTCCCTATACGTGTGGGAATGCGGCTTCCGACACGTGTCGGTATAGAACTGTTACTTTGCGGCGCGATACATAGCAACAGGGGAAATAGCAAGGGAGTCTCAGGAGAATCGATCCCGAAAAGTATTCGCCCCAGATCAGGAACGGATCGGTGTCGTTTGGCTAAAGGAATTGCACGGGCTGGCGCTGTCCACTTGCATACGGCCGGTTTTCGAGAGCATCAGGGGGATTGCAGCACCCACACGTATCGGCCCATAGTAAAATCGCCGGCGAAACGTCTGAAAACGCCCAAAATAGCCGCCTGAGCCACCACCAGTACCCCTCTACCATCCTGTTAAACTTCCCAATTGGGGGCCGCCACCGCTTTGCGCTGTCATCAACGCCCAGGGCCGGGTGCCTGCCTATTGACCAGGATCTCGCCGACCGCCAGGGAAATGTTTGAGAGTGGATGTATTCGCCTTGCTTTGAGATTACCAGGTATTCGCAGGCTTGGAGTATTTAGGCTTACACTACATATTCGTATTATTTTTGCTGGCCTGCAAGTGGCTTGATCTGGATCATACCAAAACCACCAGAACGATACAGACAATCAGGCTGCGATATTTCCCGCACAAAGGTTCCTGTAAAAAATCGTAGGCCCAACTGGGCCGAGATTTGACAAATACTCTAACCGGTATTAAGTTTAAATCATGGAGACTAGAGTTCGCATCAACCGGGGATACAAGTACGTTTTCGATCCAACATGCCCGCTGGCCACTCGCTCTGGCTGGGTACCAGTTCATCGCTTGGTTGCGTCGAAAATTATCGGCAGGCAGTTGACATCCGACGATGTTGTACGATTTGTAGATGGGAACCCACTCAACCTAGCAGAAGCCAATTTACAGATCATGTCTAGGGCTGAACTCAACCGGGCGGTTGATCATCGTTACGCCAAGTATCAAATTGTATGCCAACGTCCAGGCTGCAACAATGTTTTCAATGTTTCCCCCAGCAATTTGATGGATCGAAAACATTGTTCGCCAGAATGCGCCCAGACGTGTAGGCGAAAGCTGAACTTTACGAGAGACAATTTATATAACCTGGTTTGGCGAATGCCTATGATGAGGATCGCTCTTATCTACGGTTGTAGCGATAAGGCAATCGCTAAGTGGTGCATAAAGCTAGGGGTGGAATTTCCAGGTAGAGGATACTGGAACAAATGGAATGCCGGAAAGATCGATCCTGTTCTTCACCGCAGGACGCTGGAGTTACTTGAGATGGATGTCGAAGAGTGTGAACCCGGGTGGGATGTCTTGCCAAACGGGACTATGCTGTAACGGCTTTGGGCGAGAAATCCATGATGTTTTCCCCATAATCGACAGAAAAAACGCTCCTAGAGCTTCCTACAGCCTTTACAAGCCGCTCTAGGGTAACATGCAGCCGGCGATGGCGCTACAACCATCTAAAAAATAGTACCCATATGGGTACTATTTTGGCGCATGCCTGGATTGTAACCTTTCATCTCACTATGTTGCTCTGGTCAACAGTGTTCAATTACAAAATCACGTAGGTATATCCGAAGAATATAACCGCAAATGAACGGCGGGAAACCTTAAACGAGGCTATAATTAACCCAAGTTGCTACCTTACCAGGTAATTGATGCTGCAAGCCAGAACGAAGAGAGCGACTTTGATTTCAAAGCCCCTGGCGGTAACAGCGTGAATGTGTTTTGGCAGTAAACGTTCGATCATACTGCCAGTTGTCTCAACCATTTTTCGATAGGATGACATCAAGTAATGCACCCACGGCGGAACAGGGCGAGAAGAATTCTTCTTCCGCAAAGGAGAAAACGCAATATTAGCCTCGTTGATCACATCTTCAATCACGTAATCGGTGTAAGCCTTATCGCCGGTAAGCTTTGAACCTTCTGACAAATCAAAGAAATAAACCTTGAGCGCATTTGTGTCGCTATAAGAACCAGGTGACAGGAAGAATTCCACAGGTTGACCATGCTCGGTAATCAGCACATGGATTTTGAGACCATAGAAAAAGCGTCTTTTGCTGGCTTGATAGCCGCGCCATTCTTCGCCCTGGTAAAGATGGCAGCGACAGATGCGATAATTGTCGCAAGCCGCAATTGGAAAGCTGTCCATGACGTAAATCGAATTCTCATTCAACTCTTTCCATGTCTCGCCCAACAAACTAAACAGCGTCAAGAACAAATCTGCGATGCGATGATACCGCCGATTGAAACGGCTCTTTCCCAACATCTTCGGGATATAGCCATATTCTTGCATGTGCATTCTGGCCTTTTCCATATTCCCACCAAAGTACAGGGTTGCAACGATGGCTGTTGTCATGACTTCAGCATCGCCAACCTGGCTTTGGGGGTCTTCGAAATGATGCAAAGCTTTCAACATATCGTCACACAGGCAAAATACTGCTACAATTTGGGTGTCCATGCGATCCTCCGGTTCAGTTTTGGTTTCGGCACCGTAAACTTTACCAGATTTCGCATGGACATCTTCCTTCCAAAGAGGATCTAAAACTTGAAATCTAATCGTTTTCTCAGACGTTTCTTCATAATAGTCATCGCTTGCCTCGGGATGTCCGTCTTTTTAATTGCATTCTTTTGGTTGAGAGATCTGTCCGAGCCAGATAACCAACCAATTCAAGAAGTGGCCATGATATATCAGCCTGCACCGACGCCAGGAAGCGATCTTCAAGCGCTCGAAGCAGATGCAGAAATATCGATACCTGCTACTGCCAGAGAAATTCACGGAATGATCTCAGGATTCCGTGAACTAGATACCTGGGTTCGTCTTGATTTGCCGAATGAAGAATTGCCTTCCTTTCTGCAAAATGCCCGCTGCACAGAGCCTTTGAAAACATCCGATCCTAAGAAACATACTCCAGGAGATCTTGATCCAGATTGGTGGCAACCACATGAAGCCATCTATCTTGAAGAATGTAGTGGCCTACACGACTACCTTTACCAACGGATCCTAGTTGACCGATCAAAACCGGAAATGCTAACAATTTATGTCTTTAGCATCACCCAGAATTACACCTATATAACAACCCTTACACCTAAGCCATGAGTATGACGCTATTCCTAATCGATGTCATAGGTGGCAACTTGGGTTAATTAACGACAATAAAAAGGTCGGGAAGCCACTCCCGACCCTTCTCCCTACGATGTAGGGGCAACCACGCGTGGGGCCGCGTGGCTATGGATAGCTTACCACATCCAAGCCGCTCGCGCAATCCGTGAGCGGCTTTTTTTTGAGGGACAATCATGCCTATTCTTCACTGGCTAAATGACCAAGAAGCGCGCCGAGCATCAGGCCGGGTGTCTTATCGCTTGATTGAAGTAGACGCCGAGCTGTCCTACGGGAGCCAGGACAATGAGAACA
>Ga0209096_1002173_pt1 | contig 19488 bp, 15 predicted proteins | sample AD_UKC034_MetaG_FD_184407 | JGI IMG/M metagenome (GOLD analysis project Ga0209096, IMG submission 184407) | Active sludge microbial communities of municipal wastewater-treating anaerobic digesters from USA - AD_UKC034_MetaG (SPAdes) (version 2) | ecosystem: Engineered > Bioreactor > Anaerobic >... | reverse complement strand
TGAAAGAACTGGAGTTCAGGTATAATAACCGGAACTCTGATATTTTCGATTTGATCGCTGATTACATATGCGATCTTGTGCCAAAACGGGACTAATTACCTATAATTAAGCACTGGTTACACATGGATTTTGTCGTTATGTTTCTTATGCTTTATTTATTTGTTAACTTTATTTCCTTTGCGCTCAATCCGAAGGTTGCTGTTATTGACAGTATTTCTGAAATCTTTCGATTTTTGTCTTTTTTGGCAATGTACCTCTTGGGCAGGGCTTTTTTTAAATCTCACCCAAAAAGAGATTTGATACTTGCTTCATATGTTATTTCAGTAATATGTATTGACGCGATTGGTTATTGCCAGCTAGCATCTGGGAGTTTTCACACAAGCAGGAAGGTTCTTGCAATTCAAGGGACATTTGATCATCCTAATATGTATGCCAATTTCCTGAACCTTGCCAACTTGGCATGTATTTACTTTCTCTTGCAAAAAAAATATGTAACAATAAACTCAATTATTATAGTATTAAACGTCTTTCTATTATTTAACACGTACAGTCGAATGGCTATTGCTGTATGTGCGCTAATGATTCTTATCTTGGCTTTAGTGTATAGAAAACAGAGCGTCTATGTTTTTCTTCTGGTAGTAATGGTAGGTCTTTTTATTGTTTATAAACATCCGCACATTATTGACTTTTGGGCACATCGTTTTAGTACAATAGGAGACCCGAATGCTATAATAGAAAGTCGCTCATACATATTTACCTCGTTAATTTACTTGTTTAAACAAAACCTTCTCATTGGTATAGGGCCTGCTACTTTTTATCCGCATTACTATCATGTAATGCCACACAATGAACTGTTAAGAAACTTGGCAGAAGTCGGATTGTTGGGGACCATACCCTTTGTGTTCATGTGGGGTACTATTGTTAAGCGTTTTTTTTCTTTCGACTATTTTGTTAAAAGAAGTAGGTATGATCAACAGAAATTATTTATATTCTTAATGATACTAGTCGTAATTATTACCTCTCTCACTGCGAATATAGGCACTCAACAAGAACTACTGTGGCCCCTTTTCCTTCTGTTTGGCAGCTACGGTAACCGAGAAGAAAAAAAGCACGCTGGGCACGAACACATTCAGAATCAACCAATAATTCGCCAGAATATTTGATTTTTAAACACGGTGGACTGGAGCCGGTATGCTATGAGAATAAGAAAATATAACGAGAGCATTCTTATTATAACACCCGGGTTGAATGGACTTGGCGGGGTTGCGAATTATTACAATACTATGCTGCCTCTGCTTGAAGATAAGGCATTTTCAATAGATTTTCTGGAAACGGGTTCTGCAAAGGGCAAGGGAAATCCTTTCTATCCCATTACTGACCAACTTAATTTATTCAAACAGCTCAAGAAAAAGCCACCGATTCTCATTCATATCAATCCGTCTCTTGATCCAAAAAGTTTCGTAAGGGATGGATTGCTGGTTTACCAGGCTATTCATCGCAAGATCCCGGTAGTTGTCTTTTTCCATGGATGGGATATAGATTTTGCTCAAAAGATTGAAAGATATTTCCTTCGTTTTTTCAAATCAACATTTGGCAAAGCGAACGCTTTTATCGTGCTGGCTTCGGAGTTTAAGGAGAAGCTTCGCTCGTGGAAGATATCAGCGCCAATCTTCGTCGAGACAACCCCCGTGGATCCAGGCCTTCTTGACAGCTTCGATATTGAAAAGCGGATCAGTGCAATCATTGAGAAGCAGACGATTCGTATTCTTTACCTGGCGCGTATTGAGCGAAACAAGGGGGTTTTTGAGACTGTTAACGCAGTGAGCCTTCTTTACGATAAAGGGGTCCCGGTGAGTCTTTCAATTGCCGGTGATGGTTCCGCAAAACATGACCTGAAAATGTATGTTCAGAAATTACACATGCCGGCCGGGACAATCAAATTCCTTGGCTATGTAAAAGGAAAAGAAAAAGCTTCTGCTTTTACAGATCATGACCTCTATTGCTTTCCCACATCATATAGAGAGGGATTGCCGATTTCCGTGCTGGAAGCCCTAGCCTTTGGCATGCCGGTCATTACCTGTGCAGTGGGCGGACTTGCGGATATTTTTTGTGACAACGAAATGGGATTCTTCGTGCCACCGCGAGACCCAGAAGCAATAGCAAATGCAATCGAGCAAATGATTACTGACAGGGAATCGATGGCTCGTATGGCACAATATAATCATGGTTATGCGCGAGAAAACGTTATTGCACCGAAAGTAGCAGCCAGGTTGTTGAATATTTATCAACGAACGATCGAGTCCGATGGTTGTATCCTTTAGTGCAAGATCCGATTCCCCACGAGTGCTTTATATCATGGGTACCGGTCGAAGCGGTACCACGGTGCTGGAGATTTTACTATCCGATGATGATAAGATTTGCAGTGTCGGGGAACTGACTCACATCTTTCAGGATGGTTTTGTGGGCGATCAAATTTGTGCCTGTGGTGCATCTTTCAGCCGGTGCGAGTTCTGGAAACGGGTCCAACAGCGCATTTCGTATCCAACCAGCCAACTCTTGCAGGTCTCCGATTTATTACATACAATTGATTGGCATAGCGGATTTTTAAAGCTTATTTTTCATGCTGTCCCTGTGGAAAAAATACGATTGTACAATAACATCAACAATGAATTGTATGCCGCATGCGCTGCTGTCTCCGGCAAACGAATAGTCATAGATTCATCCAAATACCCGGCCAGGGCGCTGATGCTGAACAGATTATACGGGGCTGCTGTTAAAATTATATGCCTGACTCGATCGCCTGAAGGTATGCTCGCCTCATTTCAGAAAACAGAGGTTGAGCAACCCCCCAAGAAGCCGTTGGCCGTTTTATTGTATTATGTATATGTACTTCTCTGCTGTCGTCTTGTCGCGATCTTCACAAAGAATGTTCATTTCATCTCTTTTGAGGAGCTGTCAGCCTTTCCTTTTAAGACGATCAAGGGCATAGAGAATTTCACAGGTGTTTCATTCGAAGAAAGCAGGAAGCGTATCGAGGAAGATCGCCCTTTTACTCCCGGTCACATCATCACCGGCAACAGGTTGAAAAATAGTAGAGCCATATATTTTCAAAAGAAGAAAACCATTGAGAAAGAACCCCAATACAAGCATAAAATTTTATTGTTTTTAATGAAGACATCGCAAAAGATGCTGGGTTTCTCATGATACAAAGGAAGTGTCAGGAATGAGTGGTCTGGAAAGAGTACTGGTTACTGGTGGGGCCGGCATGATCGGCTCGAATCTTGTCAAGCGTCTTGTACAAAATGGCTTTGATGTGAGCGTGATAGATAATCTGTGGAGAGGCAAACGGGAATACCTGTTAGATGAGACCGGGATGTCTGTAATTGACATGGAAAGCAAGTTTCATAAAATCGACCTTTCCAGTCATATGAATATTGATAGCATTATTGCCGAAGTGGATTATGTTTTTCACCTGGCGGATGTCGTGGCCGGTGTTGACTATGTATTCGATAACCAGGGCAGCGTATTCCGGCAAAACTTGTTGATCAACTCCAACCTTATAGCGGCGGTGCGCCGGAATCCAGTAAAAGGGTTTATTTATGTGGGTACGGCGTGCAGCTTTCCGGCCAACCTGCAAACCGGTGTTGACGCCCGGCCCCTGAAAGAAGAAGATCAGTATCCGGCATTTCCTGAATCCAGTTATGGCTGGAGCAAACTCATGGGAGAGTATGAAGCATTCCTAATGGAGGAGGAGACAGGCATTCCCGTCTCGGTCTTGACGCTGCACAATGTATACGGCACTCCCTGTGATTTTGGACTGGAAAAAAGCCAGGTGATCCCCTCTTTGGTAAGAAAGGCCATTGAATATCCCAAAAACGATTTTGTTGTGTGGGGGTCGGGCGAACAGGGTCGGGCCTTTGTCCATGTGGATGATGTGGTGGATGCATTGACGCTTGCCATGCAAAAGGGGTTTGGTAAAGGATTGATCCAGATCGGGCCGGACTTCTGTACGCCGATTAAGGAGATCGCCGCATTGATAAAAGACATTTCCGGCAAGGATATGCCTATTTTTTTTGATACATCAAAACCGGAGGGTGACCGGGGCCGGTGTGCCAATTATTCAAAGGCAAAAAAGATTCTTGGCTGGGAACCCAGGGTTGATTTGTGGGAGGGGTTGACAAGTCTTTACCGGTGGATTGAAGCCAGAGTAACTGCATGAACAATCGGATCAATAGTTATAATTTTGTTGGTATAGACATCGAAGCATTGGTTTATAAGGATTTTTTTAATAGAGTCGACCAATGGCTTCAAGACAAGACAAGTCGATCTCATCATGTAGCTATTATTAATGCATTTTGCGCGGCTATGTCTTTAAAAGATGATCAGTTAAACAAGATATACAATGAAGCAGACTTAATAGGACCTGACGGCAGACCATTTGTTTACTGGATGCGTTTTTTTCTGAAAGTACCCTGTGACCAGTTCGACGCCTCAAGCATTGTCATAGAGCTGGCCGGAGAATCCAAAGAAAAGGGCTATTCCTTTTACTTGTATGGTGGTGATCCTGATGTAGTTGTAAAAATGAAGGTACGGCTTGAACAACTTTATCCCCATATCAAAATCGTGGGGTATCATTCACCCCCCTTTAGATCGTTAACCCAGGAAGAAGATCGCTCGATTTGCGCTGAGATAAATCGATTAAAACCTGATATTATCTGTGTAGGTCTTGGCACACCCAAACAGGATTACTGGATTTATGATCATAAGGAAAAAATACGAGGTGCGGTGTTCATCCCATGTGGAGCAATTTTTGATTTTTTCGGGGGAAGGATTAAAAGAGCTCCCCGAATTGTAACAAAATCAGGCTTTGAATGGCTATACAGACTTTTCAGCAAAGATTTTGATCGGCTCTGGTACCGGTACACAGTGATGAATGTGCTGTTTTTGTGGAATTTTTTTCTTCAAGTCACACGGATTAAAAGGTTTTAAACAAAATCGCATAGGCGATTGCTATGTTACGCGAACAGATGCGGGTTTTCACCCGGGTCCATAGGGCCTTGGATAGCGGCTTGACGGTGGCGGCCCGATTTACGACCCTCGTGAAAGAGGGCTGGAACCGCTTATGCCAGGTCATGGCGTTCAATACCAAAAGGGTGATTCTCAGTCCGAGAAGAGGGAGAACCTTGTCAGCGGCGTGATCGGAAAGGGGGAAAAGGACCCAAGGGGCTGTGTCAACCTGAATTCGATTGTGAAAGAGCGGTATGACGCGACTTAAGGGCCTATAGAAGCCAACGATTGTCTCGGAAACCAGGGAATTTATCGGGGAATCTCACAAAATCAAAATATACAAACGTCTCATGTGGTGCCAAGGCCCTCTTGGGCCTTCGCATGTCCATAATATCGTTATTCTAATTTTTGGCAGCTGTTCAACTTGGGCCAGAGAAGAGAGTAACCGGGGAGACTGTTATCATGTTGCAGGAACAGGCAAAGCTTCTCAAAAGGGTGCATAGGGCACTGGATATCTGCCTCACGGCGGCGGCCTTTATGGGGGCCTATGGGATCAAGAAGTATCTCCTTCCGGAACCGTTCGGCGGTCTGTCTTCACAGCCTAATTATTACATAGTCCTCCTTGCGGTCATTATTATCTGGTATGTGAGCTTTTCCGTCTTTGATCTTTATGCCCCCTACAGGAAGCAGGGATTCGATCAGATATTCCGGAACCTCTTCAAGGCGGTCTCGGTCGGCATGATCGTATTGATCCTTTTTATGTATATCTTCAAGGTGACGGATATAAGCCGTATCATGCTGGGAATTTTCTTTTTCCTGAATGTGGGGCTTCTCACCCTGAGCAAAGGTTTTGTGTACTGGAAGCTGGCCCAGTATCGGCGAAGGGGGTTGAATTTCCGCAACATCCTTATCATAGGGAGCAGGGAAAGGGCCAGGGATGTCATCAAGGCCGTGGAGGATCATCTGGATTCAGGATATACCATCCTGGGCTGCCTGGACCTGGATGAACGCTCCATCGGAGATGAGGTTCAAAACGGCATCCGGGTCATCGGGACGGTTGATCGACTGCAGGAAGTGTTTTCAAAACAGGTGGTGGATGAGTTGATCGTTGCCATGCCCGCCAGGATGATAGAGAATTTGGGGAAACATATCCTTCTGGCCATAGAGGCAGGGATATCGGTGCACATCATGCCGGACTGGCATCTCACGGAGATTCGGTCGATGCCCGGGTTTGTCTCTCCGAGCTTCAAGACATTCCTGGATATCCCGACACTGAGCCTGATCACCACGCCGAACCACCGGGCAGAGATACTGATAAAAACCGCCTTCGACTATGCCTTTGCGGGTGTTGCCTCGATTCTTCTCCTGCCGCTTTTTCTGTTGATCGCCGCGGCCATAAAGATTTCATCCCGGGGTCCGGTCTTCTTCAGGCAGGAGCGCTGTGGTATTAACGGGCGCCGGTTCATGCTCTACAAGTTCAGGACGATGGTGGACGGTGCGGAGGCGAAGCGCGGTGATCTGGAGGCCCTGAACGAAACGGACGGGCCGGTGTTCAAGATAAAAAAAGATCCACGCATTATTCCGTATATCGGGACTTTTCTCAGAAAGACAAGCCTGGACGAGCTCCCCCAGTTGATCAACATCCTGAGGGGTGAGATGAGTTTCATCGGGCCCCGGCCCCCGATTCCCGCTGAGGTCGAGCAGTACGATCTGTGGCAGAGGAGGCGTCTCTCCATGAAACCGGGGCTGACGTGCATCTGGCAGTGCACGCCCAATCGGAATGATGTGGATTTTGAAGGCTGGATGAGAATGGACCTTTGCTACATCGACAACTGGTCGCTCTGGCTGGATGCCAAGCTGCTCCTGAAGACCGTCCAAGTGGTGCTTTCAGGCTCGGGCAGATAGATAAAAAAAGAGACAAAAACGAGGATCGTTTTTCAAACTTTTCCCAGGTTTGAAAAGTCTGTGGAGGTGGATTGCCTGCCGGTCGCTTTTTAAAAAAAAACAATCGGTTCCCTTTTGACATCTGGTTGCCATACAGCTTGGCTATCCTGTATACCCTGTTCATATTCGCCACAATCCCCTGTGCCCGTCCTTTTCAAAAGTTTGTGTACGATCACTACGGGAGAAGCTCTTTTGGGTATGTTGTTCTTCTTATAATAGCCCTGTGCCTTGTCGGGTGCGTTTACTACCTGATTAGAAACGCCCGCCGTGGTGCGTCAATAAAGAATTATGTGTGGCTCGCCGTTGTAGCGGGCTTTTATTTTTACTTTACCCTGACGTTATGGAAGTGTCCCGAAGAAGCGATCCACTTCCTTGAATACGGCCTTTTGAGCTTCCTTTTTTATCGGGCCCTCCGACATCACGTACGAGACGTCACCATTTATTTTACGGCGTCATTTCTTGTCCTTTTTGTTGGATCGATTGATGAAGCAATCCAATGGGTCGTCCCTGATCGCGTGGGGAGTTTTCGTGACGTTTGGATCAACTTTCTGGCAGGCGCCCTTTTCCAGTTGGGGTTATGGAAGGGAATCAAGCCGGGGATCATATCCGAAACGATTCAGCCTGGTTCTGTGAAGATTTTAATCATTGTAATAACCTGCTGTATGATTTTGTTGGGGCTGTGTTCGTCAATGATGTCGCAGTGCAAGGAGTCGCGGCCGACTGATCCCGATAAGCGATGGATGTATTCACAAATCCTGGATGAACACTTGCATGAACCGTCTAGTGATTTCCTGAAGACTTACAAATCGTTCACAACACCGCTTCTCATCTCCACCGGCCATTTCCGGCACGAAGCGCGATGAAAAAATATCCCATCATCTTCGCCATTGTTTTGTTTTTCCTCTACCCCTCTTTTGCTTCAGGGGGTGCGTTTCTCGAAATGCATGTAATCGATGTTGGTCAGGGCGATGCGATCTTGATAAAGACCCCTTCCGGTAACAATGTACTTGTCGATTCCGGTAATTTATCCACCGGGTACCTGGTCAGGCAGTATCTGCAGAGCCATGGGATTTCCGTTCTGGACGCGGTGATTATCACCCATATGCACCCGGATCATGTGGGGGGGCTTTTTTCCCTGGTGCCTGATCTTGCGGTGAAAAAGATATATGATAGCGGCGCGGTTCATACCGGAGACGATTTTTGGGACGAATATATCGTTCTAACGAAAAATCTGAAGATCCAGAGGGATGTTTTAGGGGGAGGGGACGAGTTATCTTTTGATCCAGTCAAGATGTGGGTCCTGTCGCCGTCAAAACCCCTGACCGGCGATATGAATGCTGATTCGATCGTGATAAAGATATGTTATGAAAAGATATCGTTCCTTCTGGCAGCGGATCTGAACAAGCGGGGAGAAAAACGCCTCCTTGCCGGAAAGCTCGATCTGCGCAGCCAAGTGCTCAAGGTCGGGCACCACGGGGCGGATGATGCGACTTCCGGGACTTTTCTGGACAGGGTTCGTCCTCTTTGGGCGGTCATCTCGGTTGGAAAAGATAGCCCCAAGTGTTATCCAGGCGAAAAGACATTAGAATTACTGAAGAATGTGGGTGTGAATGTCTTGAGGACGGATCAAGACGGCACGGTAATCGTGCGGACGGATGGGGAGAGCCTTTCCGTTGTGCGGGAGTGATGCCGATGTCGTCCGTTTATATTGAAAAAAAGAGGGAAATTCTTTATCGCGTGCTCGTTTTTTCTCGATACGCTCTTTTTGTTGCCTTTTTTCTCCTGTCGTTTCGTTTTGTCGCCGTTTACCTGTGCCATCTTCCCTGGGTTCTTTCGATTGTGGGCGTCTGCGGCGTGCTGATACTCGGTTTTGTCAGCTGGGTGCGGTTGCGGTGGGTGCTCATCGCTTTCCTTGTTGGCATTCCCCTGGTCAGCGGGCTGCAGGCGACGGGTTTCATTATCCCCGGGCCACTTTTGAGTATTTCCTTTGCCGTCATCTACATCGCCTGGCTTCTCAGGCGTGTGCTGCGGACAAAAGAATCCCTGGAGCCTCGATCGGTCATAGGAGAGATGGCCGATATTCTTGCCGCACTTGTCATAATTTCACTTGTGATGTCGTTTCAACCCTATCCGGCGGATTTTGTCCTGCGGAGAATAGGAGCCCTGTCTGTACTGGGCCTTGACGATGTCTTCTGGAGCATCGACGCCGGCTATATTCTGCTTCAGGGTCTTGTCTTCTACCGAATCCTGGAAATGGAGATGGGGAGCCAAAAATGTCTGGGGACGGTACTTTCTATTCTCTATGGGCAGACCGCGATCATCGTTCTTTTTTCCTCGTTACACCTCTTTTTTCATATACCGCATACCTTTCACTACACGACCTACGGCATCTTTTCCCCTTTTGGAGACGCCCATTCTTATGGAAGCTATCTTGTTTTTCTGCTCTTCTTCTTTTTGAATTTGATCAGAACGGGCAATGGAAGGGAAAAAACGATAGCCTTGATTCTCGCCTGTTTTCTGGCTGTTTTTATAGGGTTTTCCGGATCGCGAATGACGTGGATCACCGTGGTCCTGGTCGGGGTTCCCTTTTTGCTTTATCAACTCGGGAAGCGGGGTCGCACTGTGCTGGTATCCGCGATTGTTGTCCCACTGATCTTGATCAATCTGTTTCCCGAAGCGCTCCAGCGATCCGGCAACGATTACCTGAAGCGGCTGAGCACGGTCGTGGTGTTCAAGGGTTATGTTACAAGGGATTTGAATACGAACCTGTCAGGTCGGACATTGTGGTGGTCGAGGGCCCGGAATATCATTGCGGATGAGCCCGTGACGGGTATCGGAATCGGCGCGTTTTATCGGGTGTCGCCATTGTACACCCCGCAACTTTCATCTTCCTTGAAACAAGAGAATGCCCATAATTACTACCTCCAGTTGGCCGCGGAACTCGGCATCCCAGCCCTGTTGCTTTTCATAGGTGTCCTGATTTTCGCGTTCAAGGCGGGTTTCAGGGCACTGGCCCGGAGCGATTCGACGGGGAAAGGGGTCGTTGCGGGCCTCCTGGTCGGACTGGGGGCCTATCTCATCACCATGTTGACGGGCCATCCGCTTCTCCTGTCCGATCAGCAGTTTCTGTTCTGGTCCATTATCGCCTTCGTAACGAACGCTTACCATGTTTCCGGAGGAGGCGGTCTTTGGCAAGTGCCACGCCTTTATGCGCGTCTTCTCCTGGGGCTGCTGGTCGTGATCACCCTGGCCGGATATGCCCACAGGATCGCCGAAGAAGACGACCGCCCGGGCATCAGTGAATACGGATTTTATGAAGACGACAAGGCGATCGGCAGGGGGATGCGGTGGACGGCGAAAACGTCCGGAGTCCGAGTGTATGGAGAGACATCCATTCTGAGGTTAAACGTTTACGCCGCCCCTCATAACATCGGTCCGGAGGGGCTCCTGCTGACTGTTTCCATCAACGATCAGCGGCTGGACCGCATCCGTTTCACGGAACCGGGGAAGAACCGCCTCCATTACTACCTGCCTTCGCTGAAGGACAGAATGGTGACGATAAGAACGCACGTCGATCGCACCTTCAATCCCTATCGGCTGGGACTTACCGGAGAGTTGACCATGAATCGGGAGCAGGGTGTCGCCGTCGGCGTGAGCTTTCCGGGAAACATGCCGGCGCACGATATCGGGTTTTTTGCCGGGGAATCATGGGCCGGAGAAAATGAAGGGAAGGCGTCTCGGGGGAAGCCGCTTCGATTTAGATGGACCGGGTTGCAGGCTTCAATGAACGTGCAAAGGAAATTCAAGGAGGGGGGGGCGCTGTTTCTGATGTGCGCACACCCGGATATCGACAGGGATCCGGTTGTCGTTGAAATAACCCGTGACGGCGACTTGCTTCGCCGTGAAACATTTACGGACCATCGATGGAAAAAGGTCGTCATAGAGGCTGAAGAAGTGAAAGGAGCCGAGGCCTTGACGTTCAGGGTGAGCCGGACATGGAATCCCAAATCGGAAGGGGTGTCCGATGACGACCGGGATTTGGGGGTGGCTGTCCGGAGGACGAGGCCGTGACGGGAAAGGGGATTGTCCTACACGATCATTTTGCCTTTCTCGGAGGCGCCGAACGGCTTGTCGTTCTCCTCGCGAAAGGCCTGGGACCGCTGGATCTCGCCACGGGTTACGTGGTTCCCTCGGACCCGGTCCGGTCAAACCTTCAGGGCCTGTCCGTCCGGGACCTCGGGGCTTTCTCCGCTGTTCCCCTGTGGCGCATGTTCCGGCTGGAACGGGCCTTCAGGGCCAAGACCGGATTTCTTTCCCAGTATGACCGGGTCGTCTACAGCGGGTCCGTGGCCCCTCTCGCCGTTCACAACCACCGGGCGGGCGTGAATATACTTTACTGCCACAGCATTCCACGATTTGCCTATGACTTGAAAGAAGAATATCTTCTGCGGCTCCCCCCGTGGCAGCGTCCCGTCATGAGCCTCCTGGCGGCTTACACGAGAGAGGTCTACGGGAAAGCCGTCCGTTCCATGGACAGGATTGTCGTCAATTCCCGCAACGTCCGTGAGAGACTGCGCCGATACCTCGGTCTCGATTCGGAGATCGTCTATCCCCCCTGCGAAACTTCTCTGTTCCGGTGGCTTGGACAGGAAGAGTACTATCTTTCCACAGCCAGGATGGAAAAGGAGAAACGGGTGGACCGCATCGTGAGGGCCTTTACCAGGATGACAGACAGGAAACTGGTGGTGGCCTCCGGCGGTCCCGAGGAAAAGCGTCTGAAAAGGCTTGCGGAAGGTTACGGCAATATAAGATTCACGGGGTGGTTGAAGGATGACGAGCTGATAAAACTGATGGGCCGTGCCGTCGCAACGATTTACATCCCCCTCGACGAGGACTTCGGGATGTCGCCCCTGGAATCCATGGCCGCGGGGAAACCGGTGATCGGGGTGGCTGAGGGGGGGCTCCTGGAAACGGTGATTCATGGGAAAACGGGCCTCCTTCTGCCGGAAGACCCTTCGGAGGACCATATTGTCGAAGCCGTTCTCAGGATGACACCGCGAAAAGCCGCCGCCATGCGGCGGGAGTGCGAGCACCGGGCCCGGGAATTCGATACGACGCTGTTTCTTCGTAATATGAAGGATGTTCTTGGAAGAACGGGCCCGGGAGTTCGACCTGGCGATATTTCTGTGAAAAATAAGGAATGTCCTTGACCCAAGGGTTGGATGATCAGAAATGATGAAAACAGGGATGGGTATGAATCTTGATACGATGAAACACCGAATTATGAGGAAGTACCTTTTATGGTTTCCCGCCGGCGGTCGGATTTTGGACGTCGGCTCGGGAGACGGGGATTTTCTCGATCTTTTAAAAAATGACTGTTTCATCGGTGAAGGGGTCGATTCTGATGCTTCGAAGGTTTTTAAAACAAGAAGCAGGGGATTGACGGTTTTCTTGTCCGATGCGAAAGAGTTTATACGTCATAAAGTAAGTAAATATGATGGCATATTCTGCTCAAACTTTCTCGAACACTTTCAGCCTGCTGATGTAACGGACTTTTTGGGCCTTTTTCGCACGGCTTTGAAACCAGGGGGTCGTCTCATCATTGTCGGGCCAAATCCCCGAAGCCTCCGTATGGTTACTGAAACGTTCTGGATTGACCCCACCCATGTTCGATTTTATCCCAATCGGTTTTTTCATGACGTTCTCGTTCCCATGGGTTTTGATGTTCTTGAATCGGGAGATGACGTGGAAACCCGCTTCAGGCGATTGCCGAATGTGATCGCTTCCACTCTGGCCGTTGTGAAAAAAGTTATGAGATGGCTTGGGACAGGTTATATTTTTGAAGGGGACGAGATATACATGGTCGCTGAAAAAAGATGAATCGCACGGTTACCCTGAACACGGCTTTTCAGTTTGCGTCCAAGGGGGTGACGTGCATAGCGAGCCTCATTCTGGTCGCCCTGCTCACAAGGTATCTCGGCGGGGACCGGTACGGAGTATACGTCGTTATTCTTGCCTGGGGCGGGATTCTGGCTGTTTTTGCCGATTTTGGCCTCTTCAACACGGGCGTCAGGGAACTGTCTTTAGCAAACCGGGATTATGATCGGGTTGCCGGATCTCTTCTGACAATATACCTACTGAACACCCTGGTTTGGGTCGTTCCGGCGGCAACGGCACTTTTTTTTCTGCCACTGTCATCGGTGGTCCGCTATGGGCTGTGGATCTTCCTGGCCAATCTCGTCGTTCTCTCAGCCGTTAATTCCTGCCGCGCCGTCTTTCAATCCCGTCTTGAAATAAAATATATCGCCGCCGGGGACCTGGTTGGAAGCATTGTTCTCGTGGCCCTGGCAGCCCTTTGTCTGACGACGGGGTTGGGGATCCTATCGGTTATGATCGCCATGGTCATGGGGTCGATCACGAATTTTCTCGTTTTGTTCCTCTATGTTGGACGTTTCGTGAGATTCAGATTGATTTTAGACCCGGATCTCGTGAAAGATCTTTTTCGCAAAGCCGCCCCTTTGGGAGTGTCAGGCCTTTTGGCAATGGTATACGCCAAGAACGGCATCCTTTTGATGTCATGGACCAAGCTGAGTGAGGATGTGGGTGTTTTTGGAGCCGCATACCAGGTTTACGAGCTGATTGCGCTCATTCCCGTGCTGTTCCTCGCCGTCATGCTGCCGCTTTTTTCGAATGCCCTTCATGGGAAGGACCATGGAGCGAAGGAAGAATATTACAATCAGTCCTTCCGATTGCTGGTTTTCGTGGCCGTGCCGCTTGTGACCGGCGGATTCGTTGTGGCGGGGCCGATGATGGATCTGCTGACCGGCAGGGATTTTTCCGTATTCAGGACGTTCCAGATTCCACTGGTCGGACCGATCGGGCTGGATGGCATGGCGGCGACATTCAGGGTTCTTTTATGCGTTGTGGGACTTTCCTTCCTGGGTCAGCTGAACGGCCATCTCATGGTGGCGGGGCGGCGGCAGTCGAGCCTCCTGCGAGTCTACTTCCTCTCACTGCCTGCCAATGTGCTAATGAACCTCTGGCTCATCCCCCGTTACTCTTTTCTCGGGGCGGCGGTTTCGCTCCTTCTGTCGGAAACGGTGGCTCTTTATTACACAACATGGTTCGTCCGGCGGGCGTTTAAGATGCGGCCCCTCCTGCGGCCCTTCTGCCAGGCGGCCCTGGCCTCTCTCCCCATGCTTGCCTTTTTGTGGTTATCCGGGGGGTCCGTGGTTTTTCTGGTTGGCCTGAGTGCCCTCGTTTATGGGGCGGGGCTGTTGTTTGTCGTGAAGGTCAGTCAATCCCTGAGGATGCGGACGTGAAGGGTCAGCGGGCTCTTTCGGCCTGCATTTCAGGTTCATGAGAAGAGCATAGGTCATAAGTCCCAAGATGAACGCCTGTTCTGGGCTGGGCAATGTGGTGAATGTGGAGAAATGAAACGCACGCTCCATGACACAGTTGACTTTCTGGGGGTTCTAGTCTGGGGGGGGCTCCTTCGGCTGAGAGCCCGTTGCCGTGTTCCCTCGTGGGATAATCCCTTGGTTGTTTCCATGGCCGGGATCGGGGATCTCCTCCTGGCGACGCCGATGATTCGGAAGGTATCCCAAATATCGGGGAAACCGGTGGACGTCCTGACCACGGCCGTGTCTTTACCCGTTCTGGAGGGTAATCCATGGGTCAGGAACGTTTTTTTCATGAAGGGTGAGGCCGTAAGCTCCACCGGGTCGGGGACCCTGCCGGTCTCCGAGTTTTTGAACAAAAATTCCTTTTCCGTCATCGTTTCCGCAAGGTCAACCCCGGGGCTGCTAAGGGCCATCACCCTTTCGGAAAAACCGGTTTTCTGGTGTGAGAATCCGATGTACGAGCGTCTCCGGCTGAGGACGCGCCTGGCGGGCTGGCTCTCGGAGGGCCGCAGGAAGCGCTTCCATGGATCCCGTCACATGGCCCGCCTCCTGTGGGAGATGGTCCCATCACCCTCGCCGGGGCAGGACTGGAGGGGTCTGGACAAGCCGTTCATGTCCCCGCCGGGAAAAGCTTCGAGCACCCTCGCCGCTCTATGGGGACAAGAGGAGGCCTACGTGGTCATTCACGCCGGGGGAAAGGACCCGATCCGGAAGTTGACGGCAGGCGTTCTCTCCGGGGTTGTTTCGGGCCTGGGAAAAGACCGTGTGGTCCTGGTGGGCGGTGCTGAGGACGTCGACCTCGGGGTTGAAATGAAAAAAAGGCATCCCGGGCTTTGGGACATGACGGGCCGGCTCGGGCTCGGGGAGGTGTTTCTTCTCTTGAAACATGCGGCGGCCTGCATCGCCCCGGACAGTGCGATCATGCACATGGCCGCCACCGCCGGGACGCCCCTCGTCGCCCTCATGGGGAATGCCCTGCCGGAGACTTACGGCCCTCTTTCCGGCGGCCGGGCGTTCGTCCTGTCGAGACGCCCGCCCTGTTCACCGTGTAACAGGAGGGTCTGCGGGAAGTACGGGGGCCTCTCCTGTGTCCAGGACATTTCGGCGGGAGAGATCCTCGAGGCTTTCCGTAAATTGAGAAAGAGCCGGTCTTTCGCAGGTGAAACCTCTCTGCCGTGTCATGGGATGGAGAACCTGAGGTGATCGGAGGCTAATCCACCCATGCCATTGTGGCGACACCCTCTCTTTGAAGCGGCACGAAAGGAATAACGGTAGATGAAAAACCGCCGATTTTTCGTCGCCATGGCGGTGCTTATCCTCACAGTGACGACCTTTTCAGTTTATGGCGGCATCTTCGATTATCCCTTCGTATTCGACGATGTCCGTCAAATCCTGGAGAAACCGCAGAACAGGTCCCTATCAAATTTCTTCTCATTGAAGGGCATCCTGAAATCCCGGGGGATCGTCAACCTGACATTTGCGGTCAATTACGTCCTCGGGGGCACCGAGGTTTTCGGTTATCATCTTTTTAACGTCCTCATCCACATCCTGAATGGCATCGTGGTTTTTTTTCTGGCTCGGCTGATCCTGGGGAGCATTACAAGGCAAAACGGGGCAGATTATTCTCAAAGCGGCGCAAATATTTTCTTCACGTCCTTCTTCGCGGCCCTGCTTTTCGTGGTTCATCCCCTCCAGACGCAGGCGGTGACATACACCGTCCAGCGATACACTTCCATGGCGGCGCTTTTCTATATGGCGTCCATTCTCTTTTACCTTAAGGCTCGGTTCCTTCAGCAGGGATTTGTAACGATAACCGCCACACCTGCGGCCACCGAAGGTGGAAAAACAACAGAAAAGGGTATGGAAGCGTCCGGAGGGCGGTCCGGGGAGAAAAAAAAGAAGAAAAAGGGGAAAAAGGGCAAGGACCAGACCGCCGCGAAAGAAAAAGCCGCAGCCGGTCAAGGGCCACCTGCCGGGCAGAAGCCCGTCTTGGAGGAAACAACGCCATACCCGGATGAGGGAAAGAAAGGACCATTCCTCGTTTCTCTCTTTTTTATTCTCTCCGCCCTTTGCGCCCTGGTGGCCTTCCGGTGCAAGGAAAATACGCTGAGCCTCCCCTTGGCCATTCTCCTGGCGGAGTATTTCGCCGTCGACCGTTCGTGGGCGGGGTGGAGGAAAAAGATTTTCTGGATCGTACCAACCGTCGCCGCCGGGGCGCTCTTTTACCTTTATGCCGGTGGACTGTTCCGTCCCGGTTTTACCTTGGAGCGTCTTCTTTCCGACATCGACCGGGCCACCCGGGAAACGGACCAGGTGGGCCGCCTGGGATACCTTTTCACACAGTTCAACGTTCTCGTTGTGTATCTGCGGCTTCTCGTATTCCCGGTGAACCAGAACCTGGACTACATGTACCCCTTCAACACGGGGTTTTTCGAGGGGACGACGCCCTTTGCCTTTGCCTTTCTCCTGGCCCTGGCCGTTTTTGCCTTCTGGTCGAAAAAACGCTGGTCCATCCTCTCCTTCGGCATCTTCTGGTTTTTCATCACCCTGTCCGTGGAATCGTCCATCATCCCCATCAGGGACGCCCTCTTCGAGCACCGGATGTACCTGCCTCTGTTCGGCTGTGCCCTCGCCTTTTCCTGGTCGATTTTTCATCTGTGCCGGAAACATCGGAAGCTGGCCATAGTCATTTGTGCCGTTCTTGCAGTGGCATACGGGACGGCTTCCTTCGCCCGGAACAAGGTCTGGCAGGACGAGTATACCCTTTGGACCGATGTCGTCTCGAAAAATCCCCGAAGCGTCCGGGGATACAACTACCTGGGGACGTTGGAAATGGAGAAGGGCCGGCATGACACGGCGGAAGCGCTTCTTCGGCGGGCTCTCGCCGTCGGGGTTGCGGAAGGGGATGCGATCACCCACTACAACCTGGCGAATATACTTAAAAAGAAGGGTGACGGTGACGGGGCCGAGAGGCACTACCGGGACGCGGTCCGGCTGAATCCCCGGTATGGTGAGGCCTTTACCAATCTGGGGAACCTCTACCGCGACCGGGGGGATTGGGCGGCGGCGCGGGATTTGTACAAGCAGGCTGTGAAAATACGCCCGTCCAGCCGGGGCGCCCGGTATGGCCTGGCGGCCATCCATGTCCGGGAGGGAAATTACCGGGAGGCGGCGAAGCAGTTCGAGATGCTCGTCAAGGCCGACCCGGGGGACGTGGTGACCCGGAACAACCTGGCCGGCGCCTGGATAGAGATGGGTGAGAATGAAGCGGCCCTCCGGGAGCTGGAAGAGATTATCCGGCTGCGACCCGGTTACGGCGATGCCCACTTCAACCTGGCCGCTCTTCTCGAGAAGACGGGCGACAGCGGCAGGGCCCTGGCACACTATGTGAGTGCGGCGGAACACGGGGATGGCCTGAAGCCCCTGGCATCCTTCCGCGCGGCCCGGATCCACGCCGTGAACAATGAAAATGAACAGGCCTTGTTCCAGCTGGGCCGGGCCTTCGCTTCCGGTTTCGGAGACTGGGGGGCCGTCGAACGGGACGGGGTTTTCGATGCCCTGAGATCCTCCGACCAGTACAGCCGCTTGAGGCAGAAATACGGAAACGGGGCGGGAAAAAATAAGGGTCTCTTGAAATGAAATTCTTTTTGAAAAGATTGATCGGAATTCCGGCGGCGCTACCGTCACTCCTTCTCATTGTCGTCGTTTCCGTGATCATCTACGGGAACACCTTCGACAACGCCTTTATTTTCGACGATTCTCTTCACCTCCGGGAAGGGACCGTCATCCGGAATTTCTTCCGTAATTTCGAGTGGGGCTTTCTGCTCGTCTCCCGGAACATCGTCAATATGACCTTCGCCATGAACCATCTTGCCGGCGGCCTTCATGTCTTCGGCTACCACGTGGTTAACCTGGTCATCCATATCCTGAACGGCATCGTCGTCTTTTTCCTTTCCTCCCTCATGCTGAAGCGGCTTACAGGATTTTCCCCCGGTCCGGCGGGGCATGAGGATGACCGGAGGAACCGGCTCGTTGCCCTTTTCGCCTCTCTCATTTTCGTGGCGCACCCCGTCCAGACGCAGGCGGTGACCTATGTCATCCAGAGGTACACCTCCATGGCCGCCCTTTTTTATCTCGCAGCCGTTCTTTTCTATCTCAAGGCCAGGAGCTTGGGGCGCTGCGAGAGAGGGACGCCGGAGCGGGAAAAGGGGATAAAGAGAAAAGAGACGGCCGGGAAAACCGTTGACAGGGCCTGGTCCGTCCCTGTTTTCTTCGGCCTCTTCGTTCTTTGCGCGCTTCTCGCTTTCCTGTCGAAGCAGAACGCCGCGAGCCTGCCGCTGGCGATCCTCGCAGTCGAATACTTCTTTGTCGACAGAAGCTCTGAGGGATGGAAAAGAAAGATCCCCTGGATCGCGCTGGCCTTTTTTCTGTGGGGAGGGTTCATCCTTTACGTTTCCGGTTTTTTCGGTTACCTGCCTGCCGGCGGTGGCCTTCAAGATGCCGGGCCGGGGGGGATTTTCGAGGGGTTTTCCCAGATGGCCCGGGAAACGGAAGACATCGGCCGCTGGACCTATCTGATTACCCAGTTCAATGTTCTTGTCGTCTACATCCGGCTGTTCCTCCTGCCCGTCGGACAGTCCCTCGATTACCTGTATCCCTTCAGCCGCGGCTTTTTCCACGGCACGACGCCCTATGCCTTTATCCTTCTCCTCTCTATCGCCGGGGCGGCCGTCTGGTTCAGAAAGAAGCTCCCCCTCCTTTCCTTTGGGGTCATCTGGTTTTTCATCACCCTTTCCGTGGAGTCGAGCCTCATTCCCATACGGGACGCCCTTTTCGAGCACCGGCTTTATCTTCCTCTTTTCGGGCTTTCCCTGGCCCTGGCAGGAGGGGTGTTCCGCCTGTTCCGCCGGAAGGAGGCCTGGGCCGTCGGGCTGCTGGCCGTTCTTGTCGTGACCCTCTCCGCGGCGACCCACCTGCGGAACCGGGTCTGGCAGGACGGCGTCACGATCTGGACCGATGTCATCGAGAAAAATCCCGGCAACTTCAGGGCTTACAACAACCTGGCGCTCGCATTCAAGGAATCGGGGAACTACGATGAGGCGGAAAAGGCCCTGAAGAGGGCTCTTCGTATACG
>Ga0209096_1002170_pt1 | contig 19511 bp, 10 predicted proteins | sample AD_UKC034_MetaG_FD_184407 | JGI IMG/M metagenome (GOLD analysis project Ga0209096, IMG submission 184407) | Active sludge microbial communities of municipal wastewater-treating anaerobic digesters from USA - AD_UKC034_MetaG (SPAdes) (version 2) | ecosystem: Engineered > Bioreactor > Anaerobic >... | reverse complement strand
ATGAAGCATCTTTCCATGGATGAGACCACCCTGGGAGACGCCAGGCAAAACCTGATTCACAATTGCCTGATTGCCTGGCAAAAGCCTTTATATCAGGTTCTGGAGCTGGATAGCGCCGAAAAAGAAACCTATAGCTGTACACGTCCCCATATGGACAAACCCCTTTCCCTGGGCGAGATTCTTCAACGTGCCATGGGAGGGACGACATGATTGATTATGAAACCTTCATGAGAATAAAGACTTCCCACGAAAATCAGGGATTGACCTGTCCGCAGATTGCCGGGGCCATTGGACTGGACGAGCGAACAGTGCGGAAATGGATCAATCAAAAGCGATATATCCCGAGGAAGGCAACCGTCCGCCCAAGTAAACTGGATCGGTTCAAAGCTCAGATTATCAGCCTGCTGGAAAAGTATCCCTATTCGGCAACCCAAATCTTCCAGCGCATCCAGGAAGAACAGTATGACGGCGGCTATACCATAGTTAAGGAATATGTGCGCAAAATCAGGCCTCACCGGGTGGAACCGTTTCTGAAATTGTCGTTTGCCCCCGGGGAGTGCGCCCAGGTTGATTGGGGCTCCTATGGCTCTGTCCGCGTCGGTTCCACCAGCCGCAAGCTCAGCTTCTTTATCATGGTGCTTTGCTACAGTCGCATGATGTATGTCGAGTTTACTGTTTCCCAGTCCATGGAGCATTTTATGGCCTGCCATCAAAATGCTTTTAACCTTCTGGGTATTCCCAAAAGAATTATGGTGGACAATTTAAAATCCGCGGTTCTGAAAAGGGCGCTGGGAGAGAATCCGATTCTCAATCCCAAATATCTGGATTTTGCCAACCACTATGGTTTTACCATCGCTCCCTGCGCCGTGGGCAAAGGCAATGAAAAGGGACGTGTGGAAAATGGCGTGGGCTACGTCAAGAAAAACTTCCTGGCGGGTTTGAATCTATCCGACTTCAAGATGGTTAACCCGGCCGCCATCAACTGGCTGGATACTATAGCCAATGTGCGTATTCACAGGGAATCAGGCAAAAAACCGGTGGAGATGTTCAGCGAAGAACGCGACAGTCTGATTTTCCCTGACAAATTGCCTTATGATATTGCAACAATCTCCCAGGTCCGAGCCGACAAGCAGTTCCGCATAATCCTGGACGCCAACCGTTACTCCGTACCGGCGGAATATGCCGGACAAAGGCTGACGTTGAAAACCTACCCCGACCGGGTCTGTATTTATCATGGCGAAAAACTGATTGCCCGGCATGTCCGCAGTTATGACCGCCATCAGGATATTGAAAACCCGGATCATCCCAAAGAGTTGATTGTCCAGCGCAAAAAAGCGAAGGATCAGAAAATCTTTATGCGCTTTTTGATGCTTTCTCCAAGAACCGAGGACTATTACCGGCAGTTGGAGCAGCGCCGGATTAATCCCCAACATCACATCGTCAAAATCGTCGCGTTAAGCGAAATCTACAGCAAAGATGAAGTCGCCCGGGCAATTGAGGATGCCTTCATCCTGCAGGCGTTCTCCTGCGAGTATATTGCCAATCTTTTGGAGCAACGGGCCAGAAAACTGCCTCAACCCGGGGCATTGATTCTTACTCGAAGTCAGGATCTCCTGGATATGGATATGGAACAGCCGGATATGGAGATTTACAATAAAACGTTACAAGATGCCAAAGGAGCGATGCTATGACGCAAAAAATTACACAAGACACAGAACTTGAGGAAAACTTGAAATATCTGAAGCTTATGCTTATCCGGGAACAATACGAGTCTCTGGCCAAGCAGGCGTCTCAAAAACAGTTGACGCATGTCCAATACCTTTCTGAATTGATCCAAGCCCAGGTTCATCAGCGCCGTGACCGCGCCATCGAACGCCGAATACGCCAAGCGCGATTCCCGCAAATCAAAACGATGGATCAGTTTAACTGGAGCTGGCCGAAAAAAATCAATCAGCCGCAGGTGCGCAATCTGTTCCGACTGAAATGGATTGAAGATAGAAGCAATGTGATTCTCATCGGTGGCGTGGGGCTGGGAAAGTCGCATATCGCTACCGCGCTCGGTTATGAGGCTTGTCTCAAAGGGTATTCCGTCCTGTTTTGCACAGCGGTGGAAGCTATGAATAACCTGACCGCCGCACGATCAGCCAGTCGCTTGAAACAGGAATTGAATAAATACATCAAGCCTGATTTGTTGATTTGTGACGAACTGGGATATTTGCCTATCGATAAAACCGGCGCTGATCTGCTCTTTCAGATTATCAGCCACCGTTACGAAAAAGGTTCTCTGATCATTACGACTAATCGGGTCTTTAAAAAATGGCCGGAAATCTTTAACAACGATAGCACACTTACCGCCGCGCTTCTGGACCGCCTCCTGCACCATGCCGAAACTTCTATGATTGAGGGAGACAGTTACCGAATGAAGGAGGTTATAGAAACTTAAGCCTTCCCGGACAATCAGCAGCTGCCGGGTACTGAAACTTGCTTCGGCGGCTGCTTTTATCCCATTTTTACCTTCGCATTTTTAAACCGCCACATTTGCTATATTTTCACGCCGCCGCTGACAAACCAGCTTGTGACCTACAAGAACGCCATCGAGCAATCAGGAAATCCACAGGCTAAATCAATTCTTTTGGGCATCAGCAACGGCCTGAATAAACGCAAGGATTTGCTGGGCACCCTGCAATACGCCAAAGGGTGGTATGATTACCTGAACGCACAACCATCCGGCAACACGGTTAAACTTAGACAGTAGCTACTGATATACATGTTCTATAACACTGGACAAATTTTCCATAAATTATCCGCCTGGCTTTTGGTCTTTATTACCGTGAAAAGCCTGGCGTCCATATTTCATTTCCTTTGATTTTAAACATATTTTTACTTTCGATTCTAATTTAAAGAGAGTATAGAGACAATAGAAAATCGGAAAATACCCGGCGGGTATAATAATTGTACGGCCGCGCTGCGCGCGCCCGTACGGCGAGTTGAGCTTACGCACTCGCCCGATTAGTCCGACCTTGCGCTGATTCGCGCGGTCGAACAAATCGTTCGAGCGCATTTCGTAAGCAGCCTTGCCGAGCAAGCTCGGCAGCCTGCCAACGAACCGCTCAACTCGCCGTTCGGTTTCTATTAAGTGATGGCGAGGAGTGAATCTTGACGACAAAAGTAAAATACAAATTATCAGTACCCAAAGAATACTGTTCCCGGTTGCACGACGAGCTTTATCCGTCCAGTCCTTACAGAAACGAGCTTGATCGTGATAGAGATAGAATATTGTATTCAAAAGAATTTAGAAGGTTAAGTGATAAAACCCAAGTATTTCTATCTTCATCACATGACCATGTTCGAACTAGACTTACACACACTTTAGAAGTGTCGCAAATCGCGAGAGTTTCAGCAAGCAACCTGGAGCTTGAACCAACATTAGCTGAAGCTATTGCTTTTGGGCATGATGTTGGTCACACACCATTCGGTCATGTCGGTGAAAAGACGCTCAACTTAATAATGAATGGTTGTGACAAGGTAGCAGATTTTCAAAACAAAATGGATACCTTCGATAAAGGGTTTAAGCATAATCTTCAAGGTTTAAGAGTCACATGCGATTTAGAACAACTCTATGGTAACCCTGGTTTGAACCTTACAAATTTTACTCTATGGGGGATACAACATCATACTAAAAATAAATGGGGTTCTTGTGGATATCTTGATAGCATAAGTAACCAATGCTTATTGAAACGAGATCCTCAACCTTGCCATCAAAATAATGGTCAAGAACTTGGCTACTATGAACAATACTACCCTGCTATTAAACAGAAGAAAACAAATATTGATGCTTGGTCGTTCGAAGGCCAGATAGTCAAACTTGCTGATGAGATTGCTCAAAGGCATCATGACATTGAAGACGCTATCTATATGAGTGTTATATCAAAAGATGAGCTTCTTGGACATATTGATCGCAATTTCAATAAATTCTTTGACGAAGAAGATAAAAAACTTAGTATCGAACTTCGTCGAAATATAGATAATAATCGAATTTTTATGCCACTTGTTTCGAAATTCATTGTTGGGATGCTCAGCAAGAAGCTAATAGATAATTCAAAACTAATGCTCAATAGATTTATCGGATCAAATAATATTTCATCGCGAGAGGACTTTGTGCGTAAATACCCTGATATAAATAATGAGGATGCTATCAATGTTATTGGATATGCTGACGAATTTGGAAAAGCTGAAAGCGATCTCCAGGAGTTTTTAAAGAACAGAATACTTAATTCTTTTGAGGTTCAGAGGATGGACGGCAAAGGAAGATTTATTATTAGAAGACTATTCAAAGCATACTTAACTAATCCTAAACAGCTTCATGATTCAACAATGCATTTTGCTTTTAGCCTGTTTGATAGCGGATATAAAAAATGGTCAGCGATGAAAGAATCAGATTTAGGTCAAATGCGTTATGATGTTGATTCAACATCCCAAAAAGCAAATCCCAAGTTCATGATCGCATTGCTAAGAGCAATTTGTGATCACATTGCTGGAATGACAGATAATTTCGCTATTAGCGAGTATAACAAATTGTATGGCTAAAAAGACCGAACCAGATCAATACACCCGATCGCTTTGCTACGGGTGATTTTTTCGTTCGTGCGCCAAGCGCAGCTTGGCGCTTCTTGCAGGGTGCAAGTCCCTGCCGGGCAAAGCTTAACCAGCAGCCCGTATCGAGTGTTGCACAACTAAAGGAGTCAAACTGGTAACAAGAACATGAGGCGGACAATAGTTGTGAAGCGTACACAGAGAACAATGCAGGCCGTAGGGGAGCCGTACCTCCCCCAAGCAATACAGCCACGTTACAAAAATCAAAGCAGTTGGCGACGGTTTTAACGAACGCGGAAGCCAGCACGAAGGAATCGCAGACTCCTTGCAGGGCTTGCCCTGAGCACTGAGCGAAGGTGAGATTCCGGAGGGACTGCCGGGGTCCGAGAGCATGGCATGCATTGAGAGAAGTGTCAGGAACTTGGGAGGCCCTTCCGCCTCCTCGCAGTAGCGGGGTAGGATAGCTCAACCAAAAGGAGAGCGTCCGACGGGCCATAAGCGGAGGGAGTCAGATCATCTCATAGTACTCAGAGACGGGAGAGCCGATCACAAGGGGAAGGGGATGACAGTATTGTGTAGCCCACAAAGGAAACTTATGCCGGACATTGCAGGGCTGGACACACATAAGCCAACCTCACTGAGGGGAATAGCAAAGAAAGCGAAGGAAGATTCAAAACACCGATTCGAAAACCTTTACAGCCTTTTGAATGAGGCGAATCTGCGCTGGAGCTTTTCGCAGCTTAATCGAAAAGCAGCCCCCGGCGTCGATGTTGTCGATTACGAAACCTACGAAAGCAATCTGGAAGCAAACATCAGCAACATGGTGAAAGAGCTGAAAGATGGGAATTACAAGGCGAAATTAGTACGCCGCCACTATATTCCCAAAATCGGAGGACGTCGTCCACTCGGGATACCCGTGGTAGGCGACAAGGTTATACAGACAGCAGTGGCGCAAATCCTCCTGGTGATATACGAGCAGGACTTTCTGGAATGCTCGCATGGATACCGGAGAGGCAAAGGGCCGCAGCGCGCAGCGCTGGAACTCAGCAAGCAACTCCATCGGGGCCGTTATGGCTGGGTGGTGGATGCGGACATCAAGGGATTCTTCGACAACCTCGACCATGAGTGGCTGATGAGGATGCTGGAACAACGGATCAATGATCGGCGGTTCCTCCACCTCATACGGAAGTGGCTAAAGGCCGGCATCCTGGAAGAAGATGGACAAATCATCTATCCGGTCACCGGGACACCGCAAGGCGGGGTCATCTCCGCAGTACTGGCCAATATCTACCTCCACTACGCACTCGACTTGTGGCTGGAGAAAGTGATTAAGCCACAATGTGAAGGCGATGTCATGCTCATGCGCTACGCAGACGATTTTGTCTGCTGTTTTCAGTTACGACGGGATTGTCAGCGGTTTTACAAAATGCTAAGCTTGCGCCTGGGGAAATTCAAGCTTGAACTTTCCGCGGCCAAAACGCGTGTGATCAAGTTCACCCGGTTTGACACGAAGAACAACGAGTCCTTCGACTTTCTCGGATTTGAATACCGATGGGCGACAAGCCGGGCAGGGAAACCCCTGATGACCATGCGCACAGCGAAGAAGAAATACCGGATGGCCCTGGCGGCGGTTCAGTCCTGGATCAAGGAAGAGCGATGCAGGAAAGGAGCGTCGGCGATCCTCAACACGCTACGACAGAAGCTGCAAGGACACTGGAACTACTATGGTGTCAGCGGCAACTCAGAGATGCTGAACCGATACTGCTGGAAAGTCCAGGGTATCGTTTTCAAATGGTTGAATCGGCGGAGTCAACGCCGGAGTTATAACTGGCAGGTGTTCAGCGATATGCTGAACTACTTCAAGATTCCGAAACCACGAATCATAGGGTATTGGAACTGAACAACGCTTTTGTACGAAGCGAGCAATACTGAAGAGCCCTGTGCGAGAGAACCGCACGCAGGGATCTGTGAGGGGGCTGTCGGGCAACCGGCAGTTCTACCTCGATGGCCGCGCTCAACTCGCCGTTAGGCAAGGCATTTATAGCGGCAGGTGAATTCAGTAAGTGACTATTGGACTATGCATAAGATGTGAAGGAATGTATCATGAGCTACGATTTCATTGACGGTTCTGGAGGATACTCATTTCGTGATCTTCAAAACGAAGTAAAAAAATTTGATGGTGGGGATTCCATCAATGGATACAATCAAACTTATATAAACGCCCGCAGATCAATAGATTGGCAAGATTTATTTGCTTCGATTGATAAAAAAATACAATTTCTTATTGACTGGAAAACAGATTATGTACGTATTAATCGCGACTTATATTATCAAAAAATGGGTGAACTCGCAGGTGAGAAAATATTTCTACATACGCTTTTATTATACAGAGCTTATGATCTGACCAAAATTGATTTGTCATCTCCAAAGGTATCCTCTGATATAAAGTATATTTATCAAGTTTCAGATAATATCTTAAAACCAACGGCAGCTTCAAAAATTCTCCACATGTTTAATCCCGATTTATTTCCGATCTGGGATATGCGTATGAGAGAAAATCTTTTTCATGTAAGATCCCATAAACCGATACAATACTTGGCTTTAATGATAACAATGCAAAAAGAAATCAATTTTGTTCTCGCAAATACAATGTCAGAATTTAATATGACTAACGAGGATGCTCTTAAAGAAATTAAAGAACTTGACAAACCAACTTACTCTATTCTTCGTATCATGGACAAGATTAATTATAATAATTCGCGATTTAAAAGAGGAAATGCCTTTCTTCAAAGTTACGACAAATCAATGGAAGGAGGAAATACAGGAATGTTAGTCGGCTCAGGTGGAAAAGAAAACACGGGTTTAAAATTAAGCGATTTCTTAAAAAACCAGTTACCTAATATTCATAGCTTTTCGATGAACAAACCGGGGGGATTTACCTTCTCAGAAGAACAGCAGTTATGGAGAGAAGGAAAAATGACAGCATCTTTTCTAAAACAAGTCAGTAAAATGCTCCAATTTCAAACATTTCAGGTCAGCAATTATGATCTGCTACAATCCCTAAAAAACAACAGAGAAAAATTAATTAAAGTGTTACAGGAGCGGCCAGAACTGGATCAAAATATTGTCATAAAATCGAAAGGCAAGAGTGGTGTTGTGAGCGGAACTTTGAAATCTGGATTATTAGACTGAGCAGCGCTTTGAATACACATTATTATGCCTAACAACCGCATCAACTCGGACTGGCAATTCCGCTGCGCTCCATTGCCAGCCGGTTATGCGGAGCGTACGGCCGGAAAAAAGAATCGACAAATACGATGAAATCACGAGGATAAAAAAATGCCGATAAGTGCTTTACCCAAGACCATCCAGGATAATTTTGAGATTCACGAATGGCGACATGCTACGGCCATTTTCGAGCGCGATTTCCCTGATGAATGGAATGATGTCTGTGACGTGTTAAACCGATTCAAATTATGCAAATCCTACCTAACGACCCCCGGGGGAAGGAAGTCTCAGGTTTCAAGCTGGATAGATAGTGAGCTATATGCGAAGGGCTGGGTTGAAAAAGAATTTGATACATCGGTTGTTGTTGACGGAAGTGCAACAGAAAGCCCCACACATTCAGTTGACTGTTACAAAAATCGAGTAGCCCTTGAGATTGAATGGAACAACAAAGATCCATTTTTTGATAGAGACTTAAACAATTTCAGACTCCTTTTTGATCTTCGCGTCATTTCAGTTGGGATTGTTGTAACACGCTGTGACGCACTCCAAGCTATATTTGACCATCTTGGCAGAGGAAAAAGTTACGGGGCATCAACCACCCACATGAGCAAACTGGTACCAAAGATCGAAGGCGGTGGCGGAGGTGGCTGCCCCATTCTAGTTTTCGGAATTAAGGAGACACTTTATGACCAAAATTGTTAATATTACTCAGCCGAACCCTTCTGATGACTTGAGAGAAAAGGCAAAAGGGCGCTACACAACGATCTTAGCAGATCCGCCATGGCAGTTTCAGAATCGAACAGGGAAGATGGCACCCGAACACCGAAGGTTGCTGAGATATCCCACGATGGACCTCCAAGAGATAATGGACCTTCCTGTGTCGAAGTTGGCGGCGGCAAAATCTCACTGCTATCTTTGGGTTCCAAATGCATTGCTTCAAGAGGGTTTGCAGGTGATGAAAGCATGGGGGTTCACCTACAAATGCAATCTGGTTTGGTACAAAATCAGGAAAGACGGTGGGCCTGATGGACGAGGAGTAGGGTTCTACTTTCGGAATGTTACTGAGCTAATTCTTTTTGGTACACGGGGCAGCATGCGAACATTGCAGCCGGGAAGGACTCAAGTCAATATTTTGACAACGCGCAAGCGCGAGCATTCGCGGAAACCAGATGAGATTTATGATTTAGTCGAAAGCTGCTCTCCAGGCCCCTATTTAGAGCTTTTTGCTCGGTTTAAAAGAGATGGCTGGGATCAGTGGGGCAATGAAGATGTTGAGGAGAATTCTTTTCGTGGTGTTGCTCTCCGAAATGGACATGATGACTCTCAAATAAGACTTTTCGAACCGCCTGCCCAGTACAAAGGAAATGGCTAATCGGGTAAGGAAGATAGGGAAGATAGGAAGATAGGGGACGGAAGATAGGGGACGTACTTAAAAATATCAAAATAATTTACAATGAGTGATTATGTGGGTGAATGGATATATTGAAGTACGTTATATGTCCCCTATTTACTTTTGCGCGGTAGTTGAGACCCGCCACCTCACATAACGTGGCGCAACTCTATGAATGCGCATGCGTACTTTCCAACCGTTCCCTAACCCACATCCGGACAAGGCTTGAAAGTCCCAGACCTTTCCGCTGGGCTTCCGCTTTAAGTTCCGCAATCGTCGAATCATCCAGCCTTAACGTAACAACTCGTTCCTTACGAAGCACAAGGTCTTTCGGTCGGGGAAGAAAATCTTTAACAACCTTGGCGTTGTCCAGATCGACATCTTCCGGTTCATCCGTGTATATTATTTGCTTCTTCATAACGTTTCTTTCCTTTCCGCCAATAAGCAGCTCCAAATATTCTAATATTACCAGCCCGATAAGTAAATCGGATGGTCATAATATCATTATTAATTTTACCGAGGCAGAAATAACGTTGTTCGTCATTACTGTGATGCACATCAACAAGAATTACACGTTTTTCATCCTCGAAAGCCTGCTGCGCTTCTTGGAAAGATACGCCGTGTTTGGCGATATTCTCTTGGTTTTTGCTCTCATCCCACTCGAAGCTTGGCATTTTCATGATTACAATATAATACAAATGAAGCTTTTTGTCAAAAAAAATCAGTTTGACTTTTCTCCGCCTATTGTCATTGACCGGATACGGGCAATCGTCAATTTGCTATACAAGGCGCACATGATTCAAGGTGAATATTATTCGCTTCTGATGTCCCTTCTGAAGGACGGAGAAGAGGCAATGGCGAACAATTACAGCGCCGTGTTCGACCATCTAGGACCCGTAATGGTGGAAAAATCAGGGGATAAAATAGTCGGCGTCGTTTTGGAAATGGAGGATGTGCGTTAAAAAACCTTGATTAACACGAAGGATTGCGTTAAAAAATGCCATTCGGATTGATCACCCGGATGAATTTGCAGGGGCGAATGATTATTCGCCCCTACGGACAAAATAAATAATATCAACCAAACCCGGTCGGCACTGTTGCCGATCGGGTTTTTTTATTCTTCAGGAGGAAACCGAAATGGCGGACACCACCGACTTCTTTAAATCCCGTCCCGGCGAATTTCAAGACTTGGCATCATCTATCGGACAGCGCCTGTTCCCGGCAAAACCGGCGACCGCTGCACCTTCACCTGCCACAACAACAGGACCAATTGATCCAGACATGGCGGAATTGGCCGTTTCCCTGGGCAGAAAATTATTTCCGACGCAACCGCCGGAACCGCCGGAACAACCGGGAGCTAAAAAGAAGATCAATGAAAACAAAGGGACTACCCTGGGCGCGTTTGCCAAAACGCTTGCGGCGACGCCGGAAAATATCATTTCATCAATCATTCAGGGGATTCAGGGGCAATCCGGGGCATCGGTCACGGATCAGGATATTGCCGACCGCTTTGTCAATTGGGTTGAAGAACGAAATAAGGCCAGGTCGCAGGAATACGCGAATACTGGCGATTTCATCCCCGGATTGATTTCCAAACAGGACGTGGCGGAACTGGCGCAAAATCTTGGGTTTTCCATTTCATCGATGGGGGCCAGCGCAGGCGCAGGCGCAGCAGCCGGAAGCGTTGTCCCCGGCGCGGGAACCATCGCCGGAACCGTCGCTGGCGCGCTTGGAGGAATGGCCGGCGGCGGTACGTCCGCATACAGAATGCAAGCCTATCAGACCATGAATGAATGGCTGAAAAAGAAAAACGAGGAAAGCATTCAGAAGTATGGCCGCGGCATATCTCCGGAAGAAGAAACAGCCTTTAAGAAGGAATTCAGCTCACTGGCAACAGAAAACGGATTATGGGAAGCCGGACCCGAAGCCATCGGCAATGTTCTGGAGTTGGCGTTTGCGTTCGGCGAAGGAACGGTGCCCGGCAGAATTGCCAAATTAATTCCCAAGGGAATGGCCGGTAAAGCCATCAAAGCCGCCGGGCGCGTTGCCGGTGTCATGGGAACGGAAGCCGCAACCGAAACCGTTACGCAAATGGGGCAACACAACGTTGACGTGAAAGCGGGCCAGACCACCGAACCGATGCGTCAATGGACCAGCGGCGACGATTGGTTAAAATCAGCCGGTGAAGTGCTACCACAGGTTATTCTATTGTCCGGGTTGATGAGCGCATCCGGTTCAGCATACCGCAAATTATCCGGCCATAATACAGAAGCGAATGATGATTCGCCAGCACAGCAGAAGGATAATCACTCTCCCGCACAACCTGCGCCCAAAGCGGCCACGCCGTCGGCTGATATGCCTATGACCACCAATCCGGTGGACAGCAAAACAGTGGTTACGGAAGATCAGCGGCAGGATAAGATCGAAAAAAACCTGTTTGATGCGGTCGCCAGCGAGGATTTGTCTAAGCAGGCAGAACTGGAACAGGCGCGCGTCGAAGAAAACGCCCGTCGTGATGCGGAAACGGCCCGTATTGCCGCCCTGGAACAGGCGCAGCGTGATCAGGCGGTAGTCGATGCACAAAGCCAGACATCCTCTGCGATTACGCAACTGGCGGGCAATGACGCGCGAAAACAGGCTATCGCCGGTGATGTTTTCGGCATGTCCGACCGCGTCCTGATTTCCGCGTTGCGCAAGGAACTCAATCTGGATGTATCGCCTTCCGCTGCCGGAGCATATGCCATCTCCACACAGGAAGGTCCATTGCCTGCCACTTTACTGGATATGCGTCAGCGTTTGATTGAAAAGAGAATCTCCGACCTGGACGCCAAAGACGCCAAAGAAGCAGCCGACGCAGAAGCAGTCCGGAAGATGGAACAGGAACAGACGAAGAAGAAAGCGGAAAAAGAAAAAGCCGATTTCCTACGATTTGCCCGCGATGCCCTGTCCAAGTATCCGGCGTTTTCAGCGCCATCCCCCGAACAAATCACATTGCTTCAGGCAAGCCGTGATAACCTCTCCGACCGCGAACGGGAAAAACTCGATGGTATCGGCAAGGAAACCAGACAACCGTCAAAGGCCGTGCCACTGATCACAGGGCTACCGCCAAAGAAAAAGCAAAGCGCCGTAATTTCAGAGGAAGTCAATCCGGACAAAACAGAACCATCAAGTCAAAATAACGAACAATCCGACGCGCCGCTGGTCAGTTTGATGCTGTCGGATCTCGGAAACGCAGGCACGGGCGGTCAATTAATGACCGACGCGGAAGGAAATACAACACGAACCAATACAGGCATTTCCTGGCTTTCTTCAGCCAATGAAAAACTGGCCAAAAGCAACCGTGTGGACATATCCGGCGCTCAAGCCGTTTTGAATAATGCACAATCAGGCAAAGCGCTTACAGACCGCCAGCAGCGCCAGTATGACGCCATGATGAACGCGCATCGCTCCCAAGGCGGCGAGAAGATCGGGCAGGCTTTTGCATGGGCAGAAAAAGGTTTTATCCCGGTCGATAACCAAACCATCCCCGTGCGTGACATGGTAGAAGGTGACCAGTATATCATCGATAATGAGGAATTCAAGGTCACGGATATTGACGATGAAGGCAATGTGACACTGAAAGACGGCACCATCAAGAAGGTCCGGGACGGTGAAGATCTTCATGGCGTGGACTTTGTAAAACCAGCGGAAGGCGCAACGGATTTTAATATCACGGAAGAACCGACGGCGAAAACCGGAACAATTGAGCCGCCCGCATCCGTGACCGCGACAACGGGAATCAAACCGACAGGCAAGTTCGAAGATTTACCACAGAAAAGCCGCGATATTTTTGATCAAGCGTGGGAAGCAAAAAATATTAAGAAAATGCAGGACATCCTTGATCCTTCCAATAAAGTATTACGTTCTGAGTTTGAAAGCAGATCAGGAGTAAAACTGCCAACGATAATTAAAGGTACGGATGAAGCCATAGCGAAGTATTTTGAGCCATCTATCGAAAAACAACCGTCAGCAAAAGAGCAAAGTTTTCCGGAACAGTGGGATGCTATGGGGTACGGCCCACGTCAAGACATCGCCCAGGCGTCCAGTTACGGGAATATGCGTTCGGTTGTCCATAGAATATCAGGATCGAAATGGGCGGCGTTATCCCCCGGCGAACAAAAGGAAATGCAAAAGACCGCTGCGTCACCCAAGACCACAAATGACCTTTCGCAGAAATCCGTCAAAGACCTTGTCGGCGATATGTTCGACATTATCAATGAGCATTTAGGGGAACGTGGCTCCATTTCCACAAAGGAAATCGATCAAACCCTTTACGATAAATTAAAACCGTATCTGGCAGAGATTTCTAAACGGGCGAAGCAAAAAGCCCTTGACGCCAGAGCTTATTTGTTTGGTGCCGTTGATTCAATGCCGGAAGGCAAGGCCAAGGAAGTTTATGAAGCGGCGGCAAGACGCTATTCCGATGAACGAGATAACGAACATTACGACAGATTGGCCGCAAAGGACGAAGCACAGGCTATTGACAATCAAAAATCAAGCAATTATAATAACATGGAAGGAGATGATAAAAATGTCACATCTAACCCAACCACAACAAACCAAACAACGCCTGAAAATGATCGAACAGGCTTTGAAGGACCAGGCTCCCCGAACATACAGGAAACTGAAAGCGTCGGGCCGGCTCGCAGCGTTTCTACAGGATCGGGACGAACAAATGATGGACAGTTACGAAACAACGAATTACCAACTCATGACGTCGATACCACAAGCCATACAGAAGGATTACATGAAGCACGTCCAGGCGATCTATTCCGCACGCAACCAGGCGTGGGAACAAACAATGGCGACGTGGCTGGAATTCAGCGATCCGCAGAAAACGGACGAATCGACCATGTTATCACCCCTGGATCTATAGACCGATCCGGCTCCTGGCATTCTACCGCTACCACCAATATCGACATTATAGAACTTGTTAAAAAAATTCAGGCCGAAAACCGCGCGGCAACGCCTGAAGAACAGGCATTGCTTGCCCGTTATACCGGTTTCGGCGCTACGGAAATAGCGAATAAAATGTTTCCCGGTTTGATAGAATCCCGGGAAATTCAATTATGGCGTGCCGATCCCAAGTGGAGGCCGCTGGTCGAACGGATGATGAAGGTTCTGACGCCCGAAGAAATCGCAACGGCCGCCCGCTCCACACAGTACGCGCATTACACCAGCCCGGAAATTATTCAATCAATCTACAAGGCCATCCATGACTTCGGCTTTCCCGGCGGCCGCATTCTGGAACCGGGCATGGGCGTCGGTTCGTTTTTTGGCATGATGCCGGAATCCATGCGCAATGCATCGATTTATACCGGCATTGAAATGGACGGTATTACGGCGCAAATTGCCAAATTGTTGTACCCGAACCAGAATATTATCGAAGGCGATTACGCAAAAACAAAATTCCCGAATAATTATTTTGATATGTCCGTTGGTAATCCGCCGTTTGCTAAAATCAAAATCATGTCTGATGCAGACTACCGGAAACTGCGCCTGTCTCTGCATGATTTCTTTTTCGTGAAAACCCTGGACAAAATCCGTCATGGAGGCTTGATGGTTTTTATTACATCACGCTACACGATGGATAAGGTGGACAGCCGCATCCGCAAGCTTCTCAACGAAAAATCCGATCTAATCGGCGCAATCCGTCTGCCGCAAACAGCCTTTAAGCAGAACGCGGGGACGGAAGTGGTGACGGATATTATTTTCCTGCGCAAGAAAGTGCCCGGCGAACAGACATCCGGAATGTTATGGAACGAAGTGGGGAAAGTTGATACGCCGGAAGGCGAATTCCAGATCAATGAATATTATGTCGCGCACCCCGAAATGGTGCTGGGAGAACATTCAGGAAAAGGAAAGATGCAGGCCACCCGGGAACCGCAATACACGGTTCTACCCCATGATGGCCGTATAGAGGATGAATTTACGCGCGCAGCCGAAAAACTTCCCAGGGAGATATATTCCATGACCAAAGCGGCCCCGCAGCAGCAGGAAGCCGCAGCCATCGAAAAAGACTTTAATCCGCTCAATAAAAAAGAAGGTGGATTATATTTGTCTTCTAAAGGCGAAGTTATGTCTACGGAATCGGGCGCAGGCGTCCCCGTGTCCACGATTGCGAAAAAACTATTCCCCAGGGATCACCAATGGTTAAAATCCTATGTATCCCTGCGGGACGCAGTCAAGCAATGTCAGTATGATCAGCTTACCGACGGAGACTGGGAAAAATCACTCAAGCAACTTCAAAAAACTTATACCCACTTCAAAATGACCTATGGCCGCATTAGAGAATATACGACCATAGAACGCAAGGACCAGGATGAAGATGGAAATGAAATCATTGTTCCATTCCGAAAGCATAAAAATGAACGATTGTATAAACTTGACGTCGAACATCCGTTAGTTCTGGCCCTGGAACATCTTACGGAAGACGGCAGGATCGTGGACGGACCTTTTTTAAAAGACCGGACCATCAAAAAACCGGAACCGCCGCAGATCCACACGGCAGCCGACGCCCTGGCCGTGTCTCTTAACGAGAAGGGCAAACTTGATATTACTCATATCGCATCATTAATCGGGCAAAGCGCATCCGATATATTTGAGCAACTTGGCGATCTGGTTTACGATACGCCCGATCACGGCATTCAACTGGCCGATGAATACCTGTCCGGTAATGTCGTCCAGAAGCTGGAAGAAGCCAAAGCAGCAGCCGCCATCGACCCGAAATACGAACGCAATGTCAAAGCCCTGATCGATGCGCAACCGCAACCCCTTACCGCCAAAGACATCACGGCCATGCCGGGTGCATCATGGATACCGGAAAACGTTTATAACGATTTTATCCATGAAGTTCTTGGAATTCCGGGCCATGCCGAAGTTCACCACTCGACCAGCGATAATCAATGGACGATCTCCGGCGTATCCCGTCAACAGTTACGCGGCCATGCGTCCGAATGGTGTACGCCGGACCGTGGAGCCAATGAAATATTTAATGATGTGCTGAATAATGCCACGATCAAGGTTTACAAAACGGAAATCATTAATGGCGACAAGAAAACCTTTATCGATCCCGCAGCCACCGCTGAAGTGAATAATGTTGCCAAAAGAATGAAAAATCGCTTCAGCAACTGGATATGGGAAAATGCCCAGCGCGCCCACGATATTCTGGATATTTACAACAGAACACGAAATAATATTGTACCGCGGCGTTTTAGCGGCGAACACCTGACCATGCCCGGCGTATCCATGCGGTTCAATTTAATGCCGCACCAGAAAAACGCTATCTGGCGCATTATCCAGGACGGGAATACCTATGTTGCCCATTCGGTAGGTGCTGGAAAAACTTACGAGATGGTGGCCGCGGGCATGGAAATGAAGCGACTGGGGTTGATCCACAAACCGATTTATGCCGTACCTAATCATATGCTTCAGCAATTCGCCAACGAATTTCAAGACCTGTACCCGATGGCGCATGTTATGGTAGCCGATGAAGAAAATTTTCACACTGGAAACCGCCGACGCTTTATGGCTCAAGCGGCGCTGAATAATCCGGATGCGATTGTGATTACACATTCTGCACTTAGCTTGCTCAAGATGAAGGAAGAAAATATTACGCCGGTCCGCGACGGCGTGATTGACGATATGCGTAATGCGCTGAATGATCTACAAGACGACAAGCAGGGAAACAGACTCCGCATCAAGCAGATGGAGGCGCATATCGAACAAACCCAGCAGCGTTTTGACGCCATGATTGCCAAAGGCGATAACGTCTTGACGTTTGAGGATATGGGAGCCGACTTTCTGTTTGTTGATGAAGCGCACCAGTTTCGCAAACTGGATTTTACGACCAACCGGCAAGCAAAGGGCGTCGATCCTAAAGGGTCCGTGCGCGCCATGATGCTGTATATCAAGACGCAATGGCTGGATAAGCAAAATCCCGGAAGGTCCCATTGTTTTGCATCCGGTACGCCAATCACGAACACGATGGGCGAACTCTTTACGATTATGAAGTTTTTCGATCAGCAACAGATGGTACGCGATGGAATAGACTTCTTTGATTCCTGGGCCGCAGAATATGGAGACATGGCCACCGTGCCGGAAATGAATGCCGCTGGACGATACGAAATGGTGGATCGCTTCGCCCGTTTTATCAATGTTCCTGAATTAATGAGCCGTGTCCGGTCATTCATGGACGTTTTGACCGGTTCGCAATTGGGCGCGTTTGTCAAGCGCCCGAAAGTTCATGGCGGGCAACCTACGATCATTGTAACGCCTGCATCCGCATCATTAAAAAATTACCAGACGAAGATCTTGCTGTCGCGTATCGAGACTAGTAAGAATTGGAAACCCAGTCCTAGCCAGCCGGGTAATCCCGATCCGCTCATCAATATTATCACGGATGGACGCCTGGCGTCTATCGATATGCGCTTTGTCGCTTCAGGTGTTCCCAACGATCCCCATAGCAAACTTAACCAGTATATCAATAAGATTATCGAGATTCATAAAAACACCAAAGATAATACTTATCTTGATCCCGCTACCGGGAAACAAAGCCCGAACAAAGGCGGAGCGCAGATCTGTTTCTATAATCACGGATTTGGTCGCGGGGTTGCTGTCAACCGCGGTTTTGACGCACGCGCCTGGGCTATGTCACGTTTCAAAGAAGCCGGCATTCCCTCATCAGAAATTGCCTGGATAGATGATTACGACACCGCCACAAAAAAAGAAGCGATGATGAAAGAAGTGCGCAACGGGCAGAAACGCATTCTTTTTGGATCGGCTAAGAAGATGGGCACGGGCATGAATGTTCAGACGCGCCTAACCGATATGACCTATCTTGATCCGCCCTGGTATCCGTCCGACGTCGAACAGCCGCTGGGACGCATTTTAAGGCAAGGGAATCAGAACCCGGAAGTCGGCGTTTATTATTTCTCGACCAAAGGCAGTTACGACGCAACCATGTGGCAGATGGTCACACGTAAGGCCAAGTTTATCGAAGATGCACTTGCCGGAGGCGGAGCACGCAGCATGGAAGACATTTCGGAATCATCGCTTTACGAGATGGCCGCGGCTTTGGCGTCCGGTGATGAACGCGCTATCAAACTGGCTGGCCTCAACAGCGACATTGAAAACCTGCGAAACCTGCGTTCGGCTCATTTCTCCAGCCAAAACAATCTGGAGCATGAAAAACGCATGTATGAAATCGGCTTGCCCGGAAAGAAATCATGGGTCGAAAAGCTGACGCAAGCGTCCGACAAGATACCCGATGCACTGAAATATGCATATGGGAACCAGTATCCCATTGAGGCAAAGATTGGCACCCAAAGCTACACGGACCGAAAGACATTCGGACAAGATTTGTTGCGAAAAATTGTCGCATTGAAAAACGCAGGCAAGGAAGGCACAACCGTCATTGGCGATTTTTACGGCATGGAAATCCGTGTTGTGCAAATACAGGGCGGTGGAACCGAGATGCGCCACGGTAACGGCCAGATAGAAACCATTCCGGGGGGACTGGTGAACCAGCTCCAGCTGCGCGTCAACGACGATATTAATTATGAAGTATCTACCAATATATCCGACACGTCCGATCCGGCCGGTCTTGTGACACGATTAGCCAATCGCGCTAAATCCGTATCGTCCGAACTGGCCAAGGCAAAAGATTCACTGAAATCAAGCGAGACGGAATTAAAGAAGATCAACGAACGCCTGGGCGCGCCATTCGAAATGGAACGGGATCTGGAAGAAAAAATTGCGGAAGCCGCCCGGATTAACAATGAATTAACAAACGAAGGACAGAGCAATGCTCCGGGAAACAACCACACACAACCCGCCACACCGCCGGCCGCCGGACAGACAGACAACAATGGCCCGATGCTGTCTCTGGAAAATACCAATCGCCTGGGTGATGTTGAGCTGGATGATATGGTGCGGCAATTGTCCGCGCTGATGAAAGGCGTTGAAATTGTGAAGCGCGGGGATGAAATCTGGATCAAGACAAAGTCCGGCGATGAAGTTAAAATCGAATCCGCCGAGCAAATCGATCCGGACATCATATCTTTGGCAATCAATAAACCTAAAAACGGCAGTTGAACGATTAAATTGGCGCCGGTAGCAGCGGTGGGGTATCGGATTTGGCAAGAAGATTTTGAAAAGCCTTCTTGACGATGATCACCATCCGTTGGACGACATGCAACTGCTCCGCATTTATTTTCAGATATTTAAAAAATGTATTCAGCTCTTGTAAAAGATTGATCAC
>Ga0209096_1002167_pt1 | contig 19525 bp, 19 predicted proteins | sample AD_UKC034_MetaG_FD_184407 | JGI IMG/M metagenome (GOLD analysis project Ga0209096, IMG submission 184407) | Active sludge microbial communities of municipal wastewater-treating anaerobic digesters from USA - AD_UKC034_MetaG (SPAdes) (version 2) | ecosystem: Engineered > Bioreactor > Anaerobic >... | reverse complement strand
TCAATCGTGTGAAGTATGGGTTTTCTTCTTCCATAAGCAAAATATTTTCGTTAGCCCTGCGAAAATAACCATCGAAATGAAACGAAATATGATTGTATATGTCAACTGCTTTCTCATAATGTTCACTTCGCTTTCCTTGAAAATACGCTGAAATAAATTCTGTTGTTATCATTATTTTTATTATTAAATATTAACTCTTTCGGGCAGCCATGACCTTTTGCTTTGTAACGGAAAGTACCGCCCTATGTTCATTTTATTGCAATAGAAATTTGCCAAATTATCGTGAAATGTTTTGATTCTTTTACTCTGAATTGCTCCCCCTAATGAATAAGCATAATACTGCTTATACATAATCGTTGGTGCTAAGTTTTTATTCATAAACTGTTCCCAATAACAAGGCGTGAATGGTGCTGTGTGGGGATAAATACCTGTCTGAAGCATAGCAACTGTAAAAGCCATCTCATCTGGAATGCCTCCAGCAAACATCATACAATTAACTTTCATTGTGTCGTATGCTTCTTTTGCCGCTGTGAATAATTTTTCGGCTTCCTTAGATTTGCGAAAATAAATAAACTCACTTGATAAGTTATAAAGCATGCCGTAACCATAATGCTCAATAATATCTTTCGGTTTTGCCCAGTTTATGAATCTATCTGTTGCTTGTGTAATGCAGGTTGCCCCTCTGTTTGCCATTGTGAAATCGTATGCCTGCAAGCTGTCGAATAACTCAGTTATGGGCTTTCTGGGTAACCAGAGCATATCGGCATCGAGAAATATTGTTGTGTCAAAAGGCGTAAGATCATAAATATATGTCTTTGCCCTGAGCGTCTGTTGCCTGCCATTGCAGTACATCAGCTTTTCGTCAATCTTAATGATATGCGAAAATAACGCCTTACGTGCCGGCGTGAGATGTCTTATGCCAACATCATCATGTAATATAGCAATAGGAATATCTGGGGCAGTGAATTTTATCGAAGCCGCTAACTGTGCGGCGTAATTGCCGTAATATGCGTGTTTCAATGCCAACAATAAAACTCCCTTTTTCATACGTGAATAGGTTTGAAAATATATTGATAAAAATAAACTGGTTCATTAATAAGCAACTCAGTATTATACGGATTCAACTTACATAATGTCATTGCCCATTCAGTATCTTCGCCGTGTGATGTATCTGAAAATTCAACCATTAAGGCAATACTTCGCCTCATGGGGTTAAGGTGGTTCGGAGGGCGGTAATATGTAAGGTTTTGTTGAAAATATGATTTATATTTTCGTGAGTGAATGAACTTTCTGGCCGTCTTTTGCTTGCCATTAATCGTGATAATTCCTGTAATACCTATTACATCTGGATTTTTCCGTAAGCAATCCCAAATCTTACGAATATAGTCAGGGCTTACCCAGTCATCATCATCAATAAAACAGGTATATTCGCCTTTCGCTTGGTCTAATAATGCTTGCCGTTTCAACCCTATGCTCATGCGTGGTACATCGGCTTCATCTGACAACCATAATATCTCTATTTCATTGCTTAACTCTCGCTCCTGAATTTGCCTGTAAAGTTCATTAAGCAAAGCGTTTAACATCTCTTTACGCTTTGGTATTGAACATATTAATATACTCCACTTCATTTTGCAAAAATAAGGTTAATATTAGTATCTTTTAATAGAAAAAATCCTTTTTCTTTCATATATTCAATATATTTTTTTCTTGGGTCTTCATTTACTTCAATGCAAACGGCTTTTGTTTCCCTCAAATCAAACTGTTTAAGTATTTGAAAATCGTTGCCCTCAACATCAATGTTAATAAAATCAAATTGCTTATACTTAGTTTTTTGCAAAAGTACCTCAACTGTTATCATCTCTTTTTTAAACTTTTCATAAACAAACCCTAATCCCCTTTCCCATTTATGTGTTTCACTTTTGTTAGTTGTTGCCACAAGCGTATCGTGTGGCTCCCAGAAATCAACAATCTCATTTTTATCCCCAATACAATACTGCAGGCATTGTACATTTTTATTGTTTTTATAAAGCTCGCTTAAAGCATTAAAAGCCCTGTCTGTTGGTTCCACACATACCCCATGCCACCCCAGTAAAGCAAGTGCGTAGCTGTTACTGAATGTCTTACCATCGTTTGCCCCAATATCCATAAACGTGCCTTTTATTTCACCAAAATAATTTAAAAGGTGCAGTTGTTCTCCGCATTGGCTGTAATCCTGTATCGTTTTTGTTTCCATTAGTTTAATTTTTTCCATGAATTATAATTACCATTGAACTGCCATACATTTTTAGTATGCCCCCTAAAAATCATCGTCCACAATCCTGTATTGCCTGTTATTGTTATTAATTTTCCAGCGTGTGCAATAGCTCTTAATGCAGCTAAAAAGTTTATTGCAAAATCAGCTTTGGCCCCTATTTTTGGCAGGTAATAACTGTCAAAATTCTGATTTATCATTCCAAGTTCTTCAAAACGTATCGTATCTGGGAACACATTTTTAAATGTTTCGTAAAATTCTATTTCATCAGTTTGAACAATGAATTTATCAGAGCCGCTAACAAGTGCCATTTCTATCATTGCCTTATAAGGTGCTGCCGGTATTTCTTTAACTTTATCGTTGCCCCTGTAAAGTACAGCGGTTCGGTTTGTCATTCTTTGAATAAAATCATAGGACTTATTACCAACAGCTTGCGAAATAGGACATATAGTCAATGCCAGTTTGCTTAACTTTTCTATGTGTATTTCGTCATACCAACCATATTGCCAGCCATGATTAAATGGTAAATATGGCATATCCTCTCGCTTAGTATATTCATTCATTAGTATTTTAGAAATATTTTGCTTTGGAAAGTCGCAATATAACCCGAATTGCTGTGAGCTATCTATTTTTTCAGGATAATATTCATACTTATCATAATAAGCAACGGCGTCATGTACCCGAACTGTCAGACAACTACATAGCCCTGTTCCTGATGTAACTTTTAATACTTCCATTATTTTTGATTTTTAATTTCATTTTCTTTAATGCCGTATTTTTTTTGGCTGTCTTCATATTTATATCTGTAAATATACAAATATTCATCAATATACGCTTCTTTTTTCAGCAAAGGATAAATATCTTTTGCAAACTGATGGTCCTCGCCGTAACGCATATCCTTAACCCCGGCTTTCAGACATAGCTTTGTGAGTATCGGCGTCTTATGAAACGGAGTTCTAATATGCTCAAAGCCGCCTGTATTTTCGCACCATTCCTTATATGCAAGTGTAAATAGACTGCTTTCTTCTCTGCCATTTATAAAACATTTTTCTTTGAATGTAATGCAGTCTGGTGTTTCTTTTAGCGCCTGCATAATCATATAAATTGCTTCGGGGTGTATCCAGTCATCATCGTCAATCTGCCATGAATAATATCCTTTTGACATTTCATACAGCTTTTGCCTTTTTGCACCTATACTAAATTCTTTATTGTCTTTCAAAAAAATAACTTCTACATCATTCTTAAACGGCTTGGCTTGCTTTTGAACTTCTTTATATAATTTATCAAAAAGCATTTCACGCCCTACAACTGTTGGGATTTGAATTGATAAGATACATTTATTGTTATTCATAATATTATTTTAAATCAAAATTTTTTCTTAATCTCTTATTATAATTTCTTTTATCCATATAAAAAAAACTTTCAGTTTTGCAAATCAAAGCATCTCGTTTTACGTTTTTCATGTTGCTGAAATGTTCATGTTTGAATAACACTTCTTTGAAATAAGTTATTTTTTTCAAACGCCTTGCAACTTCCATTTGTTCATTATCACACCATAGCGACACATAAGACTTATGATACACATACCCGAATCTATCGTAATATTTTCGCCCTAAAATAGGGAGTGTTATTAATTTCGAACCAACAAAACCATCATTATAATGTAGTATGCCGTCTGTATCTGGATATGTTTTTTTCATATCTTTCCGTATTACTTTATCCCAACCATTTTTGACACATACCATATCATCTGAGGCGCCAACGACTATATCCCAATCATCAATAAGTTCAATATCTCTATTATAAGCATGGACTTTATTACGGCTTTTGTCGCATATACAAATGACATTTTCGTGCAATGCTTCTAATGTATCAACAACATATTTATTATTCATATATATATCATCAGTATCAATGCTAATCAAATATATGATATTATTATTATCGTGTGCCATTTCGATATATTGCTGTATAATTTTAATGGCTTTTTTCGGGCGTTCTCTTGTTGGAAATTTTAATAATATTCTCATATTAATCTAATGGTCTTTTCATGTCGCAGCACCTGCGTCTTATTAAGTTTTGTTGATTTTCCTTAAATGTAACTCTCACTTTTGCCCATCTGCTGAATTGTTGCCATTGCGGTTCATAGCCACCATCACATATAATTCCTTTCCGCTTTATTGAGTAATCAGGGTTGTTGTAGTTATAATCGCTCACAAGCAAGGTATCAGCCATCAAAGCGTATGCCTTAAAAGTATCATGCAGCCATTTCGGTAATCTGTTTGTTTGTAAGTCAAATTTCTTAACTACCTCATCACGAATTTTATAAATAATGCCGTTATTATATTCAACATTTTTTCGCTCAAAATCGGCTCTTTCGTACCCAAAAAAGCCCTCAAAACGAATACTATCCGTATAGGTAAGTCCGCAAATATCGTATAATATAGCTGGGTTAGTGGCGTGTCCAACTGTACCATTTGTTAATGTTATCTCAAACTTAACCGTATTGGCAGCCCTTTCACAACTGTATTCTTCTAAACAAAACGGCTCTGATGCTGCACATGCGTCAATATGCCCACCTACGATGGTAAACTGTATGCGGTATATTCCTTCGCCGTGCAAGTTAAGGACGTTTCGCCATGATATTATATAGCCCATGTACTGCGGCTGGTCTGCATAGGTGTTGTAAGGAATGTAAGTTCCATAGGTATTATCGTTAAGGTCTATTACATCAGTCCAAACAGTGCCGACAAGTTCCTGTAATGTTATTGTCGTGGTATATGCTAAGCTATACCATGCAGGGAAGCTAATCATAAATGTATTACTATCATTGAAGTAAACATCTGTATCAGTTAAGTGTCCGAATACTTTATTAATATACTCATAGGCCCCATAACTGCGACATTCATAATCTGTGCATGGCTTTAAGGGCACTAATCCTAATAGTTGTACAATCTGTTGTTCTATGGGATATGCTGGTAATACTGGCACAACCTCAGGGAAGTTGATAACTATACCTGTTGTGCTTCCTGTTAAGTTGCCAATTCCTAAATATATCTCTTGCCCAGCAACACCTCTTAATGAATGTGGTGTGAAATCTAAATTATATGTAACGTATGTGTCTGCCATTGCTTATACTTTTAGTCCAATTCGTGCATAAAGTGCAAGTTGTTTCAGGGGATATTTACCCGCTGACAATTCTTTTAATTTGGTATAATCAATCGAAGCTGATAGCGTTATCGTTGTACCATCTACCACTGTTAATGTTGCATCCGTTGCCCATATTGCATTAGTTTCAGCCGCTTCCTCTGTGCTGGCATAGCGGTTATAATATATGCCGCCAATTTCTGGGCTGTCAATAGCAAGGTAGCCATACCAATCATCATATCCCGCTGGCACTGTTGTGTCTGCCATTGTGAATGTGGCTAAAATAAATGTATTTTCGCTGTTCAGTATAAGCCCATCGGTTTCAGTAGTACCTGTGTTGTTATAAGTCTTAATGACGCATGTTATTGCCGTCGCTGTACTGTCGAACGAATACAGAGCAAGGTCAGCCTGGTGTTTGAAATCGGTAACAAAATCGGTATTGTGGTCTTTAACTGAAGCATAAACGTTAAACTTAATTTCCCACCCTTGTTCCTGATAATATGACCAGTCTTGTGTGCCGTTTGGAAATGCTTTTGAAATTAAATCAATCCACGTCTCATATCTTACTCTGAATGGGTATTGTAATAGATATACAATATAGTTATCGTAATCTTCGCTCTCGGCTCTGTCTATTGTGTAATACTCGAAGTCACTACCTGAACGAACATCGAAGTTAGTCGCTTCCTGTATTGAAATCTCCTGTATTAATTCGTCTGTTAATGGAAAAGCTGATAAGTTAAAATCGTGTTGCTCCAATACGATATTATCTTCACCTGCCTTTTCTGCTTCTATCTTAACGCTTAATGATTGTAATTGTGCATTATATAAGCTCTCAAGTTGAAAGAAAGCACGTGCCAAAACAAGGTCGTTACTAAAGCCCTTATAATCTGTGTAACCCTCTTTGCCTTCAATAAGGTTCGGATATTCATAGAATAGTACATTATTACAACTTATACCATATTGAGTTACATTATTATAATAACAATAAGCACCAGTTGTATCTGCTGCCCATGTAGCATTATCAGTTATATTGGGTATGGCTGCCCCTGTCCTGTACTTTGTTTCATTAAGATTTTCAGCCGTCCATACTTGTGTGCCTATCTTAACAGTTTTGTATTTTTTTCCATCGTTGCCTGTGTACATATCGAGGTATGTGCCGTCGGGAAGTGCTTGCTCTGCTACTGTGGCTACACGAACAAGTCTTACACTAAAGCCATATTCCTTATTGTAGTGGTCCCTGAATAATACAGCATCTCCATCATCCATATATCGTATGTATATTTCGCTTCTGTCATATTCTGTAATACTCCAATAACCGCCATTCTCTGTAATATTATAGAAAACTCCATTAAGGTAACGTCCACCGCCAGCAACCGCCGAAAAGTTAACAGCATTTGTTGCCCCTGTGTTTGGGCTTTTCCAATGTGTTGTACCAGCTTCTTTGAGTTTGCCGCCTGAAACAGTGCTACCGCCTAAATATGTATCGAGTGTAGTCCAGTCATCATCACTCGGCACTCCCCACGTTGCGTTGCTTGTAATCTCTTTAACATTCGTTGCCGCATACCAATTATACAAAGCCCCATAAGCCGTACGGCAAAATATACTCCATAGAGATAACCGCCTTTCATCTGTGGTAAACGTCCCAAAGTCGCACAAAACAGCATTTCTATCAAAGTCTGTTGTAGTTATAACATCTATGTCCTGTGGCGTGGCAAATAATATATAATTCCTGTTGTATGTATCTTTTCCAGCAATAAACGTGCTAAAAGCCGTTGCAAGTGAACATCGAAAAGTAATCTTAAGCTCATCAGCACCTATTAATGTCGCTTGTGCATCTGTTATGCTCTGCATATCTGTACCAAACTGCTCCCCATCCGTTGCGGCTGCACCTTCGGTTAATAGTATCCTATCAAAACGATAATTCTCTATCATAACATCGGTGCCTGTATCTGTGTAATCCGTTGTATCAAGAGGGGCATACAGATTATTCAATACAACCTTACAACCTGCCGAAAATACACTATGTGTGGAAGTAATACGTATATCTACATCTGTTTCACGACCATATTGCAAGTTATCAACTGAGGCGGCTGTAATCACATCGGTAAATGAAATGCTTTTGAGTGTGTAATTAGCGTGAAAACCATTCACAAACTCATTGAAAAAACCTACATTGCCTTTTTTCAGTTCGGGAATAAAGTCGCCTGTATGGGATGGTGTGGTCTGCAAGTTGTCAAACTTTGCTTCAATTTTGCAAATATATTTTAAGCTTTCAAAATCAGAATAAAAATTAATAGGGTTGCTTATTGTATCTAAATTCTTTTTCCAATTCGCTAAAAATAAAGGCGTTATGAAAAAAGTATGATATATCCTAAATCTCTGTACATAATCGGCTGTATATGGGTATGCTGTTCCTTGTATCGTTGCCCCTGTGCCTGATGTGCCGTCATCATTAACCCATCCTCTTGAGCTGCCTACTGGAATCATCTCTGTAATTCCCATACCTATTGATACAGTGTCGCAGTTGTAGCGGTTGCTGGCTGCTGTATCATAACGGCTTTTATAATCAGCAAGGTCGTTATTTTCTATGATATTGTAATAAAAGTCAATAGCTGTTATCGGTGTATATCCGTATATCGTGCCGCTTGTAACTGTTTCGCTTACTAATGGTTCAACTGTTGTTATAATAGTATCTGTTATTGCTGCAATGGTATAAGTACCATCATTTAATGTAGTTCCTTCAATAACTATCGTGTCGCCAACTTTGAAACCATCCGAAATAAAACTTGAAAAACAATTAGTCTTTGGTGGTGTGACTGGAAATGTAAACGTAACTATGTCATTACGTTGTATGGTTTGACCATCGGCTGTGAATATCAGCGGTTTGTCAACTGTTGCCCAGCTTACATCAAATGTAATCTCAGCGGTAATTTTATCACCAATACAACCAGCAAGGAGGTCAATACCACCGCCGCCAAGCCCTGTGAACTCATCAAAAAACTCTATATTGTATAATGTTACTGACATTTTTCATAAAATTTCACGCCCTCTTGAGCGTCTGTGAACTCGATACGTATTGCATTGTCATTGTACAGAATGACCTTTGCCCTTTTTCCGTTAATCTTTGATTCTTTCATAAGTTTTGGCTGCATATTAACTGTGGCATTTTTAATGTGCTCCATTACCCCATTAATCTGTGGCGTTAGTTTTTTGAAACCTTCTTGAATTTCAGCTTTAAACTTATTTATCTTTTTGTGTATTTCTTCTTGTTCCATTTTTCAAAATTAATTAAAATTATTAAATATATACACCATCAACAATAATTCTTTGTTTTAAATTATTTGTGTATTTTTCTTTTACGTCTATATCAATAATTGCCTCATCATTTTCAGGCGTCCAGACAAGGCGCTGTACTTTGGCTTGCTTACCATCAGCTGTTATACACCAGTTACTATTTAGCATTGAGATATAATCGATACAGCAAAAAGGTATTTCTTTATTTTTATATTTCAAATATTGGTTATGAATATTCAATGTGCTGTCCTGCCAGAATGAATAAGCGTGGTAATTCATTAATAGGAAGTATGCGTTTACAAAAATGCTATTAACAAATGACAGGTATTTTACAACGACAACACCTGACGGTTGTACTGGGATTGTTGCAACATTCACATTTGCATCACCTAATAATAATTTCGGTATTCCTATATATTCATTATCTAACAGCATGGCGCCTTCACGTTTCTGTAGTAACCACGTCTGCCCCTGTGGCAAAGTGTTTGTAACTGTTGAACTCCAACCGATAAGATTAACCGCATAGTTAATGGCGCCTATAATTATATCAACACTCGCATAGATACCGCTGTAAAGGATATAGAATAAGTCACATACACCTTGCATAAGCGTTTCAATTAGCGTGTAATCCTCTTTCCGCTTCGCCTGTGCAAAGCTTAATTGTATCTCATTCAGCCCTTTCAGCATAACGTTTTTCTGGGTTGTGGTAACGACATTCTGACTGAAGATACATTGTGCATTTGTCTTATTCCAAGTGTCGTAAGTATTCAAATCTTCGCTATCAACGGCAAATGTAAGAAAATAATTTGCTGCAAGCTCAGAAGCATTCGTTTGGTATGGTTCAAGTACAATATCTGGAAGCGTATATGTAGATAGGTTTTGAAAATAATCGTAACGCTCAAAATATAGTACCCCTGCCTTAATCGTTACCTTTGCGTTAAATACATCATTCATGGCTCGTATGAGGTCGCCAAATGTTCCATCGTAATATCCGTAGCTCTCCGCATTTTCATCTTCGCTTGGCTTATCTCTATATGAACCACTTTCCTTAATAGTATATTTCTGTGGGATAATTATTAAGTCTTTGTAAACACTATTTTGAAGAATTGAACTACTGAAACCAAGCCCAAGATGTGTGCAAGCTATTGAAAATAAATCCTGTACTTTCATGCCATATTTATACTTCAATGGCTGTATAAGATATTCAATAAGGTCGTCAATAAGTACAATAAATGATACTATAAGCCCTATCAGATATGCAAGTAATAATGTGAACTCAAGCAAATATCCTAAGAACTGAGCCGATGTAATACCTGCCGTTGCGAGTGCTGAGCTGCCTCCAAGTGAAATCTTATTCACAATATCCGTTAGCTCAAGTATAGTATAATAAATCTGGCTTTCAATCATCAATATAGTTACTGATGTAATCGCTGCCTGTGTATAGTTTGGCACTGTATTAATGACATACGGCACGGCTACATAATTGCTCTTTGTTATCAACCCAATCGAAGCGAGGTAAGCAAAAGAAAAACTATCGGCAACATCTGTAAGCCAGTCGATTTTATTCGTTTCCTTTAAAGCCACTGTGCAGCGGTCGCATTCAAACATATTGCTTTCGGCGGTAAGGTCAAGCACTCCATCAAATATAGTTGTATTCTGACATGCTTTTATCTGAAATGGTATGCCCTCTGTTATACCTGCGCTTCCTGACAAGCCCAGGTTAAGCCATGTGTTAATCGTATCGGCCTCTGCGCCAACGAAGTCAAACGATGTAGCGTTAACGCTTGCTGCTGGTGAGTTATTCTCGAAGCTCAATTCAATCTGTAATTCTTGCCAGTTTTCTGGTGGGTTACAAGCTGCTCCATTAAGATAGAATGATAGTGCCATTAGTTAATTCCCCTCTTATATGTAGTTACGTTCTTAAGTCCTGCTCTGACCTCTGTCTTAACGATTTGCCCTAAATTATCAATGCCGTAATGTATTGAAGGTATGCCTTTCAGTGTCTTATTCAATTCGTTTATCCCTGCTAACACTTCGCCGTTTCCTGAGCCAACACCTGAGACAAGGGGCTTACTTAACATAGCTTTTAGATTATAGAAATTCGCTATACCCATATTGGCTATTTCTTTTCTGCTTAATATACCCTCGCCGCCCTCTGCTATAATAGGTATGCCGCCTTGTGAATGCCTTGCTCCTTGTAATATACCGCTTTTCAATGGCTTACCATCCATGCCGACAATACCGCCATCTTCATACATATTTCCAATGGCTGTTCCTAATATCTTAGCCATCATGGTATCTTTGAATGCTTTAGTGAGTGCTGGCGTTGGCTGCATAGTTTCAAGGTTTTTACTATATGCCTCAAAAAAGGATAATGCCAGTTTTGCGGCTATGGCTGCTTTTTGTCGCCGTTCTTCTTTCTTTTCGGCTTCAAGTCGTTGTTTTTCTAATTCATTAAGTTTCGTTTGCTCAAATGATAGTGTATTACTTAATCCCCTTTCTGCAAGTCGTTGCTGTGTTTCGATATTAGTTTCCTGCTTATTTATTTCTTCATTAAGCATTTTCATTATAAGGTCGTGCCTGTCGCTCATTGTATCAAAAGTGTAATTGGCTAAGTTATTAAGAAAATCAAAATATGATTGTATCTGTTCTTCACGTAGCTTTTTTTCTTCAATAAGTTGTTTATCCCTTTCCTTTTCTCGCTTTTCCAGTTCCTTATCTTCCGCTTCAATGGCGTCTTGTATCATTTTGTTATAATCTTCTCTTGCTTGCTGGTCTCTGTTTTGCTGTTCGAGGTTTAATTTTTCTTGATTGTCAAAATATTTTTTCTTAATGGCTTCCATATTTCGCAAATGTATTTTCAAAGCATCTTCACTCTCGCCGTACTGCTCAACATAGTTATCATATCTTAACTCCTCAAGTGCTTGTTCCTTAACCGCTCCATCCTGCATTGCTTCTATTCGCAGGCGTTCGGCCTCTTTTTCTTTCTTTGTGCGTTTTTCAGTACGTTTATTCCTTTCCGCTTCCATTTCTGCATTCAAACCATTTTCTATACGTGAAATCTCTTGTAAGCCGTCTTGATATTGTTTTTCGACAATATTTTTCTGTATTAATTTTTCCTTCAAACTTTCTCTTATCTGGTCATCAAGATTGTTGTAAGCATTTGCGGCTGAAACGATTAACTTTTCTTCTGATGTTAGCCTTTCATATGCAGCATTATACATATCTTTATTTTGTTTAACAATAATACCAGCTTTGGTTGAAAATGTTTTAGTAGCTTCATTTTCAAGCTGTGTTTGTAACTTTGTACCCTCAACAATTTTTTTCTGCCAGTCTACACTTTTGATAATTTCTTCAAGTGCAATAGCACTTAATCTGGAACGGCTTGACGATAAATCTGAAATTGCTATTAATTCCTCTCTCGCTTGTGTTTGTGCAAGTTTTAGTTTTTTCTTTTGTAACTTCTTATATTCATCAACTGCTGCCTTTCTTTCCTCTGCTGAATATTCCTTGCTTCTTGCTATTAGCTTTTGTTTTGATAATTTTAAGTCAATTTCTGATGTTTGTATTAAAACAGCCCTCTGTGTGTCTGCGAGTAAATCAAGTGCTTCCGCATATTTTTTTCCTGCTTCGTAAGCTTCCTCAAGTCCACTTATTAAATTACTGAAATCACCTTCAGCAACAGCCCGGAAAAAATATTCAGTTGCCTCCTGCATTCCACCCATTGCGGCTTTCCATTTGTCATTAGTTACCTGACTGCTCTCTATGGCATTTTTCGCAAACTCCTTTATTGCATGAATAGAAAAAGCTGCAATGATAACAGCCCCAAGCCGTTTGAAACCTTTAGCGAGCATATCGTTTGACTTTTCAAGCTTTTCACTTTCGCCTTTTAATAATCTTATGTTTTCTTTCGACTGCTTAATGGCGTCGTCATACAGCTTAATATCTTCTGGGCTAAATGCTTTCTTTTTGGCTTTTTCTAAACTCTTAATATTGGCTTCTTCTTCTGCAATTATTCTTTCCCTCTTTTTTGCCGCCTCAATATATTCATCATTGGACTTTTTAAACTGCTCAGAATTTTTTTTATCAACCTCGCCAATCTTTTCTAACAGCTTAACAGTATCTTCAACGCCCTTGGTGTCTTTGGTTATCTTAATTACAACTTCTTCAACCATGATTATTACATTTTATCGTTTGCTGTGGTCCTAGAAGCGTCCATGTGAAGCTTCTCAATAATAAGGTGATAATTATAATAACTCACCTTCATTAATTCCTCATATTTTATCCCAATTCTTGCTGAGATGTCAATATTTCTGCAAAACCTTTCTTCTTGTCGCTCTCGGATAAGTTGGTAAAAATGTTGTCCAACTGCTTGCGTGTCATTTTCGCCGCCACCGTCAAATAAACTCTTAAATCGTCCTCTAATAATACTGTCAAGTTTGCTAACTTCTTGACTGGCGGCAATAAGAAAAAATCCATCATATCCGACTGCTTCCACTTTTTCATTTTTTCCAAACCGTATTTATAAGAATACGTATAAGGGTTTTCAGTCTTGTCGAAATAATAAACACTTGCAATCTTATATACTATTTCAGGTGCAATAATTAAATCTAACCGCTCTTGAAGTTGTTGGTTTAGCTTTGCGAGTTCTGGTATGTTTATAGTTTTTGGAGCGCAAAGTATGTTATTAACAGCATTTACGTGGGCTTGTAAAAATTCCCTTGTACATCTCATCTGTAATTCTTCCATGTAATCTCGTAAGGCAAAAGCTCGCTCACAAGGGATGTCGAAAATGTCGTACAGCTCATAATACTGCACGCCCTGGTATTTGAACGCTTCGATAACCTTGTGGCCGTCGAGTAGTTTGTGCTTTGGTTTGCGTTTGAATATGTTTATCATAAGTATTTTTTTATTTCACTTTCCAAATTTTCTAATCCTGTCCTGTTCACAATCAACTTATTTATTTTTGTTTCAATCTGGTTGCGTTTTGGGTATATATTGAACTCCAGCTTGTGCGGCGTCCTTCGCTTCCATCGTTCCCGCAAGGTACCAACGCAATTACAATAATGCCATTTGTAAAAATCATATTTCTGTAATATTTCATAATACATATCTGCTTAATAGTTTATTCAATCCTGCCAAAATTAATAAATAAATTAAATATTCGCAAAAAAATATTTTAGGTACAAAAATAAAATAAAACACACTGCCCCATACACTTGCCATACAGGGCGGGCATAAAACAAATGGCTTGCTCCAGAAAATGCCGAAATGTTTTAGTAACCAACGCCGCACAAACCACAGCGCCATCTTGTCTGTAATGTTGCCCTGCTCATCTTCCTCGTATGTTGTAACTTCATATATGCCGAATATCATAAGACTGTTCAGTATAAGCATGAGTGCGAGTGTTGGTAGTGGCGTCATATTATTTTTTTATGCGTTTCTAAATATCTTATCTTAATAACTTCCCTATGAAAAGCATTCAGATAGTACCGAAAAGTATCACAGGCATCAAGTTGCTGGCTGGGGTCGTTTCGGTCCGTCTTAATCAGCTTGCCGTTATTGTCAAGCTGTGCAAATTTCAAATCGAATATCAAAGCTCCCGCCCTATCCTTATCAATAACAACAGGCATATGCTCTAAAACAGCATTGCACAATACCTGATTTTCTTCAAACTTCGGGTTAGCAGTGGGTACTCTTAATTGTCCGCTGCCCAAATTGAGTTCAGCTTTTATAACTCGATAATAATTCAAGTTATCTTTTACCAATGCACTGTTATTACTACCGGAAGCGTCCCCAGTAACGATAATAAGGTAGTCGCCATACCGAACTTTAAGTAAGTTGCATAAATCGTAAATGTTGCTATTATCTAACTTAATTATCTCGCAACAATTTATTTGACCTTCGATAAATTGATACACACCGCAGCATATAGGATTGTAATTAAAGTCGAAACTTATGTAAATAGGGCATTCTGTGTCAACTGTGCAAGTTCCAACGTGCTTAGTTTCGTTAAACGAATAAAAGAACTTATTGCTTGCGTTTTCAAATGGTATGCCGTAAAACATCTCTAAGAATACGCCTTTCGGGTATGTTTTTTCTGCAGCATCTATAATATCTTGTGTCAATACCCCTGCTTCAATGGCGTCCTTTGCTGTTATGCGAAAGTATGACCAGTCGGGGAGCTCGCCCGCTTCTACACGGCGCGCAAGTCTATATCCCCAGTTGCCTGTGCCTACAACGTTACCTATTAGCTTCATACGCCCCTTAGTCGCTGTTAATCGTGAATAACAAGCATAGTACACATCTTCTTTCAATCGGGTATGTTCGTCAATTACAATGTCTTCTACTGTTTCGCCATAAAGGTTATCTGGGCGGTCGCCTGATTTGAACTTAACCATGCCCCCATCCCAGTTTTTTATTGATAGTTCAGTTTCATTGTATCTGAAAAGTTCCTTATATGGTTGTGTATAACGTTTCATTCTTATAAACGCTATCTTGGTCATCTCGTATGTTGGAGCTACCCACCAGCCAATGTCGCCAGATTTATAGTTAAGAAATTTCTCAAAAAGCCAAACAATATGACTCACTGTCTTACCGCTTTGAGTGCTTCCATCGGTTATGGTGAAGCGTGTCGGAGCGTCAATTATAGCCCGCTGCAATGAGTATTTATTTATTTGTGCAGGGCGGGTATAGGTGATGTTCATTTAGTCCAAGTTTAAGGTGATGTTGATATTATCTGTGTTTGTTTGCTCAATTTGTTGCACCGCCTTCCCTATCGCCCTGTCAAGTACCTTTTCGATGATGTCGAGGCCCTTGCCCTCTATGATGGCTTTGCCGACAATTCGCACCAGGGCCGGCTGCGTTTCATCTTTGATAAGCTTTGTTAGTTCGGGTATAGTGTTATTGATTAGTCGCAGGTAGCATGACTTAATTTCGTTCGGGGTTGCCTCGGTTATTCCACTGTCCTCAAGTTCCTTGTTAACCTTACCGATGGTGCGGCGGTTGGCGCCGGTGCGGTTTATGTTTTGTGGCAGTTTGTCAAAACCTCTTGCGTACTTATAAAGGTTTGGGTTGGGCATGGTTAGATTTTTTTGATTTGCTTTATTTTCCTTATATTACCGGCTGTTATACCAAATAACGCCCTTTTTAATGACCTCGCCATTAACGGGAGCAGGTATAACCTATAATATTCGCCGGGGCTTAATGAATAATCAATTAAAACGATAAACCGCTTTTGTTCTTCGGGTGTTAAATCGGCTGCCGACTTTACCCATGTGTCTGGTATTTCCTTCATGCCGAGCTGTTGAATTGCTTTTAATCGGTGGTTGCCGCCCAGTACCATCATATCAGAATCAACGACAATGGGCCGCAGTTCCATCATCTTCGGGAAGTCTTGTATTGACTTGACGAGCTTCTCGAACTTGTCATCTTTGATTACCCTGGGATTATTCGGGTTAAGTTTCAGTTGGGTTACTTTCATAATTGCTCAAAAATTGCTTTGGCCAAATATACGCAATCTTTTCGACACTTCGCAAGTTTTTTTTAAAAAAAGTGTAAGGCGGTGAGGGGAATTGTATAAATTTTTAAATTTTACAACTTTTTTACAGGTTTTTTACAACTTTTTTACAGCTGAAACCCTTATTAATACTATATTTATTCTCTTTTGTAAAAAAAGTAAAGAAGAAAATAAGAATTATAGTAAAATATAGAGTTATGTAATAAGTTTTAAAAAAACGCCTTTATTTTTTACAAAGCATAATTAACTGATAATTAAAAAGTTATACTGTAAAAAAGTAATTTTACGTTTTTTTACAAGCTAAATTTTTTACAAAATTAAATAATTTACGTAAGTAATATACTTACAAGGTATAAGTATCATACTTAATTTATACTTAAAATAAAAATATTTGTTATAAAAAAAAAAATTGTTTGTATATTTGCAATATGTTTTTAACCCCATACTACCACAATGAAAGATTTTTACATTAATTTTATTGGTATAACCTTCGCCGGTAATTACAGCAAGTTTAAGAGTGTGGTAGCTCGGGGGCTTGCTTTTTTACTTTGCGGAGGTTTTTTTATTTTATAAATGAATACACATTTCGACACAATTAAATTTAACTACTACAAAGCAAATATTAAGGATGCTATTCCTGTCGGAACTGTGTCTTTAGATGAATTTATAAGGGTAATAAGAAGCCCAAAGATAGAAATTAAGGAAAAGTTTGCTGCAATAAAGAAAGCACATGAGGCAGGCAATGATGAGGAAAAGGCAAGATTAAAACAGTCGTTATACAGCTTTACTCCTTGCGTATTATGCGAAGGTACAAGAGCTTATGCAAACATAACCCATTTTACTGGGTTAATGGTTTTAGATTTTGATAAGTTTAAAACATGCCCAAAGCAATTTAAACAAGATTTATTTGATTATTTTGATTTTATTCATGCAGCATGGTTGTCGGCAAGTGGTTACGGTGTAAGGGCAATAGTTAAAATACCAGTTGCGGGGAGCGTAGATGAGTTTAAGAGTTATTTTAATTTTATAAGATATAAGCACGATATTGGAAAGGTTGCACAATTTGACATAGCACCACAAAATCCAGTATTACCATTATTTATGAGTTATGATCCTGAATTATTACACAGGCCAGAAAGTAAAATAATGGTGAGTAGTTATATTCTGGAGCAACCAAAGCCAACACAAAAGCCATTTGTTGATTATTCAAAAGAGCCAGAAATATTGTCAAAAATTGACAAGTCATTAAGCAAAATTACAGATTGTGGCCATCCGATATTAAGAGCAGTTTCTTATATGGTAGGTGGTTATGTGGGAGCTGGCAGGATAAGCGAAAGCGAAGCAATAAGCATACTTAATAATAGAATTGAACAACATACCTATTTAAGTAAAAAAGCAAGTATTTATAAGCGTACAGCTTATGAGATGCTTAAAAAAGGAACATTTGAACCAATATACGATTAATTATGAAAGATTTTAGTAAATATTATAAACCTGAGAAAGATATTGAAATGAATCCTGTTGATTATTTCAATATGTATGAAACGTGGGCAAAGCCTTTTGAAGGTTTTGAAGTTGAATATAATGAAGAAAAAAACGAGTTTACATTTAAAAATAATGTAGTTGGTAAAATAGAAGAAGGTTATTTTTTATGTACTGAAAAATTTTTGCTCGAAAAGGGATTTATGAAACAGATGTTTGTTGAAGGAAAAAAATATACAAAATTTATGATATTTACCTTACTTAGGCATAATAAAAATTTTACATCGGCAATATTAAGCATCCAATTAAAAAATCAAATAGAAGAATTACCATACATAAGAGTCGGTACGGTGTATTATAAAATTGTAAATAAGCCAAATAAATATGATATAATAGAAAGCGAATTAAAAGTTTGGAAAAAAGATGAGATAAAACAAGATTTTAATGCTCATATAATTAATCACATACCAAAGTTTGATGATTTTATTGTAAGGCCGGATAATTTGACTTATCAAAGAAATATAAATGGATTTTACAACTTATATTCTCCATTTCCTCATACACCATTTGAAGGCAATGTAACTCCTGAAATGATACCCTTTTCTTTGCAAATATTAAAACACATATTTCAGGAGCAGTTTGAGACAGGATTAAAATATATGAAAATATTATATGAGATGCCTTATGAGCGTACTTATGTATTATGTCTTGTTTCAAAAGAGGGCAGCACAGGGAAAACAACATTTTTAAAATGGCTTGCTTATATTTTTGGTGGTAATTTTGCAAATGTTGATATAGATACTCTTGAGGGTATATTCAATGGCAGCTATAAGGATAAGAACATTATAGCAGTTGATGAGGCAGTAAGTGATAAAGGAAGGGTTGTAGAAAAGATTAAGGCAATGATTACACAAGACACGATTACAAGCAACGAAAAATATGTTAATCATTATAAGTTGGAAAATTTTATTAAACTTGTTTTATGCAGTAATAAAGAGACAGAGTTTTTAAAAATTGAAGATACTGAACAGCGTTTTTGGGTTAGAAAGGTTCCACGGGTTCCGTTAAAATACAAGCAACTTGATATTGTAAAAAAACTTATTGAAGAAATACCTATGTTTTTAAAATATTTGCTACAATTGCCAAAAATTATTGTTGAAACAAGATTTGTTTTACCTTATGAAGAAGTTGAAAATGATAGTTTAAAAGCAGTGAAGTTTGAAAGCAAAAACTGGTTATATAAAGAGTTAATGGAGTTAATAACAGGATATTTTGAGAATAGTTTGTATGAGGAATTTTATGCCACTCCGAAAGATATAAAAGATAAATTTTTTCAACATAATAATCAAGTCCAGATAAGCTACATAAGGAAAGTTTTAAATAATGATTTTAAAAAACAAACAGTGCCGCAATGCAGATTTTATCCTTTTAACGATAAAAGCAAAACAAGTATAAATGGAACACCCTTTTTGTTCAAGTTAGAAGAATTCAAAGTTTCAAGAGATATAAATAGCATGGTTGAATCCGAAGAAAATTCACCTTTTTAAATTAAACGTTCCATCAGAAAAATAAATTATTAAATGACTAACACCACCCACTCTCTCCCATCCCCATTAAGCGAGGCACAATATAACTCGGTTAAGTTTGCTAAAGTATGCAGCTATGAAGCATATTTGAGACTATTTGACTGGCATTTGTCGAAATATAAAACATTAATAGAGCATAGTAAGTCAGGATGTATATCACCATTAACAAAGTCATATTACACCAACACAAGCCACCGACAATACCTATCCAGATGGCTTGAAGCAGTCATTTCTGCATATAGCAGG